>CDZQ01022565.1_pt1 | contig 86821 bp, 79 predicted proteins | sample 554831 | NCBI WGS metagenome assembly CDZQ01 (sample SAMEA3182112, study PRJEB8094) | gut metagenome | biome: human; feature: gut; material: Stool; isolation source: human stools | place: Canada | collected 2013-05-06 | reverse complement strand
CCTTGATTATCGACTTCATCCGAACACTTCCCACATTCATCCGCACATGTACGGATGAATGTGGGAACCCGATACCCTGAGGGCCGGATCGGCCGGCCCCGGGAGATCGGAGGACGGCATGTCCGGAAAGAGGAAGAAGGGTTCCGAGAAGGCGGTCCCGAGGGCCTACGGAAGGCTCACCAGGCACGAGCGGGACACGGTCCAGAGGATGCTGGAGCGCAGGGCGTCGTGCAGGGAGATCGCCAGGGAGCTGGGCAGGTCGCCCTCGACGGTGAGCGCCGAGGTGGCGTCGCACAGGTTCGTGACGGCGCCGAAGGCCAGGCGCGGCGAGCGCGTCGACGGCTCGGCCGACCTGTCGGCGGCCTGCCCGCGCCTGGCGGCGTGGCCGCGCTGCTGCAACGGGTGCGGCCGGTACCGTGCGATCGGCTGCAAGCGCCGCCCGCACGTATTCTACGAGGCCCGCGCCGCGCAGCTGTGCGCCGACTCGGTCCTCGTCTCGTCCAGGCGCGGGATAGACGCCGACGAGCCCGCCGCGGCGGCCAGGCTGGAGGCGATAAGGGACTGCCTGCGCCGGGGGCTCTCCCCCGAGCAGATGGCGGCGCGCAACGGCGGCCCGGTGGACCTGTCGCCCTCGACCATCTACCGCTGGGTCTCGGCGGGCTACGACGGCATGACCAACATGGAGCTCAGGCGAAAGGTCGGCTACAGGCCGAGGAAGCGCGCCGCGGGCCGGGCGGCCACGCGCCACTCCGCCCGCAGGTCGCATGCCGCGTTCCTCGCCCTCGGGGAGGACGCGTGCGCCGCGGCCTGGGAGATGGACACCGTCGAGGGCGCCCGGGAGGACTCGGCCTGCCTGCTCACGCTGCTCCACCGCCCCAGCAGGCTCCAGCTGGCGCTCCTGCTCGAGGCGAAGGACTCGGCGAGCGTGGAGGCGGCGCTGGAGGGCGTGCGCTCGGTGCTGGGCGCAGACGGGACGCGCCGCGTGTTCCGCGCCGTGCTCACCGACAACGGCGCCGAGTTCTCCGACGAGGGCGCGATCGCCGCGCTCCTCGGCGAGGGGCCCGGCGAGACGAGGCTGTTCTACTGCGACCCGCGCCGCAGCGACCAGAAGGGCGCCTGCGAGCGCAACCACGTCGAGATCAGGAAGCTGCTGCCCAAGGGCGCCGGGCTCAGGTTCGACCGGCTATCCCCGGCCGACATGGCGCTCGCCATGTCGCACGTGAACTCCGAGCCCCGCGGCGCGCTCGGCTTCTCGACGCCCGCGCGCGCCTTCAGGGCGATGCTCGGGGACGATGCGGCGGCGCTGCTTGACGCCTACGGCGTGGAGGATGTGCCTCTGGCCGAGCTCGACCTGACGCCGGGACTCATCGAGAGGGCGCGCGCAGAGAGGGGCGATGCCCCGCTGGCCTAGCCTGAAGGCAAAACGGAATAGACTGACCGACCGTCCGGCTGAGTCTGGGAAGAGGTGCCGGGCGGAGGGCGGAGCATGGCCACCGGACCCATCGAAACACATCTCCACCGTTCCTTCAACTGGGAAAACGGCGCCCCCGGGGCCCGGATGGGGCCTCGGGGGCGTTCGGCTAGCTGCGGGAACGGCCTGTCCGCCTAATGTGTTCGGCTGAGATCGGAAATCAACCTTGCGTTGATATATAAGTTATCGATGCCGCAGCTTCCGTTTCATTGCACGGCGCAGGCGTCCTCAGATGAGGTTCTCGCCCAGGTTCTTGCCGCCGAGGACGTGCATGTGGAAGTGCATGACAGTCTGGCCGGCGTTGACGCCCTTGTTGGAGATGACGCGGAAGCCGTCCTCCAGGCCCTTGGCCTTGGCAACCTCCTGGATGGCGTGGGCCATGGCGCCCATGGTCTCAGCCGGCACGTTGTCGGCGATGTCGCCGTAGTGCTTCTTGGGGATCACGAGCGTGTGGACGGGCGCCTGGGGATTGAGGTCATCGAACGCGATGACCTGATCGTCCTCATAGACGACAGTCGAGGGGATCTCGTGGTTGGCAATTTTGCAGAAGATGCAATCACACATGCTGGTTCCTTTCTAGTGACAACGCAAAAAGTCGTGTTGTTCAGTGAAACACCAAGACAGTTTAGCCCACTTCAAAGATCCCAATTGAGCGAATTCTATTCCTCTGCAATCGCAATGGCCAGAGAGCTCCATCCATACGCTCGCATCTATTTAGAAGCCTTGACCTCAGGAATGATCAATACCGGAAGGACAGATAGACCGTAAAGCAGAGCAATAAGCATCATTTGTTTGTCGTAATCTGAACCGGAAATAGCCGCAATCCCAATAGGAAGCATATAAGAACCCAAAAGGCTAACTTCGGCCATAATGCCGCCAGCGCTGCCCGCATAACGAGTGCCGATTTCTGCAAATGAAACTGGCAGAGCTTGAACAACTGGACCCATCATGCTCGTAACGATGCCGCACACTGCAAGCAATACCCCCATGGACTTCAAGCCCGAGGCAAACCACGCAACTGCAATTGAAATAGAGCCAAGAAGCCCGACAATCACAAGATACGGTCGCGCAAGGCGGCATTTACCGTAAAGTATCGGAGCAATCAAGCAGCCGATAATCCCAGCAGCGGTTGTCAGCGCCGCCATTTCGCCGGCCGTCGAAGCATCGGTGCCTCGCACAAGCTCAAGAGCCTGAGGTAGCACACCGGAAAAGGCGGTCGTGGCGGCAAGTGAGAAAGCGGCGCAAATCGCGCAAAGCCAAACGTTACGCGAACGAAAAGCAGTCAGAAGGGCTTGGTCGTGCTCAACGCCATCAGGAATAAGTGAGTCATGCTGTGCGTTCTTACCAAATAAACCCCAGAAGATAGTCAGAACGACCAACAACGCTTCTGCAACTGTATAGCCCATTAGCACGGAAGACATAAACGCCGATGACGCTTGCGCCGCCGCAATGCCAAAGCAAGTCGCCGCATAGTAAATGCCCATCGCAACATCCGTCTTATCTGCAAACCAAAGTCCAAGCGTCTTTGCATTATTGGCAGTCAATGCCGCCATCCCCACGCCGATGCAAAACATCGAGACAAGTTGAGCAGGATAGTTCGATAGGGTGAAAATTCTGATAGCGCCGCCAACCAAAGAAACACAGAACCCGCCAAGTATCACTACTTTGGGCCCAAGCCTATCTCCAAGTGATCCGAACGGGAGACTAAAGAAAACGGCCGCAAGCATTGGCGCCAGAAAGAGAGATGAGAATCCGACAGGGTCGATATTCATCTGAGGCATGATGACCGTAGCATAGGCAGCGACCTGATACTGCATGAAGTTGCCCAAAAAACAGAGACCACACGTCAACAGCAATATTAACCAGCGGTAACCACTCGAAGCCCGCTTTTGCTCAACTTTGTGCGCAACTTCGCACGCTTCACCATCCATTGCACCAACCTCACATTAAAAATGGTCGCGACCCCCATATCAACTGGAGGTCGCGACCAGGCAAAACATCGATTAATTATAATTCAGAAGTCTCAGGCATCTCGGCTTTTGCCGCCGCACCAGTCTCGGGCAACATCGCAATAGGCAAAACGCTCGCAAGGAAAAGAATCGATTCGATCGTAAAGTTCAACGTCCAATTGTCACCAGAAATAGACGAAACAATAACGGGAACAAAATAGGAGCAGAGAAGGCCGACAGTACCGATTATTCCACCAGCGCTACCGGCATATTTCGCGCCAATCTCAGGAAGATCAGGAGTCATTGCCTGAATAATGGGGCCAGAAAGAGCGGTCATAAAACCATTGAGGACGAGAGCAACCCACATGACAGTGCCAAGCGGCAAAAACCAGTTTGCAACCATTACAACGGCGGCAATCACCGTGGTTACAATGAGAAACGGTTTATTCTTACCGAGCTTGAGGACGGCAGCCGGTCCCGCAAAACAAGCAAAGAAGCTACCAACTGTAATAATTGCTGCCATAGATCCAGCGGTGGCAGTATCAACGCCGCGAACGAGCTCAAGCGCAGACGGCAGAATTGCGCAATATGCCGTGGTTGAAGCGAGGGTAAGACCATAAGCCAAGGCAATGCACCAAACGCCGCGCGACTTAGCGGCAATCTTAATGTACTTCATAACCGGCTCGGGCTCGGGCATGGGCTCGCCCTCCGGGACGTTCCTCATAAAGAAGATCCACAGCGCAGCAGTTACAGCTTCGGCAATAGCAGCGACCAGATAAGACACGTCAAGCGTAGGAAAATAAGTGCTGAATGCCTGGGCTATCACGATGGACACACATGAAGCAGCATAGAAAACTCCCACGGCAAGGGAGGTCTGCTGTTTAAACCAGGAACCCAGCACCTTTGCCAGATTGGCATTGAGCGCCGCAATGCCAAAGCCGATCATAAACATCGAAACGATCTGCACGGTAAAGTCATTAATCATGAAATAACGCAGAAAGCCGCCTACAGCAGAAAGCACCATGCCAATTGACACGACAAGCTTAACGCCGTAGCGATCAGCAAGAGATCCTGCAGGAATCGACAAAAACACAGCGGTGAGCATCGGCATCAACATGAGATTGGTAAGCCCACCGGCATCGATGCCGAGAGTCGTCATCACGACGACACCCCATGCTGAAACCTGATATTGCATGAAGTTTGCCATGAAGCAAATGAGGCAAACTACGAATAAGATCATCCACCGATAACCCGATAGCTTTTCTTCTTGAGCCATTTCTTTCTCCTTACGCAGGGATAGTTCAAGCTGAATTCAATGGGGCTAATTAGCCCACTCCATTGCGGCTTCTTTCACTAATCGTTGAGTAGTACCTCGTACATAGGACGGAACACCGAATCTTCTTTGGCATGCAGCGAATGCACCGGCTTCCACTCGTTTTCGTCAATTACCATATGAATGTGGTTCTCAGCGGTATAGGGGTCCCATGGTGCCTTGCCCTCAACAAACGGTTTGCCCGTCTTCGCAAAGCTGAACCACGCATCGTTCATTTCATCCGCGAGATGCGCTGGAGGATTGTCACCCGTAAACATCAGACCACTCGCGGTATCAAGATTCTTGAAAACGAACGGCACCTCGATTGCGTGGCAAGAACCCATTCCCTCGACACGAGATTTATAACGGAACAAATAGTTGTACACGGGCTTAAACGCCGACTGCTCTTCAGCCATAAGGTCGGTGCCGACAAAGAAACCGGTTGAGTTCATAAAATTGGTGTAATTCTCGGCAAAATCGCGCTCAGGCCATGCCTTTCGATATGCTTGCTCCCAGTAATCGATATCAATCTGATCATCAAAATGAATCGGGAATTGGCCGTGCCAGAATCCGGGAAGGTCATCGAAATAGAAATGGAAATAAGTAAACTCGTCCTCGGTACATCCAATCATGATATCGATATCCTTGGCTGCGCCCTCCGCCCAGGCCTTCATCGGCTTCTTGGGAAGAAAAGACCCGTCGCAAACCGGCGAGAAAATTAGCGACACTTCGTAGGTATGACGATCGCACCACACCTGCATGCCCTCAATGAGCTCGTCTGCCGACTTCGCTAAGAGCTCTTGGGCGGTTTTGCATCCCATGATTTCGGCGAACTCCCGAGCAAAGTACTCGCCGCGCTCGCGGGTCTTATAAAGCTGGATAGGGCCGGACTCCAAAATCGCACGTTGGAAATACTTATTTGCCTCTGGCAATATGGAAAGAAGAGCCTGGCTGGAAGAGCCTGCCGACTCACCGAAAAGCGTGACACAATTGGGGTCACCGCCGAAGGCCGAAATATTCTCATGCACCCACTCGAGCGCACGGATTTGGTCAAGAATGGCAAGATAGCCGGCGTCTTTGTAGTCCTCTCCGCCCGGCAGGCAATCGAGCAGCAGCGACCCAAACAAGTTCAGACGGTAGTTAATCGAAACAATAACGACATCCTTCGCTGCCGCAAAATTGGAGCCGTTATATAGCGGGTCGGCAGATCCACCTGAGAAGTAGGCACCACCATGGATATATACCATGACAGGAAGGTTCTTGCGTGCGTGTCCCCTGACCCACACGTTAAGGCTCAGGCAATCCTCCCCTTGCTCATGAAGCGAAGCGAGTTCAACTTCATCGATAAATTGCCTGGCAGAATGCCCGAATTCCACGCATTCAATTTCCTCATCGGAATCATCAAGGCGCTCAGGGGCACGCCAACGAAGATCACCTACCGGCTGCTTTGCATAGGGAATGCCCAAAAAAGCTTCAACCCCGTTTTCGAGCGTCTTGCCCGAAACTATACCCGTCCTAGTCTTGACCTTCATTGCTTGTCCTTCCTCACAATTAAGATGCTAGATCGATATGATTTAAGCTAGCTGGCTTGAAACCATCTTAGAATTTGGAGAAAGTCAAAGGTCAACGACGTGTTTCGATGGAATACCAGCTGGATACCAAGCGCTTAAGACCGTTCACCTCGTCAAAACGACCGCTTGCCCGACAATGACGGAGTAACAAACATTAGAATAGCTCCAAGGTTTTGAGTGGCCCTAGGGCAGTCGGAAGGTGTGACATGGAACGCGAGTTTTCCCTTAATATCAAGCAGACGGCCGGCCTCTACGGCGTAAGCGCAGACACTCTTCGCTATTACGAGGCAATTGGTTTAGTTGCCCCAAAGCGCGGGGCGAATGCCTACCGTGAATACAGGAAGGACGATTTCGGCAGACTCAACATCATCATGTCAATGCTCAATATGAACTACACGCTTAGCGAAATCAGATCTTTCCTAGATAACCATTCACTCGAAACGAGCTTTGAACTGTTCAGCAACGAACTTGATAGCATCGACGCAGCCATAGCAAAACTATCGCAACGGCGCCGAAAGATCGAGCATTGCATGCAGAACATATCCATGTCGTTAAGAGCACGCGAGGAAAAACAGTCGAGGGTGGTTCATAAGGGACCCCGAGGATATGTCATCGTAAGCGAGGATGAGCTAAGCGGCGACATAATTCCCTACGCCACCATTAAGCGCATGAAAGAACTCGGGATGGAAATCGATTCGATACACACGGTTCCATGCTTCATCCTTGAACCATCGCGCAGAAGCGCCGACGGTTGCCTGGTAGCAGAGAAGACGCTGCTTTCACTCGAATCAATCGACGATAAAGGGTGCGAGATTTTCCCAGAAGGCGACTATCTTTGCAGGACAACCACCGGACCTGCAGAAATAACGCCGACAATATGGAGGGAAATGAATGAATTCATGGACCAGAATCATCTCATTGCCGCAGGGCCTCTTCTAGAATTCTGGTATGTAAGCGAATACATATCTGACAATCAAGATGAATATTTACACACGCTAGAAATAATGGTTGAACCCGGTGAAATCGACCAGCGATAGCGCCTCAACTCACCTAACACGCCAAAAGGCAAGCAACATTCACCTCCAATGGCCAAGCCACCAGGGTAGTCTTTTTGCGACGGGGCTTTTTTGACTACTTTTTCGCAAACGCAAGTGCTCGGCGAGGCAGCCGACAAGAGGTAGTCAAAAAAGCCCCGTCCCAAAAAGACTACCCCAAAGTGGACTGCGAGATGGTTAGAACGAGAGGTTGTCGTCGGTGTTGGCGGCTTCGCCGTCGGCGAGCACGTCGTTGCCGTCGACATCCTTCAGGAGCACCGAGACCTTCTGCTCGGCATCGGCCAGGCGAGTACGCAGGCTCTTGAGGAGCTCGACGCCGCGGGTATAGCTCTCGAGCGATTCCTCGAGTTCCATGTCGCCCGACTCCAGGCTGCGGATAATGAGCTCCAGCTCCTGCGAGGCCTGCTTGTACGTAAGCTGCTCGACCGGGGTCTTCTCTGCCATATCTGTTTCCTTTCCTAAAGGTCTATCACCATAAAACGCGGTCTACTCAACCGAATCGACGGTTGCCGCCACGTTACCATCCGCCATACGCACGCGAATGGCGTCGCCGGGCTTAAAGGCCTTGGCACTCGTAGCCACACCGTCCTCGCTGTACGCGATGGAGTAGCCGCGGGCAAGCACCTTGAGCGGCGACAAGGCGTCGAGCGAGGCCGCTGCGCGGCCCAAGTCGGACGCGGGTTTGCTTAGCATCGTGCGCCCCTGATGCTCCAGACGGGAGCTCGCAAGCGTGAGCGCATGGCGCTTGCCATCGAGCCCCGAGGTGCTTGCGACCAAGCGCTCGGGCAGACGCTCGAAACTCGAACGGAACGCCCCGACCGAGCGCGCAATGGCGCCCGACAGGCGATCGGCCGTCAGCGCAAGCTCCGACTCGCGACGCTCGACCATAAACGTGGGGTCGTTGAGGCACGGGCGGCATGCAGCTGCATCGAGCGCATCGCCCAAGCGTGCCGTATAGGTATCCCAGGCACGCCGACCGCGCTGATCGAGCATCTCCAGATCGACTTGATCCGACCCGATCATCGATGCCATCGCGGCACCCAGACGCTGATGGCGCGTCTCGAGCACGTCTGCCAACTCTGTCATGGCAGGCGCCACGGATTCGGCCGCCGCCGTGGGCGTGGAGGCTCGACGGTCGCTTACCATGTCGCAGATCGAGGTATCGGGCTCATGGCCAATACCCGTCACCACAGGCACGGGACAGGCTGCCACCGCACGGGCAAGCTCCTCGTCGTTGAAGGTCATGAGGTCCTCGAAGGAGCCACCGCCACGCACGAGCAAAATGCAATCGGGCGCCGGTGTGATGGCAGCAGCGCGATGCAAGCCTTCGATGAGCTCCGTCGGCGCACCCTCGCCTTGGACCTTAGCGCCTACGCAGACAAGCTCGACGAGCGGGTTACGCCGACGCAGCGTGCGCTTGACATCGTCGATCACGGCGCCGGAAAGCGAGGTGACGACCGCCACGCGCGAGCAAAACACCGGGATGCGACGTTTACGGGACTCGTCCATCAAGCCCTCGCGGCGCAGCTTTTCGGCCAGTTGCGCCACTTGTTGACGCAGCAGACCCTCCCCCGCCAGCGAAAACGAGCGAGCGACAAAGCTCATACGACCCGTGGGCTTATAGAGGTTGAAGCTGCCCTTAAAGCTCACCTGCATGCCGTCACGCAGATCGAAGGTACGCTTGAGATAGGCGCCCTTCCAAATGATGCAGTCGACGGCGGCCGAGTCGTCCTTAATCTGGAAGTAGCAGTGGCCGCTTCGGGCGTTGGGACCACGGAAACCCGTGACCTCGCCCAGAACGCTCAGCTGCGGAATGGCATCGAGCGCACCGGCAGCGATTTCTACCGCCTGGCTCACGCTGAGCTCCTTGCGCTCCTGCTCATCCGAACCGTCAAACTCGGCGGAAACGGCATTGCCGGTTAGATTCCAGCCCGCCACGCAGCCTCCTTTCGTCATCGTGCACATGGACTCCGGCCCTGCGCAAATTTAAGTCCAACACATAGTACAGCGCCGCGGGGACACGAATCCCCGCGGCGCCCAGCGATCCAATTTGTTATCGGTTGGAGTTTCTGTTGTAGCGAGCCATAAGATAGAGCAGCTGAATAATCGAGGTGAGCGCAGCGGCAACATAGGTAAGCGCGGCGGCCGTCAGTACCTTCTTGGCACCGTTGACCTGCTTGGAACTCATACCCGACTGCTCGATGTACGCCACGGCGCGTCGGCTGGCGTCAATCTCGACAGGCAGCGTAACGAGTTGGAACAGTACACTAAACGAGAAGAAGATCAACGCGAGGGATGTGAGCCCGGCAATGTTCATAAACAGGCCCAAGAGCAACACGATGGTCCAGGTGTTCTGGGTAAAGTTGACGACCGGCACGAGGGCGGTACGTACTTTCATCATGGCATAGCCGCTTTGACGCTGGGCGGCATGGCCCGCCTCGTGGCAGGCGACGGCAACGCTTGCGACCGAACCGCCCGAACGGTTGGCATCCGACAGATACAGGTTGTTATCCTGCGGGTTGTAATGGTCGGTGAGCTCACCGGCGACACCCTTGATACCCACGGCATTGCAACCGTTGGCGTCAAGCATGCGGCGAGCAACCGTGGCGCCCGTGTCGCCGTCCGAGCGAACCTTGGACCAGGTCTTGTACGTCGAATTGATATAGCTCTGCGCAGCAAGGCCAAGCACTGTACAAACAAGAACAACCAGCAGGTACAGCGGGTCGATACCAAAGCCGTAACCATAGTAATAGGGCATGCGAATTCCTCCGAATCGAGTTACACGTTGGAGGCATTTTACCCACTCAGCCGGCTAGGCTTCCCTATAACAGTTCAATCTTTCCGTCCTTCACGGTGAGTCCCATATTGCCGGAGAGCAGATCGTCCAGGCGCGAGCCCACAAGCTCAAAGCGCCAGCCTTCGCGCAGGGGGCTCTGCTCGGGGTGGTCAATATAGTCGGCCAGGTCATCGCGCGAGGCAATGACCGAGGTCGCCACGCCCGAGCGCTCGGCAACCAGGCGGATGAGCGCGTACATGAGATCCGTCACGCTCTCCAGCTCCGGAGAGATCTGGCGATGCCCGCGCACCATGAGCGGCAGGCGATCGTGCGGGCAGCTTGCGCCGCGCTTGATGGCCATGAGCGCGCCGTCCACATCGCGCTCACCCAACTGATCGGTACCGCGAATGCTACGGAACTCCTCAACGCGCACGGGATTGCGCTTAACGAGCGCAAGCAGCGTGTCGTCGGACATGACCCACTTGCGCGGGATGTTACGGCGCTCGGCGCGGTCCTCGCGCCAGGCGGCGAGCTCGCGCGCGATGCCCAACTGGTGACGGCTGCACGAATTGATGCGTTTGACCTTGCGGAACGCCTCGTGGCGATCGGCGCGATAGTGCGACTCGTCAGCCAGCGGGCGCAGCTCGTCGAGCACCCAGTCCACACGGCCCAGCTCGCGCAGGCGGCTCATCATCTCGGTATAGGCGACGATCAGGTACTTGACGTCATCGATCGCATACTCGATCTGTTTATCGGTCAGCGGGCGGCGCGACCAGTCGGTCAGCGACTCGGTCTTGGGCAGCGATACACCGCAGAACGTCTGAACAAGCGCGCCATACGAAATCTGCTGGCGCTCGCCCAAAAAGGCGGCGGCCACCTGCGTGTCAAAAATCGGACGCGGCAGCACGCCTACGGTATGGAGCATGACCTCCATATCCTGCGAGCACGCGTGAAAGACCTTGGTCACGCTCTCGTCGGCCATAAGCTCGGCCAGCGGCGATAGGTCGTCGATTACCAGGGGATCGACCGCTACGCTCTCGGCAGGGGTGGCAATCTGAACCAAACACAGACGCGGATGGAACGTGCGCTCGCGCAAAAACTCGGTATCGACGGCAATCGCGTCGAACTCACGGGCGCGCTGGCAAAAGTCGAGTAGAGCCTGATGTGTGGAAATGTACATATCAACCCATCGAATAAGGTTAGGCCCGAAAAACACGGGTAGGATATCGGCATTGCCTTACAACTATACTCGGTTAGTCACAGAACGGGAACGTAAGTATGCGCTGCCTTATCATCCACAACCCGGCATCGGGCCCCAGCTCAGATGAAATCTTCGCATTCACGCACGCCCTTGCACAGGGCGGCGACGAGGTCGTGATGCGCTTTATCGGCGATGGCATGGAACCCGAGGACGCCGTGGCAGACGTGCGCGAGTTTGACCGCGTGGTCGTTTCGGGCGGCGACGGCACTGTCTCCAACGTGCTCGACCAGATGCGCGGATGCGGTGTCCCCACGCTCGTCTTCCCCTCCGGTACGGCCTGCCTGTTCTTCAACAACATCGGTAATGCCCCCGAGGCAGCGGCGCTTGCCAAGGCTTGCCGTGCCGGTCGCACGGTCAAAGTCGACATGGGCGAGCTCTTTTGGCTCGACGAGAACGGCAACGAGAAGCGCCACGGCTTCATCATCATCGCCGGCTCGGGTTTCGACGCCGAAATCATGATGAAGGCCGCCCCCACCAAAAACGACATCGGCGAGATCGCCTACTTCCTCTCTGCGCTCGCCACGCCCAACCCTACGGTAGCGCACTTTACGATTGAGCATGACGGCATTGTCGAGGAGCTCGACGGCATCTGCTGCATGGCCGGCAACACCTCGGTCATCCAAAACGACATCAACCTGTTCCCCGACTGCCGCATGAACGATGGCATGGTCGACATTGCGGTCATCGAACCCGTAAAAACCGTGCAGCTTCTACCGACTGTGATCACCGCCGCACTCGACCCCGCCGGCAAGGTACTCGGCCGCCCGCAGTTCAAGATCATCCAAACCAAGGAAGCCAAGATCACCTGCACCCCGTCACTGGGCATGCAGTTCGATGGCGAGATTATCTCCAGCAATTCGGGCGTCTTTGGAGCCCGCGCGCTTCCGCAATGCCTCGACCTCATCGTCGACGAATTCTCCCCGCTCGGAAAATAGGAGGACCCTATGAACGACAATCCCCTGCTCGGCTTTATCATCATCGTTTTGGCCATGCTCGTCGGTTACGCCATCAACGTGATTCACCGCCGAAAGAAGTAAATCCACATTGGTATGATATTCATCCAGTTATCGACTCTCCCGCTGTTTATGCATTTGCCAAACAGCGGGGGATTTTTCATTTCGGTATTTCCAGACGCTTTATCCAGATGCAGTAATTGCAGGGCGTCTTTATTTGGCTAAAGCTACAGACTGAGTATAATTAACCGCTCATCGTATATTTCATTACGCTTATCGAGTAAGTATTTTTCATAGATGAATATTGTTTCCGATTCGTTACGCTAAGGGAGTGTCTTTATTGGCTGAAGCCCTCTGGCGACAGAGGGCTTTCGCACGCTGGGAGGGATTATGAGGAAAACTCACCCCGTCAACGCGCTCAAAAAGCTGGGCATAGGCCTCGCCTTTGGAGCTGCAACCATCATGTCCATGCCGACCTCTGCGCTCGCCTGCACGCAGATGTACATGGGCAAAGATCTAACGGCCGACGGCAACACGTACTATGGCCGTGCCGAGGACTTTGGCAAGCGCTATCTCAAGCACTATGGCATCGAACCCGCCCACGAAGCCGGCTTTACGTACAGCTCGAATGAGTCTGCTTTCGAATACACTTCGAATAAGCCTACATATCGCTACAGCTACGTACGTGACCATCCCTCCAATTGGGAGGGCCACACCGACGCCTACTCCGAAGCCGGTATCAACGAGAAGGGCGTCTCTTGCTCCGCTACGCTGAGCACCTCCTATAACGAGGATGCCAAAGCAGCAGACCCAATCGATGAGGCTACCGGCATCGGCGAGTACAGCTACGGCAGCGTCATCCTGGGCCAGAGCGCCAATGCCCGCGAGGGCGTCGAGCTCCTCGGCAGCCTGATCGACGAGCAGGGCACTTACACTAACGACCAGATCATTATCGCCGACAACAACGAGACCTGGCTGTTCGCCACGCTTTCTGCCCATCAATGGATTGCCATGAAGCTGGCCGACGACGTCGCCTCACTCAACCCCAACATCGGCAGCCTCAACTACGATGTCGACCTGAACGATACTGAGAACTGCCTGCACTCCAAGGACATCGAGTCCATGCCCGTGGAGAAGGGTTTCGCCAAATACTCCGCTGACGGTAAATTCGATGTCGCCCAAACGTATGGCGAAAGCCTCGCCGATTCTGGCGTTAACCAATGGTCCCGCTATGTGCAAGGCCGCCATTATTTTGCTAGTCAGCTGACCGAAGGCACGGATTACGAAATTAAAACTATCACCGATAAGGATGGAAAACCCGTCCAAAAGGGAGCTATGGTCAGCGAAATCCAGCCTCTGTTCTTCAAGCCTGGCAAGTCTGGTTGGAGCACCTTTGAGCTGATTCGTGCCTTCGGCAACCGCGGAGAGAACGTCCCTGGTCTCAACGCGAACACTGATGGCGTTTATTGCATCGGCAGCGAGCGCAACACCGAGATCAATCTCTTCCAGATTCGTCGCGGGTATGATCCCGAAGTCGCTACCATCCAGTGGGAAATGCTCTCCCGTGCCGCGTACTCTGTCGCCATCCCGCTGTACTCCGCTCTGATAACTGAAGTTAGCCCCTACTTCAGCGATCAGACCGTCTCCTTCGACCACTGCAATGCGAAAGACGTCGTGTACAACGAGGAGCCCGAGAACTCCATTAACTACGTCCTCATGGACATCAGCTCGCTCTGCTTTGAGAACCCTGACACCCTTGGTACCAGTGTCCGCACCTACCTCGACGCGCTCCAGAACGAGCTCATCGAGCAGAACAAGGAAGTTGACGCCGCTATGCTGGCCGAGACGACCACCGAGGGTCGCACCGCTCTGGCCAACAAGGCAGGCAAGGCTGCCACCGAGAACACCTACAAGAAGTGCAAGGCCCTGCTCCAGGAGATGCGCGCTTATCAGAAGGCCGGAAACTTTGACGAGCCCTTCACCCCAAGCGATCTGAACACCGAGACCAAGGGCCTCAAGGTGTCCATTACCTACGCCCAGGACGCTCTTGCCACCGACCCGGTCACCCCGGATCAGCCCGGCACCCCCGAGCAGCCCGGCAAGCCCGAGCAGCCCGGCAAGCCCGAGCAGCCCGCTAAGCCCGAACAGCCCACCACCAAGCCTGAGAAGCCCGGCAAGTCGGACAACACCACGACCACGGTAACCACCAACAAGACGAACACCAAGGGCGGCCTGCCCACCACTGGCGATCGTTTTGATGGCCGCATGGTGGCCGTATTCGCCATCGCTGGCGTTGCCGTCATCTCCGCAGGCGGTTATATCCTCTATCGCCGCAACAAGGAGTAATCCCTCGCTGGTGCGGGTGGGACGACACGGGTTGCCCCACCCGCTCAGCCCGCCTTTTTGACCGGTGGGAAACACCGCTGAAATCTTTTCAAAAAAGATTTCCCCGCACACACTTCGCTGTGCTATAGTGCAGCGCAACAGCAACTAGGTGCGACCGCGCCACGGTATCACGAAAGGAGCCACCGACATGAAGAACACGATGAAGTCTCTCAACAACTGGTGGTGGCGTGATGCGAATACGATCGGTCGACAGTGAGTCCCTCACGCCTGTTTTTGCGCTCTAGGTGATTGGAAGGCCTCCGGTTTCGACCGGGGGCCTTTTTCTATCTCGAGCCCGATCGCATTCGCATCACGCGCCCCCGCTTTTCTCTTGCACCCCCCTTCCGAAAGGATTTTCACCATGTCTCAGAACACCACCGCCACCCAGCCCCGCACCGTCCAGACCGCCGACCGCGGCAAACTCGACGTCCGCGCTCTCGTCCTGCTCGCCATCCTGCTCGCTGCAGGCTTCATCCTCAACTTCACCGTCGGCAAGGCCATCTCGGGCATCTCGGGCGGCATGATCAGCCCCGAGTTCATCATCTCGGCCTTCTGCCTCACCATCCTCGTCGTTCGCCCCAACATCGGCCAGGCGCTCGTCATTGGCCTTATCTCGGCTGCCGTGATCCAGATCACCACCACTTCGCCGTTCGTTGATTTTGCCGCTGAGGGCATCGCCGCCATGCTCATGGCCGGCATCGTCAACGCCGCCGGCAAGAACGGTCAGGTCAAGCCCGCGATCGCCATTGTCGCAACCTTCCTGACCACCTTTGTCTCCGGCGTCATCTTCATGGTCATCAAGATGGCCATGCTCGGCGTGGTCGGCGAGCTCGCCGCCGCCATGCTGCCCGTCGTCGCCATGACCGCCGTCTTTAACGCCATTCTGGTCGGCGCCCTCTACCTGCCCATCCAGAAGGCCCTTAGGCTCAACTAACCCGCTCGGCTTTACGAGCCACCCCATCTTGGCGTTCATTCGTCGCTCGCGTACCCAAGTACGCTTCGCTCCTCTTTCGCGCCAACCTGGGGCCCCTCGTAAAGCCGTCTCCGTGCTCCATTATTCAAAATTAATCCCTTTTTCGATTTAACCCCTTTCGTGGGGGTCTAGAACACTCTTATCTCAAATCCCACCTTAAGGAGAACATCATGGCCACCAACACTCAGGCTCGTACTATTTCTGCCAACGCCGCTTCCGACAAGGGCATCCTCGATATCACCTCGCTCGTCCTGCTTGCAATCCTCCTTGCCGCCGGCTTTATCCTCAACATGACCGTGGGCAACGCGCTTGCCGCGACGGGCATCAAGCCGCAGTTCATCATTGCCGCCTATGCCCTGGCCATCGCGCTCACGCAGGCGAGCTTTGCCCAGGCAGCCATCTTTGGCATCCTGTCGGCAGCCGTCATCCAGATCACCACGTCAATCCCCGGCCTCAACTTTGTGACCGAGCTTGCCGGTGCGCTGACGATGGCGGCACTCGTCAAGTCCAACATCGGCGGCGACAAGGTCAACCCCTTCATCGCCGGCCTGCTCACCACCTTGGTCTCGGGCGCCCTCTTCGCCGTTCTGGGCACCGTCATCATGGGTGCCGCACTGCCCACCGCGCTCGCCAAGGTGCCCATCGTGCTCGGCACCGCCGTCTTCAACGCCGTCGTGGTCCAGGCTCTCTTCTTCCCCCTGCGCAAGGTGCTCAACAAATAGCCTGATATGATGGACGGGCCGCGCGTTAGCGGCCCCATCACCAAAGACTGTCCCAAACAGCTAGCATTTGGGGACGTTCTTAAACGACTCGTCATTTAAGAACGTCCCCAATGACCATGAAAGGTATCCATGAAAACGATCATCAACGTCGACGATGTCTCGTTCTCCTATGGTACGCAGACCGAGCAGGCGCTTAAGCACATCTCGCTCGACGTGAACAAGGGAGACTTTATCGGCATCATCGGGCCCTCGGGCGCCGGCAAATCTACGCTTGCCGCCTGCCTATCGGGCGCCGTGCCCCACCACTACACCGGCACGTTCTTTGGGTCCGTCATGGTTGACGGCCACGACACCTGCGAGGTCTCGCTCACCGACGTGTCGCAGATCGTCGGCAGCGTGCTGCAGGACATCGACACGCAGATGGTCGCCTCGGTCGTCGAGGACGAGATGCTTTTTGGCCTGGAGAACTTTGGCGTCCCTCACGACCAGATCGAGCAGCGTGTAAACGAGACACTCGAGACGGTCGGCATCAGCGACCTGCACGACCGCGAGATCGCCACCCTCTCGGGCGGACAGAAGCAAAAGGTGGCCATCGCCGCCATCCTCGCCATGCGCCCCCGCGTACTGGTGCTCGACGAGCCCACCGCGGCACTCGACCCCGCCAGCTCCACGCTGATCTTCGAGACCCTGCGCGAGGCAAACCGCACACTTGGCATCACCATCGTCGTCGTTGAACAAAAGGTCGCCCTGCTCTCGGAGTACTGCAACCGCGTGCTCGTGCTCAACCATGGCGAAATCGCGCTACAGGGCGAGCCGCACGAGGTCTTCGCGCACACCGATGAGCTTCGTACTATTGGCGTCGACTGTCCCCGCGTAACGCGTATCTTCAATAGTCTCGAGGCCGACGGCCTGGCAAGCGGCACCCCTTGCTTGGATGTCGATGAGGCCGAGCGTCTGATTTCGGGCATCGTCGACCCCGCACGCGCTGCTAGCGACGCCCAAGCGCCCGCAGGCTCCCCGCATGCCCCGTCGTTGCGCCCTCATGCCAAGGACGCCGAACCCGTGCTCACCTTCGATCACGTTGAGTTTGCCTATCCCAATGGCGGCGCCGCCGTACACGACCTTAACCTGACGCTCTACCCCGGCGAGCTCGTGGGCATCGTCGGCCAAAACGGCGCCGGCAAGACTACGCTCACCAAACTGCTCACGGGCCTGCTTAAGCCCGCCTCGGGCAATGTGCGCGTTACGGGCCTGGACACCGCCGCAGTCCCCACGAGCCGCATCGCCCGCGAGGTCGCAACGCTCTTCCAAAACCCCGACCGCCAGATCTGCAAGGATACCGTGCTCGACGAGGTCGCTTTTGGCCTGGAGCTTGCCGGCATCGACCGCGCCGAGGCCCTGCGTCGTGCCCAGCTCGTCATCGACCGCTTTGGCCTGCCCGCCGACGAGGCGCCCTTCTCGCTTTCGCGCGGCCAGCGACAAATGGTGGCGCTCGCCTCCGTCGTAGTGGTTGAGCCCAAGATCGTAGTGCTCGACGAGCCCACGAGCGGCCTTGACTACCGTGAGTGCATGACCGTCATGGAAACGGTGCGCACCATGGCAGAGCGCGGCTGCGCCGTGATCATGGTCTGCCACGATATGGAAGTCGTTTCCGACTTTGCCGAGCGCATCGTTGTGATGGCCGACGGCCGTATCCTCGACCGCGGACGCACGCACGAGCTGTTCTCGAACATCGAGCTCATGCAGTGTGCCTACGTGGAGCCGCCCCAGGTCATTGAACTCTCGCACCGCTTGGCATCCTCCGTCTCCCCCGCTTTTGCGCAGGTGAGCGAGGTCACCGATATCGTTCGCATTACCGAGGAGATGGTCCGCCATGGTTAACGTCATCGACTATATGCCGGGCGATACGCTGCTGCATCGCCTGAACCCCGTCGTCAAGCTGGGCCTCGCCGCCGCCATCATCATCGGCATCTTTTTGTCCGACACCTATGTGGCGCTGTTAGGCTTTTTGGCACTCACCCTTGCGCTGGGCGCCTACGCCGGCGTCGTCAATCGCCTGTTCTCGCTGCTCAAGCTGCTGATTCCGCTCGCACTTATCATGTTGTTGCTGCAGTTGGCATTTATGCGTGACGGCAACGTGGTGTGGGGTTTCGTTACCGATACCGGCCTCATCACCGGATCTAAGGCCTGCCTGCGCCTGCTGGGCGTAGCGTTGCCACTCATACTCATGCTCATGGTGACCAAGCTCAACGACCTTGCCAACGCCTGCGTCGAGGTACTGCACGTGCCGTATCGCTACGCCTTCACCTTTACCACGGCACTGCGTTTTGTGCCGGTGTTTGGCCAGGAGATGAACGCCATCATGGAGGCGCAGACCGCACGCGGCGTCGAGTACGACACCAAGAATCCCATCAAGAAGCTCAAACTCATGCTGCCGCTGTGCGTGCCGCTGCTTATCTCGAGCGTGGGCAAGACCGACGCCACCGCGCTTGCCGCCGAGCAGCGCGGCTTCTACCTGCGCACGCGTGCCAGCTCGTATAAGCGTTACCCCATCAAGGGTCTGGATATCGCTGTGCTCGTCATCAGCGCCGCCCTCATCATCCTGGGATTCCTGTTCTAGCTCATCGCCAGCACCAACCGCCTAATGCAAAAGGCCTCGGCTCGCACCAAACGAGCCGAGGCCTTTACTGTTTCCCCAGATAAAACCTACCAAAATAAACCTGTCCCTTTTTGGTAGGCATGGGGCTAGAGGCGGTAGGGAGCGCCGCTGCGAATGATGGATTCGCGCACCAGGACATCCATGGCGTCGAGGGTGATCTCGGGCATCTCTCGGTACTTTTGCAGCACCGAGAGCTCGGTGCAGGCCAGAATGACGCGGTCGCAGCCGCTACGGGCAAACTCCCACATCACACGGTCGAACTTATCCATATCGGGCTCACGCCCGGCCTTCACATCATCGTAGATAAGCGACATCACATCGTTCTGACGTTTCTCGCTGGGATAGACAACCTCAACACCCGCAGCCTTACATTCGCGGCCGTAGACGCCCGCGCCCACGGTGCCATCGGTTCCCATAATGCCAATCTTGTGCACCGGCTCGGCCGGCATACTCAGGTTGGGATCGAACTCGCACTCCCCCATCACCGCACCGGCCAGAGCATAGCGCACCGACTCACGCGGCATGTGGATAATCGGCACTGTGGTAAACGACTGGATCTGGTCGTAGAAGTAGTGCGACGTGTTGCAGGGAATGGCAATGTGCGCACAGCCCAGCGACTCGAGTGCCTGGGCGCACTCTTTCATGGTCGCCAGCAGCTTGGCATGCTCGCCGGTCTTAATGGCCAACGTGCGGTCGGGCATGGTCGACTTGGAGAGCACCACCATGTCGATATGTTCCTGATCGCAGGCAGCAGCCGTATGACGCACCACCTGGTCGTAGTAATACGACGTGGCCTCGGCGCCCATACCGCCGATAACTCCCAGCTTTTCCATCGCCGCCTCCTTGGTGACGCTTGCGCAATTGCGCGTATCATACCCGCGCCCGCCCGAAGCAAACCGGACGGGCGCCGCGCTCATCTACTTGTAATACGTCTTGAACAGCTTAAAGTGGCGCAGCTTGGTGTGCCACATGCGCAGCCAGCGATTAAAGACAAAGTCGCCCTTCATAAACGAAGGGTCGGCGCCCTTGCCTTCCTTGTCCAGGCGATGCACCTTAGCGCGCAGCTCGGGATCCTTGACGTACTTGTCGACGACGCCCATGGGAACGACCATCCACAGCGCCTCGTCCTGTGCCGTCACAAACTCCGGCTCAAACGGGCGGTCGAACACATACTCGTCCACCACATACTTGGCAACGTTAAAGCCGCTGTTGGTAACGTAGTAGTTGCTGCGGCCCTGGCGCGTGTTGAAATCGAAGAACTTAAACGAGCCGTCGCGCTCGTCGTACTTAACGTCAAAGTTGGAATAACCTACAAAGTTCAGGTCCTCGAGCAGCTTGCGCACGCCGCCCATGAGCTCGTCATTGGGCTCGGTAATGATGCAGGCATGGTTGCCGACACCGTGGGGCTGATGCTCCTCGAGCAGCACGTGACCCAGGCACATCATGCGGACCTTGCCGTTGCGGTCGGAATAGCTGGTGAGCACGCGCATGTACTCGTCGTTGCCGGGCACGCGATCCTGCAAGATCAGGTCGTCGGTGTAGCCGCTGGCATACGAATCGCGAATGACCTGTTCCAGCTCGGCGCGGTCGGCAATCTCATAGGCCTTCTTCTGGCCCTCGAACTCATGCTGCCACCACATGATGCCGTCGGACGGCTTCAGGATCATCGGGAACGGGAAGTCGATCTGGTCGAGCACTTCGGCCGGCGCCTCGCCTTGCGCATTGAGCATCTGCGCAGTAAAGGTAAAGGTGTGCGGATACGGCAAGCCATGCTTCTCGCACAGCTCGTAGAAGATCTCCTTCTTCTGGCACTGCTCAAGCATGCTGTAGGGTGCATAGGGCGCAACGATGTTATCCGCCAGCTCATCGGCATCCTTTGCCTGGGCCACCAGGGCAACATAGTTATCGCCGCAGCCCATCAGGACGATCGTCTTATCGGCATGCGCCTGGGCAATGCCGTTGACGGTCTCGAGCATCACGGGCATGGTATCGATGTCGACATTGGGCGTGTAGTCGATAATCTGGCTTCGATACGCAGGGCCCGTCTGATACTTGCCAAAGACCAGACTCTTGACCTGATACTCTTCGTAGAAGGCGCGCGCCACCGAATAGGCGTTGATGTCGCCACCGAGCAGCACGGGAATGAACTCGCGCTCTGTAAACTGCAATGCCATGGAAACTTCCTATCATGAACTGCCCGCACAACGGGCGGTCTTAGTGCAACCGATTCATTCTAGCGTGCCAAACCGCCAGCACCCAAAGTTCCACCGTATCTATGGCAATCGGAGAATCAGACTCGAGCAAAGACGGCGCTCACCGCTGTACGACAACGGGCAATGAACCTACCGTTGTTGTAGGATTCAACATATTGTCAATCTCATAAGCGAAAGGCGCACACGTGCCCCAAGAACATCTGACCGACAACCCCATCCTTGACGCCGCAAAACGCGAGCTAGCGGAACGTTCTCAGACGACCGCTCCCCTACGCACCGCCAGCAACGCCTACGAAGCACCCGCCCGCATCGTTTCGATTAACACGTCGGCGCACAAAGGCACACGCAAGTCACCCGTCTCCGATGGGCACGACACCGTCATTGAGCAGTTTGGCCTCGCTTCCGATGCACACGCCGGGCACTGGCACCGCCAAGTCTCGTTTTTGGCCGCAGAATCAATCCAGACTGCCCAGCATCGCGGGCTCGATGTGCACGAAGGCGACTTTGGGGAGAACTTCACCACACAAGGTATCAACCTGCTTTCGCTCCCCCTGGGCACACAGCTCAAGATCGGCAACGACGTTCTGGTCGAGATCAGCCAGATCGGCAAAGTCTGCCACACCCGCTGCGCTATCTACCATCTCGCCGGCGACTGCATCTTTCCCCACGAGGGCATTTTCGGTGTGGTGCTTCGAGGCGGAGAGGTGCATGTCGGAGACGATATCCAGACAGTCAAGCTCGGCAACGGCGCATGTTCTTTCACCCCAGCCGAGGCGCTCGAAGAAATTGAGCAGGCTCGCCGCGAGGGAACCCTATAGGTGCAAAACCCCATGTTGGAGTAGCCCTTAAGGCGTGAATCTGCGATCAGACCGAGTTCCGTAACGTTAAAGTTGAACTCTATGGTTTCTCAACAATTCACTATAACTGCAGGTCAAAGCCAAAGCCTCAAGTTTAACTTGACCCTTTGGAACCTTTAAGGTTCAAGTTGAGGTCGAAAGCAGTAGTAGAATACCGTTCGAACCATAACCTACGATTGATTGCAGAGGGATTGGATGCAGCATTCGAATCATCGCGTCGCAGCGCTCATCGCGTCGAAGCCAGCTCGTATCATCACGAGCGCCGCACTCGCTGTCGCACTGACTGCCACGCCGATGCTCTCCCCCGTTGCGGCATATGCCGCCTCGCAGGCAACGCAGGATCAGCTTTCCGCCGCGCAGCAAAAAATCGAAGCCGCCACGAGCGCCTACAACGATGCCCGCACCAAACTCGACGACCTGCAAAAGCAGATCGACTCCAATGAGGCGAGCATCGAGGAAATCGAGGCCAAGCTTCCCGAGCAGCAGGCCAAGGCAAGCTCCGCCATGCGCGATCTGTACAAGTACCAGAAGGGCACCAATCCCATCGTGAGCTTCCTGGTCAACGCGCAGAGCCTGGGTGAGTTCATCACCACCTGCAAATACACCAACCAGATCACGAGCTCGAGCGTCGATGAGATCGAAGAGCTCAACAACATGCAAACCGAACTCGAGCAGAACAAGGCCGAGCTCCAGCAGGCCAAGTCCCAGCTTGAGGCAGAACAGAAAAACGCCGAGGATTCGCTGGCGCAGGCCCAGCAGCTCCGCAGCGAGGCGCAGGCAAAAGCCGAGCAGGAAAATGCCGCCGAGCTCGCCAAGCTTGAGGCCGATAAGGCCGCTGCCGCCGAGAAGCTCTCGGGCGAGGGCGTAAGCGGCAGCAATTCCAGCAGTCAGGCCACCAACACCAACACCACCATCGACACCACGGTGAACAACGCCAATACCGGTAATTCCGATTACGATTCGTTCATTAATGAGTGGACGAGCCGCATCGATAATTATCTTGCCGGGTCCCCCATGGCAGGCCAGGGCTATAACTTTGCCGTTGCCGCTTGGAATACCGGTGTCGACCCCCGTTGGTCCCCCGCCATCGCCTGCATCGAGAGCACCAAGGGTGCTTATTGCGCCAATTCCTACAACGCCTGGGGCTGGAGTGCCCGTGGCGGCGGTTGGCGCAGCTTTGGCAGCTGGAGCGAGGGCATCTCCGCTCACGTTGCCTATCTGGGCGCCAACTACGGCTCCACCCTTACCCCGGCAGCGGCCAAAAAGTACTGCCCGCCCACGTGGCAGGACTGGTACAACAAAGTCGCCGCTCAGATGAACCGCATCTAAGCGCAACTGCAAAGGGCCCCAATGGGGTCCTTTTCTTTTAGGTAGCGGAGGTATCGACGACGCCAGTCGCATTGGCAACCGCGACTATGACGATCATGCATAGGAGCAGCACACCCAATGCCTTGAGCCAGAGTTTCGCGAGTTTCTTGCCGCGATAGCTGTCGAGCAGTGCGAATCGCCGACGAAGACGGCGCTTATCGAGCAGCGCAAAATGCATAAGCACCATAAGGCCATCGACAAAGAAAAAGTACTCGATCATAAGAAGCCACGTCGGGTAGCCTTGGTTTGCTCCCGTGGGGTGAAAGACGGCAAAGTGGCTTCCGGCAAAGAATACAAGCAGCGAGAGGCAGACAAGCGTATTCCAAATGCGCCCCAGAGGTTCCGGAATGCGAGAGAGCAGACCGGGCATAGCAGGGGTGGCAAGCTTAGGAAGGTCTGTGGAACCCCGGGGCTCTTGAGACGTTAATACCGTCTCTGACGCCGGGGCACAGTCAGGCACAGGCACAGGCACAGGCGCAGGAGGCCGCACAGGGCAACTCAGGTCGTATGCCGCGCGCGTCGCCCGTCCCAATGCCCCCGCGCTCGCAAAACGCTTGGCCGGGTCGAGAGCCATCGCCATGCAAATGGCATCGGTCAGGGAAGCGGGAATGCCGCGCATCTCGCATTGTTCGCGCATGTCGATCCCCGGTTTTGGATCGACTCCTGTCAAGCAGAAGAACAGCAGGGCGCCCAGCGCATACACATCACTTCGCACACTCGTCTGCCCAAACCCATACTGCTCGGGCGGCGCGTAGGGCCGTGTGCCAAACTTGGCGGTATCGGCATCGGCGCCATCACGCCATACGCGCGCGATTCCCAAGTCGATAATCACCAGCGACGAGAAGGTCATGCCAGCATCGGCGGCATACCTCACGCCCGAAACGATGATGTTCGAAGGTTTAAGGTCGCGATGGATAATCGGAACCGGCGCTTTCCCCACCTCGCCAAATCCAGCATGGAGCTCTGCCACCGCATCACACAGGGCCGGAAACAACCCGCGCGCATAATCGGGCGTCGCACCCAAGCGCCCCACCAAGGCCTCGAGCGTCTCGCCTTCAATGTATTCCATCACCACGTTGAGCTCGTCGCCCGCACGGCGGCAATCGACAATCCGGGGCAGGTGCTCAAAACGCCGTCCGGCACGCTGGGCCGCAAACAGGCGCTCATATGCTCCGCCAATCTGGGCCGAAGCATCGATGCGTTTACGGACAAAGGGGCCGAGCGACCCTCCGCCAGAACCCTCAAAGCACACGAGTTCGGTTGTCTCAACGTCCGAGCGCTTCAGCACACGTTCCACGCGATAGCTATCATCGCGGTCAAACGACGCCAGGTGCTCGGCGAGCGCGGCGGTCAGCTCATCATCGGAATATGTTGGGTTCTGAGTATCCATAGCGTCCATCATAGCGCAGGGCACGGACGCCCTGTAGCACCCGTGCCCTGCACGTTTGAAATATAGCGGACGGTCCTGCCACCAACAGTCAGCCGTTAACTCACCGTCTCCTCGCCAAAGCGATACAGCTCCTCATTGACCTTTTGCAGGCTGCAGCCACGATCGATGCAGAAGATGATAATCGCATCACGACGGTCCTTGCAGTTGAGGACGTTTGTCCCGGCAGCCGTAAGTGCGCGGTTGGTCTCCTTCATCGATAACGCCATCGCGAATGCAATCTGCAACACTTTATTTCGACTCGGGTGGCGCGCACCCGTAAAAATCTGATAGCCAAACGTTTCGTTGAGGTCGGCCATACGCACCACGCGCGAACGCTCCAAGCCCTTTTCCTGCAGCAGTTGCTTAAGGTAGTCCGAAAGCGACGGGGCGGCAAAGTCGTGCTCCCTGATATAGCCGTCGATACTCGGCGCATCGAGCAACTCATTGAGCAGTTCCTCCGTCAACTTCTTATCGGGCATACGGCTTCACCCCCTATGCGACGCAACGGCAGCGACATACTAGGCCAACACCCAGCTTGCGGTGGCAGACTTATCAAACATGTTGGCAAAGTACAAAGCCTTTTTGATGTCGCCGTCAAAATAGATATTGCCCGCAACAGTACCGCCGGCTGCAAGGGTGCCCGACTGCAGCTCTTCAGAACCTTCGCTGTAGTAGCCCTGATTCTGCTGAGCACCGTTGGCGTCCTCGCCCTTCCAGTCGTAGACATTGTAATCCGCGCCCTCATCGCCGTTGTTGACGTACGTGACGTGAATGCCCGTCATAGTCGAGCCGTCATAATTGGTAAGACCGGTCTGGACGGAATCGACGACAACGGAAAAGCCGGCGGCCGTGGTCACGGTCGTGCCAACAGCCAGGTCAGTCGTGGGCTGCTCTTCTTTTTTCGGCTCTTCCTTCTTATCGCTATCGCCAGCATCCTCGGCGACCGTCGCCTTGTCATTGCCGCAGCCAGTCAGGAGACCGGAAACACCCAGAGCAACGGTCGCGAATGCGCCAAGCGCGGCGCGACGGCTCAGCAGCACTTCATTTTCGAGCTTTTTCATTATTCATCCTTCCTACGATCCGGCTACCGTGCCGGCACACAGCACATCGTAGAAAGGATTGAACTTGAATTCATTAGCTCAGAGCTAAGGCTGCGGTAAACGGTCAATGCAGTTGTCCAAGCGCCGAGCAAACGCTCTTTACGCGACCGTCAGCAGGCAGGATCAACCCACTGTGACGGATTCCCCGGTAAAGGCGCTGATCATCAACAGGACAAAGAACGCCAGGTAACTGATGCTCAGCGGGTATGCGATAGCCAAAAAGACAATCCATCCCACATTGGTCTTGCCGTCGGCGCGGCGTTGTTCGCGAGAACGATAGAGCCAGATCGTCACGCCAATGGCGACAATCAACAGCACGAGCGCCGCTGCAGCCAAACCGGCAAGCGCAAACATCATGCCAATGCTCAGCACAACAACCGGGAGCAGTAGCAAACCGCACCCGCAACCACCCGGACTATATACGGCAGGTTGCCAACGTCGCTTCATCGTCACTCCATCACAAGCAGTCGTTTGTAGACATCGAGGCCTTTGAGCAGGATTTGCTCGTCAAAGAGCATGGTATCGGTATGCAGGGCGCTCGTGGCATAGGCGGGGCAGCCGTCCGAATCGTTCGGATTGCCTTGGCCGGCGGGCACGCCCGTACCCAGCAAGAAGAACACGCCCGGCAGATGACGCTGATAGAAGGCAAAGTCCTCGGCAATTAGCAGCGGTTCATCAACGAGCTGCAGCTCGGGCAAGGCCGGAGCAATGTGGGCGAACAGCTCGGGGTCGTTATCGACCGGCGGATAACCCTCGGCAAAGTCGAGATCGTACGTGCAGCCCGTTGCGGTGCATGCCTCGTCAAGCACACGGCGCACGCCCTCGCGCGCGCGGTCGAACATATCGTCCGTAAACACGCGCAGGCTACCGGCGACATGGGCCTCCCCCGCCACCGCGTTGCAGACGGTGCCTGCCTGCAGCAGACCAAACTTGCCGATGCAGGGCTCATCGGCACCCAGCTCGTCCATCAGCTCGCGCTCGGCAACCAAGAACTTGGCCGCCGCCAGTGCGGCATCGTGCGATTCCTCGACCGGAACGCCATAGGTCTTGGCGATATGGATACTCGCGCCATGGATATGAATGTGCGTCTCGCTCGAGCGCGCCAGCAGCGGACCGGAACAGCTCGCCAACGTGCCGGCGGGCAGATCGGGCCACACATGGAAGCCGAAGATGCGATCGGCCCCGTAACGCTCAAACACGCCGCTCTCGCATACCGTCTTAGCGCCACCGGTCGTCTCCTCGGCCGGCTGGAACACAAAGAGCACGTTACGCTTGATGGCGCCCGGCTGCTCACGAATCGTACGGTCGACAAAAGTCGCCGCCGCGAGCGCCATGGCCATGTGGCCGTCGTGACCGCACGCATGCATCTTGCCGGGCTGCGTCGAGGAGAAGGCCACGCCCGTTGCTTCCACGATGGGCAGGGCGTCCATATCGGCGCGAATCGCCGTGGCGTGCGTAGCGCCCACACCGGCATCGAAGAAGGCACAGACGCAGCTCGGACACGGATGGGTCACCTCGCAGGCAAGCGGAGCGAGCGCGCCCTCGATATAGGCGATAGTCTGCGGAAGATCGAAATCGAGCTCCGGAATGCGATGCAGGTCGCGACGATAACGACGGAGTTCTTGGAGCTCGGTCATGGGGATTCCTTTCATGGGACAACTCAGTTGCCACTTATTGTGACGCAGGATTGTGGCGCACTTGTTTCTAGCATGAAGCTGCATTTTTTAAACGTTATATACGAATACTCTTGTTTGGTAAAGTGCAACGTGGTAGGGTCTTTACCGCTTGATAGAGGCGCGGGCACGAAGATCCGCGGGCGAGTCGGCAGACTTTGACCCCGCGGGGAGGCGAAACCCGCCGAACTGGGTTTTTCGGGCACGAACAGCCTGGTGGGCCTGCGGGAAACACCCGCAGGACTGTCTGCAGCAATGCGGGAGCGCTATCCGGACATTGGGTCCACGCTATGCGGATTCGATGCGCCGATGGCGCCGTCTGGATAGCGAGGTTTACGGGACATGGCACTGACCCCCAACGAGGCATATGCGGCAAAGCGGCCGTTTGTGGACAAGGAGACGCTCGAACACATCGTCGAGCAGTTCCCCACGCCGTTTCATCTATACGACGAGGCGGGCATCCGCCGCAACATGCAAGAGGTGCGCGACGCCTTTGCGTGGAATCCGGGGTTTAAGGAGTACTTTGCCGTCAAGGCCAATCCCAATCCGGCGCTTATCTCCATTCTCAACGAATATGGTTGCGGCTGCGATTGCTCGAGCTATACCGAGCTCATGATCGCCCGCTCGCTGGGCATCACCGGCCATGACATCATGTTCTCGTCCAACGACACGCCGGCGGCGGACTTTGAACTCGCTGATAAGCTGGGCGCCATCGTCAACTTCGACGACATCAGCCACATCGAGTTCCACGAGCGCGTCGCAGGCCCCATCCCCAAGACGGTCAGCTGCCGTTTTAACCCGGGCGGTCTGTTCCAGCTCTCTAACGGCATTATGGACAACCCGGGCGATTCCAAGTACGGCATGACCACCGAGCAGCTCTTTGAGGCCTTCCGCATGCTCAAGGCCAAGGGCGCCGAGAATTTTGGCATTCATGCCTTCCTTGCCAGCAACACCGTCACCAACGACTATTACCCCAAGCTCGCGCGCATCCTCTTTGAGCTTGCCGTGCGTCTGGAGCGCGAGGCGGGCGCGCATGTCGCCTTTATCAACCTGTCCGGCGGCGTGGGTATCCCCTACCTGCCCGAGCAGCAGGCGAACGACATCCACGCTATTGGCGAGGGCGTACACGCAGCTTACGACGAGATTCTGGTTCCCGCCGGCATGGGCGACGTGGCGATCTGCACCGAGATGGGCCGCTTTATGATGGGCCCCTACGGATGCCTGGTCACCAAGGCTATCCACGAAAAGCAAATCTACAAGGACTATATCGGCGTGGACGCAAGTGCCGTCGACCTGATTCGCCCTGCCATGTATGGCGCCTACCATCACGTTACGGTGATGGGCCAGCCGGGTGGCCCCGACAAATCCACAGTCCCCGTCACGAACAAGTACGACATCACGGGCAACTTGTGCGAGAACAACGACAAGTTCGCCATCGACCGCGAGCTGCCGCAGATCGATATGGGCGACCTGCTCGTGATCCACGATACCGGCGCGCACGGCTACTCCATGGGCTACAACTACAACGGACGCCTGCGCTCCGCAGAGGTATTGCTTCGCCCCGATGGCTCGGCGGATCTTATCCGTCGTGCCGAGCGCCCGGGCGACTACTTTGCCACGCTCGACGTGCTGCCGTGCGGCCGCGAGTTGCTGGCCAAGTCGCGCGCCGAAAGCGCCCGCCGTCGCGCTCAGGACGAGCGCCTAGCCGTCGCCGCCCAATGGAACAAACGCATCCAGATCGCAGAAGCCAAGGAGAAGAATATGGATGTCCGCAACCTCGAGGGCTCGATCGTCGCCCTCGTCACCCCGTTTAAGAAGGACGGCAGCGTCGACTTTGATGCGCTTGAGCGCCTGGTCGATTTCCATCTTCAGAACGGCACCGACGCCATCCTCACCTTGGGCACCACCGGCGAGAGCGCCACGATGACCGACGACGAGGACAACTCTGTCGTTGCCGCCGTGGTCAAGCAGGTCGCAGGCCGCATCCCCGTCATCGCCGGGTCGGGCTCCAACTCCACGCAGACGATGCTCACCAAGTCGCTCACCTACCAGGGCCTGGGCGCCGACGGCCTGCTGCTCATCACCCCCTACTACAACAAGTCCAACGAGGAGGGCATTTACCAGCACTTTAAGACCGTAGCCGATGCGGTGGACATCCCCTGCATCCTGTACAACATCCCCGGTCGCTGCGGATGCGGCATCAGCGAGCGCAATGTCGAGCGCCTGGCCGCACACCCCAACATCATGGGCATCAAGGAGGCCTCGGGCAACGTCGCCTATGCCGCCAAGATCGCGCACCTGCTGTCCGACGACTTCCGCATGTACTCGGGCGAGGACGCGCTCACCGTGCCGCTCATGAGCCTGGGCGCCTCGGGCACTATCAGCGTGTGGGCCGATGTGCAGCCGCAGCTCGTGCACGACATGTGCCGCGCCTACCTGGACGGTGACGTGGAGCGCGCCCGCGAGATCCAGATTGCCGGCCAGCCGCTCATCAACGCCCTCTTTAGCGAAGTCAACCCCATCCCCGTTAAGGAAGCGCTCGCCCAGATGGGCATGATCGAGGCAAACTACCGTATGCCGCTGTGCCCCATGGCCGACGACACGCGCGCCGCACTTACCGATGCTCTGAAGGGAGCTGGTCTGCTTGATTAAGACCGTCATTATGGGAACGGGCCGCATGGGCTCGCTCATCCGCACTACCGCCGAGAGCATCGTTGATGCCGCCGGTCAGCCCGTTTTTGATATCGTGGCCCAGATCGGCTTTGATCTGACCGAGCTCAAGAGCGCCCCGGCGGCCGATGTGATTATCGACTTCTCGAACGTCGTGACCTTCGATGCCATCGTCGCCCATGTCGAGCGCACGGGCGCCGCACTCGTTTCCGGCACCACGGGCTATTCACCTGAGCAGATGGACCGCCTGCGTGAGCTGGGCCAGAACACCCGCGTTATGCACTCGGGCAATTACTCCATCGGCATCGCAGCCCTGCGTCATCTAGTGGCCCAGGCCACACGCGAGCTGCCCGGCTTTGACTGCGAGATCGTCGAGACACACCACAACCAAAAGGTCGACGCCCCGAGCGGCACCGCCAAGCTACTGCTCGACGCCGTCGTCGAAGCTGAACCCGAGGCAGGCTACCACCCCGTCTATGGCCGCGAGGGCATGTGCGGCGCGCGTGGCCCCAAGGAGATCGGCATGCACTCGCTGCGCGGCGGCACCGTCGCCGGCGTGCACGAGGTTAGTTTCTTTGGCCAGGACGAGGAGGTTACGCTCACCCACCGCGCCACGAGCCGTCAGATCTTTGTCAACGGCGCCTTGGCAGCCGCGCAGAAGCTCGTCACCCGCGAACCCGGCTTCTATACGTTCGACCAGGTCATGTTTGCCTAACCGGGTATCAACCGAATCCACCCAAAGGAGAGATAGCAAATGAGCAACGCAGCCGAGATGGATGCACAGGAGATTATCAACTACATCGCCACCGCGCCCAAAAAGACGCCCGTCAAGCTGTACGTGCGCGAGAAACCGGGCATGAAGGTTGCCTGGGGCAACGCACATGTCTACGGCGGTCGTCGTGGCAAGACCGTCTTTGGCGACTGGGATGAGCTTAAGGCCATCCTGGACGCCAACGCCGACTCCATCGACTACTACGACGTGGAGAATGACTGCCGCAACTCCGCCGTCCCCATGCTCGACCTTAAGGGCATCAACGCCCGCATCGAGCCGGGCGCGATTATCCGCGACCGTGTCGAGATTGGTGACCGCGCTGTCATCATGATGGGCGCCATCATCAACATCGGCTCCGTTATCGGCGAGGGCTCCATGATCGATATGGGCGCTGTGCTGGGCGGCCGCGCCACCGTGGGCAAGAACTGCCACATCGGCGCCGGCACCGTACTTGCAGGCGTCGTTGAGCCCGCGAGCGCCACGCCCGTCATCATCGAGGATGATGTCATGATTGGCGCCAACGCCGTGGTCCTGGAAGGCGTGCGCGTGGGCAAGGGCGCCGTCGTGGCTGCAGGCGCCGTATGCGTCGAGGATGTCCCCGCCGGCGCCGTCGTGGCCGGCGTTCCCGCCCGCGTCATCAAGATGCGCGACGAGAAAACCGACAGCAAGACCGGCCTCGAGGAAGGCCTGCGCCAACTTTAAGGTTACGCGGTTTTACCAAACCGCGTAACGCCTCGACGCTGCAAACGCCCCAGAACGGCAATCTGACGTTCAATCGTCGGGCATGACCAGAAGGTCAATGCCCTCCTCTTTCACGTCACCTTGCTCGCTCTGGGGCGTTTTCGCTGACGCATGCTCAACCTGCGGCACAATGTCAGCAACCAAGCTAAAAACAACAAAGGCCGAAGCCCAATCCGGGGCTTCGGCCTTCGCTATCTTAAGGTTCCGTCGTATTCGACCATGGCTGAATGCTTCGACAAACGATCGGCAGCCGTCTTATAGACTTCGGAACGGTCGCGCCGACCTATTGCAACGATCTCGGCAATCTCAACCGTTCCGTCCTCTCGGATTCGAAATACCATTCGGAGTCCCGCCTTTCGCCATTTAATCTTTTTGCAGCCGGCAAGCTCACCGTGAAGCGGCGTTCCGATTTCATCGGCGCGCGTCTTTAATTTCGCCGCTGCAATGCGGACGAGCCTTCGCTGAGAACCATCTAGTTTTTGATATTCCTTTTCGACGTCTCGATTCAAAAAGCCGACGACAAAGTGCCCGCTCATTCGAAAAGATCCTCATCCGAAATCGCGTCGGAGTCCATCGATTCGAACTCCGCGAGCTCCTCAGGAGTCAGGGTATCTTCAAACGGAATAAACTCATGCGGTCCGTTTTTGATTCGATCTGCCGCAATACGATCAAGCTCAAGTTCGCGAAGGTACTGTAGGGCGCCGTACATTTCCTCATAGGCAGCGTAGTCGATAATCACGGTATCGATATCGTTATGATCGGCGATAAACTGCGGCGCGCGCTTAGCGCGCTTGCGAACGGCAGATAAGGACTTGCTCGCTTCGGTGGCAGAAACTACCTGATCTTTTGTAAACACCGGCTTTTCCAGAACAAGTGGGGACATTTGTACCTCCAAAAAAATAATCTGGATTATATTTCAAAGTATACTTCAAAATATAATCCAGATTTCTCTTTGGAAGAAACTAATGCGCTATCGGTTCTCGATGCTTCCGATGTTCTTGAGCTCGATGGAGATGAGGCCGTTGGGCTCGTTGACGAACTCGATATACTCGGAGTTCGAGCCCATCTCGGCCGGGAAGCTGATCTCGATGCCCGTATCAGTACGGATCTTGTGATTGCGCACAGCCGCGCGCTCGACCTGCTTGCGCTCCACGGGCACGCGCTCGGGCACCTTTTCCTCGGTCAGCGCCGCACGCACGCTCTCCTTGATGACCGGCTCGTCCTCAAAGACTTCGTCGACGATATCCCAAGGCGGCAGTTCCTCGTCGTCTTCAACCTTCTCGGCAACAGCGGCTTTGACCTTGGCGAGCGCCACGGCCGTGTTGGCGCCGTGCTCCTCGGCAACCTCCTCGACCACGCGCGTCACGGTGTCGATAATCTCCTTGCCCGACACGCCCGTATCGCACTGCAGCAGGCCGTCAGGAATAAGCATGCGGTCCTCGCCGGCGATCTTGCGCTTCTTGTCCACATAGCCGATCTCCATGGTGCTCGCGCGCACAATGGCGTAGCTCGGCACCTTTTGGGAAGGGTTCGGAAGGATGGCGTAATGACGCGCGATGTCGTTGCGCACCTCCCCCTCCTCGCGGCCCACTTCGTGCATAAAAGCCTGCTTGGAGCTCAGCAACATCACGGCAAACCAGCGGGCATCCTCATCGTCGTCAAAATCAGCCACGAGCACGTCGGTGGACTCGGCTTTCTCAGCCTTGGTGAGCTCGGAGGAGATAAACTCCGCAATCTGCTGCGACAGGTCCACAAACTCGCGCTCGCCAAAGAAATAGCCCTTGAGCTCGCCGCCAAACGCAGAGTTCTCGGCAAACGTGGCACGTTTATTGTCGGCCGAGGTGCGTGCGCGGCGCAGATGCGTGGTTACGAAGTTGCGCACGGTACGGCTTTCGATATCGAGCTCGCGCTGGCTCATGACGTTGACGGCAGAGTCAAAGTCCAGGATATGCAGAATCGCGTGATTGATTTTCATATACGGCATTCCGTTCTAGATCGAATTGAGCACGAACCAGTATAGCGGTCGAGCCCGCCCCAGGCGCATCGAAGATTGGTGCATCGGGGACAGGTTGCTTTGCACCAATGGTTAGCGCAGGAGCTCGGACTGCCAGGCCTCGAGTTGTTCTGCCAGACTCTTACCGGCAGCGGACATGTCGATCTGAGGGCGTTTGGGCAGCAGTGCACATCTAAGGATTGCCGCGATGGTCTGCGAAACAAAACGGCGCGTATCCTTGTCAAAGCCTTGCGCAGCCTGGAGCATCACGGGCAGGCTCTCGCGCAGATTCCCAGCGATATCCGCAAACCGCTCAGCACCCGTTGCCTCAAACACGGAGAACAACGCATCTACAAAACGCTCGCGCTCGCTAGGCGACACTGCGAGCAGCATCTCGCGAATGGAACCATCAACGTATCGAGCACCGGCGGACAGGCGCTCACAGTACACGAAGTCGCGACCATCAACCACCCAGCTAAAGGGATTGTGCTGCAGCAGGCTGAACTCGGTACTCTCAACGATGGCATAGTCCTCCTGCGTCTCGAACATCATGCCAAAGATCGACGACCGAGGTAGCGTCTTGTCGATTCGACCGCAAAGATCGGCAAAGGCGTTGCCGTTCAGAAACTCCTCGACGAAGCCCGGACCATCATGGGAATACACCCGTTCGATTCGCTCGCGGGCGACATCGGAGCACATCGCCGCACCGTACACCGCAAGGTTTCCACCCTTGGAATGACCTCCGCACAAAAGCGGCCCGTCAATCGCATCCGCCGCCTCGTCCACATAACGTACCGCGGATTCCTGGGCCGGCACAGGACACCGGAACGCCATGTTAAAGTCCTCTTTCCAGCCCACAATCGTGCTGTCGGTCCCCCGGAAGGAAAGATAACTAAACCCCGCCGGAAACCGGAACGCCATGGCTGCAAACTGCTCTGTCGCTACCACATCGCTCACGGCACGATAGCCGCAAACGTGCACGCCACGGTAACGAGGGTTTGCTGCCACGGCCTCCAACAAGGCCCTGCTCCCCTCTGGATCCCACAAGTCGTCAATCATGTCCCGGTAGCACTCGGCACGCAGCAGTTCGCGTACGTCTAGGCCCTGCCAGTTCGTCAGCTCCGCCATATCACCCGGCAAACGCAAATAGGACAGCCACGCAAAGACCAGACTATCCACCGCACAGAACGGCTGCTCCTCAAACGAATCAAACGTCGTCTGGGCATAGGTCAAAAAATTAGAGGAATCCGACATGGCCCTCCCATCAACTATGGTGCATTGGGGTCAGGTTACTTTGCACCAAAAAGGCGCCCGGGCCGTGTGGGCTCGGACGCCTTCATTGTAGCTTTTCGCTTTAGCGAGCTTGATTTAGCAGGAGAAGTCGACGCTGTCGATGATGTCCTTGAGGGCCTTGGCGGAGGCGGTGAGCTCATGCTGCTCGTCATCGTTCAGCGGCACGGGGACGCGACAGACGACGCCGTCGCGGCCAACGACCGTCGGCATAGAAATGGCAAGATCGGACAGGCCATACTCGCCCACCATGAGCGAGGAGACGGGCAGAACGGTCTGCTCATCGCGCATGACGGCGGTGCAGATGCGCTTGACGGCCATGGCGACGCCATAGTAGGTGGCGTGCTTCTTCTCGATGATGGTGTAGGCGGAGTTCTTGACGTCCTCGGCGATGCGCTTCTCGGCAGCCTCATGCTCCAGATGACCGTGAAGCTCGCAGAAAGTGTTCAGCGGCACGCCTGCAACCTGGGCGCTGGACCAAGCGACAAACTCAGAGTCGCCGTGCTCACCCATGACATAGGCCTGGACATCGCGCGGGTCAACCTCGACGTGGGCACCAAGCATCTGCTGCAGACGGCCAGTGTCGAGCACGGTGCCGGAGCCGATGACATGGCCCTCGGGCAGGCCGGACATCTTGATGGCGGCATAGGTCAGAACATCGACCGGGTTGGAGACAATGAGCAGAATGCCGTCGAAGCCAGACTTCTTAATTTCGGGAATGATGGACTTAAAGATGTTGACGTTCTTGTTGACCAGGTCCAGACGGGTCTCACCGGGCTTCTGGGCAGCGCCAGCGGTGACGACGATCATGGCGGCGTCGGCGACATCGGAATAATCGCCGGCGTAGATCTTCATCGGCTCGGCAAACGTCATGCCGTGCGCGATATCCAGGGCCTCACCCTCGGCGCGGTTCTTGTCCACGTCGATGAGGACCATCTCGGAGAACAGACCGCTCTGCATCAGCGCGAACGCCGAAGACGAACCGACGAAACCGCAGCCGACAATAGCGACCTTCTTCTCGTTAACCATTAGAAACTCCCATCTCTCTCCACAAACAAGCCACCCGGGAACGACCCGAGCGGCTTGTCGTAATCCCAATACATCCAATCGGGACTTTGATTATGCTCCTATTCGCAGCCAAAAATCGACCGTTTACCGAAATTGTTTGCAGGATTCGTAAAATAACTGCACGAAATCGGTTTCGAGCTATTGACGAGTCGAAACAGGTTTCTAATACAGACCCGCCTCGCGGATAGCCTCGACAGCCAAAGCAATCTGATCGGGCGGCAGGACCAGCGCCATGCGCACGTGCCCCTCGCCCGAAGGACCAAAGCTCGCGCCCGGCGTCACCACAACGCCGGCCTTCTCCATGAGCTCCTCGCAAAACGCCATGGAATCGGTGCGATCACCGGGAAGCTTGGCCCACACAAACATAGAGCCATGCGCGTTGGGACGCTCCCAGCCCAGGCCCTCAAGACCGTCGCACAGGGCATCGCGACGCTCCTGGTACTTCAGACGCTGCGCCTCGACCTCATCGCGCGGACCGTTCAGGCAGGCGATAGCAGCCTTCTGGATCGGGAAGAACATACCAAAGTCGATCTGGCCGCGCAGCTTGGCAAAGGCCGAGACCACATCCTCGCGACCGACCAAAAAGCCGATACGCGCACCGGTGACGTTAAACGACTTGGAGAGCGAGAAGAACTCAACGCCCACCTCGAGCGCGCCGGGATACTGCAAGAAGCTGCCGCCCGGCTCGCCGTCGAACACGATGTCGGAGTATGCGTTGTCGTGAACGATGAGCAGGTCGTGCTCGCGGGCGAAAGCGATGATCTCCTCGTAGACCTCGGGCGTGCCCACCGAGCCCACCGGGTTGGCGGGCAGCGACACAATCATGTACTTGGCACGATCGGCCACCTCGGGATCGATACCCGCCACATAGGGCAGGTAATTGTGCTCCGCCACCAGCGGATAGTACTCGAGCTTGGCATCGGCGATCTTGGCACCTGCCTCAAAGACCGGGTAGCACGGATCGGGAACCAGAATGGTGTCACCCGGATCGAGCAGGGCAAGGCCCAAATGGCCAACGCCCTCCTGCGTGCCGTTGCACGACTGCACCATAGACGGCGTAATGCCCGAAACGCCAAAGCGACGCTCGTAGTAATCGCACACGGCTTGCTTGAGTTCGGGCAGGTCGCGCAGGGCATACTTCCACATCTCGGGGTCCTGGGCCGCTTGCGTGAGCGCCTCGACCACGTTGTCGTACGGCTTAAAGTCGGGCGTGCCCACGCTCATGTTGTAAATGGTCTTGCCCTGGGCCTTAAGCGCAAGAAGCTTGTTGTTGAGCGAAGCGAAGACCTCCGCGCCAAAGCGGTCGAGACGCTGCGATGCCTGCATGGTGCCACCTTTCGATATAAAAAACGCGGCGCTCCGACAAGAGCGCCGCGCGATACGGGCCATCAGATTGCAAAAGTGTAACGCTTGCAACCCCCGCATTGGTTCAATTTAGCCAACCTTAGTCAATTGGATTGAGCGCGTCGATCTGCGCAAGCCACAAACGCGAACTGGCGTCACTCGGCATACGCCAATCGCCGCGCGGGCTGAGCGTCACCGAGCCCACCTTGGGACCATCGGGCAGGCAGCTGCGCTTAAACTGCTGGGCAAAGAAGCGACGATAGAACGTACGCAGCCACGTGTGGACGGTCTTGGCGTCGTAGACACCCTCGAAACTCTTGAGCGCCATGCGGTAGATCTTGCCCGGCTCAAAGCCAAAACGCAGCAGGTAGTAGAGGAAGTAGTCGTGCAACTCGTACGGGCCCACCAAATCCTCAGTCTTCTGCGCAATCTCGCCGTCGCCCGTGGGCGGCAGAAGCTCGGGAGATACCGGCGTATCGAGGATATCGAGCAAGACCTCGGCAATACGTCCGCCAAAGACATCAGCCGCATAGCGCACCAGATGGCGCACAAGCGTCTTGGGCACGCTCGCGTTGACGGCGTACATGCTCATGTGGTCACCGTTGTACGTGGCCCAGCCGAGCGCCAGCTCGGACAGGTCGCCCGTGCCGATGACAAAACCGCCAGCCTGGTTGGCCAGATCCATCAGAATCTGCGTACGCTCGCGGGCCTGGCTGTTCTCGTAGGTCACGTCCTGCACGGTCGGATCGTGCTCAATGTCCTTAAAATGCTGTTCCACGGCTGCATGGATCGAGACTTCGCGAAAGCTCACGCCTAGGTCGCGAGCGAGCGACTCGGCATTGGACTTAGTGCGATGCGTCGTGCCAAAGCCGGGCATGGACACGGCCGTGATACCGGTGCGCGGCAGGCCCAAGGCATCGAACGCACGCACGGTCACAAGTAGCGCCAGCGTGGAATCGAGACCGCCCGAAAGGCCGATGACGGCCGCCTTGGTACCCGTATGGGCAAGGCGGGTCTTGAGGCCGGCGGTCTGCAGGTCGAGGATGGTCTCGCAACGCTCGGCCAGGTCGCCATGGTCGGCCGGCACAAAGGGCGCGCGGGGGAAGACACGGTCGATGCCGAGTGCATCGCGCAGGACAGGCTCTTCGGCCAACACGCCCTCAAACGAAAACTCAACGGTCGTGGCCTCCGGCGCATCGTCCGCGCGCGTCCACGTCGTCGAGCGACGGCGCTCGGCAACCAGACGGTCAAGGTCAACGTCGGCGACGGCCATATCGCAGGTAAGCAGTTTGGTGGCGGCGAGCTTGGAGCCGTTTTCGTAGACGAGATTCTCGCCCGCAAAGACCATGTCGGTCGTGGACTCGCCCTCGCTCGCATCTGCATAGGCATAGGCACAGTACAGGCGCGCGCTCTGATTGGAGATGAGGCTGCGGCGATAGTCTGCCTTGCCGATAATCTCGTCCGAGGCCGACGGGTTGAGGATCACCGTCGCACCGGCAAGCGCCATTTCGGTCGAAGGAGGCGCCGGCACCCACAGATCCTCGCAGACCTCAACGCCCAGCACCATATCCTCGGCATCCTCATCACAGCAACGGTAGACAAGCCCCGAACCCAGCGGAACCGGACCCTGACCGGCAAATTCAACCCACACGGGATCCGCAGGCGCCGGAGCAAACCAGCGACGCTCATAGAACTCGCCATAGTTGGGCAGATACTTCTTGGCCGTGAGGCCCAAAAGCTCGCCCGCACAGCACACGGCCGCGCAGTTGTAGATGTTTTCAGCCACCGCAACGGGCAAGCCAACGGTAAAGACGATCGGCAGCTCACGGGTTTCATCGAGGATGTGCACCAGCGCTGCCTCGCAGGCATGCAGCAGCGTGCGGTTATGGAACAGATCGGCCGCGGTATAGCCGCACAAGTTAAGCTCGGGCAGCACCAGCGCGCGAACGCCGCGCTCGGCAGCCTCGCGAACAGCCGCCAGCACAACCTCGGCATTGCCCTCGACATCGGCCACGCGAATCTGCGGCGACGCCGCCGCCACACGCAAAAAGCCATCAGACTGAGAAAGGTGAAGATTCATAAGAATGCTCCCGTGCGTAGACGCTATTCAACACAATTAGCAAGCCCTATTGTAGTTCAACTACCGGGTGGAACCGCATCCCACCAACTTGGTGAGCTATTGATGAGTTGATGGTATCTGTTAAATGTCACGTACGATTCACATCTGGTGGGTACCCTGATGGCTACACGAAACGAAGCAGATTTACACCGGGAGGACCCCGTATGACAACCAAGTACACCGACGCGCCGCGCACGCGCGTCATGACTCCCGCCGCACTCAACAACGGCGTTCACGAGAACCATTCCATCGGCCAGACCATGGCCATCGCGCCCAAAAAGGGCCTGTTCGACGACATTTCCATTCCCCAGATCATCGCCGGCGCCGCAGCTGCCGCCACGAGCGTCGCGCTTGCTTCCAAGATTGGCATCGCTGGTTCAGTAATTGGTGCTGCCATGAGCTCGGTCATCACCGTTGTGTCCTCGCAGGTCTACCGCCACTTTATCTCTGCCAGCGCCGAAGCCCTCAAAGGTACGCACGCCGCCGCCGACTATCCCGCCGGTGCCTACGAGCCCGTTGAGCCCAATGCCAACGAGCACCTCGGCGGCGCCGCGACCACGCAGGAGATGCGCCAGATTGCGGGGCGCGCGACCACGGCGCGCGTCGCCCCCAACAGCCTGCGCGCCAAGGCAGCGGCCGAGCGCAGCCAGACGCAAAAGAAGGTCATCGTCTTCTCAATCGCCATCGCCATCGTCGCGGTCATCGCCTGCGCTGGCGCCATCCTTATCACCACCGCCGGTGAGGGTCTGGGCGAGCGTCCCGAGCCAATCCTTTCGTCGCGCACGACCGAGAGCGATGCAAATGGCAACACCCAGTCGCAAGATCAGCAGGCACAGGCGGACGGCACGCAAGACAGTTCTACCTCTGCCGATTCGTCCTCGAACACCCAAAACCAATCGCAGGGCACCGATTCCTCTACGGCCAACGGTGGCACGCCGTCCGGCACGACCGACTCAAGCCAAACGACTGACGGTTCACAGCCGAACACGGGAGGCCAGACGAGCGACACCACGTCGGGAACGGGCGCAGCAGACAGTAGCAACACCAACAGCTCGAGCGGAACCGCGTCCGGCACGGCATCTGACAACTCGAGCCAAGGCACGGCATCGGGCAACTAAGCACATTTGCCTCTCATAGATAACCGACCTGTACAACGGGCGCGAATCGAAAGCGGTTCGCGCCCGTTTGCCTTGGGCGCCGCCATGGCGAACGCCATGCGATGGTAAGATGCTTTACATGTGTAAAGAGGAGATTTGCCATGAGCAAGACAATAGTTAGGCCCACGCTTTCGCTGGGCAACCACATCTATCTGTATCGCCTGCTGCGCGATGCGATTGGATGTGGCAAGCAAACGTTTATGACACAGGTCGAAGAAGCGCTCGCCGCCGGCGATATGGCCGCCTACGACCTAGGTTTTGAGTCCACGCGCGAATTGCTCGAGGAGCTCGACGACTGCATTAAGCTGACCGTCTTTAAGGGCGGCCGCCTGTATGCCACCGTCATCGCCAACGAGGCCTGGGACACTGCCCTTGCCAAGGGCGATGACAAGCCCAAGGCTGCCAAGGGCGCCAAGCAGTCCTACAAGAAGAAGAAACGCGGCGAGAAGGACCTGAAGGCCGTGCGTCCCAAGCACGTTAAGCATTCCGAGCCCGAGCCTGCCGTTGAGGCCAAAGCCGCAGCGGAACCCGAAGCGGAGATTGAAGTCGTTGTTGAGGCGGCCGAAATCGAAACCGAAATTGTCGCCACGACCGATTCCGAAGTTACGTCCGAGCAGGAAGTCACCGAGACTCCCGAGCCAGCAATCGAAGAGCCGGCCAGCCAACCCGAGGCGCCTGCGTTCCAAAACAGTGACATCTTTGGCGATGATGCCGAGGATGGTCAGCCCGACGAGCCCATTGAGCAGGACGTTTCCGCAGCAACGCCGGAGCCCGAAGCGCCCCAGCCCGCAATTTCGCTCACGGTGGTCTACGACCCCGAAAACGCCAACGCCGGCATCACCACCATGGCATCCACGCCCGTCGAGGCAAAGCCGAGCGTCGAGAGCGAGAGCACAACGCAATCTGAGGTTGAAACCGCAGTTGCAGACACGCCCGCTACCGTGGAACCCGTAGATTCCGTAGTCAAGCCGGAAGCAACGACTGAGCCCGCACCCACCACCGAGCCCGTGCCCGCCCCTGCCTGTGACCAGGCTCCCGCACCTGCACCGACTCCGGTCCCCGCTGCGACCCCAGCCCCCAAGCCCGCAGCACCAACCATCCCCGACGACTTCCCCGTCGATTTCGCAACCGAAGTCTTCTGCCCCGGCCCGCTCCTGCACCAGCTGTCGACCTATCTCCCCTACGGCGCCGACACGCTCGGCATCGTCGGCGAGTACTACTGGATCGCCCGCGTGCGCGGCACCATTGAGGCCGCGCGCAACCGTGCAAGCTTCCCGCTGCGTTACACGCAGGCCGGCGAGCGCCACGAAGTGACCGTGCGCATCCGCCGCAACACCACCGGCGGTCTCGGCGCCACCTGGACCATCGACAAGGTCGAAGAATCCGCCGAATAGTAAAAGGGACGATAACCCTCAAGGTTATCGTCCCTTTTTCGTTAGGTCACCTGAACTCGACTAATCTCGCGTCAGCTTGCGGTGAATACGATGCGGCTGGGCTGCATCCTCGCCCAGGCGCTCAATGCGGTTGGCCTGATAGGCCTCGAAGTTGCCCTCGAACCAATACCAGTTGCCCGGATTCTCGTCGGTGCCCTCCCACGCCAGAATGTGCGTGGCGACGCGGTCCAGGAACATGCGGTCGTGGCTAATGACCACCGAGCAGCCCGGGAACTCGAGCAGCGCCGCTTCGAGCGAGGACAGCGTCTCGACGTCGAGATCGTTCGTGGGCTCGTCGAGGAGCAGCAGGTTGCCGCCCTGCTTGAGCGTGAGCGCCAGGTTCAGACGATTGCGCTCACCACCGGAGAGTACGCCAGCACGCTTCTGCTGGTCCTGGCCCTTAAAGCCAAAGCTCGCCACGTACGCGCGGCTCGGAACCTCGGTCTCGCCGACCATCATGTGGTCCAGGCCGTCCGAGACGACCTCCCACAGGTTCTTATCGGGGTCGATGCCAGAACGGTTCTGATCGACATAGGAGATCTTGACGGTCTCGCCCACCTCGAGCCCGCCCGAAGTCAGCGGCTCCAGGCCCACGATGGTCTTGAACAGCGTGGTCTTGCCCACACCGTTGGGGCCGATGACGCCCACAATGCCGTTGCGCGGCAGGGTGAACGATAGGTCGTCGATGAGCACGCGACCGTCGAACTCCTTGTGCAGGTGATGGGCCTCGAGCACCTTGTTACCCAGACGCGGTCCAACGGGAATGCGGATGTCGGTCCAGTCGAGCTTCTGGCTTGCGCGGGCCTCGGCCTCCATCTCCTCATAGCGAGCCAGACGGGCCTTGTTCTTGGCCTGACGGGCCTTGGGCGAGCTGCGCACCCACTCGAGCTCGGCCTCCATGCGCTTGGCGAGCTTGGCGTCGCGGTTGCCCTGCGCCTCGATACGGGCGGCCTTGGTCTCCAGATACGTGGAGTAGTTGCCCTTGTAGGGATAAAGGTGACCGCGGTCGACCTCGCAGATCCACTCGGCAACGTTATCCAGGAAGTAGCGATCGTGTGTGACGGCAAGCACCGCGCCCTGGTAGTTGTGCAGGAAGTGCTCGAGCCACAGGATCGACTCGGCGTCCAGGTGGTTCGTGGGCTCGTCGAGCAGCAGCAGGTCGGGAGCCTCGAGCAGCAGCTTGCACAGGGCCACGCGGCGGCGCTCGCCGCCGGAAAGCACGTTGACCGGCATGTCGGAATCGGGCAGCTGCAGGGCGTCCATGGCCTGGCCGAGCTTGGAATCGATATCCCAGCCGTCAGCAGCGTCAATCTCGTCTTGGAGCTTGCCCATCTCGGCCATGAGAGCGTCCATGTCGCAATCCGGGTCGCACATCTCCTCGCCGATCTTGTTGAAGCGATCGACCTTGGCGATCATATCGCCAAACGCCATGCGCACGTTCTCGATGACGGTCTTGTCGTCGTCGAGCGGCGGCTCCTGCTGCAGGATGCCCACGGTGTAGCCGGGGGTGAGCCTGGCATCGCCGTTGGAGACCTCCTCGATACCGGCCATGATCTTGAGCAGGGTCGACTTGCCCATACCGTTGGGGCCCACGACGCCGATCTTGGCACCGGGATAGAAGCTCAGGGTCACGTCGTCAAGAATCACCTTGTCGCCATGGGCCTTACGAGCCTGATACATCTGGTAGATAAACTCCGCCATTTGCCTGTTTTATCCTTTCTACCTGCTGTTTCCCTATTCTTGTTTTCGTTTTAGTGGAAACGAAATGAGGTAACCAGCTCTGAAATTTAACGAAAAAGGGGCATGGTTGCCCACACCCCCTAATACTACCTGGGAAAAGTCCCCCGGAACACACTATGAACTGCGTACGCTAGTTTTCCGCAACCTTAGCGAACGGCTCGCTGCGATTTGCGCCACAGCAGATACGAATAGACGTAGGCAGCGCCAGCTGAACCAAACGCCAGAACCGCAATCACCGCGGCGACGACTTCACTCGAAAGCACGCTACCCGCCACGCCCATCACAATCAGACCAACACCCAGCACCATAAAGCAGGCACCGCCAAAGCGCTGCGTACGGCGCCAGTTCTCGGGATCGGCAAGTGCCCAGGGCGTTTTGATGCCCAGCGTGTAGTTCTGCTTTACGCGCGGTAAGTAGTTACCCACGCCAATGAAGAGCAAGCCGATGGCACCGGAAATCAGCACGTTAACCGAACCGACCGCCGGCACCACGCCCCAGACCGTAAGCTCTCCCAGCCAGCTTATGGCGCACATGAACAAGGTGAAGGCGATTACGAAGCCCTGGTAGAACTTGCCCGAGGTTCGATATGCCTCACCTTTGGGGTCGATGCGCGGCACCACGCAGAACATTGCGAGAAGCGCCAGAGGCAGCACGCCGAGCGCGGAGGCCATCCAGCTAGGACCCCAACCGTCGACGGCGCCGTTCGCGCCCCAGTGCGTGGGAATCTGCGCAGGCAAGCTCGGCATCACCATGAGGTGCGCTACGACATTGGCGACGCACAGAGCGACCAGCGCAATCCACACGCGCGACGATACCCCCGTGGGGTGAATGCTCTTGTTTTCGTTATTCATCCTTATCACCTTCCGTGTTTGTAAAACCCATAAACCAGCCAATCAAATCCTGCATGACGGTGGTGTTTAAGCTGTATACGATGTTTTGGCCATGACGTTCGTCGGTCACCAGCCCGGCATTTTTAAGCGTCGCCAAATGGTGGCTCAGCGAAGGCTTGCTGATGTCAAAATGCTCGGCAAGCTCCCCCGCCGTGCAATTGCCCTCGCGCAGCAGCTCCAAAATACGCCGCCGCGTTGGATCGGCAAGCGCCTTAAAACCCTCTCCCGGCATAAGACCTCCTCTCATCATCTCTCATGACGTGCACACTATACTCGATATTTAGATGTTTGTCTAACTATCTAATCTTGTACTCAAAAAAATAGCCGCCTCCGCGTAATGCGAAGACGGCCACTTCTCACGCTACAAACGTGTTTTAGAGTTGGCCAACCCGCTGCAACGGGTGCCATCTGCTTCAATCTTATGCGAACCCCGATCCCATTTCAATAAGCCCAAGGGCTCAAATGGAATCGCGATAACACCTATAATGGCGATAGCTAAAACACGATTCGCTTCCCCATCGGAGGATGTCTATGACCGAAACCGCTGCCGCTCTCGTCGAGACACGCGACACCAAGCTCGAGATCATCATGGGCCGCGAGGCACTCGATAAGCTCGCCGATGCTACGGTGCTGGTGCTCGGCTGCGGAGGCGTGGGCTCCAACTGCTGCGAGGCACTCGCCCGCGGCGGCATCGGTCATTTCGTCATTCTGGACAAGGACATCATCGCGCCCAGCAATATCAATCGCCAGGCCATCGCCTTTCACAGCACCATCGGCAAGCGCAAAGTGGACGTGATGGATGCCATGATTCGCGATATCAATCCCGCCGCCACCGTTATCAAGCGCACCGAATACCTGCTGAGCGACAACATCGACGAGTTCTTCGCGAGCGTTTTGGAGCAGACGGGTGGCAAGCTCGACTACGTCGTCGACGCCATCGACACCATCTCGGCCAAGCTTACCATTGCAAAATATGCTCAGGAACACGGCATTCGTTTGGTTAGCTCCATGGGCGGGGCCAACAAGCTCCATTCCGAGTGCCTCCGCTTTGCCGACATTTTCGATACGGTACGTGACCCCATGAGCCGCATCATGCGCAAAGAATGTAAGAAGCGCGGCATCAAGAGCCTACATGTACTGTTTAGCTGCGAGGAATCGGTTAAGACACAGCCCCGCGACCCTTCCAATATCCACGAGCGCACCGAGTTGGGCACCGCCAGTTTTATGCCGCCCATCATGGGTCAGATGATCGCCGGCGAGGTTATCCGCCAGATCAGCGGGCGCGGCACCGAGCGCGTACGCGCCGACGGCCAACGCCTGGACTAGCAGGATGTCCTGCGATGGAACCGCAATTCTTTGACACGCATTGTCATCTTGATTTGATGCTCGGCCCCGATGCTGCAGCCAGTGAGTCGGCGGCGTCGGGTCTGGGGCTCTTTGACTGCGGGGTCGACCCACGCGACTTTTCGGCCGCAAACGAGCGCGCCCGTCGCCTACCAGGCGTCATCGCTGGCGTTGGGCTCCACCCCTGGTGGCTCGCCGACGGCCGCTGCGGTCCTGCCGAAGTCGATCTGCTTTGCGAAGTTGCTGCCCAAGAGCGCTACATCGGCGAGGTGGGACTCGACTTTTCCGCACGCTTTGCCGGAAGTGAGCCGCTACAAATACAGGCATTTGACCGGCTCTGCGATACACTCGTGCAGCATCCTCTTACCGGGCGCGTGATATCAATTCACGCCGTTCGTTCGGCAGGAGCCGTACTGGACGTCCTCGAATCGCATGGACTACTCATCCCAAACCCCGACTCCCCCGTTATCATCTTCCACTGGTTTAGCGGCACTTCGGACGAACTCGTCCGCGCGCGTGATGCGGACTGTTATTTTTCCGTCAACGAACGCATGCTCGCGTCTAAACGAGGACGCGAATACGCACGACAGATTCCACTCGATCGTTTACTGCTCGAGACCGATGCACCAGCGGAGGCAAACACAGAAACAAGCGCGCAGTCGCTCATCAAATCGCTCACAAGGACCTCGATGCGCATTGCCTCACTCAAAAACTGTGACGCTAAGCACATTGAGTCGGCAGTTTTAGCAAATGCGCGCTCTGTATTTGACCTTCGCTAACCCCTGTGGGCAAAAAATGTCAAATATGAGTACTGTTGCAAATCCAGTAACATTATTTTACGGCAAAATAGTGCCTTGATAATGTACAGCCATCCATTATCAAGGCACTTTAAGGTGGTTAAAGTCATTTTTAGCAGGTTTTAATCGCTCGCAGACACCCAACTAGGCCCTCAAAAGCTTAATTTCGCTGTTACTAAATTAGTGACAGTACTCATATTTAGCATTTTTTGTCCATGGAGTCCCAGGGAGGCGACAATTCGACTCCCCGGGACTGCTCACCTATTCGGAAATCGGCACTCCATGGCCCCAGGAGCCTTCCATGCCGCACACGGTCGAGGCAAACCCGGCAGCAAAGTCGAGTGCACGCTCGATGGCCTCGGCACCATCCTCGCCACGCTTGGCGGAATCGAGATAACACATCAGGAACGAAGCCAGGAACGAGTCGCCCGCACCCATGGTGTCCTTCAAATCCGTTACCGGTTTAGCCAGTTGGCGGTAATAACGATCGCCATCATAGGCAATGCAGCCCTCAGCGCCAGCCGTTGCCGATACGAAACGCGGACCTAGACCCCTCACCCATGCCAGACGCTCGCGAATCTCATCCTCGCTCGCGGCGTCTGCCGCGCTAAAGAATGCGAAGTCAACGTAGGGAGCAATCTGCTCGTAGTACTCGTCGGTCGAATCGTCCGAGAAGTCAAACGAAACCGTGATGCCCGCGGCCTTCAACTTGGGAAGTTCGCGCTCGGTAAAGCAATAGTTGCCCGAGTGGACTACGTCGAACTGCTTCATGTACGCAAGGTCAAAGCGATCGAGCACATAGCGAGTATCACCACGGATGCCACCCTCATTGGAGCCAAGGAAAACACGGTCGCCGTTAACGACGGTCACGTGCGCAGCACCATTCTCACCGATGAGCTGCTTGCATTTGGCTAGTTCAACGTCCTCATCCTCAAGACTCGCAATCACGTGCTCGGCAGCAGCGTCATTACCAAAGATGCCCATATACGCGGAGCGCGCGGCTCCGCATTTCTTGGCATACACGGCAAAGTTCACCGCATTGCCACCCGGATACATCGTGCGAATATGCTCGTAGCGGTCGACGACGTTGTCGCCAAACCCCAGTGCGCTCACGTTAAATGCCATAGCGCGCCCCTCTCTTATGCCAACGGAACCACTGTTGTGACAACAATGCCGCCCAGAATCTACGCGAGTTCCAGCAGCTCCGGCAGCTGGTCGATAATCTTGTCCGCGGCATCCTGGCTAAAGCCAAAGCGCTCCTCGCGCTTGGCAATAACCGTCAGGCCGGCTCGCTTACCCGCGGTAATGCCCGGAACGGAATCCTCAACGCAGCAGCAGCGATTCGCGGGCAGCCCCAGCAGGTCCAGCGCATGCAGGTAGATGTCGGGCTCGGGTTTGCTCTCCTTAAACTGCTCGCCGCTCACCACATACTCAAAGGCATCAGACAGCCCGCATGCGTTGAGCACTTCCTCGATGCTAACCATGGGAGACGAGCTGGCAAGCGCCACGCGAACGCCACGGCGCGGCAGCTCTCGAATCGTATCCACGGCGCCTGGGTTAATCAAAGCCTGATAGTCACGCGGACGCTTATGCGCCCACTCGTCCCAACGGGCCAACGCTTCCTCGCCAGTGAAGTGCCCCTTACCGGCGCGCTCAAACCAATCGACCAGCATATGCAGGAAGAACTGATGCGAGGTACCGACCTGCCCATTCAACTCCTCTTGAGTCAGATTAAGCCCAAGCTCCTTGGCAAACGCGGCAGTCTCGCCCAAGTAGTAATACTCGGTATCGACAATGACGCCGTCCATGTCAAAGATAACGGCGTCGAACGGAAATGCGGACACGGCACCCTCCCTAACAAAAGGACGCCCGCAAGCAGGCGCCCGAGCCATGCATTAATCGGCGATTCTAACCCAGCAGCTTATCCAGCGTCACCGCAATGCCATCTTCGTTGTTATCGGCGGTCACCATCTGGGCTACAGCCTTAACCTCTTCGACGGCGTTACCCATGGCAACACCGGTGCCGGCCCACTCAATCATGGACTTGTCGTTCTGGCCGTCGCCAAACGATACGACCTCACTGGCATCGATGCCGAGCTTGGGCAGGGCACCCTCGAGTGCGCGGGCCTTGTCGATACCGGGCGCCGTGTACTCAAAGTACCAGTCGGCCGTAAACATGCCCGAAAGCGTCTGCTTAAAGGGCGCATACATCTCCTCGTAATGCGCCTGCAGGTAGGCCGGATCGCCCGCCGTCAGCAGCTTGTCCACGGGATAAGCATCAGCGACCTCATGCAGGCTCTCCACCTCGCGAATCTTAAGATCGCACGCGTCGCGCTCATACTTGACGATATTCTTCTGCGAGCCGTCAGGCAGCGTGATCATGCAATGGTACGAGTCCTCGACGTGCAAATCGCGACCGAGCGAAATCATAGGGATCACGTCAAAATTACGCAGGTGATCAATCAGGCGATGCAATTCGTCGGCAGGCATAGCCTGATCGAACAGCACCTCGTCGGTCTGGGCATCGACGACGTGTGCGCCGTTAAAGGCCACCAGCAGACCGTCATGGTTTTGAAGGTCGAGCTCTTGCGCCAAGGCGTGCAGCCCCCATGCGGGACGGCCCGAAGCCAAAATGAGCTTAATGCCCGACTCCTGCGCCGCGAGCAGCTTCTCGCGCGTACGCGGGCTAATCACTTTCTGATCGTTGGTGAGCGTACCGTCGATATCCATCGCGATGGCTTTGATTGCCATATATGCCTCCTTGCATCGTTTTTATCGCGCACTATCTTATCCGAGCCGGGGCACGTTCGCACAGCGCGCGTATGACGGTTGCAAAACCACCCCATTTGAAACATTTGAAACAAACGCAAAAAAGTACTTGCAAAGACGCGTTCCGACATATAAGTTGATAAAAGGCCGCCGTTGCGGTTTTAAGTAGATCGAGCATATGAAGTTTGAGTTTTAGCGTGTAAGAGAAGGAAGATCGGCAAAGTACAACCCCAAACGCAATGACAACTTAATGAGGTAACTGCCACATGTGAGGCACCCAGGGCATTGCTGTCTCGATTTTGAGCACGATGCCTTCCGCCTTGCATGGGCCGTTCCATCCCGCCCCTGCAGCAACTGCCTCACGGGCTCATTGAAAACCGCATAGCACCCCAACGTCAGCACATCACCCACGGCAAGAACATCACTCACGACAACCAACACATCAACAAACAGCACGAACATCAACCGATTGGAGAAGCTATGACAAACCACCACGCTGAAGACGGCGATAAGAAAAGCATTCTGGATGCCCGCATTGAGCGAGCATATGCAAACGAATATGACGCTGCCTTTGCCGCCGCGACCATAAAGAACTACGCGTCGCTACCGCTCGCGACGATCTTGGCCGACCACCCTCAACTGCTGAAGCGCTGCACAAAGATCATGGGCGACCCCGACATTCGCAAGCTGACAGACCCCTATGCCCCAAAACGCGACAACGATTCGTACGTTCTTACCGTAGGCTGCCTAGCCCATATGCTTACGGCGCTCGACACGAAACTCAAGCTCGAATGGGAACCCGACGAGCGTCATGAACTCGAAAGTAAGCGGAACACCCTGCGCACCGCACTGTTCCTTCCGTTGGACGGCCTCAAGCGCTGCAACGTCGAGCTCAATACACAGGCGCGGCAAAAGCCCGGGACCACGGGGCAGAAAACTCCAAGACCCCATGCGGCCATCGTCGACCGCAACCGATATAACCGCATGACCGCGCACTTTTCCGCCGAGGGAGCAGCCATAAGGACGCTGATCGACCTGCTGTGCCTCCTGAGCATCAACGAGCTATTTGAGGGCTATCTCGCCCTTGTTCCCGCGACGGCACCCAAGTCGGTAGCAAAGATCATCGAGACCTGCAGACGCCAGTTTGAGCGCCATCGCAATGGAAGCGAGATGAACGCCAGCATCGCGCAGTACTACGCGGCTCATTACAAAAATGACGGATGTGCCCCTGTCGAGCATCAGCTGCGGCTCGCCTACACCACGCCCGTCGCAACGCTCCATCGCTTTGGAGCCCTTGGCGCTTGCGAGCCGCACGAACAGGCAGCCTGCCCCACAACCGAGCTCGATCTCAGGCTCGGACGAACCCTGTAGCCCGCCAGCCCCTCCGCGGGCAACAATCCTATTCCACAACACAACCAACAGAAAGGAGTCCTCATGGACACCAATCATTCCCCCATCATCAGCCCCCTCACCATGTGTGAATCCGCCCGAGGTATCACGCTCACCAGCATTTACGATGAGATGCTCGCCCGTCGCGAGCTCTCCGTCATGGGAAACATCGAAACCCCGATGGCCCACGACCTATGCCAGCAGATCCGCCTGCTCGATGCCACCGACCCCAGCCGCCCCATCACCATATTTGTCGCCAGCGCCGGCGGAAGCGTGCGATCGGGTCTTGCGATCTATGACGCCATGCGCCTCGCATCGTGCCCCATCCGCACCGTCTGCCTGGAATTCGCCGCGTCCATGGGCGCCGTGATTTTTATGGGCGGCGACGATCGCCGTATGGCGCCCCATGCAGAGCTCATGATTCACGACCCGCTGATCCCCCAGGGGGCAGGCGGCTCGGCACTTGCGCTGCAGGAAACCAGCCGGCGTCTCATGCAGACCCGCAAGACCCTCACGCAAATCCTCTCGGACCGCAGCGGCCTCACGCCCAAGCGCATCCAGTCCCTCACTGCAAAAGACACCTACCTTTCGGCCGAGCGCGCCGTCGAGCTCGGCTTTGCCCACGAAATCCTCTCGACCACCAAGGAGGTCGCCCATGTCTAACCTCGCCAGCCGCCTCGCCGCATCTGAGTCCGCATCGTCCACCATCCTCGCCAAGGATCGAACGCTTTCCTGCGACACCCGCCAAACGGGACTCAACAACAACGCACTTGTGATCGGCCCCTCGGGAGCCGGCAAGACCCGAAACGTCCTCAAGCCCAACCTGCTGCAAATGAACGCAAGCTACATCGTGCTCGACACCAAAGGCACGCTCTGTCGCGAAGTGGGACCCGTGCTGGCAGCCCACGGTTACCGCGTGCAATGTCTCAACTTCGCCGACCTCAACACCGTCCCGGCCCTTGCGCCCGGCATCGAGCGCTGCGGCTACAACCCCCTGAGGCACATTCGCCGCAAGGCGGACGGCAGGCCCAACCAGCAGGACATCCTCTCGGTGGCAAAGGCCATCTGCCCCATCGAGGACAACAACCAGCCTTTTTGGGATCATGCGGCGGCAAACCTGCTGTCGTGTCTTATCGCCTACGTCACCGAACAGCTACCCGCCGACGAGCAGACGATCAGCTCGGTCATCAAGCTGATCGAGCACCTGCAGGACGGTGCCACGGGTCGATTGTTTGACGACCTGATCACGACCGACCCCCAAAGCTATGCCCTCTCGCTATGGCGGCGCTACGCCATTACGCAAAATGCCGAGCGCATGCACGCGAGCATCGTCGGCATCCTTGCCGAAAAGGTCGTGTGTCTGGGATTCGACGGCGCGGCACAGCTCTATCGTGAGTGCCATCAGGTAGACTTCGCTTCCATGGGACACGCCCCCTGCGCCCTGTTTGTAACCGTGAGCGATATTGACCGCAATCTCGATCCGCTGACCGGCCTCTTTATTACGCAGGCTTTTATGGGCCTCATTCGCGAAGCCGATAGGCAGCCCGACGGCAGCCTGCCCGTGCCCGTGCGCTTTATGCTCGATGACTTCGCAAATCTGCAGATCCCCCAGATCGACAACGTGCTCTCGATTATCCGAAGCCGCAACATCTGGGCAACGCTGCTGCTGCAGTCGACCAACCAGCTCGATGCGCTCTATGGCGAGGCGCGCGCACGCTCCATCATGGGCAACTGCGACACGCATCTGGTGCTGGCGTTCCAGGATCCCGAGAGTGCCCGGGTGTTTTCCGACCGCGCCGACGCGCTGCCCAGCACGCTCATGGCGACGCCGATTGGTCGCTCGTGGCTCTTTGTACGCGGTCGCACTCCCGAACAGGTCGAGCGCTTTAGGCTCGAAGACCATCCGCTCTACGGGGAGCTGCCCGAGGCGCAGCGAGGCCATGCGGAGGCCGAGATCTAGGCGCAGGGTTCTCGCAGCGCGCGACGCCCCGGCGATGTTCCACAAAGGCCGTGCGCCCCGGGACCACGGCAAAGCAAAGGGGCCCGCATCCGATAGGATACGGGCCCCTGACTATAAGGCGCGATGTGTTAACAGCAGCGACTACTTGCGATGCGCGCGGTAGAACTCGATGAGCGCCTGGGTCGAAGCGTCCTGCTCGGCCTTGGCGGCGTCGTCGTGGAAGGCAGGGGTAATCTGCTTGGCAAGCTGCTTGCCCAGCTCAACGCCCCACTGGTCGTAGGAGTCGATGCCCCAGACCGTGCCCTCGACAAACGTGATGTGCTCGTACAGGGCGATGAGCTCGCCGAGCGCGAACGGGGTCAGCGTGTCGCCGAAGATCGAGGTCGTCGGACGGTTGCCCTCAAAGCAGCGGGCCGGAACGATCTGCTCGGGCGTGCCCTCGGCGCGCACCTCATCGGCTGTCTTACCAAAGGCGAGCGCCTTGGTCTGGGCCAGGAAGTTGCCCAGGAACAGCTCGTGCACGTCCTGACCGCTGTCGGTTGCGGGGTTGGCAGTGTTGGCGAAAGCGATAAAGTCGGCCGGGACCACCACGGTGCCCTGGTGCAGCAGCTGGTAGAAGGCATGCTGGCCGTTGGTGCCGGGCTCGCCCCAGAAGATCTCACCGGTGTCGGAGGTCACGGCGCTGCCGTCCCAGCGGACGTGCTTGCCGTTGGACTCCATGGTGAGCTGCTGCAGGTAGGCCGGAAAACGGTGCAGGTACTGGCAGTACGGCAGCACGGCGTGGCTCTTGGAACCGAAGAAGTTGACGTACCAGACGTTGAACAAGCCCATCAGCGCGACGGCGTTGTTCTCGAGCGGGGTATTGCAGAAGTACTCGTCGATGGCATGGAAGCCCTCGAGGAACTGCTGGAAGCGCTCGGGGCCGAGCACGACGATCAGCGACAGGCCCACGGCAGAGTCGACAGAGTAGCGGCCGCCGACCCAGTTCCAGAAGCCAAAGGCGTTGGCCGGGTCGATGCCGAAGGCCTCGACCTTCTCGAGTGCAGTGGAAACGGCAACGAAGTGCTTTGCCACAGCCTCGGCGTTCTGCTCATCGGAGCCATCGATGGCGCCCTGAGCCTTGAGCTGCTCGAGCATCCAGGTCTTGACCTCGCGAGCGTTGGTAAGGGTCTCGAGCGTGGTGAAAGTCTTGGAGACGATGATCACGAGCGTGGTCTCGGGATCCAGACCCTTGAGCTTCTCGGCCTGGTCGTTGGGGTCGATGTTAGAGATATAGCGGCAGTCGATACCGGCGTCGGCATAGGGACGCAGAGCCTCGTAAGCCATGACCGGGCCCAAGTCGGAGCCACCGATGCCGATGGACACCAGGTGCTCGATCTTTTTGCCGGTTACGCCCTTCCACTCACCGGAGCGCACGTGCTCGGCGAAGGCATACATGCGATCGAGGACCTCGTGCACGTCGGCGACGACATCCTGGCCGTCGACGATAAGCTGGCCTTTCTCGCTTGCCGGACGGCGCAGCGCGGTGTGCAGGACGGCGCGGTCCTCGGTGGTGTTGATGTGCTCGCCGGAGAACATGGCGTCGCGGCGCTCCTCGAGCTTCACCTCGCGGGCAAGATCGCACAGCAGCTTGACGGTCTCATCGGTCACCAGATTCTTGGACAGGTCGAAGTGCAGGTCACCGGCGTCAAAGCTCAGCTTGTTCACGCGCTCGGCATCGGCAGCGAACCAGGCCTTGAGGTCGATACCATCGGCCTCGAGCTTCTCCTGATGAGCCTCGAGTGCCTTCCAAGCGGCAGTCGACGTAGCATCGATAGGTGCGGCAACAGTTGCCATAGAGTCCTCCTCAGCATACGGGCGCACGCCTCCATGCGCCCGGACATTCAGATGCCACTATTCTAGCGCAGGTCAAGACTACAATCAGCGAGCGTTGCCAATCCGCCCCCAAACGGCAGCCGATCAAAAAGGGACAGGCTTATTTTGGCAGGTCAAACGCTTTACCAACCAAAAAACCCGTCCTTTTATGGCAAATATTAGGCCGCGGCGCAGACGCTACCGAGCAACTCACGCAGAGGAGACCCGATGCCCTCCAGCAGTTCGGGCGCGATGATGGCAAAAACGGGAACCTCGCCGGCACCCACGACGGCAGGCACCTTGCCCTCCGAGACAATGCATCCATAAGGCACAAAGCCGTCCTCGCCGGCATCGAGCATGGCCATGCGACGAGCGAGTTCGCGCGCAAAGCCCGCCGTATCGGCATCGCCAATCGCCAGGACAAAGTCCACGCCCTCATCGGTTGCCAGGGCTACGGCCTCGTCGACCAGCTCGTCTCCCCCGTCACCGCCGACCGATCCGCAACGAAAGAGCACGCGCTCGAGCAGAGCTCGATCAAGCGAGCCGAGCGCCGCCGAGACGAGCTCATCACGCGTATGCTTGTCTCCGCCCAGCACGACCAGCGCCTTGGTGCCACCGTAGTGAGCGACCAATCGTCCGCACCAGCGAGCCACGTCCCCATCCGCAACAAGGCGTGTCGGCATACCAAACCCATAATTGACCATCTTTCCCACAACCCTTCCGTGCGCATAGGCGGTATCAATCGTTAGGCTCATGCTACGAAGCAAGGTTTTCCGAGCTGTTTCGCACTCTTTAGAGCTGCGTTAAAAACCCGATCCAACCGCACGACCATACCTACCAAAACAAACCAGTCCCTTTTTGACAGGTTTTGACGATGTCTGGATGAGAGGGTATTATCGAACAGATATTCGATAAGAACATGTGTTTGATGAAAGGACACGGATGGCGCACGAGCAGCACACCTATATCTGCATCGACCTCAAGACGTTTTATGCCAGCGTCGAGTGCGTCGACCGTGGGCTCGATCCGCTCACCACCAACCTGGTCGTTGCCGACGAATCGCGCGGGCGCACGACCATCTGCCTCGCCATCACACAGGCTATGAAGGACTTAGGGATTCACAACCGCTGCCGCCTATTTGAGATTCCCGATGGCATCGACTACATCACGGCCGTACCGCGCATGCAGCATTACATGGAGGTGTCGGCGAAAATCTACGGTATCTATCTGGAATACGTCAGCCCCCAGGACGTGCACGTCTACTCCATCGATGAGTGCTTTATCGACGTGACGCCCTATCTGGACCTCTATCACACCGATGCGGAAGGGTTCGCCTGCACGCTGCGCGACGAGGTCCTCGCGCGCACCGGCATCACGGCGACGGTCGGCATCGGCCCCAACCTATTCCAGGCCAAGGTAGCGCTCGACATTACCGCCAAGCACGTACCCAGCCGCATCGGCATACTCGACGACGAGACCTTTCGCAAGGAGATCTGGCCCCATCGTCCCATCACCGATATCTGGGGCATCGGTCTCGGCGTGGCAGCCCGCCTCGAGAAATACGGCGTCTACGATCTGATGGGCGTCGCGGCGCTCGACGAAAACCTGCTTTACGACGAGCTCGGCGTCAATGCCGAATATCTCATCGACCATGCCTTCGGGCGCGAGCCGACAACCATCGCCGATATCCAAGCCTATCGCCCGCAAGCAACTTCGACCACCACAGGACAGGTGCTCTCGAAGGGTTATGCCTACGAACAGGCCTATACCGTCTTGCGCGAGATGGTCGATGCCGCCGTGCTGGATTTGATCGACAAGCACGTGGTGTGCGACAGCATCTCGCTCTTTGTGGGCTATGCAAGCGAGCGCGCCGACATCCGCAGGCTTGATGCCAGCGGCACTGCACAATATGTGGACGGATGCGGACACCTGCGCTCGAGTACGTCGAGCATCGAACCCACCGCAACCGCCGGCCCCGAGCTCGCACCCCGTGCGCCCAAGCCCGTCCAGCGCGATGACGAACGGCGTCGTCTGGTACGTGAGGCGCAGGCAATCGACGGCATCTTTGTGGGAGAGCATGGCGGCAAACCGCGCGGTGGCTATGCCGCACTCTTTGCGCACTCCAACGCCTCGCGAAAGCTGCCCGAGCGTACCAATTCGTTCAAGAAGATCATGGGCTATTTCGATGAGCTCTGGGCGCAGACTGTCGATCCCAAACGACCGGTCAAGCGCATCAATCTGGGATTTGGCAACCTCATGCCCGAGGAATTTGCCACCATCGATCTGTTCAGCGATATCGAGGCCGATGAGCGCGAGCGCGACCTGGCACGCGCCGTGCTGGCCGTGAAAGGCAAATACGGCAAGAACGCGCTGGTTAAGGGGCTGAGCTTTACCGCCGGCGCCACCGCGCGCGAACGCAACGATCAGGTAGGAGGACATCGTGCCTAAGTCCCAACAACAGCCGATGCGGCCACCGACACCTTTTGAACGCCTAGCGGACCCCGAGGGAAGACGTCGCTCCGCCGACCCAAAGCTCACCGCCAACGGCACCGTCCGTGCCGGCCGTGCCGCGCAGTTTATGCCCTTTGCCGCCCTCGCGGGATACTACGAGCTCGTGCGTAAACAAGAGATCACCGCCGAGCCAAAATGCGAACTCACAGAAGAAAAAGCCCTCGAACTTTCGAAAAAGCTCGAGGGCCTCAAGCGCGGCGACTTGGTTCGTGTCACCTATTACGATGCATACGGCTATCGCAGCCGCACCGGCATCCTCGACGAGGCACTCCCTGCTTTCAAACTCCTCAAGCTCAAAGATATCGCCATCGACTTCGACGACATCCAGGACATCGAGCTACGCGGACGAGCCTAGGCAAGGACGCGCATCCAAGGCAAGGCCTACAGCGTCATGACGTAGTAACCCGCATCTCTCACGGCAGCCTCAAGGACACCGCGATCGATCGGCCGCTTGGAGCGCACGCGCGCTGTGTGGTCCGCATACGTCACCGTTGCCCACACGCCATCCAGCGCATTGAGAGCATTGGCTACGTTCTGAGCGCAGCCGTCACAGCTCATGCCGCCGATGAGCAGCTCATCGCTATAGGGATAGTGCGATGCATCGGTATCCACCACAACAACCTTTTTGGCCTTCTTACCGCTCGCGCCATCGCTGCAGCAGCTCTTTCCGTGTGTCGAAGCGACAATGCGACGCAGTCCAAAAAACATGCCGACGGCAATGACGGCCAACACGATGAGATTCGCAGGGTTGAGCAAGTCGCTCATGCGTTCCCCTTTCAAGTAGCACTATCTAGATACCCCCATGGGGTGTCCCCATCTTAACCCAAAATCGTGTCCGTTCGGTCAATTAGTTTCCCTCTTCAAACTTTTTTGTTGACCATGACTTACTTTCGTGTATAAGTTTTCCTAGGCTAACAACTGAGGACCCGAAAGGAGCATCGTGACTCGAACCATTGACATCCCAACATACCAAACGGCTGTCGTGCGCAACTGCTCCCCTACGCTCGCAGGTATCAAGCCGGCTTCGCTCTTTACCTATCCCGGCGTTTACGCCAACCAAAACGGAAAACCCAGCGCCGCCCATATCGAAGAGCGACGCTCTCGCCTGCTCGCCGTCATAACCCAATGCAACCGCGAGCTCCAGCCACTCGGGATCCATATGAGCGTTTTGGTCTGGCGCCCCTGCGGAGCGCTCATCTATGTGTACCGCCCTGCGGACCTCATGCGATACCTCTCCGACCCCCGTGCCACGACGGCGCTAGCCGCCGAAGGTTACGATGTCCACAACCTGCCCGCATCCCTGGTGCATCTCGCCGCGCGCATCACGCTGGCAAGCAGCAATGCCGCAGAAAGCGCCTATGACGGCAGCGTCTGCGCACTCGCGCGAAATAGACACTGCGATACGGGGTGCATATGCGAGTTCCCCCACGAAATTGGCTATTTTTTGGGCTATCCCTACGAAGATGTCCATCAGTTTATCGTCCAGCACGGCGAAAACTATAAGGTCTTTGGCGCATGGAAGGTATACACAAACGTTGAGCAGGCGCTCACGACCTTCGATTCCTATCGCGCATGCACGCAATACCTTACCTACATCTATCAACAGGGCTGCACCCTGGGACAACTTGTCCAGGCAACCCGATAGAGCATACAAAACGCGGCCGCACGCCGCACAACCGAAAGGAAAACATATGAGCAAGATCGCCGTCGTCTACTGGAGCGGTACAGGCAACACCGAGGCCATGGCAAACTTCGTTGCCGAGGGCGCAACCGGTGCCGGCGCCGAGGCAGAGGTCATCTCCTGCGCCGACTTCTCCGCAGACAAGGCCGCCAGCTATGACGCCATTGCCTTCGGCTGCCCCGCCATGGGCTCCGAGGAACTCGAGTACGATGAGTTCCAGCCGATGTGGGACGAGGTCAAGGAGACTCTCGGCGACAAGAAGGTCGTCCTCTTTGGCTCCTATTCGTGGGCCGAGGGCGAGTGGATGGACAACTGGAAGGCCGACGCCGACGAGGCGGGTGTTAACGTCGTCGATTCCGTCATTTGCTACGATGCGCCCGACGATGAGGGCGAGACCGCTTGCAAGGCCCTCGGAGCCGAGCTCGCGTAACGAACCCAGGACCTCCAAAAGAGTCTGCATCAAAGCGCATCCTTATCCCTACAAAAGAGCGGGGGCTGGATTCAAGTCCAGCCCCCGCTCTTTTATAACGGCAGTTACACCAACCGGCTACGAGATATTGCCCAAGAACGCCTTGGTACGCTCGCTCTTGGGGTGGTCGAAGACCTCGCTCGGCGTACCCTCTTCCACAATGACGCCGCCGTCCATAAAGACGACGCGGTCGGCGACGTCGCGGGCAAAGCCCATCTCGTGCGTCACGACGATCATGGTCATACCGTCGCGTGCCAGGTCGCGCATGACACCCAGAACGTCGCGAACCAGCTCGGGATCGAGTGCCGACGTGGCCTCGTCAAAGAGCATAACGTGAGGGTTCATCGACAGGGCGCGGGCGATGGCAACGCGCTGCTGCTGGCCGCCCGAGAGCTGGCTCGGCATAAAGTCGATACGCTCGGCAAGACCGACCTTGGTCAGCTCCTCGACGGCAATCTTCTCGGCCTCTTCCTTGCTGCGCTTGAGCACCTTCTGCTGCGCGAGCATGACGTTCTTTTTGACTGACAGGTGCGGGAACAAATTGAACTGCTGGAACACCATGCCCAAGTGCGTACGCACCTTATTGAGGTCAACGCCCTTGGCGCACACGTCCACGCCCTCAACGACAATCGAGCCGCTCGTGGGATGCTCCAGACGATTGATGCAGCGAAGCATCGTCGACTTGCCCGAGCCCGAAGGACCCAGGACTACGACGACCTCGCCCTTGTGCACATCCAGATCGATATCGCGCAGGACCACGTTATCGCCAAAGGCCTTCTGGAGGTTCTTGATGCTGACGACGACCTCGTTCGAGTTATTGGTTTCGCTCATGATAGGACCTCCTTACAGACCGGCGATGTGATCGGCGGGCGTCGCGACGACCTGTCCGGCGCTCTTGGCGGGACGCTTCTTCTTAGTTTCGGCCGTGCCCAAAAGCCTCGCCTCAAGGCCGCTCACCAAGCGAGCGAGCGGCAGGGTGATGACCAGATAGAACAGGGCGGCAACCACGTACGGTGTAATAGAGCCCGTCGTGGCCACGATGGTGCGGGCGTTCATGACGATCTCGACCACGCCCACGGCCGCGAGCAGCGACGTATCCTTGTAAAGCAGGATGAACTCACTGGTCAACGTTGGCAGGACATTGCGGAACGTCTGCGGAATCATAACGTAGAGCAGTGTCTGGAAGGCGTTCATGCCCAGCGAGCGCGCAGCCTCGTTCTGGCCCTTGGGGATCGACTGAATACCGGCACGGAAGATCTCGCACAGGTAGGCGGACGAGTTCATGGCCATGACGATGACGCCCAGCACATAGTCGTCAACCTTGACGCCGGCCAGCGGCAGGCCAAAGAACGCGATGTAGATCTGCAGGAACGCCGGCGTACCGCGAATGATATTCACATAGATACCGGCAAGGCAACGCAGGATGCGCGACTTGGAGATGCGCATGAGCGACAGGGCGAAACCGAAGGGAATTGCCAGCGGAAACGCCACGAGCACGATCGAGAGCGACATGAGGAAGCCTTTGAAGACGATCGGCAGGCTCTGGACCAAAATGACCGGGTTCAGGAACAGGCGAAGGAACATGTTGGAATTCCATGCCTCGACCCACGGCTGCTCCTTAAGGTCGGCCAGGAAGTTATCGAATGCCGTCACGCCCTTGATCTCCACCGACGGAATCTTGGAGATCTTCTTGGTCGAACCATCGGCCAAAGTGTAGGTGCCGCTAAAGGCCTCGTCGCCGCCCTCGACGGGGAAGGTCACGCCGTAAACCTCGACACGGAAAAAGCCGCCGGCAGGCGCCGTCTCGCCAAAGTCAATCTTGAGCGTCTGGCCGTCAGCCTTGCACGTGGGTTTCATGGGCGTACGATCCATGAGGTCCTCGCCCGAGAGCATCGTCAATCGCGTGTCATCGGTACCAAACGTCGTGCCGTCGACAAACGTCAAAGAAAGACCGCTCAGCTCCTCGTCGGCATCGGCCTGAACTTCCCAGGTAATGCGCGTCTCGGTGCCGCCGACCACATCGCTGCCCGAACCGGTGTTGGGTCGGGCGGTAATCTTTGCGGTCTCAAGCGCCTGGGCGGTCGTGGGCGCATATGCCCCCGCGCACACCAGCGCGAGCGCCACGGCCATGACGCAGGCTAGCTTTTGGAGCAAGACGGGCAGTGGAAAACGCTGCTCAGCGGCCCCTTTGTTCAGTCGAGACAAGGTGGCTCCTATCGTAGAAGTTGCCGGCAAAACGAGACGGAAACGCTCTCCGTCAAGAGAAGCGCAAAGGCCCTCTCCGCAAAACGGAAAGGGCCCGCGCGCAATCAAGTAGTTATTTTACTTGATGTTGTACTTAGCCATGAGGGCGTCGACGGTACCGTCGTCGGTCAGGTCCTTGATAGCCTGGTTGATGTCGTCCTTGAGCTTGGTGTTGCCCTGGTTGATGGCGATGGCGTACTCCTCGCCGGTGCTGATCTGCTTGATGGTCTGGCAGGTGTTGAACTGCTCGGCGGTCAGCTGGCTGGCAACGGAGCGGTTGGTGACTACGGCGTCGCCCTTATCGGACTGCAGGGCGCTGAAGCACTCGGTGGCGTCCTTGTAGGGGACGATCTTGGCCTTGGGGAAGTTCTCCTGGGCAAAGGCCTCGGCGGTCGAGCCAGACTGGACGATGATGGTAGCGTCGGCGTTGTTGAGCTTCTCGCTGTAGTTGTCGGCCGTGATGTCGGTGTTATCGACCTTGGTCACGATAGCCTGATCGTCCATGTAGTAGGAATCAGAGAAAGTGACTTCCTTCTCACGCTCGGGCGTGTCGGTGATAGCCGCGATGGAAACGTCATACTTGGCGCCCGAAGCGACGCCCGGAACCAGCGTGTCAAAGTCATTGTTGACGTACTCGACATCCAGACCCAGCTTGTCACCGATAGCCTTGATGAGCTCAAGGTCAAAGCCCTGGTAGTCGCCGTTGTCATCCTTGTACTCAAACGGCGCGTACTCGGCAGAGGTGCCGACGGTCAGCGTGCCGTCCTTGACGAGCGCGTACTCCTTGGAGCCGTCGACCTTCTCGACCTTAGCGTCGTCAGAGCTGCTGGGACCGGCATCAGAACCAGAGGTGGCGTTGGACGAACCGCAGCCCGTCAGAGCAAGGGCGAGTGCCATAGCACCCGTGGCGGCAAATGCGCCAAGCTTCTTCAGCTTCATAATCAGTCTCCTTCCGGTGACCTCGTTTGATTCAGAGGTCTGCAAAAACTGTTGGCTATTATGCACCCGGAATTACGAATCTGCAATGAGAAAACTGATTGAAACAAACCCATAACGTGAATGGAATACTCTACTTTGTGACAGTCATTACTGCTGCAATGACCTTAATAGTCTAATTTCAGCTGCATAACCTGCAAGTTCGTTCGGAGTCTCCAAAATAAACGGCAGCGAACGCAAGTGGCCATTCGATACAATATTCTGCATAACCTGCATACCGCCACCAAATTCCTCGCTGCCAAGGTATCCCTTGCCGATGCACTCGTGACGATCTTTATGGGCGCCACAAGGGTTCTTCGAATCGTTGATGTGTACGGCATGCAAGCGATCGATACCCACCACGCGGTCGAACTCGTCGAGTACGCCGTCCAGATCATGGATGATGTCGTAGCCGGCATCGCTCACATGGCAGGTGTCTAGGCAAACGCCCAGCTTGGCCGACAGCTCGGGGCGTTTGCCGGCAACACCCTCAATGATGAGCGCCAGTTCCTCAAAGCTGCGGCCCACCTCGGTGCCCTTGCCCGACATGGTCTCGAGCAGCACCGTCGTCTGCTGGCCCTCAAACATCACCTGACACAGGGCATCGACAATCATCTGAATGCCGGCGTCGGAGCCCTGCCCCACATGCGCACCGGGATGGAAGTTGTAGTAGTTGCCGGGCAGCGCCTCCATGCGCCGCAGGTCCTCTGCCATAGCCTCCAAGGCGAACTCGCGCGCCCGCTCTTTGGCAGAACAGGGGTTGTAGGTATACGGGGCATGCGCCACCAGCGGTCCAAAGTCGTTTTGCGACATAAGCTCGCGCAGAGCCGCCACGTCATCCATGTCAAGGTCTTTTGCCTTGCCACCGCGCGGGTTGCGCGTAAAGAACGCAAAGGTATTGGCGCCAATGGACAGCGCCGTCTCCCCCATTGCCCGATAGCCCTTCGTCGTCGAAAGATGACACCCGATCGTCAGCATCTCCAACTCCCTCTTCATCAGTTGCGGTGAAATACGGTCTATTGGTGCCTTATTTTGGCGCAAACAGACCGTATTCCACCGCAAGTTATAAAAGGGGCATCAGGAGCAAAGGCCTCCAGGCATTCCAAGCGCTGGCGCCATGCCCCCACGCCCTAAAGTTTCAAGCGAATCGCATCGATGATGTGCGCACAGCGCTGTGTGGCGGCAAGGGGCATGACGGGACTCTCGAGTTTCCCCGCCCGGATGAGCTGGGTCGCATGCTGGATTTCGCCGTAGAAATCATCGACCTCAAACGGGGCATTTATTTCGAGCATTCGTCCGTCGGAGTACTTCACATAGGCGAGCTCGGGACGATGGAGGCGCTCGATTTCCAACGAGCCTCGCTCGCAGTCAATCGTTAAGCGGCTTTCATATGCAGCTTTGCCGTCGCACGCCATATGAATGGGTATGCCGCCGACGCTCATACGAATCTCGTCGACCCAATCAACGCGGCCGTCCGATACGTCACGCCAGCAAACTTCACGAGACGAAACATCGCACGCACCCGCAAGCAGATCATCAAACCACCCGACCGCATAGCAGCCCATGTCATATAGACAGCCACCCTGCAACGGGTCGAGCAGATAACTCGAAGGGGGCTCACCATAATCAAGTTTTTGCACGCTTTCGATCGAAACGATACGGCCGAGCTCACCCGACGCAAGCAAGTCCTTCACGCGAGTGCGCATCGGGCAAAACCGATTCTTCATCGCCTCCATAAACAGCACGCCGCGCTCACGGGAAACGGAGGCGATCGCATGGGCCTCTTCTTCATTCAAAACGGCCGGCTTTTCGCACAGCACGGCCTTTCCCGCGCGTAGTGCCCGACAGACCCAATGCGCATGCATGCCATGCGGAAGAGCCAAGTAGATTACGTCGACATCGGGGTCGGCAATCAACGCATCATAAGCCGCATCGCCGTTATCGTCAGCTGTGGCATAACTGTGCACGGCATCAATCGAAAACGCCCTGCAAAACTCCTCAACATGCGAAGGAGTGCGACCGGCGGCAGCCACAAGCCGTGCCCCGTCCACCTCCTTGAGCGACGATGCAAATCGATGCGAAATGCGCCCAGCGCCCAAAACGCCCCAACGAACCTCACGCGAATCATTACGTAAACCTCGGTCACCCACGATAGCCTCCCATCAGTTGCGGTGAAATAGTTCCTGTTTGGCCCCTATTCTGCCGCAAACAGGAACTATTCCACCGCAAGTTATAAAAGGGGCATCAGGAACGCGTTTTGCAAAAGGCTTTAAGCGCAGCCGTTACGGGGCCAGGCTGAAAACGGCGGCGTACGTCGTCCAAGCGCCCGGGGATATCGATGTGCTGCGGGCAGTGACGTGCGCATTTGCCGCACTTGACGCAATTGCTCACCAGCTTGGGCTCGTTCGTCCGCACCGCGCTCGCCGTAAAGTATTGCGACAGGCCCGTAAACCAGCTGTGCGCATAGCTCGCGTTGTAGGCGCCAAAGCAGCCGGGGATATTGATGCCCTTGGGGCACGGCATGCAGTAGCCGCACCCCGTACAGGGCACGCGATTCGATTTCTCAAACTCTCCCAGCACACGTGCGATGGTGTCGAGCTGCTCTGTTGTCATCGAATCCGGCAGTGCGCGATCCGCCAATGCCGCGTTCTCGTCCACCAGCGCGGTATCGGTCATGCCTGAAAGCAGCATCGTGACTTGAGGATGGTTCCACACCCACGAAAGGCCCCAAGCAGCCGGCGACTTCAGGTACGGATCGCGTACGTCATCGAGCACGGCGCGGGCCCGCGGAGGCAGCTTGCCCGCCAGGCGTCCGCCCAAAAGCGGTTCCATCACAAACACCGCGAGCCCGCGCTCGGCGGCTGCCATGAGTCCCGCCGTTCCCGCCTGATATCGCTCTCCAGCGTAGTTGTACTGAATCTGGCAAAAGTCCCACTCATACGCATCGAGCATCGTCAGGAAGTCCGCCGCGCTGCCGTGGTACGAAAATCCTATCTGACGAATACGCCCCGCAGCCTTTTGGTGCGCAATCCAGTCCTCGATACCCAACGCCACCACGCGTTCCCACTGGGCGGGCGAGGTAATGTTGTGCATAAGGTAATAGTCGATATGATCGGTCCGCAGGCGGCGCAGTTGTTCGTCGAAAAACCGGTCGAAATCCTCCGCGCACTTGCACGAAGCGTGCGGCAACTTAGTCGCCAGCAACACCCGGTCGCGCAGCCCCAAGCGCTCAAGTGAGGCGCCCACGCACACCTCGTTACCGGGATAGAGATACGCGGTATCCAGATAATTAATCCCCTGCTCCACCGCACGGGAAATGATGGCATCGGCTAACTTCGCATCGGGGTGTCCCGGCGCACCGGGAAATCTCATGCAGCCCAGACCCAGAGCGGATATTCGGTTACCACTTTTGGGGTCAACGCGGTATTGCACGGCCCCTCCTTTCGCCATCAGCGCCCCGGCAAGGCGAAACACAATGGTCACGCGGCCGAAACATCGTGGAATCGCAATCGAGAACGTATCGTAACGCAGCGGAAATCGAGCTGTCACGGCACCGCTTTAACATCAGCAAAAAGCCCGATGAAAGGAGTCGCCCATGCCCGCGCTCGACCTTTGGAATCTCGCATCCCAGCTCAAAAGCACCGATTATCGCTGGGTCGACCTCACCCACACGCTCTCATGCGACACCCCGCACTGGTTTGGCTTTAAGCCGTTTGAGTCCACCAAGCTCTTCGACTACCTGCCCGGCACACCCGAGGACATGCTCGCCCCCATGCGTTGCTTCCAGTATTCGGTCGCCTCGCAGTACGGCACCCACGTCGACGCGCCGCGCCACTTCCATGTCGAGAGTCGTTCCCTTGGAGAGATTGAACCCATCGAGTTTATGCATCCGCTCTGCGTGATCGACAAGCACGAGGAGTGCGCCGCGAATCCCGACTACGTCCTGACCGTCGAGGACCTCAAAGCCTGGGAGGATGAGCACGGTCTCATTCCCAAGGACGCTTTCGTCGCCTTCCGCTCCGACTGGTCCAAGCTCGCCGACCTCGAAAACAAGGACGAGGACGGCCAGCCCCACTACCCCGGCTGGGACCTCGACGCCATCAAGTGGCTCGTTGAAGAGCGCAACATCGGCGCCATCGGCCACGAGCCGGCTGACACCGACCCGGCGAGCGTGACCACGCGTGAGGACGCCTACCCCTACCCCGGCGAACAGTACATCCTCTCGGTCGACCGCTATCAGATCGAGGTCATGGACCATCTAGACGAGCTTCCCGCCACGGGCGCCGTCATCTTCTGCACCTTCCCCAAGGTGCGCGATGGCGTTGGATATCCCGCGCGCGTCTTTGCGGTCTGCCCTGCAGCGTAGCGTCCAGGCAAACGTTTCTTTTTCATAACAGCCGCTCCGCGCACCCATCAATCACCCTGGCAGCATACAATCCAGCAGGCGCCCCTTACGCGGGCGCCTTTTATATGGGGAGATGATTCATATGCAGATCAACAAGGGCGCCTTTATCGGCAAGGGTGGCGTCGGGCTACTCTACGGCAGCATGATCGCCCAGGCACTCGGCAACGATGCCGTCGAATACGTCATGGACGACGCTCGCTTTGAGCGCCATGCGAACGATGCGCTCACCGTCAACGGCAAGCCCTGCGTACTCAAGTCCGTCCGCGCCAGCGAGGCGACACCCGCCGATCTGGTCATCCTCACGATCAAGACAACCGGACTCGACCAGGCGCTTAAGACTATGGAACACATCGTGGGCCCCAATACGCTCATCGCCTCGCTGTGCAACGGCATCACCAGCGAGCAGAAGATTGCCGAGCGCTTTGGCTGGGAGCACACCATCCTCGGAATCTGCCAAGGCATGGACGCTGTGTTTCTCAACGGCGCGCTCACCTTTACCAATGCGGGCGAGATCCGCTTTGGTGCGGCCGCCGGCACCGACCCCGCGACCGTCGCCGCCATCGACGAACTCTACACGCGCTGCGGCATCGCCCACACCGTCGAGGCAGACATCGCGCACCGCATGTGGGCCAAGCTTATGCTCAACGACGGCATCAACCAGACCTGCATGGCCTACGGCGGCACGTACGGAAGCGCCACGGAACAGGGCTCCGAGCAGCGTCGTTGCTTTGTCTCCGCCATGCGCGAGACGCTTGCGGTCGCCAACGCCGAGGGTATCGAGCTCACCGAGGCAGACCTAACGCAGATGGTGCATCTCATCGAGGGGCTCGACCCCGCCGGCATGCCCTCGATGGCGCAGGACCGCGTCGCGCAGCGCAAAACAGAGGTCGAGGAGTTCGCGGGCACCGTCCGCCGCCTCGCGGCCAAGCACGATATCCAAGCGCCGCAGAACGAATGGCTCTATCAGCGCATCCGTGATATCGAGGCAAGCTGGTAACGCCGCCGCACCGCATCCAACAGTCTCAATAGCAAAAACCGCCGCAAAGGGCACTCCCCTTGTGCGGTTTTCATGTTCAGCCATGGCCAACAGTCATTTTCGCAACAGTTAGAGATGCGACTCCGGAACCTCGTCCTCATCATCGCGACAAAGGACAACACCGGCGCTTCCCAGCAGTGTGGCCGCGATCAACGCGCCGACCACGATAGAGGCAGCCCCACAAGACCCCTGCATGCCCGCGACGAGCGCGGCCGTAGGACCAAGGCAACCAAGCGTCAATGCAACGGCGGCAACGGCGATATCTCGAGCGTTCACAAGACCACTTCCTCCACGAGAAAGACCTTATTTCTCATGAACTAGTGTGCCCCGCGCCCATATGCGCGACGTACCGTCACGGTAAGGGCTCTGTTAGCTCAAGCGTATACATAGAACGGGCGTCCTTACGTTGCCCTAAAGCTCGGTAAAGACGCCCGTCCGCCAAATATCCGTGATACAGAAAAACTACCAACCGGTGTAGTAGTCGGTGGTTCCGGCAGCGCAGCCGGAGTCATAGACCTTGCAATCACCCTTGGAGCCCGTAAAGGTCGAGCCCTGGGCCATATCGCCCGCGGCAACAACGTAATAGCCGTCGGAATCGCGCCAGAAGCCCTCAGAATCCTGAGTCCATTCGCCCGTGCGATAGTGATAAAGCACATTGCTGCTGTAATAGGTCTCACGGCGCCCGTTGTAGTTATTGACACCCGCAGAGCGCGTCAGGCCCGATCCGTTCGCGTAGGACGCGGCAGACGCGTAGGACGGAGTGTAACCGGCGTTGTAGTACGAAGCCTGGGCGGCCTCGGCAGCCTCCGCCTCGGCGGCAGCGGCCTCGAGCGCTTCGCGCTTGGCATTCTCAAGCGCAGTGCGCAGCTCATCGAGCTCGGTCGACTTCGCGTCGACCTCCCCCATCGTCAAAAGGCTGCCCGCACCATCGATACAACCCTGCAGCACAGCGCGCTCGTCATCGGTGGCATAGTCACCATACATGTTTAGGATAATCTGAGCGCGCATTTCAAGGGAATCGCGCTTGGCCTCCATCGAGGCGTTCCACTCCTGCATAGAGCCATAACCATCGCCGCGATAATCAACGGGCTGTACCAGCGTCGTCTCGGACGGCGTAGATCCAACCGTATCGGACAGTGTTGCGGCGTGGGCATCAGTTGCACCGGCGCCCGCCAAAAGTGCCACGGTCAGAGCGGCGGAAAGGGCAGCGGCTTTCGGTTTTCGTGAATCGATCCTCATGTAGCTGGAAACCTCCGTAGTGCGTTTTTGCTGCGTTTGAGCTGCGTGTGATTCGATCGCGCTGCATAGTACCTCGAGCAAATCGCGACCTGCGGTTTTACTCAAAAGGCGCACGTCAATTGCGTAAAACTCACATCCTCTCAACAGGAGTTTTCCACAACTCGAATGCATAAAGCATGCCAAAAACCCTGTAATAGCGCCCTTCCTATGCAAAAAAGGCGCCTGCGCAACCATTGCTTGCACAGGCGCCTTGAGCAGGCATTTTATGCAGTTATACCTATCGAGTCGCAAGGGGTCCTTGCACAAGTCGCCTTACTCGTCCAGCGCGGCGAAGGCCTGCTTCAGATCCCAAATGATGTCCTCGGCGTTCTCGGTACCGATGGAAAGACGGATCGTGGAGGGCGTGATGTTCTGCTCGGCGAGCTCCTCGGCAGAGAGCTGGGAGTGCGTGGTGGTAGCCGGGTGCACGACGAGCGACTTGACGTCGGCCACGTTGGCGAGCAGCGAGAACACCTGCAGATGATCGATGAACTTCCAAGCTGCCTCCTGGCCACCCTTAATCTCAAAGGTGAAGATCGAAGCGCCGCCGTTGGGGAAGTACTTCTGATAGAGCTCGTGATCGGGGTGCTCAGGCAGGCTCGGGTGGTTCACCTTGGCGACATGGCTGTCACCAGCCAGGAACTCAACGACCTTCTTGGTGTTCTCGACATGGCGGTCGACGCGCAGCGACAGGGTCTCGGTGCCCTGGAGCAGGACCCAGGCGTTGAACGGGCTGATGCAGGCACCCTCGTCGCGCAGCAGGATGGCGCGGACATAGGTTGCGAAGGCGGCGGGACCGGCAGCCTCGGCAAACGAAACACCATGGTAGGAGGGGTTGGGCTCAGCGATCTGGGCGTACTTTCCGCTCGCCTTCCAATCGAAGTTACCGCCGTCGACGATCACACCGCCCAGCGAGGTGCCGTGGCCGCCGATGAACTTGGTTGCGGAGTGGACAACGATGTTGGCGCCATGCTCCAGCGGACGGAACAGATACGGGGTGCCGAAAGTGTTGTCGACGACAACCGGCAGACCGTGCTTCTTGGCGATCTCGGAGATGGCGTCGATGTTGGGGATGTCAGAGTTGGGGTTGCCGAGCGTCTCGAGATAGATGACCGTGGTGTTGTCCTTGATGGCACCCTCAACCTCTTCCAGGTTATGAGCATCGACAAACGTGGTCTCGACGCCAAACTGGGAGAGCGTATGCTCGAGCAGGTTGTAGGAACCACCGTAGATGGTCTTCTGAGCCACCACGTGGTCACCAGCCTGGGCAAGAGCCTGCAGGGTATAGGTGATGGCAGCAGCGCCGGAGGCGACGGCAAGACCGGCCACGCCACCCTCGAGTGCGGCGATACGGTCCTCGAAGACGCCCTGGGTGGAGTTGGTCAGACGGCCGTAGATGTTACCGGCGTCGGCAAGACCAAAGCGGTCGGCGGCGTGCTGGGAGTTGCGGAACACATAGCTCGTGGTCTGGTAGATAGGCACGGCGCGGGAGTCGGATGCGGGGTCGGCGCTCTCCTGGCCAACATGAAGCTGCAGGGTATCGAAACCAAAGGTGTGCTCGGGGTTGTTGATGAACTGGCTCATGATGATCTCCTTGATCGAACGAAAGTAAATAAATAAGAGAAGAGTAAGTCGCTGTCTCCTGATCACGCCAACGGGCGCAAACAGGAGCCCGGCATTCGTCTTGGCAAGCAGTTCATATGCGGTCCTCCCTTTGACATCCCGGTTCCGTGGTCGGCTTAATTACCTACCACCTTTGTGTGTTTTGAATAGTACGAGCATTGTTTCGCTTGGTCAATCACTTAAAAGCGCTAACCTGTTATCGGTTTTTTAGATAGCTATCGAAAGGACGGGCACCGATGACCCTCCAGCAGCTTCGTTTTCTGATCGCCGTGGCAGAGTCCGGCTCAATCAACGCCGCAGCTCAGCGCCTCTATACCGCTCAGTCCAACATCTCAAACGCCGTCAAAAGCCTAGAACAAGAGCTCCATCTGGAGATCTTTACGCGCTCCAGCCGCGGCGTCACGCTCACCAACGACGGCACCGAGCTTTTGGGCTATGCGCGCCAGGTCGTAGAGCAGGCCGACATGCTCGAGGCACGCTACGAGGACGGTGGCACCCCGCAAGCCCGCCTCGCCATTTCCGCCCAGCACTACGCCTTTTCGGTCGAGGCCTTTGTCAACGTAGTCGAGCGCTGCCGCGACAGCAAGTTCGAGTTCATCATGCGCGAGACCACCACATCGCAGATCATCGATGACGTCCGTGCGTTTCGCAGCGATATCGGCATTCTGTATCTGGATGACTTTAACGCCCGCGTTCTGCAGAAGGCCTTCGCCGATGCCCGCGCAAGCTTCCATCCCCTATTCGACGCGACGGTCCACGTCTTCGTTAGCGAGCGCCACCCGCTCGCACGCCGCCCGCAACTGTCCCTTGCCGACCTCACGCCCTATACGCGCTACAGCTTTGAGCAGGGAACCTCAAACTCCTTCTATTACGCCGAGGAACCTTTTAGCTGTATCCCTTGCGACCGCAACATACGAATCTCAGACCGCGGAACACTTACTAACTTACTTATCACGTCGAACGGTTACACCCTGTCGACCGGTGTCCTCTCCAATGAAATGCAATGGGGCATGGCATCGATCCCGCTAGCAGACGCCCCAACGATGCACGTTGGCTACATCATGCACGACGAGCGCAAGCCCTCTCTCCTCTTGCAGCAATACCTCGACGAGCTCAACCGCATCATCCATGCCAACTAACAGTCGGAAGACGGGGTAGAAATCGTAGATTGCTGGCCCCCGGCGGGCATGGCGCTACAATGGTCACTCACATGAAATGCACTCAACGAAAGGAAGCCCGTGAAGGTCATCATCTACACCGACGGCTCGGCCCGATCAAATCCGGGACGCGGCGGCTACGGCGCCGTGCTCAAATACACCAACCCCGCCGGCAAGACCTTCACCTCCGAGCTTTCGCGCGGCTACGCCAAGACCACCAACAACCGCATGGAACTCATGGCGGTCATCGTGGCGCTCGAGGCGCTCAACCGCCCTTGCGAGGTCGAAGTCCATTCCGATTCGCAGTATGTCGTCAACGCCTTTAACAAGCACTGGATCGACGGCTGGAAAAAGCGCGGATGGAAAACCGCCAACAAGCAACCCGTCAAGAACCGCGACCTGTGGGAGCGCCTACTCACCGCCAAAAGCAAGCACAAGGTTGAGTTCATCTGGGTTAAGGGTCACGCCGGTCACGAGCTCAACGAGCGCTGCGATGAGCTCGCCACCACGGCGGCCGACGGCAGCAACCTCGATATCGACGCCGGCTTTAACGAGAGCGACCTGTAATAGCGTTTTCGCGCAGCTTTATATCCCCACGCGCTACACTCATCCTGTAGACCAAACAACGCAAGGGGGACGTATGCTGCGCATCGCGACCATCGGCACATCCATGATCACCGACGACTTTATCCAAGTCGTCAACGCCAACGACCAAGCCGCGTTTGTGGGCACGCTTTCACGCGACGCCAATCGCGGTACTGCCTTTACCGCCGAGCGCGGTGGCGAGCGAAACTTTACGTCACTCGATGAGCTTGCGGCAGCCGTCGACGTCGACGCCGTCTATATCGGCAGCCCTAACGCACTTCACTACGAGCAGGCCCTTGCCTGCATCGCCGGTGGCAAGCACGTCATCGTCGAGAAACCCTTCTGCGCCACCGAAGCGCAGGCGCTGGAAGTCTTCCGCGCTGCCGAGGCAGCAGGTGTCGTGGCCCTCGAGGCCATGCGTCCCCTCCACGATCCCGCCTTCCACGCCATCGAGGACGCCCTGGGCGAGATCGCCCCCATCCGCCGCGCCTCATTGCGCTTTGGCAAGTATTCCTCGCGCTACAACGAGATTCTCGCGGGACGCGCCACCAATATCTTCGACTGCAATATGGCATCGGGTTCCCTCATGGACATTGGCGTCTACACCGTCGAGCCCATGGTCGAGATTTTCGGCATGCCCTCCGGCCTTACGAGCATGACTACTCTGCTCGACCCCACCACGCGACAGCTCACGCACGGCCCCATCGACGGCTGCGGTTCCATCCTCGCCAGCTACGGCGGTGGCCGCATCTCCGTCGAGCTCGCGCACTCTAAAATTACGAATGACCTGCTGCCCTCGCAGATAGAAGGCGAGCGTGGCACTATCCAGATCGACCATCTGTCCACGCCCCGCAACGTCCGCATCGACTATCGCGGCGACGTCGTACGCGGCTCGGCGACCGAGGCACCGCGCGAACAGGACGAGAACGGCCGCGTGCTCGACCTGCCCAAATCGAGCAACACTATGGAATACGAACTCACAGACTTTATCACCGCCATCGGCGGCATCGATAACGTTAAGGAAGAGATTTGGGAGACCCCGGCGGGACGCCACGAGCTTGGCCACTACCGCGATGTCACGCTCGTCTCACTGCGCATCATGGATGCCGTGCGCCAGCAGGCCGGCATTACTTTCCCGGCCGACGCAGGCAAGCAGGCATAGCGATGGGCCTCTTCGATACGTTCTTCTCCAGCGTCACCGGCGGCAGTCGAGAGCCTCAAAAACCATCAAACGTCGAGCTCGAGCTGCGCCGCAGGCTTACCGTACTCGCAAGCGACGAGGCCACTCAAGACACTCCCCTGCGCTATTTCCTGCACTGGACGGGGCAAGTCCAAGGCGTTGGTTTTCGCTTTACCAACACCAACCTCGCGCAGGCACGCTCCCTCACCGGCTGGGTGCGTAACATGGAAGACGGCTCAGTCGAGATGGAGATACAGGGAGCTCCGGCAAACATCCTATCTCATCTCGAGGCGCTTCATGCCTCCTACGAGTGCATGGGAACGCGTTTTCGCCTCGTAGACGCCCAGGCCCGAGCCCCACTTGCCAATGAAGACGGTTTCAGTCCTCATTATTAGTATTGTGTGTTAAATACGGTATCATTTACCTACGACCGTTAATAGAAAAGAGGCGAGGCGCATGGCGGTGCAAAGAAGGAATACCAGGCAGCGAAAGCTGGTTCTTGACGTCGTGCGCCAAAGTTATAACCATCCCACCGCCGACGAAATCTACAACGCCGTGCGCGAACAGGATGACAAGATCAGCCGCGGCACGGTCTACCGCAACCTCAATCTCTTGGCAGATGCCGGAGAAATCCTCTCGATCAAGACGCCGGGCGGGAGTCGCTTTGATCGCACCATCGAGCCGCACGCACATATCATCTGCACCTCGTGCAGCCGCGTCATCGACGTGCCGCTCCCCTTCGATGCCCAGCTCGACGCCGAGGCGTCCAAGCAAATCGGTTGGCACGTCACGTCGCACTACACCATCTTCGAGGGTCTCTGCCCCGACTGCCGGTAGATGTTTGGGGCATGCCTACTCGGCAAGTAGACGACGCAGTTCTTCTTCGACCGTGCGCACGTAGCGGACGCGGTCGTTGATGCCACGCATAGAGGGGTTGCAGCTCTCCATCAGATAGGGATGGCCCACGACGTTGAGCATGTCGCGGTCGTTTTCGTTATCGCCAAACGCCATCATCTCATCGGGCGAAATACCCAGGGCACGACCGTAGTCGGCAAGCGCGGAGCCCTTGCCCGAACCGAAACCGATAAAGTCCGTCCATTCGGTTCCCGACGTCATCACGTCAACACGGTCGCTAAAGAGGCGCTCGAAATACTCCAGGGCCGCCGGCTGATCCACCTCGGGCGTCTGGAAGGCGATCTTAATGACGTCCTCGTCGATGTCCTCGGGGCGGTCGACCACCGCCACATCGCAGTGGACCTCATAGCGCAAATGGTCGACGAACGCATCGTTGCCGCTCATGGTGTAGAGGTGTCCCTCACACGAAAGGGTCACGTCGGCATGGGGATACGCAACCACGGCATTCGCGATATCCATAGCAAGACTACGCTCCATGGAGCGCTTGACAACGGCACGCCCCTCGCTCATCACCAGGGCTCCGTTCTCGCATACATAGGCGAGCTCATCGGCCACCGGGGTAAACAGATAGCGCAAGCTCGCATATTGACGACCGCTCGCCGGCATAAACACGATACCGCGACGATGCAGTTCATCGATGAGCTCAAAGGCCTCGGAACGCGGCTCGCGCTCCCCCCGATGCAGCAACGTGCCGTCCAAATCGCATGCAATCAGCTTGATTCCCTCAAGACCCATATGCTTTCCCCCCAAAGCACCTCATCAACAGTAAGACGGACTTTGAATAGCTGCCTCTCAAAGTCCGTCTTACTCATACGCACGTTAACCGCGCGCCTTTTTTACGATCGTAAAGTCGGGAGCCATACTCACAACGGCATCCGCCGCACTCGACGCAAAGCGCCGATCCGCATCGAGTTCACGGGTAACCACCGAGAGCCAAACGCCCTCGACGCCCCGGAGCATGCGGCCCAAAACAGGCTGCACCGGCGTATACATGCGCACGGTATACTCGTCCGAATCGCCTCGGAAAAGCGGCGCGTGCATATTGCCGATCTCCCAGCACGCATGCGCGAGCGCAATCGGGTCCATGCGGTCGACTTCGACCAAATAAACCTCGGCACTGCGCAGGCGCACGACAACCGCCACGGGCACCATGCCCGAACGGTCGATGGCGAGCACATCGCCATCGGCAAGGCGATCGCCATCGGCAGCGCCCAGCCGAATATCGACCGTACGCCCCAGCTCCGTCACGCCCACAAATGTGCGGGCATCGGCCTGGTCCCAATCGAGTAGTAGCTCATCGACCTCAAAGACACCGCCCAGCTCCCGGCGAAGCAAAAGCTCATAGGACGGGTCGTTGAGATTTCCGAGACACGCTGTCGAAACCAGATTCACAGGCATAGCCTAGTCCTCGACCTCGACGAGCTCGATATCAAAGTTGAGGTCCTTGCCGGCAAGCTCGTGGTTGGCATCGAGCGTCACGGCCTCGGGCGTTACGTCGATGACGACGGCGGGGACGGGCATGCCGCTCGGCGTGGACAGGAAGAGCTTCATGCCCTTCTCGATCTGCTCGATGTTGGGAACCTGCTCGGCCGGGAAGGTAATAACCATCTCGGGATTGTGCTCGCCGTAGGCATCGGCAGCAGGAATGTGCACGGTCTTCTTCTCGCCCACCTGCATGTCGACAACAGCGGCGTCGAAGCCCTTGATCATCTGACCGGCGCCGCAGGTGAACTCCAGCGGCTCGCCGCGATCGTAGGAGCTATCGAACTGCGTGCCGTCGTCGAGCGTGCCGCGATAATGAGTCTTGACCTTCTTGCCCTGGTTGGACATGGTAACCTCCGTGATAAGGGCGGCGCACAACGCGGGCCGCCGTGAACATATGGCGCTAACTATACCCTAGTCATACAATTCAATGACAGTTTGCAAAGAAACGCTGCAACCGGAGGAACCATGGCATATCCCGTATTTGACCTACACTGCGACACCGCCGACCGCATCGGCTGGGCCACGCTCGATCTCGACCTGCGCTTTACCGCCGGCACCGACGGTTATTTCCCCGGCGACGAAACGCATCCGCAAGATTTCGACCTCATCGAGGGCAACGCCTGCGCCATCTCGCTCGCAAAGATCGGCAACACGCCATGGGCACAGTGCTTCGCCACGTTTGTCCCCGACGAGATTCCCACCGCCCACGCCGCGCGCTTCCAGGCGCAAATCATGGCGCATATGAGCGGCCAGGCAATGCTCAACCACGACCGCATGGTCAACGTACGCAGCGCGGCAGACATTCGCCCCGCGCTCAAAGACGGCAAGGTCGCCTGCATCCACACCATCGAAAACGCCACGTTCTTTGCCGAGGACCCCGCGCTGATCGAGGTGCTCAAGAGCTTGGGCGTACTCATGTCATCGCTCAGCTGGAATGCGCAAGGACCGCTCGCGAGCGGACACGATACCCACGCCGGCCTCACCGCCGCCGGCATCGAGGCACTTACGCAGATGGAGCACGCCGGCATGGTGCTTGACGTCTCCCACCTCAACGATGAGTGCTTTGACGAGGTTGTCGCCCACGCCACACGTCCCTTCGTCGCCAGCCACTCCAACTCCCGTGCGGTTTGCGGCGTCAAACGCAACCTTACCGACGACCAGTTCCGCACCATTCGCGACATGGGCGGTATCGTCGGCCTCAACTACTGCAGCGAGTTCCTTTCCAACGACGCAACCGACAAGACCGCCGCAGACGTCACCTTCGACCAGCTAGCGGCACATATCGAGCACTGGCTCGACCTGGGCGGCGAGGACGTCATCGCGCTCGGCGGCGACTGGGACGGTGCCACGGTGCCCGCCTTCCTCTCCGATGCCAGCAAGATGCCCGAGTTCCAGAACATGCTCTCCAAGCACTTTGGCAAGACCGTGATGCAGAAGCTCTGCAGCGACAACGCGCTTGCCTTCTTTGAGCGTTATTAATTTCACATCCCTTGAGCGGGCCGGCATGCCGAACGGTCGACATGCCGGCCCGTCCCCAATCTGAAGGACCGCTTTTGACGCAGCAGTTTACGATTTCCGCATCCCGACCGGATGGGACGCCCATCCCCGTCATCGTTACCAAAAAGCGCGTCAAGAACTTCAACCTACGCGTCACATCGAGCGGTGAGGTCCACGCCAGTGCACCGCTCGGCGCCAGCCGCGAGCGTATCGAAGCGTTTGTGAAGCGCAACAGCGCCTGGATTATCAGCCGACTTGCCCAGCGCGAGCAACGTCAGGCGACGGCGCGAGAGCCGCTCAGTCCCTCGTCCATCATTGCGCTTTGGGGCAAGCCCATCACCGTTCAGGATGCACTCGACCACAACTTTGAGTCCCCCGCACCACGGCCCAAACAAGCCACCTTCGCAAGTTTTATGGGTACCGACGAATCGAACGGAGGCCCACAGGCCAAGCGGCACGCAATCCTCGACGACCTAACGTCCGATGAGCTCCAAGCCCACATCGACCAGCTCTATACGTCCGAGGTCACATCGGTGCTACGCGATATGGTGCACGCATACGAAATCGCAATGGGTGTCGCCGTTTCCCGCGTTTCCGTGCGCAGCATGAAAACGCGCTGGGGATCATGCACGCCCAAAACCGGCGCCATTCGCATCGCACGAGAACTTGCCGCCTACCCCGTCGAGTGCCTTGACATGGTTGTCGCCCACGAGCTCGTCCACCTGCTCGAGCCAAGCCACAATCATCGGTTTCACGCCCTGCTCGACACGTACTGCCCCAACAATAGAGCCCTGTCGCAGCGGCTCAAGCAGCCACCCTCAACAAGCTCTAGCGTCGACTAGCGCACGCGCTCGATCTCGACGCCGCAGCTTGCCAGGGGAAGACCGACGGGCGCCCACGGCTTATCGAGCTTTATGCGCACACCAAGCAGCAAGGGATAACGACGCAACAGCATCTGGGCCACACCCTCGGCTGCCGCCTCGATAAGTTTAAACGTATGCTCGCGCAGATACCCATCGACATCGTGGCACACCGAGCCGTAGTCAATCGAGGCGTCCAGGTTATCGTGCTCCCCCGCTGCACGCAGGTCGGCATAGAGCACCAGGGACACGATGAACTTCTGGCCCAGCGCGTTCTCTTCGGGATATACGCCGTGGTTAGCAAAAACCTCAAGACCTTCAACGGTGATGCGGTCGGCATGGCGCAGATCGTCATAGTTCACGTGGGGTACCGCCGTTGCGGTGGATATTTCGCCCCTTCCACGGCGGGCGAGCTCGGCACCTTCAGTCTTGGTTGCATTCTCGGGCAGTTTCTTATTGCTCATCGCGATCGTCTCCTTCGTTTAGAACCCCGACCGCGCAAACTAACTACACGCGAATCGACAGGTTCTTTTTATCATCGCTCCAGTTGCAAGCATTGCGCGCGGGGCATGCAAAGCAGGCGCGCGACGCTTTATCGGCCGCATAGAGCAGACGCTCAAGCGGTTGGCTGTTCACGCGCAGCTTTCGATGGCCCAGAATGGCCGTCTTAATGGCTGCGGCATCGGCCGGCTCAAACGCCACATCATCGGGCATGCCGCCGAGAATCGCATCAGCGACGCGTTCGCTTGCAACATCATGGGATATACCCGATTCATACTGTTCATCTTTGCCGATATCGTGAAGAAGTGCCGTGGCGTAGATGACCTCGCGGTCAAATTCGAGCTGTTCCTCGAGATTCTTGATCCACATAATGCGAGCGACATCGAGCAGATGGTCAATACCGTGGCGGCAGAAGATGCGCCCCGATTCCAACTGCGCAATGTTGCCCAGGTGCCGCCGAAACAGCCCGTTGGCACAAATGTAATCAATGCGAGGCATGGCATCAAAGGGGGCCAGGCCCGAAGCCATGAAGCCGCGACGCGGCGTCCCCTCATCGGTCTTCGATGTAAAGTCGTTGACGACCCTCATGCTAACGGCCCAGCATCCTAAAGAACCGCTCCTCGAGCGACGGATCGGTCTCAAAGACGCCGCGGCGAGCGAGCGTCACGGTCTTGGTGCCAGGCTTTTGCACGCCGCGCATGGTCATGCACATATGCTCAGCCTCCATGAGCACAATCGCTCCCTGGGGAGCGAGATACTCCATGAGGGCATCGGCAACCTGTGCGCACAGCTGCTCCTGCAGCTGCAGACGACGGGCGTAGACCTCAACCGTGCGGGCAAGCTTAGAGAGCCCTGCGACACGGCCGTTGGGGATATAACCAATGGCGGCCTTGCCATAAAACGGCAGCAGATGATGCTCGCACAGCGAGTAAAACGTGATGTCGCGCTCGATAACCAAATCGTTCGAAGCGACGGCAAAGGTTTTGGACAGGTGCTCCTCGGCACTCTGGTCCATACCGCCGGCGATCTCACCATACATACGGGCAACGCGCGCCGGGGTCTCCAGCAGGCCCTCACGAGTTGGGTCCTCGCCTATGCCCTCAAGCAACAGCTTAATGGCGGCCTCGACTTTTTCCTGATCGATCATCTGGGCCTCACTTTTCCGATTTTGCGTTCGCGCTATGGTACCACGCCCTTTGGCATCGGCCACAAGCTACATAGTATGGGTCGAATAGACTGGATCGTCCCGCCAAAGTTCAACCGCATCACAAAGCGCAACACCCTCGCGCTCAGCACGGTCGCGCGTAGCGTTCATATCGATCACACGCTGGTTACTCGAGCCCCTAAAACGCAATGAGATATCGTACAGCTCCTGAACAAACGGGCCATCCACCAACATATCGAGGCAGGCAAGGATACGGTCCGTCGCCTCGGTATGGTGACGACCACCCGGCATAAGCTCCTCGAGCACGTCGCCGGTAAAACACCAAATGGTCTTTCCTGACCCCGCGGGATAGGCCGCACGCACGCGTTCGATAAAGTCAACGAGCCCCGTCTGATTCTCGGGCTCCATAGGCTCGCCACCCAGAATCGTCAGGCCATCGATAAAGGGATGATCGAGACTCTCGATAATCTTGTCCTCGACGGCACGATCGAACGGCTCACCCGCAGCAAAGTCCCACGCGACAGAGTTAAAGCAATTCTTGCACCCACGACGGCACCCGCTCACAAACAGAGAAGTACGAACGCCTTCCCCATCAGCAATGTCGAAATACTTAATGTTCGCGTAGTTCATAGGTAACTCTCCCGGGAGGCCGGGACATATCATCCCGTCCTCAAACATTCTCGGCCTTCGGCCTGCGAAACTGCGGGCGGGACGATATGTCCCGGCCTCATGCAAAGGGTAACTCAATGAACGAAGCGAACATCGAGTATAGGGTTCGAGGTCCAATAAAAACTTTGTTGCAGCTCAACCGCCATCGCAAGTAAATCGCAGCTGCAGCTCAAATTATTTCCGCTAAGAACTTCGAGGAGTGAGCAGGCCTCATGCTGCATCTCAGCTACGTCAACTTGGCCGCCCCGTAGCGAGGCCCCGGACCTTTGCTCGATATGAGTTCCGCACGAACAGGAGGCGCCAGTGGCGCCTCCGTCGTGAGCCAGGACTGTCCGAAATAGCGAGTAAAGGTCCGGGGCCTCGCTACGGGGCGGCCTGGGATGGTTATTAGAGATGCAGCACGCGGTCGCGGATCTCCTCGGTTCGACCCTGGTTCCAGAACTGGGTACCGATGTAACCGCACGTGCGACGGGCGACGTTCATCTTCTCCTGATCGCGGTTGCCGCAGTTGGGGCACTCCCACACCAGCTTGCCGTCATCCTCGACAATCTTGATCTCACCGTCGTAGCCGCACACCTGGCAGTAGTCGCTCTTGGTGTTGAGCTCGGCGTACATGATGTTGTCGTAGATGTACTGCATCACGCGAATGACAGCCTTGAGGTTGTCCTGCATGTTGGGAACCTCGACGTAGGAGATGGCACCGCCCGGCGAAAGCTGCTGGAACATACCCTCGAACTTGAGCTTATCGAAAGCATCAATCTCCTCAGACACATGGACGTGGTAGCTGTTGGTGATGTAGCCCTTGTCCGTCACGCCCGGGATGATGCCAAAACGACGCTGCAGGCACTTGGCGAACTTGTAGGTCGTCGACTCAAGCGGGGTACCGTACAGCGAGAAGTCAATATCGCTTTCGGCCTTCCACTCGGCGCACTTGTCGTTCATGCGTTGCATGACGGCCATGGCAAAGGGCGTGCCCTCCTTCTCGGTGTGGCTGTGGCCCGTCATATACTTGACGCACTCATACAGGCCGGCATAACCCAGACTAATGGTGGAGTAACCGCCCACGAGCAGCTTGTCGATCGTCTCGCCCTTCTTCAGACGGGCGAGGGCACCGTACTGCCAAAGAATCGGTGCGGCATCCGAAAGCGTACCCATCAGACGCTCATGACGGCACAGCAGGGCGCGGTGGCACAGCTCAAGGCGCTCGTCGAAGATCTTCCAGAACTTGTCCATATCCTGGTGCGAGCTCAGCGCGACATCGGGCAGGTTGATGGTCACGACGCCCTGGTTAAAGCGACCATAGTACTTGGGCTTGTTCGGGTCGTAGTTCAGCGCGTTGGCAACGTTGTTAAAGCCGTTGCCCGAGCGGTCGGGCGTCAAGAAGCTGCGGCAGCCCATGCAGGTATAGCAGTCGCCGTTACCCGCGGTCTCGCCCTTCGACAGCTTGAGCTCGCGCATCTTTTTCTCGGAGATGTAATCGGGCACCATGCGCTTGGCAGTGCACTTGGCAGCCAGCTGGGTCAGGTAGAAGTACGGGGAATCCTCGTGAACGTTATCGTCCTCGAGTACATAGATAAGCTTGGGGAATGCCGGGGTGATCCATACGCCGGCCTCGTTCTTAACGCCCTCGTAGCGCTGGCGAAGCGTCTCCTCCACGATCATGGCAAGGTCGTGCTTCTCCTGAGGCGTACGGGCCTCGTTAAGATACATAAAGACCGTCACGAACGGCGCCTGGCCATTGGTGGTCATAAGGGTCACGACCTGATACTGAATCGTCTGGACGCCGCGACGGATCTCGTCACGCAGACGGTCCTCAACGACCTCACGGACCTTCTCGGCAGACGCAGAGACACCGAGCTCCTCGAGCTCGCGAGCGACCTCGCCGCGAATCTTTTGACGGCTCACCTCGACGAACGGGGCAAGATGGGTCAGCGAAATCGACTGGCCTCCGTACTGGGAGGAAGCAACCTGGGCGATGATCTGCGTCGCGATGTTGCAGGCGGTCGAGAAGCTGTGCGGCTTCTCGATCAGCGTACCCGAGATAACAGTGCCGTTCTGGAGCATGTCCTCCAGGTTCACCAGATCGCAGTTGTGCATGTGCTGGGCAAAGTAATCCGAATCGTGGAAATGGATCAGGCCCTCATTATGGGCATCCACGATCTCTTGAGGCAGCAGCACACGCTGAGTCAGGTCCTTGGAGATCTCGCCGGCCATGTAGTCACGCTGAACGGAATTGACGGTCGGGTTCTTGTTGGAGTTCTCCTGCTTGACCTCTTCGTTATTGCACTCGATCAGCGACAGGATCTTGTCATCGGTCGTGTTCTTCTGGCGCTTCAGGCTCTGAACATAGCGATAGATGATGTAGTGGCGGGCAACCTCGTAGCAGTCGAGACGCATGATCTCGTCCTCGACCAAATCCTGAATCTCCTCGACCGAAACAGTGTGGCCCGCGTTCTCGCATGCCTCGGCGACGTTTTGCGCCGCGTAAACCACCTGGCGGTCGGTAAGACGAGAGCTCTCCTCGACCTCCAAGTTTGCGGCACGGATGGCATTGACGATCTTATCGATGTCAAAGACAACCTCGGTGCCGCTGCGCTTGATGATCTTCATCCTCTTGCCTCTTTCGCATCGTAGCCTCATCGCGCTTCAGAGCCAAACGATACCCGGCAGGGCTTGCCCCTGTCTTGCGGCGCCGTCGCGCAATCTGTGTTCTCGATAAACCATAAGTCCTCATGCGGACAATCCTCGCGGCCGATCAAGCGGCTCAAAGACGTGTCCAAATGGGGCGAATAAGGTTCTCGTTCTCTGTCCGCCATCTATCATACGACAAAGAGGCATCTATATCCTGTATTCTTTTTTTAGGTCAAACACAACATATAGTGTTTCAGCAGGTCAAAGCAATTAGTCATTTTGCAGACGCATTAATTATGAGGGGTTCTTGGCAAGTCGGTAAAACGTTACCAACACGGCTACCTGCATGGCAGTTATAAAACCCCCTTAGTCAAGCCGCTGACAAATCCTACCAAAACCAAGCCGCTCACGCCAAAAGATTCCAAAAGATTGTGCTTGACCAACATGTTGCGGTCACGATCGGCCAGGACGTATGCAATCTGCCGGCACCTCTACGGGATGCGAAGACCATCGCGTACAGACCTTGGATCAATATTTGGTGGCTTATTTGCCGGCATGTTTGGTGGCATAAAACAAAACAGCCCAGAGACATAGCCTCTGAGCTGCGAACATTTGGTGGGCGTTAGAAGATTTGAACTTCTGACCTCTTCCGTGTCAGGGAAGCGCTCTCCCCCTGAGCTAAACGCCCAAATGGAGCGGACAACGGGGCTCGAACCCGCGACCCCAACCTTGGCAAGGTTGTGCTCTACCAACTGAGCCATGTCCGCTTACGAGGATTAATCTTACGTGATGCCCGCATCCTATGCAAGAACTTTTTTTAAAAAGTTTTGCGACGCTCTCGCGAGGGCATCAGTCGTCACGAAAGGCGCGAACAAACGCAGGCTCGCAGCGAGATGCCCCTACATCTCACCGAGCATGATCCAGGCAGAGCTGTCCTGCGCGAGCCTGCCGTCTGCAAGCGGTGATGAGGTGAGCAGGACCCTGCCCGCCGGCAGCTCCACGGGTGCTGCGCCGAAGTTCGTCACACACGCCCAGCCGTTGTCGCGGCGATAGGCGATGACGCCGCCCTCGGCGCCCTCGGCACCATCCGCAAGACCGGTGCGCCCGTCAAGATCGAGCCACGCAAGATCGTTGGCGCAACCGCGCAGCTTGCGCCGCAGCCAGAGGGCGTCACGATAGAGCGCAAGCATCGATGTCGGGTCCACTTCTTCCCTATCGGCAGCATAATCGGAAAACCATGCAGGCTGCGGCAGATGGGGCGCCGCATCGGCGTCTGCCGGCGAAAACCCAAACGATCCGCCATGCGCGGGATCGTCCGCCGCCACCCACGGCAGGGGCACACGACAGCCGTCGCGCCCCTTCTCACGCTTCGGTCCGTGCGTATTGGTCGCAGTAGGGTCTTCGAGTGCAGCCCACGGGATATCAGCCACCTCAAAAAGGCCGAGCTCCTCACCCTGATACACGTATGCCGAGCCCGGAAGCGCCAGCTCAAGCAAAAGGGCCGCCCGCGCGCGGCGCTCGCCGAGTTCACGGTCCTCGTCATAAGACGACCCGTCGCGCAAGAGCCAGTCGAGCGCAATCTGGTGGTAGCGCGTCGCCTTGATTTGCGGCAGGGCATAGCGTGTCGCCACGCGCGGCACGTCGTGGTTGGAGAGTACCCAGGTCGAGGCGGAATCGGATTCGACGGCTGTCTTCAAGCCCTTCTCGATTGCAGTGTGCATGTCATCATAGGTCCAAGTGGCCTTGGCAAACTCAAAGTTGAATGTCTGGCCAAGCTCGCTGGGACGCGCGTAGAGATACTGGCGCTCGGGCAGCACCCACGCCTCGGCAACGGCACTGCGCGGCGGATTATAGCGGTCGAACACGCGGCGCCACTCGCGATAGATCTCGTGGACCTCATTGCGGTCCCACAGCGGATGGGTGCCGTCGTCAACCATGTCATCGCCCTCGGCGAGATGCCACCGGTCGAGGTCATCGCGGTCGAGATCCTTGGCGAGACCCTGCGCCACATCAATGCGAAAGCCGTCGACGCCTCGATCGCTCCAAAACGCCAGGACGTCGCAAAAGAGCGCGTGAACCTCAGGGCATGACCAGTCAAAGTCCGGCTGCTCGGGCGTAAACATGTGCAGATACCACTGACCGTCCGCAACACGCGTCCATGCGGGGCCGCCAAAGTTGGCATTCCAATTGGTGGGAGGCAGCTCGCCATGCTCGCCGCGACCATCGCGGAAGATATAACGGGCGCGTTCGGGCGATCCGGGGCCGGCGGCAAGAGCGGCTTTGAACCAGGGGTGCTGGTTGGATGAATGGTTGGGCACGATGTCGACGATGACCTTGATGCCGCGCGCGTGAGCCGCAGCGATCATGTCATCGAAGTCGTCAAGCGAGCCGAGACGCGGGTCGACATCGCAGTAGTCCGCCACATCATAGCCGCCATCGACAAGAGGCGATGGATAAAACGGGCTCAGCCAGATGGCCTCGATACCCAGTCGCTCAAGATAGTCCATCTGCTGGGTAATGCCCGCGATATCGCCCAGACCCGAACCAGTCGAATCCTTAAACGAGCGCGGGTAGATCTGATAGATCGCGGCATCGGACATCCATGAGCGCGAAGAAGACTTTTCTGTAGCCATGGGGCGTATCTCCCTTGCAACGAGGTTATGCGAGATGCCCACGATGATACGCCCAAAGCGGACATTCGCGACAAACAACGCCACAGCCACGCCCCAAAACGCTCGCTCCCTCTCGGGTTCGAGCCCATGCGCCGGGTACGAAAAAGCCCGGCTACCGTAGTAGTCGGGCTGTTACGTTTGGAGCGGACAACGGGGCGTCCGCGTATCCGCTTCGCGGATCCGCACCGGCTTCGGCCGCCTGCCGGCGTCCTCGCCAGCTCGCTA
>CDZQ01020992.1_pt1 | contig 87156 bp, 78 predicted proteins | sample 554831 | NCBI WGS metagenome assembly CDZQ01 (sample SAMEA3182112, study PRJEB8094) | gut metagenome | biome: human; feature: gut; material: Stool; isolation source: human stools | place: Canada | collected 2013-05-06 | reverse complement strand
GCCTTGTACTGCATGACCCACTGTCGAAGTGTTTCTTTATATACACCAGCCTCTGCTGACGCACTACTTAAGCTCATCTCTCCATTCATATATTTGCGGATAATTTTTACTTTCTCTTCCAGATTTAGTTTTGGCTTTTGTAACATAACAATGCTCCCTCCATGTTTGACAGTGTTTTTTCTTTTTCACTGTCTCTCATAAAGGGAGCATATCAATGATCGTCCGGGGCTTTCTTTTACTTTTTCTTTTTTTTTCGGAATTTTGTCAGCGAATTTACATAAAATGGTATTTTTGAAGCGTGGGAACCGCTCAAAATGCAAAAAATCATAAAAATTAGACAAAAAGGGCTGTCGCACATCAGTTAACGATAATTTCTCGTTAATGCGACAAACTCCCATGCCTCTGATATTATGCCACGCCCCACGATTTGACCAAAACATTTTAAAAAAGTGGGGCAAAAACCCACTATCTGAAGCAAAAAGCAAAAAATCGTGGGTGTGACAATGTGATTGCCCATACGCTTAGTTTGCTATAAGCCAACAATTTAAGATTTATGTAAACTAATACCAAATGGTTGCCTACCATCTATTCAAGAAAGTCCTGTTGAACCCCCACTTTTTTATATGAAAATGATAAAATCGTGGGTTTTTGCCCCACGATTTTAAACAAAAAATACAATATCGTGGGTTTTTGCTTTTTTTGTTGCACTTGTATCGTAAACCTAAGAATTTTGATTTTTTGTCAGCAGTTCATTGCCCTGCACACCGCCTCAAATAACCGCGCATGCTCTTGGCATGCTGACGGAGGGGGTTTGTCTACAGTCTGACCGCTCTAAGCCCTAAGGCTGAGAGCGGTTTTTGCGGCAGCCGGAAAATATTATTTTATAATAAATGAGAAGAATAATGTCGAACTTTGTCTAATTTATCTAAATATGTCGAATGTCCGTGAAAAAACTCAAGACTTGGCAGTGGTACAATAAAGAATGTAAAATAATGCTAAATGCAAAGGGAGGATTATAGAATACTATGGAAGGATACATATCTGTAATCACAAAGAGATATAGCTGCAGGGTTAAGATAGACGATATAGTGTATATACAACAGCAACAGAAAAAGCTGACAATAGTGACAGATCATGAAGTTTATTCTTATTATGAGAGGATGGAGAACGTTGTTGAACATCTGGACAAAAGGTTTTTTCAAATAATGAAAAAGCTGGTGGTAAATCTGGATAAGATACAGATGGTCAGAGAACAGCAGATTCACTTTCAAAACGGAGAAGACATATATTTGGGCAAAGATAATTATGTTAAAACTAAGCAGATATACACAGCTCACCTCAGGGGGCTGATTTGACGGTACCTGCTGATTTGACGGTACCTGCTGATTCCACAATTGCATTCACATATATAATTATATAATTAAGGCATTTTTAAGAATTTTATTGAGTTTTTCTTAACTGAGGGTTATTATACTTCTGGCATAAATATAATTGCAAGGCGCAGCGGACATAGTTTCAAGCTGCAGAAAAACATACAACGGAAAGGATTAAACAAGATGAACAGTGAACACATTTTAGGAGAGACTATTCTGATAGTAGATGACAACAAAGAAATAGTAGACTCACTGGGGAAACTGTTATCTCTTGAAGGATATAACATAGTGACTGCTTATGACGGCATGGAAGCTCTTGAGAAACTGGAATCAAATCACATAGATCTCATTCTGCTGGATGTGATGATGCCCAAGCTGAACGGACTTTCAGCCCTTATGAAAATACGTGAAAATTATAAGATACCAGCCATAATCCTTTCTGCCAAAACAGAAGAAAGCGATAAAGTATCGGGGTTGATTTTAGGCGCAGATGATTACGTCAGCAAACCTTACAACGCTGCGGAGCTGATAGCGCGTATAAAAGCTCAGCTCAGACGGTACAAAGCCTGGGGCGGAGAAACTCCTAAAACCAATGACGACATCATCGCCAACGGCGGTCTGGTACTGGACAGAAGGCAGAGGCTAGCTGTTGTGGAGGGAAAAGAAGTAAAGCTGACGGCTACGGAATATAAGATACTTGAGTTTTTGATGGAACATGTGGGACAGGTTTTTCCCGCTGAACAGATATATGAAAATGTGTGGAACGAGCTGGCGACCTTTGCGGTGGAAAACACAGTGATGGTGCACATAAGACATATAAGAGAAAAGATAGAAATCGATGCGAAAAATCCTAAGTATATAAAGGTGGTGTGGGGCATTGGATACAAAATGGAAAAATATAACTAAAAAAATGTCCGAATTTTGGCGGGTAAACCGGCAATTTATCTTTGGAGCGCTGGTTGCAGCTTTAGGTTTTGCCTTGGTAGGATATATATTTTACAACTCCAGATTTTATATGAGCACGGCAGATACATGGAAATTCGGAATCGTCGCCAACTTATTTTTGGCAGCGGGGGTGTGCATAATCGTGCCTGCCGCTCTTAAGAGAATATACAGCAGGTGGATACCTGAAAACAGCGATTTCTACAGCTCATGGAAAGAAACTTGGATAAATCAGCAAAAAACTGTATGCACGGCAGGACTCATATTGCTTGTTGCCTCAGTTTTATTTCTGAATTCGCAGATTAACGGCGGCTACTATTATCCCAATTATTCGACAGGATATCTGATGGTGGCAACTTCGGTAGTACAGTTTGCCATCGCAGAAGTGTGGATTATCAAATTTATGAAAGGCCGGCTGGATATGCTGATGGACTGCGTCAGCGAGATTAATAAGGATAGGCTCAGAGAAGCTGTTGAGCTGGAAAAAAAGAGCATTGAAAAGGCGGCAAGAAGCGAGCAGCTGAAGATAGATTTGATTTCCAATGTCTCCCATGATTTAAAGACTCCTCTTACTTCCATGGTGGGTTATTTGGAACTGTTGAAAAAAGAAGATTTAGATCAGGTGCCAAGAGACTATGTGGAAGTCATCTCTGACAAGGCAGAAAAGCTCAAAGAAATGATAGAAAGCCTCTTCTCCCTGGCAAAAGCCAGCAGCGGAAATATACAGACTCATATGGAGTCCATAGAGATGAATAGGCTGATAGAACAGATACTAGCCGACATGGATGATAAGATAGGAAGCAGCCATCTCCAGTTTGTGACAGTGCTGACGGAAGACGAGACCCATTTTGTTACCGATAATATGCACATGTATAGGATTTGTCAGAACCTTATAGAAAACGCTTTAAAATACTCCGCCGAAAATACGAGGGTATTCATTAAGACTTTTATATCCGGGACGCCTGCTCAACCGCGTTTATGCCTTGAAATAACCAATACGGCAGGATACCTGATGGATTTTAATAAAGAGGACATAGTAGAGAGGTTTGCCAGAGGCGATAAAGCCAGATCCAGCGAAGGCAACGGTCTGGGCTTGGCCATAGTGAGCACTTATGCCAGCGCTCTTGGAGGGGCATTTGATATCAATATAGATTGCGACCAGTTCAAAGCCATATTATCGTTTCCGGTTGGAGCAAAAGCCGAAGGTTAAAACAAGAGATAAAAAAGAAGAGTATAATTAAACAGAATATGGCCCAACATGAGTATATGGAGATGATTTTCCCATATGCTCTTTTTTTTGTTTTTAAGGATTTGTTTAAGAATTTTTAAGACTTGTCTTGATGTTTATTTAAGAAAGGGTTGGTACTATTAGACTATAAAACGACAGAGGGTTTTGAACATGATAGCTACCGTTAAAACAATAGAAAAAAGAAAAGAAATAATCAATAAAATCATCCCTTACCTGGCGCTTACAGGGCTTATGCTGGCTTTGCTTTTCTTGCCGATGGAAAAGGGGGATTTTTTCGGTTCCGAAGGGGACTGGTACAGCCAGCACGTGGGGGCGGCAGAATCCATAAGGCAGACCATGCTTGAGCAGGGAACATTATTTCCTCAGTATATCAACATAGGCGGGGGGATAAATGCTTATGATTTGGCTTATTACGGACTTTTAAGGCCGGATGTGATGATAAGCTGCTTGCTTCCCGGTATATCCATGAAGTATATAATAGCAGGTTATGCCGTTCTGGGCGCTGCAGCTTCTGTAAATTTGTGCTTCGCATGGCTGAAAAGAAAAGGCATGAGTATTGGATTTGCAATGGCGGGCGCTGTTATGACGGCCACTGCCACATGTTTTTTCCATTCTCATCATCAGATTATGTTTGTCAACTATATGCCGTTTATGTTCACGGCATTTATAGGGATAGATACGTTCTTGCAAAAGAAAAAAAGCTTCTTGCTGATGTTGTCGATATTTTTAATATGTATACACAGCTTTTTTTATGCGCCGACGTGTCTTGTAGTTTTGGCAATGTATTTCGTTCATTGTGTTTTAAAAACGGAAAACGAAAAGAAACTCTTGCTGGGAGCAAAGGCGGCGGTTTCCGCATTGCTGTCGGTAGGAATGGCAGCCGTTCTTCTGCTGCCTACAGCTTTGGATATCCTGTCTACTGAAAAGGATGGAGGTTCCTTTGCTGATGAGCCTATCCCATTGCTGGATTTAACTTCCGAAGGACTTTTGCACAGCGCTTACGGCGTAGGTCTCACTCTGATTGCGTTATACGGCTTACTGCTGGCTCTTTATGACAAGCGAAAAAGGGGTATTTCTGCAGCAGTACTGATATGCTGCCTTGTGCCGGCTATTTGGCTGGTTTTTAGCGGCTTTCTATATGCCAGAAGCAAAATGCTCATACCTTTCTTACCTCTTATAGCCTGGATATGTTCAGATGCATTTGAAAATGTTTACAGGGGAAAACAAAAGCTTAAGTTGATTCCTGCTCTGGTGTGCGTCATACCGGCTTTTTATTCCCAGTGGCGCTTATTGATACTGGTGGAATGGGCATTGCTGATGCTGTGGATTTTAATAGATTTCATTATAAAAAAAGATAATTATAAGGCAAAACAGCATCAGACCGTAGCAGCGCTGTCTTTTATGATGGCGATATCTGTTTGCGTAAGTTATGGTGTCAATACTTTTGGGGAAGAATATATAAAGTCGGATGACATGAGGCAGAGCAGGTTTGAACTTGATGAAATAGATAAGATCATAGACGATAAAGGATACCGATTCGATTATTTGACCAACAGCTATCTGAACAGCAATTTGCTGCCGTCAGGGGACATCAAAAAAACTGCCATGTATTCCTCGGTGACCAATACCGGCTACAGTGAATTTTTCTATGATATTATGAAAAATCCTATTGTAGCTAGAAACAGGGTTGCTTTGGTTGCCAGCAGCAACATTTTCTTCAATTATTTTATGGGAATCAGATACGTGCTTGTTGACGAAGATAGGATTCCCTGCGGTTATGAAACCATAGCCGAGAGAGACGGCTACGTTATAGCAGAAAACAAGAATGTGCTCCCTGTGTGCTATGGCGTTTATAGTCTGGTTTCTGAAGCGGAATTAGATAAACTAGAGTTTCCTGACAATATTCAGGCTCTTACAGGAAGCCGAATCAGTCCCATAGAAGCGGAACTTTCGGGCAGCAAGATAAAACTTGCTCAAATACCTGAACAAAAAACGGTAATAATATCTTTTGACATAGAGAGAAGCGACGATAGAGAAGTGTCGATTACCATAGATGGAATAAAAAACAAGCTTTCATCTGAAAGCGCAGCTTATCCTAATAAAAATTATAACTTTACGTATGTATTGACGTCAGATGAAAAAACTAAAGAGTTTGAGCTTGAAGAAAGCGGAGGAGATTACGAGATAAAGAATCTCCGGGTATACGAAGCCGGCTCGCCTGAAGTAGAACATGTTATGCCGGTATCCTATTGGGATCCGGATAGCAACCAGGTGTTTTGCGGCTCTATAGACATGGAGCAAGACGGATACTTCGTCACTTCGATGCCATATAAAGAGGGTTATCGTGCAGAGGTAGATGGAAAAGAAGTTAAAGTGGAAAAGGTAAATACAACTTTTGCAGGATTCCCTCTGGAAGCCGGAGAACACGATATAGAGATAACGTACTGCGCTCCGGGGTTTTGGGCAGGCACGGCAATAAGTTTGCTGTCTTTTGGAATAGCCATAATTGTAAACAAAAAAGAAAAGAATCTGATTAAAAGGGGAAGAAGGAAAAGAGTATGAAAAAGTTACAGGAATCACAGATAGTGCGTTATATCATGACTGGAGGAATCACTACAGCAATAAATTATGTAATCTATTTTGCTCTGGTTGCTGCGTCGGTAAATTATATAGCAGCAAACTGTACGGCGTGGCTGGGAGCAGTTACTTTCGCCTTTTTCGCCAACAGGCAGATAGTGTTTTGCTCTAAAGGCTCCGGAATAAGAGAATTTATACAGTTCTTTTCTCTTAGACTTACAACTCTTGCTGCCGAGACCGTCCTTCTCTACATAATGGTGGACTTGCTCCAGGCAGATAACATGCTGGCAAAGATACTTGTAAGCGCGGTTACGGTGACGCTTAATTATATAGCCTGCAAATACGGAATTTTCAAAGAAAGGGGAGTTTCTCATGAATAAGATAAGCGTAATAGTCCCATGCTACAATGAAGAAGAGTCTTTGACCGCTTTTCATAGGGAAACAGCAGCGGTGCTTAAAAAAATAGAGGAAGCAGATTATGAGTTTGTATTTGTAGATGACGGCAGCAGTGACAAGACTCTGGAAATTATAAAAGAACTTGCTGCAGAAGATTCCCATGTAAGATATGTGGCATTTTCCAGGAACTTCGGAAAAGAAGCCGGCATGTATGCAGGACTCAGCGAAGCTTCCGGTGACTATATGGTGATAATGGACGCGGATTTGCAGCATCCACCGGCACTGCTTCCTGCCATGTATGAGGCTGTAAGCAAGGAAGGCTACGATTTGTGCGGAGGCCTCAGGATGGGGCGGGAAGGCGACAGCAAGCTTAGAGGAATCTTTTCAAGAGCCTTTTATAAGGTGAGCAAGAAGCTTACTCATATGGACATGTCTGACGGCCATGGAGATTTTAGAATGATGAATCGAAAGGTTGCAGAGGCTATATTGGAAATGAAAGAATACAACAGATACATGAAGGGACTGTTTTCTTTCGTAGGCTTTGATACCAAGTGGATAGAATACGAAAGCGTTGAGCGAGTTATGGGAAAGAGCAAATGGAATTTCAAAAGCCTGTTTTCCTATGCCTTTGAAGGAATTTTGTCTTTCTCTACAGCTCCCCTTAAACTGGCAGGACTCATAGGCTGCTTGCTGTTTATAGGCGGTCTGGCATTTATGGGAATTAATCTGGTGCAGAGCATCGGGGCAGGCGGAGCAATCACCAGTTTTGATATAGTCATATTTGCGCTGCTTATGCTGAGCAGTTTGCAGATGCTGTTTATATATATTTTGGGAGCTTACCTTTCAAAAGATTATTTGGAAAATAAAAAGAGACCGGTTTATATAATCAAAGAGAGAGGGTGATTTGCAAAGAAAAAACAACAAATAATCAAATATAAAACTTTAAAATATCCTCCTGGCAATCTTAGCAATTTCTTGACATAATTTGTATGATTATGTATAATTAACATAGGATAGTTTTAGCTTTTTTAAAACCGGGAGGATATTTTGATGCACTGGCGAAGGAGACAAAGCTTATCTCACTTGTTGAGCCTTACCATAGTACTTTTTATAATATGGATATTATTATCAGGTCAATTTGAAACAAGGTTTCTGTTGATTGGATTTGTCTCGTCACTGGTAATTTCTATAGTATGTTTTCCATTTTTGATGATAAAAAACCCCAAAACGGGTAAAGAGTTTTTTGTCTTAGGTGTTAACTTCTTAAAATTAATCCCATATGGTCTGTGGGTCCTAAAAGAAATCTTCAAGTCTACTTTGGATGTATCACGTGAAATCTTTAAAATACATTTAGATTATGAACCTAGAATAATATATTTCTCAATGCCTTATGAAAATCCTATAGCAACAGTTGTATTGGCTAACTCTATAATTTTAACCCCCGGAACCATAACTGTAGATGTTATGGAAGATGGGGTATTTGAAGTTCATGCTATTAATAAAAAAGCAGCTTGCGATATGCTCAGCGGTACGATGCCGCTAAAGGTGGCGGAACTGTTCGGAGAAACATGTCAGTTTACTCCTATGCCTGAAGCTGAGATTACAGACATCCCAAAGGAGGCGTAGAAAGCAAAACATGGAAACTTTTTTTATATGTTATCTTATAGGAATAATAATACTGACGCTTCTCATGCTTATCCGCCTTTTTATAAATGCCGGAGTATATAACAGGTTTATAGGCATATTGGTTATGTGTACCAATATAATTCTTATCTTGATACTTATAGGATTTATAGACGGAAGACGAGATATGTATGTGGATATTGCTATTTCATATGCAGTACTTGGTTTTATAAGTTCGGTAATAGTAGCTAAAATTTTGGGAAGCAAAGGAGGCGGAAAGGATGACCATTAGAGAAATTTTTACTGTTATCTTTTTAAGCTTGGGGTTTATATGCTTCTTAATTTCGGCTATCGGCGTTTTCAGACTCAGAGATTTTTATGCCAGACTACATGCGGCAGGTATATGCGAATCAGCAGGCTTAGTGCTTTGCAGCATTGGATTCTTGATTTATGAAGGCTTTTCTGCAACAGGAATAAAAATATTTGCTGTATTTTTAGCTGTTTTTATTGCCAGCCCTATAGGTACCCATATTATTGTGAGAGTTGCTTATAAACAGAGCGTAAAAGACAGGGAGGTACGGTGATATGCCTATTTTACTTTTAGAAGGCTTGCTTCTTATAGCTATGATAGCTATAGCTATGGGAATAATCTTAGGCAAAAAGATGCTTTCTGCTATCATCATATACTGTGCTTTCAGTTTTACCGCCATGCTTCTGTATGCTATAGTCGGAGCGGCTGACGTAGCTTTCACGGAGGCTATAATAGGTACTGTCTCCACTGTTTATTTTATAATCGCAGTTAAATCGATCAGTAAAGGAAAAAAAGATGGAAGAAAAAAAGAGTAGAAAAAAGCTGGCGTTTGGTCTCATCATAGTTATAGTGCTGGTTGGGATAGGCGCCGTGAGAGTAGGTAAGTTTTTGCCTACAATAGGCGCTTTGGATACTCCGGCCAATACCAATGTTTCTCAATATTACATAAGCAATGCATACGAAGATACCCATGCCCAAAATATAGTTACAGCGGTTTTGGCAGATTACAGAGGCTTCGACACATTGTTTGAAACATGTGTGATGCTTCTTTCCGGAATAGCGGTACTGACCATATTATCTGCGAAAGAAAAAGTGCCGCAAAAGTCAGATAAAGAAATCATAGAGTATCACAGGACGTCAACTTTTGGGAGCCTGTTAATGGACGGGGCATTTAGAATTGTTGTACCCATAACTTTAATATATGGTCTTTATGTATTATTTCACGGTGAAGTCAGCTTAGGAGGCGGGTTTCAGGCAGGAGCGCTGTTGGCTTGCGCATATTTGCTGAATCGCATAGTTCCTAAATTTGATGTTAAAAGAAAACAGAAGGCAAGAGAAGAACTGGGCATAATAACGGCCGGTCTTGGAGCGTTTTTATTTGCATTTACCGGTATATTGCCTATGTTTAACGGTGGAAAGTTTATGGAACTGGGCAAACTGCCTTTTTCGGCAGAGACAGAGGCAGAGATTCATGCTGATGGGATCTTGATGGTAGAAATAGGTGTTATGGTGTGTGTGGCAGGTGTCATAATCACTATTCTTGAAGTGGTGCTTGAAAGGACAGATTTTAATGACTGAGCTTATTGAAAAATTAGAATATTTCTTGGCTGACAGAGGCATATACATGCTTGCGTTGATATTGTTCGGCATAAGCATATACGGCATGATAGTTTGCGGCAATTATTTGAAAAAACTTATGTGTATGAATATGATGCAGGTGGCTATAATATTCTTCTTTTTGACTTTTGGCCAGAAAGAAGGCGCAACTTTACCTGTAGCCATGAACCAGATTTCTTCGGTAGATGCTTATATAAACCCATTACCTCATGCTCTCATGCTGACGGCTATAGTGGTAAGCCTTGGAACTACCGGAGTAGGATTGGCGCTTTTGATGAGGATAAAGGACATTTATGGGACTATTGAGGAAGACGAGATAACCGGAAAGGGAGGGAAGCTTAGATGAGTCAACTTCTTGAACATCTTCCCATATTGGTAATATTGTTTCCTCTTATAGCTACGTTGCTGTGCCCCCTGATCAGCCATTTTAACTCTGATTGGGGTAAGCGAACGGTTATATCTGCACTGTTTATTGCTGCGATATGCGCCGGATTGCAGCTTTGGCAAGTTGTTAAAACAGGAGAAGCGATTCATTATTATATAGGAGGATGGCCTCCGATCTACGGTATAGAGTTTGTAGTTGATGGACTCAGCGGTGTAATCATCTTGTTGGTGGCTATAGCTTCATGGATTACAGCTTTGTTCAGCAGTCCTTTTGAACGTCTGGAAAGAGAAGACTTGGGCGCAGGGTCGCCTTCAGGCTCCAACGTCCGCTCTTCCGGATATTATTCTATGTTATCTTTCCTTTCTTTAGGACTTTTGGGAATGGCCTCCACCGGAGACGCTTTTAATTTGTATGTGTTTATGGAAATCACAGCCATTTCGGGATACGGACTCATCGCTGTAGGAGAAAGCAAAGGGCCTATAGCAGCTTTCAGATATCTTCTTATCGGCACTATCGGAGCTTGCATGTATCTGATGGGGGCAGGCTTTTTATACGCTGCGACAGGAACACTTAATATGGAGGATCTGTCCCGCTCGGTAGCTGAACTGGGAGAAAGCCCGCTTATAATATTTGCAGTAGCATGTATGATAATAGGATTCGGGATAAAGATGGCGCTTTTTCCTCTGCACGGATGGCAGCCGGCAGCGCATTCTTACGCTCACCCCGGCGCAGACCCGATGATAGCGGGTATTATGATCAAAGTTCCGGCCTATGCCATGCTGAGATTTTTCTTCTTTGTTTTCCAGGAAAACACTCCTGTAATGGATCTTTTCTTTGATGTAATCGGAGTGCTGGCTGTCTGCGGCGTTCTGTTCGGCTCGCTGAAAGCTTTGAGATATGAAACGTATAATAAGATCTTGGCTTATTCCAGCATCGGTCAGGTAGGTTACATAGCCATGGGATTTGCCATAGGAAATTATTACGGACTTGTAGGAGCGGTACTGCATATAGTGAGCCATGCGTTCATGAAGTCAGGTCTTTTCTATACATCCGGTTCTCTCAAGTATAAGTACGGTATTCATGAAATAACTCAGCTGGGACAGGTTTATAGGGATATGCCGGTAACGTCTATGGCCATGGTGGTGTGTGCGTTGTCAATGGTGGGACTGCCGCCGTTTGCCGGATTTTTCAGCAAGTGGTATTTGGCCCTTGGCGCTATAGAAAACGGTCAGTATTTATTCGTAGCGGTCCTTATATTAAGCAGCTTGCTCAGCGCCATATATTTCTTCAGGGTATTTGAAAAGATGTTTATGGAGAGCAAGACCGTTTCGGAGAGAGAGGATACAGCTTTTCTGGCGAAAAAAGGTTCAGGTAAAGGTTCCGGTAGCGGACGGCTCTCTTCAGGGAAAAGTCATTTTGAACTTCCATGGCAGCTGTTGATACCTATGGTAATAGTTATTTTGGCAATCATTCTTATAGGATTGTTTAATTCTTATATAGTAGGAGACGTTATAGGACCTACTCTCAAGGAGGTGGCGCTGTTATGAGCACGACAGAAATAATCAGCGCGAGGCCGGCCCTTGCCATAGCAATCGCTTTACTGGCAGCTATACTCATATTGTTTTTGGGCAATCGAATAAAGCCCAATTGGCGTGAGGCTATAACTATGGCAGCGGCGCTGGCGATGGCCGGTCTGGTATTTTCCATGGCTCCTGCGGTGGCAGGAGGCAGCGTTTACGTTTCAAAGCTGTGGACTATAGTGGACGGCATTGAGCTTGCGTTAAGAACCGACAGCGCCGGTATGGTGTTTGCTTGCATTGCCAGCGGACTTTGGATACTGACTTCTATATATTCCATAGGTTACATGAGAGGCCATGGAGAGAAAAATCAGACGGGATACTTTGCTGCTTTTGCCGTATGTCTTGCTTCTGCCATCGGAATTGCTTTTGCTGCTAACCTCATAACATTTTTCATCTTTTATGAGATGCTGACTATAGCCACATATCCGCTGGTGGTTCATTACAGAAATGATAAGGCCAAAGCTTCGGGCAGGAAATATTTGGCGTACACATTGATAAGCGGACAAATATTCTTTGCGGCTATAGTGTGGGTATATGCTGAATACGGAACTTTGGATTTCAAGGCAGGCGGATTCATAGAGCCCGGCTCCATGAGCGCGGGCCTCATGTGCGTTTTGTTTTTTATGATGATTTTGGGAGGAGCAGTCAAAGCAGGCGTGATGCCTTTGCACGGTTGGTTGCCTTCCGCCATGGTGGCTCCGACTCCGGTAAGCGCTCTTCTTCATGCTGTTGCAGTAGTAAAAGCAGGAGCTTTCTGCGTGCTTCGAGTGGTGCTGTACGTTTTTGGACCTGAAAGCGCATCTTGGTGCAGCGGAGCTTACATATTGAGCTGGTTCGCCTTGGCTACCGTGCTGCTGTCTTCGCTGATAGCGGTAAGACAGGACAATCTCAAGGCTAGGCTGGCTTTCTCCACGGTAGGACAATTATCTTACATAGTGCTTGGTATAAGCTTGCTCTCGCCTTACAGCGTAACAGGTGCAATTTTCCACATCGCAGCCCATGCGTTTTTAAAGATAACTTTATTTATGGCGGCCGGTGCTATATTTGTCAATCTGGGACTGTCTGAGATAAGTCAGATGGGCGGTATATATAAAAAGATGCCGGTAACGTCTGTATGCTTTGCTGCGGCTTCATTAGGTCTGGCAGGCCTTCCGTTGATGGTAGGCTTTGTAAGCAAATTCAATATCTTAGAAGGAGCTTTGACGGTGGGAAGACCTTTTGCTATGGCTGTGTTGATAGCAGCAGCTTTGCTGGCGCTTACATATCTCATGCCTGTAGTGAGCATGTTCTTTAAGCAAACAAAGGAACAACAGGTGAAGCCGGAGACATTGGAAGAACACCAAGACGGTTATAGTCACACTGTAGAAAAGAAAGCTGTAATTGCGATGGTAACTCCGTTGATGCTTACTTGCATTACAGGATTGATATTAGGGTGTGAGCCTGATGCAGGTCCTAAACTTTATCAGATGGCTCAGATGGCGGCTGAGTCCGTGACGGGGGAAGGAGGGCTTTACCTTGCGGAATAAGAAGATATATATTTTACTTGGTACGGTTATTCTTTTGACCCTACTTGTAGAGATATTATTTGCGGAACCTCATTACCATATGATTTGGAATGAACTGCCGGGCGCTGATATAATAATAGGGTTTGCCGGCGCATGGATATTGATATTGATTGCGAAAAAAATCATGGCTTTTCTTTTTCAAAGAAGAGAAGATTATTATGACGATAAAACAAAAGACGGAGGTGAGAAAAGTGCTTGATGGATTTTTCGCTGAAAACTCACTTCTCGGAGACTTTTTACAGCCGGGGTTGATTTTGATAATATTCGGTCTGCTCATGCTCGTCGTACCTGAAAAAATACGAAAAGCAATCGTAGTATTGGGACCGGTGCTGACCGTACTGGCAGTTTTGGTATGGGGAAGCGGGACAGGAGTCGACAGGCTGTCAATGATTTTCGGAATAATATTTTCCCTTATATCTTTAGTTGCTGCCATATATAATCTCCACGTCAGGGATGGACGTGAACAGGCGGTGGAGGCCATATACGCAGGAAGTAGTATCGGCGTAGTATTTTCGGTTCACTGGATAGGCATGCTGGTATTTTGGGAAATGATGGCGGTTGCTTCATGGCTCATCGTAGTAGCATCAAGGACTGAAGCTGCCAGCAAGGCGGGATTTAGGTATCTGCTGGTGCATATGCTGGGCGGCAATCTGCTGCTTGCAGGAATAGTGATAAAACTGGCGCAAGGCTCCACTTTAATAGAGCCTTTGGCGGGAACAGGTGATGCGGCTTATTGGCTGATCCTTGCAGGAGTAGCAGTTAACGCGGCCATTCCGCCACTTAACGCATGGATTGCCGACGCTTACCCTGAGTCTACTATGGGCGGTACCGTATACATGGGCTCATATACTACAAAAGTGGGCGTATTTTGCCTTATAAAATTATTTGCAGGCACTGAACTTTTGCTTTATTTCGGCGTGTTCATGGCAGTATGGGGCGTGTGCATGGCTTTGCTGGAGAACGATTTGAGGAGGCTTTTGTCTTATCATATAATAAGCCAGGTTGGCTATATGATAGCTTCGCTTGCTATAGGCGGAGAAACAGGTATAGACGGAGCGTCTGCCCATGCTTTTAATCATATTCTGTATAAAGGGACGCTGCTGATGTGTGCGGGGGCAGTAATCAAGGTGACAGGGAAAAGAAAGATAAGCCAGCTGGGAGGATTGGCAAGCAAGATGCCGGTGACGGCTATTTGCTTCTTAATTTCATCTATGGCCATTGCCGGATTCCCATTGCTCAACGGATTTGTCAGCAAATCCCTCATAATGAACGCAGCAGCCGAAAGCGGATTTCACTGGGCAGAGCTGTTGCTGATGCTGGCCAGCATAGGTACGTTCATGTCTGTAACTCTTAAAATAAATTATTTTGTGTTCTTCGGAAAAGAAGAACATGAGCAGGAGCAAGATCAAGAACTTTCCGCGGATATAGCGGAGATAAGCGAAAGAACTTTGCCTATCAACATGAAAATAGCCATGATAATCGGGGCTACCGCTTGTATAATTACAGGTGTTTTGCCGAATTTGGTTTACGGTCTTACACCGTATCAGACCGACGGCCATCCGTTTACGGCAGACCATGTTACCCAGTATATTCAGTTGTTTGCGGCGGCAGCAATCGCATTCGTCATGTATGTGAAACACATGAAGCCTTTGGAAAAGATTACTCTCGACACGGATTGGTTTTATCGGAAGCCTTTGAAATATGTGTTTCTGTGGTCATCTGCTCTGGTGGATAAGACCAGATTGGCCGTAGGTAACGGGCTGGGGATATTTTTCGCCAAGGCTAACGAATATCTGCACAACCCGAGGCTTTTGCTCACTTCAAAGCCACGTCCGGCGCGCGACTGTCTGGAGGATGACGATGTCCTTCAAAAGCCGGTCGGCTGGCTGATAGCATTGACCTTCGCCATTCTGCTGGCGGCAGTTTTCTATGTCTTCATTAGACTGAATTGACGGATTTATAGTAGCGGCAGAAGAAAAATAATACGATGGTCAATGGCAGAAGTTGCCTTTATCGACATGACACAACAGGATATCATATATTGCGGCATCATGTGTTACACGTCATACCTTTAGATTCGACAGATTTGCAGGTTTGTATAAAGCCTGTAAACATCGATTTTGCGGATATTTTATAGGAGGTTATCGATGTACACTTTGCAAAAAACCTATAAAATCATGAAAAAGTATAGGAGTACAAGGGACCGGGAAGCACAATAGTTGCACAAAGGCGAAGGGGCTGCCTCATTAATGATTACGCCTTCCGTGATCGCCTACCGCTAATGAGGCAGCCTTCTTCTCATATGAATCATAAGATGAGAAACAAAAAATGCAAAACCCCACGATATTACATTTTTTGTTTAAAATCGTAGGGCAAAAACCCACGATTTTATCATTTTCATATAAAAAAGTGGGGGGCAACAGGATTTCCTTGAATAGATGGTAGGCAACCACTTGACATTAGTTTACATAAATCTTAAATTATTTGCTTATAGCAAACTAAGCATATGGGCAATCACATTGTCACACCCACGATTTTTTGATTTTTACTTCAGATAGGGGGTTTTTGCCCCACTATTTTAAAATGTTTTGGTCAAATCGTGGGGGCGTGGCATAATATCAGAGGCATGGGGACTGGCGCATTAACGAAAAATTATCGCTAATGCGCCAGCCCCCCTTTGATGTTGCCGACGCCTGGCTCATTTACGGTTTTGAATTTGTCGATGTTGTAAATTTTTTTGATTTTTCTGAATTTTACAGCATTTGCTCCGGTACATAGATGTTTTACATAGATAATTCATAGTCATGTTGTAAATATTGAGCAAAACTCAAAATAATACAACAATTTTGGGCGAAATGTTGTATGGTTTTTAAATTCCCCTCCAATATACAACATCACCCTTGTTTTAAACCTGCAAAAGAGCTGTCTCAGAGCAAAATGTTGTAATTTTTTCCTTTATCATCAAAATAATACAACATAATACAACAAAAAAGTAAATTTCATTTGTAATCATTGCATACCTGCAAAAAACGCTTGCAATTTCAACAGTTTTATTGTATAGTATTAAGGCAGTGTGCATAAGCGCGCGAGTAAATTAGCACATCAGGCAGTATGTGGTTGCCGCGGTTTCCCACTGATGGGGATCCCTGCGATAAGGGTGCGTTAAAAAGCCGGTCAGAACGGCCTTGCAAGCGGTGTTCAGGACGAGCCTGATGGAAGTAAAAAACCAGGAGGATTTAAAATGGCAGTAATTTCAATGAAACAGTTACTGGAAGCAGGTGTTCATTTCGGACATCAGACAAGAAGATGGAACCCTAAGATGGCTCCTTACATTTTTACAGAAAGAAACGGAATCTATATCATAGACCTGCAGAAAACTGTAAAGAAGATTGAAGAAGCATACGATTTCCTCAGAAGCGTAGCTGAAGAAGGCAAGCCTATTCTTTTCGTTGGAACAAAGAAGCAGGCTCAGCAGGCTATAGTAGATGAGGCTAAGAGATGCGGCGAATATTACGTAAGCGAAAGATGGCTTGGAGGAATGCTTACCAACCACAAGACCATCGCTACAAGAATCAAGAGACTCAACGACCTCTATACCATGGAGGAGGACGGTACTTTCGACAAGCTGGCAAAGAAGGAAGTCATCAAGCTCAGAGCTGAGATGGAAAAGCTGGAAAAGTTCTTAGGCGGTATCAAGGATATGCCTGAAATGCCGGGTGCTATCTTCGTAGTTGATCCTAAAAAGGAAAGAATAGCAGTTAAAGAAGCCAGAATCCTTGGAATTCCTATCGTAGGAATCGTAGATACCAACTGTGACCCTGACGACGTGGATTACGTAATCCCTGCCAACGACGACGCTATAAGAGCAGTTAAGCTCATAGCCGCCAGAATGGCCGATGCTGTTATTGAAGCTAATCAGGGCGAAAGCTTCGACGAAGGATCAGAAGAAGTTGACGTTGAAGAACAGGAATCTCCGGCAGAAGATGCTGAAGAAGCAGGAGATGTTCCTGAAGAGGCAGAAACTGAGCAGGCTGAGGAAGCTGAAGACAACGATTCAGAAGAAAAGGCAGACGCTGAATAATCGCAATTGAGTAATGACTGAATAATAACTGAACAATAGCGACTGCGGTTTGGCCGCAGTCGCTGCAGAATTTTCGGGAGGATAAAAAAATGGCAGTAACTGCACAATTAGTAAAAGAACTGAGAGAGAGAACCGGCGCAGGCATGATGGACTGCAAAAAAGCGCTGGTTGAAGTTGATGGAGATATCGAAAAAGCCATTGAGCTTTTGAGAGAAAAAGGTCTGGCTAAGGCAGCTAAAAAAGCAGGAAGAATAGCAGCAGAAGGTCTCGTAAGAGTTGCTTTTGACGATGCTCACAAGGCAGCAGCAGTTATAGAAGTAAACTCCGAGACTGACTTCGTAGCTAAGAACGATGAGTTCGTAAGCTTTGTAGAGAAGCTTGCTGATATGGCATTAGCAGCTGAAAGCGACGACATGGAAGCTTTCAGAGTTCTTCCTTATGAAGGAGAGGGAACTGTTGCAGATGCTCTCAACAGCAAGATAGCAAAGATCGGCGAAAACATGAACATCAGAAGATTCCACAAGATGGCTACTCCTGGTGTAGTTTATACAGGATATATTCACGGGAACGGAAAGATCGGCGTTATCGTAGGTATCAAGACAGAAGCTTCAGCTGATGAAATCGCTGTATGCGCTAAAGATGTGGCTATGCAGGTTGCATCTATGAGCCCTAAGTTCGTAGACGAGTCTCAGGTTGACCCGGCTTGGCTGGAATCAGAAACAGAAATTGCCAGACAGCAGCTTCTCAATGAAGGAAAGAAGGAAGAACTTCTTGAAAGAATCATACCAGGCAAGATAAAGGCTATTCTTAAGGAAGTATGTTTGGTTGACCAGAAATTCGTAAAGGACAGCGATATTACTGTAGCCCAATACGTTGAAAACGTGGCCAAAGAGATCGGCAAGCCTATGCAGGTAGTTGAGATGGTAAGATATGAGGTAGGCGAAGGCATCGAAAAGAAAGAGGAAGACTTCGCAGCTGAAGTAGCCGCTCAAGCCGGACTGTAAGAATTAATCAAAAAATTAAACAGAACATTTTTAAAGCCCTTGAAAACAAGCAAAGATTGATTTCAGGGCTTTTCCTTTAGTATACAAACAGTAAAAGCTTGTGTATAATATATTAATAATCAGGGAAAGAGGTGAGGAACATGAAAGAAGAGCTTTTGGTGCTGCGTCGTGAAATGGGCAAAAGAGGAATTGATGCTTATCTTGTGCCTACCACGGACTTTCACGGCTCGGAATACGTAAACGATTATTTTAAATGCAGGAAATATGTTTCAGGATTTACAGGCTCTGCCGGAACCTTGCTGGTCACCAATGATTTTGCGGGTCTATGGACAGACGGAAGATACTTTTTGCAGGCGGAAAAACAGCTGGCAGGCAGCGGTATAAGCCTCATGAAGATCAATCAGCCGGGAGTTTTGAGCATAAGAGAATATCTTGCCGAAAACCTAAAGCCGGAAAGCGTAGTGGCTTTTGACGGCAGAGTGGTAGATGCGGATTTCGGAAAATCTTTAGAAACAGATTATAACATAAAGTTTGACTTGGATCTGGTGGGAGAGATATGGAAAGAACGGCCGGCTCTCCATGGAAATGAGATATATGAGCTGCCTTTAGAAGCTGTTGGAGAAACAGCAGAAAGCAAGCTGAAGCGGCTCCGTCTTGCCATGGAAGAAAAGGGTGCAGACTATCACATAATAACCGGACTTGAAGAAATCGCCTGGCTTTATAATTTAAGAGGCAGTGATGTGTCTCATACGCCTGTTTTTTTCGCCTTTTCCATCATAAGTCGAGACGAAGATCGGCTGTATACGCTGTATCCGATTGCTAAAGTTCTTGAGGGGAGAGAATCTTTGCCGTATTTTCAGTTCTTTGAAGACATCAAAGGGCTGAAAAAGGGCAGCCTGCTTTTGGATACAAAAAAAGCCAGCTACACTTTGGTGAAATCCTTACCTGAAGATGTGGAAATAATCAGCGATGTTGATCCTGTAGAAGCGATGAAAGCCGTAAAGAATCAGACAGAACTTCGATGTACGGAAAACGCTCACATAAAAGATGGAACAGCCATGGTGCAGTTTATTTTCTGGCTTAAGAGCAATGTAGGAAAGACTGCCATTTCGGAAATATCAGCAGCAGATAAGTTGGAAACTTTGAGAAGACAGCAGACTGGCTGCTTCGACCTCAGTTTCGATACCATATCCGGATATATGGAAAACGGCGCTATCGTTCATTATACGCCGACTCCTGATACAGACAGGCAGCTTAGGCCGGAAGGGCTGCTTTTGGTAGATTCGGGCGGTCAATATGAAGACGGCACTACAGATATAACAAGAACCATTGCGCTAGGTCCGCTGACCGATGAGATGAGGGAAGACTATACCACAGTACTGAAGTCTAACCTGGAGCTTTCCATGGCTGTATTCGAGAAAGGAATTACCGGTTCTCAGCTGGATCAGATAGCCAGAAACCCTTTAAGAGCAAAGGGTCTGGACTTCAATCACGGTACAGGTCATGGCGTAGGCCATATACTAAGTGTCCACGAGGGACCGAACAGGATAAGCCCTACAGGAGGCGATTGGCCTATCCTGCCGGGAATGATAACTACTGATGAGCCGGGTGTGTATAAGGAAGGTGCCTACGGTATACGACTGGAAAATGAGCTGGTCTGTGTGGAAAAGGACGGAAGTCTGGCCTTTGAGCCGATTACGCTGTGCCCCTTCGACAGAGACGCTATTCTGCCAGAAATGTTGAGTGAAGAGGAAAGGAAGTATCTTAATGCTTATCACGAGAAGGTCTATCGTGTGCTGGAATCGAGACTGGAGACGGAGGTAAGAAGCTGGCTCCGAGAGCAGACCGGGGAACTGTAAGGCCGCCGGGCCGGCTGGGCGGCGAGAGCCTGTCTTTGCCCATACTGAGGCGAGAGCCGCATCCAAAAATGACAAAATTTTCTTTTTTTGAAAATTTTGTCATCATTTCTTACATATAATTCCATTTTTGGGCTGATTTAAGACGTAAAATGACAAAAAACGAAAAAATCTCAGATTTTGTCATAAAAACAGCTTTTTTACTGACTTTTTTGTAAGATTTTTTATTTTTTGTCATTTTTAAGTAGAAATTTTGCAGTTGACTGCTATTTTTTCGATTTTCGCTGACTTTTTTTGAAAATTTTCCGAAAAAAGTCAGCTGACAAGAGTGTTCGACGAGTTTCGACATGCTGCCATTGGACATGCTGCCATTGGACATGCTGCCATTGGACATGCTGCCATGGGAACATTATCTTACAGGTCCTCAAAATGAAATTTCTTTTCACCGGTTGCGTACGGCTCCACAGTCTGTCCACTGCCATAAAGCTTGTATTTGTAAGTTACTAAGCCATCTAATCCTACCGGACCTCTGGCATGCAGTTTGCCTGTACTGATACCGACTTCAGCGCCGAAGCCGTAGCGGAATCCGTCAGCAAAGCGGGTGGAACAGTTATGATATACTCCGGCAGAGTCTACTCTGTCCATAAAGTAATCAGCATTTTTGCGATCTTTCGTAATTATACAGTCAGTATGATGAGAGCCGTTGGAGTTGATGGAATCTATGGCTTCATCTATGGACGAGACTTTCTTTACCGTCATCACGGTGTCTAGATACTCTTGATTATATTCCCCTTCTTTTAACGTTATCTTATCCGTTATTGAAGAAATAACTTTGTCGTATATGTCTTGATGGAGCAAAAGGGTTTCTACAGCATTGCAGGCCGCCGGATATTGCAGCTTGGAATCTTCTATGATTTTTAAAGCCATAGGGATGTCGGCATCTTCTGCCACGTAGATATGGCATATACCGTCGGCATGACCCATGACAGGAATTTTGGAGTTTTCCATTATATGCTGAACGAAAGCATTGGATCCTCTGGGAATGATAAGGTCGATATATTCATGGCACGAAAGCAGTTCTTCAACGCCTTCTCTTGTGTCCACCAAAGATAAAAATCCGTCGGGGAGTCCGGCCTCAACTCCTGCCTGGTGAACTACGTCAAACAACGCCCGGTTAGTATGAGACGCTTCGCTGCCGCCTTTAAGAATGGCGCAATTGCCGCTTTTTATGCATAATCCTGAAATCTGCAGGAGCGCATCAGGACGAGATTCAAAGATCACCCCTATAACACCTATAGGGCAGGTGACTTTAGTGAGCATAAGTCCCTGATCCAGCTGACGCTTCATCAGTACCCGGTTGAGAGGATCATCCATACCTATCAGATCGCGCATACCGTCTATACATGTTGAAAGCTTTTTGCTGTCAAATTTAAGCCTGGATAACAGTGGCGACGGCAGAGCATTTTCTTCGGCCGCCTGAAGATCCTTTTGATTGGCAGCGAAAATGTAATCCTGATTTTCTCTCAGTTTTTCGCAGATAAGGGACAAAGCGCTGTTTCTTATTCCTTCAGATATGGAAGACAAGAGAAAGCTGTCTTTCTTGGCACGCTTGGCGGTTTCGACATAATTCATATTGCAAATCCTTTCGATACATGACGTATTTGTTATTTTAATTTTATCATAGAAATGGTATAATTGTAATAAATTTTATTAAGCTAAATTGAGAAGGACATTGAAAAGATATGACAACGATACAAAAGATATTGGAAGACAGCAAGAAGATTGTAATAAAACTCGGAAGTAATGTGCTTTCAACAGAAGACGGAGTACCCAACAGAGAAGCCATTAAGAACATAGTAGAGCAACTTATCGCTCTTATAGATGATGGTAAACGCATTGTTATAGTGTCCAGCGGTGCAAAAATCTGCGGGGTAGGAGCCATAAATAAATGGCACAAGGTAGAAGACATGAACTATAAACAAGCCTTGTGCGCCATAGGACAGGTGGAACTTATGATGGCGTATAAAGAGTTTTTTGCAGAGAGGGATTTGCATGTCGGACAGATGCTTTTGACCAACTCGGATTTTGAAAATTCTCAGAGACGGCTGCATATAAGAAACACCATGTTTACTCTTATAGATGAGGGCGTGGTTCCTATAGTGAATGAAAACGATACTGTGAGTACTGAAGAATTTCAGATTGGAGATAACGATAAACTAAGTGCACTGACTGCATCCTTGTGGTCAGCTGATACACTTATCATGCTCAGCGACATAGACGGTGTGTTCGATAAAAATCCTAAAATAAATCAAGATGCCAAACTGCTGCATGAGATAGACAACATAGATAAGCTTATGGCAAAAATAGATACTAAGGGAAAAAGTTCTTTTGGCACAGGCGGGATAAATACCAAGATAGAAGCAGCTAGAAGAGCCTGCCAGGCTGGTGTATCTACCATATTGCTTAACGGCAAGAAAAAAGACATTATTACTCTTGCGATGGATGGAAAAGCAGAAGGTACCGTTTTTTTGTGTGAATGATTTTAAATTTTGACGACTTAGGTATGGTTATGATATGAAAGGCAGAACAACCGGAATAATAATATTGACAGCTGCTACAGCGGCAGCAGTTGTAATAGCATATGCGATTGGGATAAATCCTCCTGCTGCTAATGTAGCAGGGGCTTTTGTTTCAATAGTGATTATGGTAATCGTAACGAAAATAATAAAAGTAGACGACACTTTGTTTTACAGCGGATTGGTATTTATCTTTATGGCGTCGCCTCTTGGCTCTATAATCGATTTATATAGATTCGTAGACCCTTATGATAAAATTGTTCATTTTATAAGCGGATTTTTGTTGGCTGCATTTGGCATGTTTATAATAGAAAAGCTGTTAAAGCGGACTTCTAAGGTGGAAGACTTGAAACCTTTTGTTATTCCCATGATTTTTACAGCGTGTATGTTTTCCAGCGGGGGAGCCGGGCTATGGGAGATTTTTGAGTTCCTGGCTGATAAAATTGCAGGCGGCGGAATGCAAAGAGGCATGGTTGATACGGTTACTGATATGATTGCAGGAAATATAGGAGCACTTGTCTATGGAGTAGTAACATTGAAGCAAGTATCAAATAAGCATAGATAAATTTGCTTGACAAGTGGAAGTCTTTTGGGTAATATTTCTGATGGGGTTAGTGTTAACTAACTAAACGCATATATTCCTTTATAATTAATTTCATTGAAGCTAAACGAGGAGGATTTTTCTATGTCTGAAATGCTTTCAGCTAGCCAAATACAGCTTTTGTTATACTATTTGGAAGCGGAGCCAAATAAAAAAACTATTTCTGATGCTGCACGATATATGAATAGACCTAAATCTAGCATGACTCACATTTTAGATAGTCTTGATAAAATGGCGTTGATGAAGAGAATAGCAGGAAGAAAATCTATACTTACATCAGCGGGAATAAAAGCTGCTAAAAAATTTCAGTATCAGCGTAGGATAATGGAGCAATATCTACAATATTTAGACATTTCTCCTGTCCAAGCAAAAAAAGATTCTATGGCAATTATTAGCGCAGGACTTTCAGATGAGTTTATGCATAGATTAGAGGAACAAGAATATAGGATGAGACTCAAGGAACTTTTTTCAGGGCGGCAAAATTTTAATGGCGGTGAATTGTGCACGTCGTTAAGAGACGGAAGTTATTTTTTCCCATTTACTATATATCGAAATCAGATAAAAAATCAAAATAATATTTCTATGGGGAATATCGGTTTTGAGCATCCCTGTCAACTGATAGTCAAAGACCAAGAAGGTATGATATACCTTATGATAAAAACTGTATCGGCACAGTCTGCATCTGATGGACGAAGGATGGAAGGTCGTGTTCATAAGATGCAGTATTGGGAAAATGGTCAATTTAATAATGCAGGTATCGAAGGAAGATATGTATATTTCCCGATAAATTCATTGACTTTTATTTCTATGGGCAGAGGCCGGGATACTTTACTTCATGGCAGTGTATGCTTACGTATGCAGTGCAGTGTGGGTGATATGCATATGCCTGAAAGTACAGCTGTCTTTACTATCTTTGTTTACTAGGTTTAGAAAACAAAATTTCATAAAATTTTTTGAACCAATGATGGTACAAAACATGCAATCATTAAAAATAGAGAAATATATTGTGATCTTTGATGATAGAAATAACTGGCTGTACCTGCTTTGGTTCAAAATTTGTATTGACTGAAGAAAAATAAACTGCTATGTTAGACTAAACTAACTCAATATTACAACATTACATCAGAAGAGTGAACGAAAAGTTTGGTCTTCTGGCCAATAAAGAGTTTATGTAAAAAGGAGGAATCAATGGTCAATGTAAGCAGAGCACCGTAATGCCATAATTGAAACAAGGTTGTCTAAAATGGTTAGTTATAACTAACTTAACTAACTAAAGATGTCTTTATTTCGTGGTAATGAAAAGAGAAACGGAGGGTTAAAAAATGAAAACAAAGCATGCGCTTATCAAACGAAGCTTTGCAGTATTGATGATTTTTACCTTGTTAGTCGGTCTGAGCTTGTCAAATGGTTTTACATTGAAGGCAAGGGCAAGTGTAAAAGCGTCAGGAGTTCCGGTAAAACAACTTTCTGTACCGGCAGAAGATGGTGTTTATTATGCAGATATTGAATTAATGAATGCTACAAGAGATACAGTCTCCATGGGGAATACTGCATTAAGAGGTAGTAGTAGCTATGAAGCTAAACAGACCGGCGATGTTGGTTTTAAACCGCTTATAGTGGTGAAAGACGGAAAAGCGACAGCGATATTAGAGTATATGCCTATGGGATACCTTATGTATTATGGATTTCTATTAGAGCTTAATTCCATAAATACCACTTTGTTTAATCTGGCTCCTGTGGAGGAGAGCAGCACTTATACTCAAGCTACAGTTTTGGCGGAACATAGGACACAAGACGGAAAGGTGGTATTTGACCAGTTTAACGACCCTGATTCGGAGTTTGCCATAGATGGCACCGATCCTAGCGCTCACAAGAGACCAGCCGGTTATGGCCATGAAGCGTATCTGGTAGATATCACTAACAAAGCGTATCCTCACATATTGACAGCTGATGCCACGCCGATAATGATTGGGGAAGGCGATGAGCCTGCTACGGCTGCAGAATATAAATGGGAACATGCAGCTTATGTCTCTGTTTTCGTGCCGGTAATGTTTAGCATTTTTCCATCTAATGGCGAACAATATGCAAGATTGCAAGTGGATTGGACTTCACTTGAAAAAGTGGAAAACCCTGAGGAGAATGTTCAATATCAGCTGTATTTGGCCACTCAGATAGAAAAGGGAAATTATACTGATGAGTCATACAATGCTTTGCAATCTGTGATAGCCGAAACTGAAGAGACGCTGTCTAATGTATGGCCATCACAACAAATAGAAGTTCCGGAAGGCTCTAATCCGGTACCGGTGTTGAATCTTAAACAGTTTAGCGATGAGGAAAATAAGCAGATGGCAAAAGAACTTGTTGGCGCTATGAATTCTTTGGAAGAAAAAGGAGACAAATCATCGCTTGAGACCTTGATTTCTGAAGCAGAAATTAAAAAAGCGTCTGACTACACAGATGCCAGCTGGAAAGATTTTGAAGAAAAATTAGCTGTGGCAAAGGAAGTTATGGCTGATGATGATGCAGGAGTTGCTGATGTGACTGAGGCAATCAATGAGCTGCAGAAGGCTATGGATGCTTTGGTAGAACGCACCGAAACTACAGAGCCGTCTGAAGACCCATCATCGGATGGTGACGATCAGGCATTAGACAGATTTTCGTTAGCTGACGGTGTATATTCTGTATATGGTGAAATGATAAAAACCAATCGTCAAGAAAAATCTATGGCTAACGACGCAATAAACCATACTGTCAAATTGACAGTAGAAGATGGCAAATACTATCTTACCATGGACTTCCATGGGCTGGCTTATTTGAACAAATTCGGATATCTGGCAGAACTTTCATATTATGATGCCGGTTACAAGTACGGACAATATGGCTCCATTGAAGGGACCATGAAAGCGGCTCAAGTGCTTTCTACGCAGAAAAATTCTGACGGCAGTGATGTCAAAGATGAATTTAATCAACAAGGAGGAATTTACGAAGGAAAGCTTTACCCTGACCAGATAAAATTTCCATTGGTACAAGATGCTTTAAATGATGAGAACGGATATGTGCCATTGCATGTATTCGTCCCGGTAATGGAGGATATTTCAGATGGCACCGGAGACCAGGATGTACTGCTTCAGCTTGATTGGTCTACGTTAAAAGAGACTACAGAAGATGATCCGGCCTTTGATACCGATGAACCTGTTGAACAGTCTCCGGCAGTAAATTATGTTGACTCAAAAACAGGAGTAAGGATATATGCAGATAAAGGCGTGTTTGAAGAAGGTATCCAGATTGTTATTACTGAAATAACTTCCGGAGCTGATTACGACCAAGCGGCATCTTCTTTGAATGACGTAGGAAAGAAGTTCAAACTCTATGATATAGAATTTTTTGATGCTGATGGAAACGAAGTAATTGCCAACGGAATGGTCACTATACAATTTCCTGTAACTGCAGGGTATGATGCTGACAGCTTGGCAGTTTATCGTATGGACGATGGCAACAAGATCCTTATGAGAGGCGACGTAGAGGATAACTATTACACGGTTATTACCAGAACGTCAGGGATCTATTCTATGGTAGAAAAAGGCAGCACGATAACTGATGCTGAAAATTCAGCAGATATCCCTAAGACAGGAGATGTGACAGACTTTATACCGCTGGTAATTCTTGCATTAGCGGCCGCTGCAATGACTGGAGTAACTTTTGCAGTTAGAAAGAGCAAAAATACACAAGTTTAGAAAGGAGAAATGAGAGGATGGTTTATGCTGCGACAACACTCAAACGAGTAATGTGCAGTATGGTAGTAATACTCGCCTTTTTGGCGGGTATTGCTGCTATACCGGTTCAAGCCGCTTCCAGCGGCGTATATACTGCTACGGCTACTTCCCATTATCGCCATCCATCTACAGGAGTAATTGAAGATTCAGGAGGAGAAGGCTCTTATGTCCTTGGTCAATCTATGACAGAAAGCGCTTTAAATAAAAGTGCTCTTGTAGAGATAGACTCTTCTGGCAATACATGGGTAACAATACGACTTAACTTGATGGATAATATTGAAAACCCTAAATTTCAGGTAGATGGCTCAAAAAATGGGAATTTCTCGTCTGTTACTTCAGATATAATGCAGGAAGATTTTACTGCCAACACTACTGATTTTCGTATGAAAGTACCAAATGAGAATTGTGTTATTCGCTGCAATATGTATGTCATACCTATGGGCAGAGAAGTAGTTTTCTATATAACTGTAGGCAATTTAAAATCAGGCTCAGGTGACTTTATTGCCACTGTCAAATTAGAGCAAACAAAGGATTCATCTGATTCTTCATCACAGGAACAACAGTTGCCAGCTTCTTCTTCTGAAGATAATAATATTGACGCTTCAAAAACGACTGAACAAGCCGATGACAGTGGGGAAGCCTTAAACGATGAAGATAGCAATGAAAGCACGGAAGGTCTTGAGGAGTTTGATGAATCAGGGAACAAAGTGGATGCAACTGAGACCAATGAAGAAAATAACCACAGTTCAAACAGCAACAGTACAATTCTCTGGTGGATATTGGGCGGTGCAGTCATTTTAGCCGTTGCCGGAGCATGCATATGGTATTTTGTCTTTAAGAAAAGAAAGTAAGCAAGGAGGAGCAAGTATGAAGCTTAAAACGGTTTTGTTATTTGTTTTCATGTTACTTTTAATGTTCTCCATGACAAGCTGTGTTAATCAACATCCAGAGGAAAATGCAGAAGTTGATGCGCAGGTTTCATCATCGGAGAATGTGCGGCTTATTGCAACTTCTCCTGCTGTTGCAAACATATGTGATAAATTAAATCTTGATCTTGTAGGCGTATGTGAGACTAATAGTTCCATACCGGCAAGGTATGAAGGCATTTCAACTGTAGGCATGGCTATGAATCCGGATTTGGAGATAATTAAATCATTAGATCCGGATTATGTATTATCGCCTAATACTTTACAGAGTGATCTCCAGCCTAAATATGGCTCCATAGGAGTCAATTCTTTGTTTTTAAATTTGAGAAGCGTAGAGGGCATGTATGCTTCAATTTCCGATTTGGGAGAAAAGTTCGGACGTGAAGAAGAAGCACAAGCTCTTGTGGATGAGTATAACGCTTTTATGGACGAATATAGAAGCAAAAATGAAGGTAAGGAATCTCCCAAGGTTTTGGTTCTGATGGGATTGCCGGGATCTTATATAGTGGCTACTGATAACAGCTATGTAGGCAGCCTTGTCAAATTGGCCGGAGGAACTAATGTTTACGGAGATGGTGAAGGAGAAGAATTCTTATTTGCCAATACCGAGGATATTAAGACTAAAGAGCCGGATGTCATTTTAAGGGCTGCGCATGGATTGCCGGATATGGCAAGAGAAATGTTTGCTAAGGAATTTGAAACCAACGATATATGGAAGCATTTCGAAGCAGTGCAGGAAGGAAGAGTGTATGATCTAGATTCATCGCTTTTCAATATGAGCGCTAATTTTAATTACGCACAAGCATTAGAACAGCTGCAGCCTATGCTTTATGGTGATGAATAAAAGTCGTTTTAAGGAGGTAGACATTGGTAAGCAAGAGAAAAAAGATACTTTCTTTTGTAATCACTGCTATAGGACTTATTATGTTATTTTTGCTGGCTGTTAACACAGGCAGTTTAAAGGTGACACCTATAGAGCTGTTTAAAGGATTATTTATTAAATATAACGAAGATGTAGCTACGATTTATGATTTGCGTTTTCCCAGGATTTTTATCGCTGTCTTCGGAGGGGCAGCCATTGCTGTTTCAGGTGTGCTTTTACAAGCCGTAATGAAAAATCCTCTGGCCGACCCGGGTATTATAGGAATAAGTTCAGGCGCAAGCTTAACAGCTGTACTAATTACAGCATTTTTCCCTACTCTATATTTTTTTACGCCGTTGTTTGCATTTGCTGGCGGAATGATAGCCTTTGTACTGGTGTATTCTTTGTCATGGAAAGGTGGCTTAAGCCCAATGCGTATTATTCTGGTTGGAGTAGCAGTTAATGCCATGTTCACAGGATTGATGAGCGCTTTTAACTCAGGTACGGGCAGCAATTACTCCGGCGTTGCCAGCATTGTTAACGCTAATATAACTATGAAAACTTGGGATGATTTTCAGACTCTTTTGATCTATGTCCTTATCGGCCTTTGCGCCTCTGTTTTTGTTCTTGGCCAATGCAACCTTTTAGCTTTGGAAGATAAGACTGCCAGGTCCTTAGGAGTAAATGTAACCAGAAGCCGTGTGATAATTTCCACTATCGGCGTGTTGCTGGCAAGCATAGCCACTGCGATCATAGGCCCTATAAGTTTTTTGGGCCTCATAGTACCTCATATAGCCAGGCTATTGGTGGGGAGCAATCATAAAGTATTGGTACCGTATACCATGGTTTTAGGCGCTTTTGTTTTGTTACTGGCAGATACGGCCGGACGTACCATAGCGGCGCCTTACGAGATAAGCGCTTCTGTAATCATGTCGGTGATCGGAGGACCGTTCTTCATTCTGCTGCTAAGGAGGTCAAAACAAAGCTATGGACAATAGTATATTCACTGTCAAAAATCTTTCCTTTTCTTATGGCAATCAAAAAATACTGAAAGACTTCGACTTGAAAATCAAGCATGGTACCATTACTACGCTTATCGGAGCCAATGGCTGCGGCAAATCGACACTTTTCGGATTGATGACTAAGAATTTGCGGCCTGACAGCGGAGAGGTGCTTTTGCAAGGAAAAGATATTTTCCATATAAAACTTAAAGAGTTTGCAAAAGAAGTTTCCATCGTTCACCAATATAATACGGCTCCCGCAGATTTGTCAGTTGAAAAGCTAGTCAGCTATGGGCGGAGTCCTTATCACACTATGGGAATTGCCAACAATGCTGATGAAGATGAAGAAAAAGTGCGATGGGCTTTAGAAGTGACTAATACTTTCAAGCATAAGGACAAACCTGTTTCAGAACTTTCCGGTGGACAAATGCAAAGAGTTTGGATAGCTATGGCTTTAGCACAAGATACCAAAGTGCTGTTTCTCGATGAACCGACTACATATTTGGATATTCGTTATCAATTACAAATTTTAAAGCTAATTAGACAGCTGAATCATCAATATGGTCTGACTATAGTCATGGTACTTCATGATATAAATCAATCTCTGCATTACAGTGACGAAATAGTTGCTATGAAAGATGGCAGGATGCTTGCCCAGGGATTACCTGAAGAAATTATAACGACAGAACTGGTACGCCAAGTATATGACGTTGAACTTGATATTAGAAAGATAGACGAAAGACCCTTCGTGATTCCGGTGTAGCAGCATATGACGAAAAATATTTATGTGAAAATTCAAAAGAAGCAGATAAAGGATGATGATAATAAAATCAGTAAAAGGCGGATTAAATAATGATGATAAATAAAAGACTTATAACTACAGTCGCAGGAAGCAAAAAATATATTGCCGGAAACGTTATATTGCAATGGTGCGGGCTTTTGGCTAACATTGCCATGATGATGAGCATAACTGGTATGATAGAAGCTTTGCTGTTAAGAAGTATTGAGCCTGATGAGTTATGGAAAACTATAGCAATAGTAGTTGCAGCTTTGGTTATTCGATTTGTATGTACTGTCAGCTCCGCTAAAATGAGCTATCTGTCGTCTAAAATGGTAAAGGAGAAATTGAGAGAATGTATATACAAGAAATTGCTTAGCCTTGGACATTCATATAATGAACACGTAAGGACCAGCGAAGTAGTTCAGGTGGCAGTAGAAGGAGTCGAGCAGCTTGAAATTTATTTTGGCTCATACCTTCCGCAGTTTTTCTATTCTATGCTTGCACCAATTACTTTATTTTCTGTCTTGTGCTTCGTTAACATTCCCATAGCCATTTGTTTGTTAATATGTGTACCATTAATACCTGTTGCTATAGCCGCAGTTCAGACATGGGCTAAAAAGCTGTTAAGCAAATATTGGGGTCAGTATACTGTCTTAGGAGATACATTCCTTGAAAATTTGCAGGGACTTACGACTTTAAAGATATACAAAGCAGATAGCTTTAAAAATGATGAGATGAATCAAGAGGCGGAGAAATTCCGCAAGATTACCATGAAAGTACTTGTAATGCAGCTTAATTCCATAGCAATTATGGATTTAATCGCTTATGGAGGCGCTGCTCTTGGAATCATCTTATCGGTGATTCAATATAAAGCAGGTGATATATCTCTTTCAGGAGGTCTGCTTATCATTTTATTGGCTGCAGATTTCTTCTTGCCTATGCGGCAGTTGGGGAGCTTTTTCCATATAGCCATGAATGGAATGGCTGCCAGTGACAAGATTTTTAACCTTTTGGACATACCGGAAGAAAAGAAAAGCGCTTTTAAAACTTTTCCTTTAACGTACGATATCAATTTGTCAGATATTTGGTTCGGTTATGAACCTTCTCGCCAGGTTCTGCAAGGCATCGATATCAGTTTTAAGCAGGGGGAATTTACTTGTATAGTAGGCGAAAGCGGCTGCGGGAAGTCAACTGTTGCCTCTATTTTGATGAATGAGAACAAAGGCTACAAGGGGACGGTAACCATAGGGGATACAAATTTAAGAGATATAGATGAAAGATCACTGCTTGAAAATATAACTTATGTAAGTCATCAAAGCTATATCTTTAAAGGGACCGTAAAGGAGAACTTACTTATGGGCGATCAATATGCTTCTGATCAGGACATGTGGAGAGCGTTAGAACAAGTCAAATTGGCTGATTTTTTAAGAGCTGAGCAAGGTCTTGAGACTTTTGTGGAGGAAAAAGCTGCTAATTTATCGGGAGGTCAACGTCAGCGTTTAGCGCTTGCCCGCGCGCTTTTGCACGATAGCCCCGTGTATATCTTTGATGAGGCGACTTCCAATATAGATGTTGAAAGTGAAAATGACATAATGGAACAGATACATAGCCTTGCTGCCACCAAGACTGTCATATTGATTTCACATAGGTTGGCCAATGTATCAAAGGCAGACAATATTTATGTGTTAAATGACGGTATTGTGGCCGAATCGGGCAATCATGACGATCTGCTCAATGAATCGGGTTTGTATAAAAAAATGTGGGATTTTCAACAAGAATTAGAGGCTTATGAAAAAATAGAGGTGATTCATCATGAAAAAGAGTGATTTCAGGACAGATACTCACAGTAGAAGCGGATTTATGGTGATGTTTAGGCTTATAGGACTTGTAAAGCCTCTTGCTGGTTTCATGATGCTGGTCGTCGTCATGGGATTTTTAGGTCATCTGTGCGCTACTTTTATAACTGTACTCGGTGGATATGCAGTGCTGGAAGCCTTGCATATTTATGACATATTGAGCCTTAGATGTCTGTTTGGATTGATAGCATTGTGTGCTGTCATGCGAGGGATTTTAAGATACGCTGAGCAAGCATGCAATCATTTTATTGCATTTAAACTCTTGGCTCTTATCAGGGATAAGGTGTTCGGCGCACTGCGTAGACTATGCCCGGCCAAGCTGGAAGTTAGGGACAAGGGTGATTTGATTTCTGTTATAACTTCAGATATTGAGCTATTGGAAGTTTTCTATGCTCATACCGTATCACCGGCTGCAATAGCATTTTTGTTCACTGGGGTTATGAGTTTTATCATATGGTCTTACCATTGGATACTTGGACTTCTTGCTTTGGCATCCTATATTACAGTCGGCATAGCGATTCCGATGGCCACTTCTAAATTAAGTGGCGATATAGGATTGACCTTTAGAAACAAATCAGGCGAACTGTCAGCTTTTGTACTGGACAGCCTGAGAGGATTAGCTGAGATACTCCAGTACGATCAAGGAGAAAATAGGTTGAATGAAATGAAGAGTAGAATGGGTCAACTGGAAAATAATGAAGAAAAAATCAAATATATAGCAGGACGGAACGGAGCTGTTACTAATGTTACAGTATTGATTTTTGATGCTGTCATGCTGTTCCTGTCTGCTGGGCTCTTTCAAATGGGCTCGATAGAATTTGATGGTATGCTTATATCTGTGCTGACTTTATTTTCATCTTTTGGACCTGTGATTGCTTTGGCCAATTTGGGAAGTACTCTTCAAAATACTTTTGCTGCCGGCAATAGAGTTTTGGATATTTTGGATGACACGCCTGTAGTAAGTGAAGTTGTGGGAAAGCCGAAAGTGGAATTTTCAGATGCGGAAGCTGCTAATGTAACTTTTTCTTATGATGAAAATGAGGCGCCGGTTCTTTCAGATGTTTCTGTTTATTTTCCGCCGAACGCTATTGTGGGCTTGATAGGCAAGAGTGGCAGTGGAAAGTCTACATTGCTTAAACTTTTTATGAGATTTTGGGATATTCAACAGGGCAGCATTAAAATATCAGGAAACGAAGTTAATGATATTAATACTGATAATCTTAGAGATATGGAAAGCTTTGTTACTCAAGATACACATCTTTTTCATGACAGTATAAAGAATAACATACGTATAGCTAAATTGGCTGCCACAGAGGAAGAGATTATGGAGGCTTGCAGAAAAGCATCTATTCATGATTTTATAATGACATTACCTGAAGGATATGATACGCCAGTAGGAGAATTGGGCGAATCTCTTTCAGGCGGGGAACGACAACGTATTGGACTAGCAAGGGCTTTTCTGCATGGAGCTAAGTTTATACTGCTTGATGAGCCGACCAGTAATTTAGACAGCCTTAATGAAGCTGTGATATTAAAATCTCTTGACAAAGAACGTGATGGAAAAACGGTGGTGCTTGTGTCGCATAGACAATCTACCATGAAAATTGCAGATAAAGTGTATTCTGTAGAACATGGGCGCATGAGCTGAAGATAGAGAATTAGGAGGTAAAAGATGAAATTAAAACGAATTATTTTCTTAATTTTAGGATTTATCTTTCTGGCGTTGGGATGTGTAGGAGTTGTGCTTCCTATCTTGCCTACAGTGCCATTTTTCTTAGTTACGGTATTTTGCTTTGCCAAGTCATCTCAGCGGCTTCATAACTGGTTTATTAATACTAAACTTTATAAAAAACACTTGGATTCGTTTGTCAAGAAAAAAGGCATGACTGTGCAGACCAAAGTAAGTATTATCATACCTGTTACATTACTTATGGGGCTTGGATTTTTCATGATGATGAGGGCAAATATTCTGATCCCGAGTATCATATTGGCTTTTATATGGATATGCCACATCGTTTATTTTGTGTTTGGCGTTAAAACCATAAAAAGAGACTCCGCTTTGACAGCAATGTCTGATAATTGATAAAAAATTTAATATATAAAAAATGTCCCTGACATGATTTAACAACCATGTTAAGGACATTTTTTTATTATTCTCCGTGACTTTCTGTCCAAAGCTTATCAGCTACAGGCGCCCAATCTTTTGCATATTGAACGCATTTACCGCAGAGGTGTTCACAAGATTCAGGAGCTTCCAAATCTGTGGATTTTGCTCCTGTAGCTTTAACAAGTTCCTGGAGTTTTTCAGGATTCTCCAACATAGGACAAGGTCTGAGCATATTGTCGTTGAACGGTTGTCCCTCCTTGTAAGCCAGAAACAGAGGTTGTCTGAGACAATCGAGAAGAGATTGCTCTTTGATGTTGGCTCCTGAATAATGAATGAAAACGCAAGGTTCTACATCACCATTGGCGTTTATATGGCAATATCTTTCTCCACCGGCTATACAACCGTGAACAAACTCTCCATCGTTTTGGAAATCTATAGCGAACAATTCTTTTCCACCTTCAAGACCGCGGATTTCACGAATTTTGTGATACATGTATGTTCTTTGCTCAGGAGTGAGCAGCAGCTCGGTGCTGGCATTGACACCTACAGGCATGTAATGGAAATACCAAGCGAATACGCAGCCTTTGTCTATGAGCATATCCAGGAATTCGTCACTGGTGACTGTCAAATAGTTCTTGCTTGTATAGCAGATGGATACGCCGAAAGGAATGTGGTTCTTGTGCATAAGATCCATTGCTTCAAGCGCTTTATGATAATGCCCCTGACCGCGTCTGCCGTCATTGCTTTCTTCGAAACCCTCGATACTTACCGATACGAAGAAATTACCAACTCTGAGCAAATCATCACAGAATTTTTGGTCGATGAGGGTCCCGTTGGTAAAAGCGTGGAAAGCTACATCGTTGTGCTTTTCACATAACTTGATTATATCATCTTTGCGTATTAAAGGTTCTCCGCCGGTGAAAAGATAAGCATATATACCAAGCTCTTTTCCCTCTGTTATTATCTTATCCATAACTTCATAGGAAAGATTCAGCTTGTTGCCGTATTCGGCAGCCCAGCAGCCTGTACAGTGCATGTTACACGCTGTCGTGGGGTCCATAAGTATTATCCATGGAATATTACAGTCATATTTTTTCTTCATGGCTGTAGAAGTCTTAAAACCGCGGAAACCGGCTTCAAATCCGGCATTCAGCAGAAATGTTTTAAGAATATGAGGATCCACCTCTCTGACGATTCTATCTGCAAAGTGCGCCCATTTACTATCGGGAGATTTTGCGATATTTCTTAGCATTTCATAGGAAGAGCTTTGCCAGGAGTCCCCCAGGATCTTTTCTATACGGTCAATTAAAGCTAAAGCCTCATCAGAAAAAGTACCCTTTCGTCCCTTGTCGATCAGTGAATTTAAAGCCATTCCGAAAGCTTTTCTTTCTGCGATATGTGCTAAACTTTTTGCCATAATCAATACCTCCTTTATTCAGACTATTATATACTCTTTAAATTTTTATTCAAGCTTAGAAATTAAAAAAATTAACAAAAAATTAGCAAAAGGGAAAAATTTTTCCTGTTGAAAAAGAACGTATGTTCTTATATAATTAACTTATACTTACAAAAAACAGATTGGAGATGACGGCGGTGAACGAAAGTTGCTATTTGTGTATAGACTTGAAATCATTCTATGCTTCTGTAGAATGCGTGGAGCGGGGCCTTGATCCTCTTAAGGCGAAACTGGTAGTAGCTGATCCTGAAAGGGGAGATAACACGATATGTTTGGCTGTAACCCCGACTTTGAAAAAAATGGGCGTAAAAAACAGGTGCCGTATTTTTCAGATTCCGCCGACTATTGAATATATAAAAGCTGTACCCAGGATGAAACTCTATATCAAATACTCGGCCAGAATATACAAGATATATCTTAAATATTTCAGCAAAGATGACATACACGTATATTCCATAGACGAAGTGTTTATAGATGCCAGCCGTTATCTGGGGATGTACGGCCGAGATGCAGAAGCTATGGTAAAGGCAATCCTTAAAGATATTTTTGAATCTACAGGGATTACTGCGGCGTGTGGAATAGGAACCAACTTGTATCTGGCCAAGATTGCTCTTGACATAGAAGCAAAAAAGTCAAAAGACGGCATAGCTGTGCTCAATGAGAAAACTTATAGGGAGATTTTATGGGATCATAAACCGATAACGGATTTTTGGCGTATAGGAAGGGGCACTGCAGAAAGACTTGCCAAATATGGAATCAGCACCATGGGGCAGTTGGCTCAGGCTGATGAAAAGTTGATATATCGAAATTTCGGCATAGACGCGGAGCTTTTGATAGACCACGCGTGGGGGAGGGAGACTGTTACCATGGAAGATATAAAAACTTATGTGCCAAAGGTCAGGAGTATTACGTCAGGGCAGGTCCTTTCAAAGCCTTACGACTGTTGCAAAGCACGCCTTATATTGAAAGAAATGGTAGAAAGCTTGTGTGCAGAGCTTTCAGAAAAGGAAGTTTTAACCGATTCTATCAGCATATGGATAGGGTATTCAAAGAAGGATGAGCTTTCAGGAATGGTTGCGGAGCGACAAAACTTTCGTACGTCCAGTTCTTCAGCTAACGGAAGCATATCGCTGCCTTTTCATACCGGTTCGTACAGCGTAATCATAAAAAGCGCAGTTGAACTCTATGAAAAAATAATAGATGATACCTGCTTTGTAAAGCGCATAAATATTTCTTTTAACGGCCTGATATGTGATAGCAGCGTTCAATTGAACTTTTTGCACGATGCCGCAGAACTGGAAAAGGATAAGGAGCTGTCCAAAAGCATATCAAATATAAAACACAAATTTGGAAAGAATGCTTTATTCAGAGCTATGAGTTTGGAAGAGGGCGCCACAGCTATCCAAAGAAATCAACAGATAGGAGGTCATAAAGCGTGAGCCGGCAACAACAAAGAAACGTCGCCATGAGACGTTCCGAAAGAGCTAAGCAATTCATGCCTTTTTCAGCGCTCAAAGGATTGGCAGAAGAGCTGGAAAAGGCAGAAAAAGTATTATGTGCTCCAAAAGAGCTTTTGGATGATGAGGTAGAAGAACTGAACAGACGGATTGCGGATATAGAAGTGGGTTCTATGGTAGAGGTGGAATATTATCATTTCGGAGAATACGTAACCGTTTTAGGCAGAGTGAAAAAGTTAGACAAGATTTCCCGCATCATCCGAGTAGAAGATACGGATATTAAAATTTCCAATATCATTTCCGTAAAGCTCGGCCTGGTGCAGGACTGAGCTTTGCAGACAACAGCATAATCGCTGCATGGCTATTTGCCTATGATATCCTGCCAAGCCGCTCCGTACCCGAATATGACCGGGGAATCAATGTCATAGTTGTTTATTGCGCATTGATTGCCGCTGTTGCCTTCTATAACGTATATCTGCCGGTCTTCGATTTTGTTTACAATACCCATATGGTCGGCGGTACCGTCACCTTCCCAGTCGAAAAAAATTATCATTCCGGGCAACGGCTCTACAGAAGTTCCATACCAGAGACGGTTGCTTTTAAACCAGTTGATGAATTCAGCACAAGAGGAAAAAGCGGGATAAGCAGGCGACGGAGATTCGAGCTGTAAAGAGGCAGGCGAGACAGAGTCCTTGCCATAGCAGTTTGCAAGGCACCAAGAAACAAAACAGGCGCACCAGTCTACGCGTGTTTCAAAACCGCACCATTTCCAGTATTTTTCGCCTCCTGAATTGCCTACCTGAGACAGAGCTACAGCTCGCAGCGCGTTTCCGTCGTAACCGCCAAGAGATGACGGTCTTGTTATGGCGAATACGGAGATTGAAGATGAGAGAATGAAGACGACAAGAAAAAGTATCGATAGTTTTTTGATTTTTTTCATAAGGGGGCTCCCGGGGCGTAAGTATGATATAAATAAGTCTTCAATAAAGATATGCGAAAAATATAAGTGAAATGCATTTAATATTAACAAGTGCTTTTTAAATAGTAAGCCGGAAGGTGAGTATAAAATTTCCCTGTACAAATCTCTGCTAAAATGCTATATTAATTGGTGGATGGCATTTTGAACAAGCTGTACCACATAATTTGTATATTTTTTATTGGAAATCGCGAGGCTGCATCCGCGCTTAGGAGTGGCACTGGCACAGAGATACGCTTTATACCGTCATGCTGTGTATTGCTTGAGAAACGGTTTGGCTCAAGGAGAGCGCTCAAGAAAGAGGTGATGAGTATGAAGGCAGGATTTATAGGAGCCGGCAAAGTCGGCTTTTCATTGGGAAAGTATCTGAAAGAGAGAGGGACGGAACTTACGGGATATTACAGCAGGAGTAACCGTTCCGCCATAGAAGCGGCAGAATTTACAGATACCAAAAGTTACGAAAACTTAGCTGATATAGTTAACGACAGCGACACACTTTTCATAACCGTACCCGACGGGGCTATAGGGACAGTGTGGGAGGAATTGCGTAATCTGCCAATAAAAGATAAGAATATATGTCATTGCAGCGGTTCGATTTCATCGACCGTTTTTTTTGATGCAGAAGAAAAAGGCGCGTCAGCGTATTCGATACACCCTATATATGCCATAAACGATAAGAAAAAGTCGTATAAAGAACTGGAAAAGGCTTATTTTTCCATGGAAGGCAGTGATAACCACTTGAAACAAATGAAAAAACTTTTTCAATCTTTCGGCAATAAGGTGATAGTTATATCAAAAGACAAAAAAAGCCTGTATCACTGCGCCGCCGTCACTGTGAGCAATCATATAGCAGCTTTGGCGGATCTGGGGATATCGATGCTTATAGAATGTGGATTTCAAAGAGAAGAGGCAAAGGAGGCTTTGGCACCTCTTTTGGAGGGCAATGCCAGAAGCGTGGCAATGCTGGGGCCTGAAAAGGCCTTGACCGGACCTGTAGAGAGAGGAGATACGCTTACGGTAGAGGGACATTTGCGAGCGCTGAAAGATGTGGGAGAAAAACAAGAGCTGATTTACAGGCTTCTTTCGGACAGACTGATAGAAATAGCCCATAAAAAACATCCTGATAGAGATTACGAACCACTTGAGAAAATTATCCGAATCGTATAATTGTCGAAACTATTATCGAAACTATATAGAATATTAAAAACGGGAGGACAACAAGATGAAAAATACTGTAGCTACAGCCAGACAACAGAAAAAAGACGGTGATAAAATAACTATGCTTACGGCATATGACTACTCGACGGCAAAACTGATGGACGAAGCAGGCATAAACATGCTGCTGGTGGGAGACTCTCTCGGCATGGTAATGCTGGGATACGAAGATACGCTATCTGTAACTATGGAAGATATGATTCACCATACAGCAGCGGTGGCCAGAGGGGCAAAAAACGCATTGGTAGTAGGCGACATGCCTTTCATGAGTTATCAGGCTTCAGTGTATGATGCTGTAGTCAATGCAGGGAGGCTGATGAAGGAAGGCAGATGCAATGCAGTTAAGCTGGAAGGAGGAGCAGCAGTTTGTCCTCAGATTAAAGCTATAACAGAAGCTTCCATACCTGTGATGGCCCATATAGGCTTGACACCTCAGTCAGTCAACGCTTTTGGCGGCTTCAAAGTACAAGGAAAATCTGAGGAAGCTGCCAGAAGAATTTTAGATGAGGCTAAAGCCGTAGAAGAAGCCGGGGCTTTTGCCGTTGTCCTTGAATGCGTTCCGGCAAAACTGGCTGAGCTCATAACAAAAACTGTCAATATCCCTACTATAGGTATCGGCGCAGGAGCCGGCTGCGATGGACAAGTTCTGGTGTACCAGGATATGCTCGCGCTGTTTTCAGACTTCAAACCGAAATTTGTTAAACATTTTGCCGATGTGGGAAGCGTAATGAGAGAAGGCTTCAAGGCTTATATAGAAGAAGTAAAGGCTGGAACTTTCCCGGCGGAAGAACACACTTTCAAGATAGACGATCAAATCATAGAAAAACTTTATTAGGAGGAACGCTTTAATGAAGATTGCAGATACCATGAAGATAGCAACCACCATAGAAGAAACGAGAGCGCAGATTAAAGAATGGAGAAAGGAAGGCTTGACCGTAGGCATTGTACCCACGATGGGATTTTTGCATGAAGGACACAAAAGCCTGATAGACAGAGCTGTCCTGGAAAATGACCGTGTAGTAGTCAGCGATTTCGTAAACCCAACTCAATTCGGAGTGGGAGAAGACCTGGAAAGCTATCCGAGAGACCTGGAAAGAGATGCAGCCTTATGCCAAGCGGCAGGCGCTCATCTGATTTTCCATCCGTCAGTAGAAGAAATGTATGAAGAAGATGCAGGAACCGTTGTTGACATGAGAGGCCCCATAACTGAAGAACTTTGCGGAAAAACCAGGCCTACTCATTTCAGAGGCGTGTGTACGGTAGTATCGAAGCTGTTCAACATAGTAAGACCTGACAGAGCCTATTTCGGACAGAAGGACGCACAACAGCTGGCAGTTATAAAAAGAATGGTAAGAGACTTAAACTTTGACATAGAAATAGTAGGCTGCCCAATCATTCGTGAAGAAGACGGATTAGCTAAAAGCTCACGAAACACTTATCTCAGTACTGATGAGAGGAAAGCAGCTTTAGTTCTGAGCCAGTCTGTCTCTCTGGGACTTAAGATGGCTGAAGAAGGTGAAACGGATGCTGATAAAATAGTCTCTGCTATGAAAGAGCACATAGCGAAAGAGCCACTGGCTCAAATAGATTATGTTAAGGCAGTAGACGCCAACACTATAGAACCGGTGCCGCAGATGATAGGAGAAGTTTTGGTAGCCATGGCTGTATACATAGGAAAAACCCGATTGATAGACAACTTTATTTTTAAGGGGGAAGAAAAATAACATGTATTTGCAAATGCTTAAAGGAAAAATCCACAGAGCGACTGTGGTTCAAGCAGAGTTGGACTATGTGGGAAGCATTACAATAGATGAAGAGCTGCTTGAGGCAGCAGGAATATTGGAATATGAGAAGGTACAGATTGTAGACATCAACAATGGACAGCGTTTTGAAACTTATACCATTGCAGGTCAGCGAGGCAGCGGAATGATTTGCCTCAACGGCGCTGCTGCCAGATGTGTTCAAAAGGGAGATAAGATAATAATAATGTGCTACGCTTTGATGTCCGTAGAAGAAATAAAAGAAAATCCGCCCAAAGTGGTATTCGTGGATGATAACAATAAAGTAAACCGTGTTTCCAGCTACGAGAAGCACGGACAACTTGGCGTCTGATGAGCGTGCGTCGCGCGAGCCGGTCTGTCCCATGGATTGAAGGCTCGCGCGGCATTGATGTCCATGCGTCATTTTAAATTTGTGAAACTTTAGCTCTGTGTTTGTTCCACGAGGCGTTTAAGCCGGCGATGTTGTATATTTTTAAATGAGATGTGAAATTTTACAACGTTGTGTCTAAAGGCAAGCCGGGCTTATGGATAGGGCAATAAAACGATAGGACAATAAAACGATAAAACGAGCGGTACGATTCACGCTGAATTTATATCAAGCATCCGCTACAGCGTCGTTGATGCCTGCCGCTGCCGATATAGGCAGTGAGAACGTAATGGCTCCGGCAGGAGTTTCAGGGCCGGTATGCTCTAAAATAGCTTTCATGATACCTGCCTTTTCCGAAGCCTTGGTGACTATCATTATGACTTCTTTTTCATTGGCTAAAGATACGCCGAAAAACTTTTGAGCCTCTTTGCTTGTACCCTTAGCATGAAGTACAGTACCGCCGGAAGCGCCTGCAGCTCTTGCTACTTGCATTACGTCGTCCATATAACTTTGATTTAGAACTACCAATATAAGTTCATATTCGAATTTAAATTTTGGTGTTTTTTTATCAGATGATGAATTATTTGTAAGATATGCCAATGTCTTTCCTCCTCCTACACTTTTTATCGGTACTGCCATTACCATACCATAACCGGGCGCCCCGATAAAAAGCTTTCTTTTAGCGTTTTTTATCAGCTGAGCCGTTTTGTCATCATTAGCAATAGCAATGATGACAGCCTTTTCTTCAGATTGAAATCCGTATTTGTCCATTTGCTCTTCAGCATTGGGGTCATTACCTAACAAAGTCAGTATCATAGGAACATCTGTATCTTCATATACGGAAGTGGCAATTTCTGCTTCGTTTCTGTCAATGATCGTAAATACACAGTTTAAATGCAATTATTTCACCTCCCAAAGCTCTATGATTTCTGTATCGTCAAATACATTAAGCTGAGTTTGCATTTCTTCTTGCTTGCGGCTTTTGAATACGTATATTGCTCCCATGATCTGAATTGTAATAAGCGGCATCATAGCGACCATGGCAACAAGCCCAAAAGCGTCAGTGAGCATATTGCCATCAAGAGCTTGACATGCACCCATAGCGAAAGGAAGCATAAAAGTAGCCGTCATAGGTCCAGATGCAACTCCGCCGGAGTCGAAAGCTATAGCAGTAAACATTTGCGGAACAAAAAAGCTGAGAGCCAGAGAGACAGCGTATCCCGGTATTATAAAATAGAAGATACTTATACCTGTGATTACACGGAACATTGCTATCATCATAGCCAATGATATGGCAATAGAAAGACTGATTCTTATGGCTTTTTCCGAAACGGCGCCTGAACTGATTTCCTCGACTTGTTTTGTGAGCACATGAACAGCCGGTTCAGCAGAAACTATGAACCAACCGATTATTCCGGCGATAGGAATCAGGAGATATGCGGTCCAACCTGTCCCCAATTCGCTGCCCAGCGTGGTGCCCAGAGGCAGAAAGCCAACATTTACACCTACAAGAAAGCAAACCAGGCCTGCGTAAGTAAACGCTATACCTAAAACTATTCTGAGAAAAGGAAGCTTACGCAATTTTAAAGCTACCAACTGAAATATAAGAAAGAAAATAATTATAGGGGACAGAGCAATAGCTACTTCAAACATATATTCAGGAATAGCATGTATATATCCCAAGCTCAAATTAACTGTATCCTGAAAAGATTCTGTTATAGAAGTGGTTACTGCATCTTCTCCGCCTTCATAAAAAAATCCAAGAAGCAAAACTGCAAGAATAGGTCCGATTGAGCATAGAGCTACCAAACCGAAACTATCAGCTTCAGCATTTTTATCGCTTCGTATGGAAGCTACACCAACACCCATAGCCATGATGAACGGCACGGTCATGGGTCCTGTCGTAACCCCACCGGAGTCAAAAGCCACACTTATATAGTTGGGATCTGAAAACATAGCCAGAACAAAGACAACTATATAGAAAAACAACAATATATAACGCAGCTGTATACCCAAAATTATGCGCAGCATACATAGCATGAGGAATAATCCTACTCCTACCGAAACGGTAATAATGAGAATTACTGTATTGATGTGAGGCGTGTTATCCGCCAAAACTTGCAGATCAGGTTCTGCAATGGTAATTATAACGCCCAAGATGAAACTTATTACGAGAAGAATGCCTAAATTTCTGAATTTTGTAAGCTTGGCACCGGTATAAGTGCCTATGAGAGTCATAGATTTTTCTACTCCGAAAGTAAACAGACCAAGACCTAAGATTAATAAAACAGTGCCTATTACAAAGGACAACATCAAGTCTGTAGGCGTTGGAGCGATAGAAAAGCATAAAATGGCGACTATCAATGCCACAGGTAAAACAGAAGCAGCCGACTCGCGAAATTTCTGAGCTAGTTTGTACTTAAACAGCAAACCGAAACCCCCTCTCTTAAAAATTAAAATATCGCTTGAATGGTTGCTATATAAATATTATACTGTATGTTAATAATATAACATGTTTAAAAGGCGTTAAGCAAGGAGTTTTGAAAAAATATGCAGAATCTGAATGTATTGTAAAAAATACATAAAATTCAGAAAAATATTTGTAAAAAACTACAAAAAACATATTGACTTTTTTATAAAAAGAGCGTAGTATAACACTATGTTTGAGAAGGGAGAAGAATATTAATGTCATACATTATTTTACTCGGTCTACAGCTAGAAAACCTAAAAAATAATATGCATTGATATTCTGCCCGAACCGAGTAAACAAAAAAATAATGCTGATTTTAGCCTTGTTTCTATTCTGGTGGTAGAAGCAAGGCTTTTTTATAATAAAGAAAGGAATTTAAGAGAAATGACGACAGACATTAAAGAAAAAGCTAAAGGTATGAAGAACCATACCAAATACAGCGTAGGCTATTTTATGCCTCCTGTAGTTTCCCACAGATGGGTGGAGAAAGACCATCTGGATAAAGCTCCGATGTGGTGCAGCGTAGACCTAAGAGACGGCAATCAGGCGCTGGTTGTACCCATGAGCCTAGAGGAGAAGCTGGAATTCTTTAAACTACTGTGCGACATTGGCTTTAAAGAGATAGAAGTAGGATTTCCTGCAGCTTCAGAAACGGAATACGAATTTTTAAGAACTCTGATAGAAAAAGACCTGATTCCGGAAGACGTGACCATTCAAGTGCTGACTCAATCAAGACAACATATAATAGAAAAAACTTTTGATTCCCTCAAAGGCGTAAAAAAAGCAGTGGTGCACCTTTACAATTCCACTTCCGTTGCCCAGAGAGAGCAGGTATTTAGAAAATCTAAAGAGGAAATCAAGGATATAGCTGTTTTCGGTGCAAAACTTTTGAATGAATATGCAGAAAAGATGCCTGAAACTGAATTCATGTTCGAGTATTCTCCGGAAAGCTTTACCGGAACTGAGATGGAATTTGCTTTGGATATATGCAACGCGGTAATAGACATATGGAAACCTACTCCAAAACGCCAGGTCATAATCAATTTACCGGCAACTGTGTCCATGTCGATGCCTCATGTTTATGCTTCACAAATAGAATACATGTCCGATAATCTTCATGATAGAGAAAACGTAATAGTATCTCTTCATCCTCATAACGACAGAGGAACTGCTGTGGCAGATTGCGAACTGGGGCTTTTAGCAGGAGGGCAGAGAGTAGAGGGGACCCTCTTCGGCAACGGAGAACGTACAGGTAATGTCGATATAGTAACTGTAGCTATGAATTTGTTCTCTCATGGAGTGGATCCGAAACTGGACTTCAGCAATATGCCGTATATAGTTCAAATGTACGAAAAGTTTACGGATATGAAAGTACCTCCAAGGCAGCCATATGGCGGCAAGCTGGTATTCGCTGCTTTTTCAGGTTCTCATCAGGATGCTATCGCCAAGGGCATGCATTATAGAGAGGAATTCAATTTGGACAAATGGAATGTGCCTTATATTCCTATCGACCCGCATGATATCAATAGAGAATACGAAGCTGATGTTATAAGAATCAACAGTCAGTCAGGAAAAGGCGGAGTGGCATATGTTCTTGAGACCAATTACGGTTACAATATACCTAAGGCTATGAGAGAAGAAATAGGATATCTTATGAAACATGTCTCCGACATAAATCATAAAGAACTGACAGCTGATAAGATTCATGATATTTTTCAAAAAGAATATATCAACAGAAAAGACAAGATTACGCTTAAAGATGCCACATTTAAGAGACTGCCTCAAACTGAAAGCCTTGGAGATAACGGCATAGAAGCTGATATAGTAGCTGAAGCCGGCGGAAAGATTTATGAACTTTCAGGCGTAGGAAACGGCCGCCTGGACGCCATAATGAATGCCCTGAGAAAAGGACCTTACAACATAGACTGCGATTTTATCACTTATGAAGAACATGCTTTGGAATCTGAGTCCAACTCCAGAGCGGCAGCATACGTAGCTCTCAAAGATAAAAAAGGCGGAATGCATTGGGGTGTTGGAGTCCATAACGACATAATCTATGCTTCAATTAATGCTTTGCTGTCGGCTATAAACAGAGCTCTGGCAGAAAATGAAGCAAAAAGGAGGTAACATATATGAGCATGACGATGACACAGAAGATTCTGGCCGACCATGCGGGACTTGCGGAAGTCAAAGCAGGCCAGCTTATAGAGGCAAAACTGGACATGGTGCTGGGTAATGACATCACCTCTCCGGTGGCTATAAATGAATTTGAAAAATCAGGTTTTGACAGCGTTTTTGATAAATCGAAGATAGCTTTGGTTATGGACCATTTTACTCCTAACAAGGACATAAAAGCAGCACAGCAGTGCAAACAGACAAGAACTTTCGCAAGGAGATTCGACATAGATAATTTCTTTGACGTGGGCAACGTAGGAATAGAACATGCGCTGTTGCCTGAGATGGGGCTTGTGGCGGCCGGAGAATGTATAATAGGAGCAGATTCTCATACATGCACATACGGAGCCCTCGGAGCTTTTTCAACAGGCGTAGGAAGCACCGATATGGCTGCAGGAATGGCTACCGGCAAAGCTTGGTTCAAGGTTCCGTCAGCTATCAAAGTAGAACTTAAGGGAAAACTTAATGAGTACGTTTCCGGAAAGGACGTTATTCTTCACTTGATAGGTACCATAGGAGTCGACGGAGCGCTTTATAAATCTCTGGAATTCATGGGAGAAGGACTTTCATCCCTCTCTATGGACGATAGGCTTTGCATTTCCAACATGGCCATAGAAGCCGGAGCAAAAAACGGCATCTTTATGGTAGATGACATAACTAAAGAATATATGAAAGACAGAGTCGAAAGGGAATACAAGATTTTCGAACCTGACGCGGATGCCCAATATGATCAGACCGTTACTATAGATTTGTCAACTTTGAAGCCGACAGTGGCCTTTCCGCATCTGCCGGAAAACACGAGGACAATAGATCAGGTGGGAGATGTGAAGATAGATCAAGTAGTGATAGGCTCTTGTACCAACGGACGTTTGGAGGACATGAAAGCCGCAGCTGAAATCCTCAAAGGCAAGAAAGTTGCCAGAGACGTGAGATGCATAGTCATACCTGCTACCCAGAAGATTTACAAAGAATGCATTAAGGAAGGATATATTGATATATTCATAGATGCCGGCTGCGCCGTTTCAACGCCTACATGCGGACCTTGTCTGGGAGGCTATATGGGAATACTGGCAGAAAATGAAAGATGTATAGCTACCACCAACAGGAACTTTATAGGAAGAATGGGACATAAGCTGTCGGAAGTTTATCTGGCCAATCCTGCTGTCGCTGCAGCTTCTGCCGTGACAGGAAAGATTACTGACCCAAAGGAGGTAATGTAGATGAAAGCGCAAGGAACAGTACATAAATATGGAGATAACATAGATACCGATATTATCATACCTGCCAGGTATTTGAACACTACAGACAGCAAAGAGCTGGCATCCCATTGCATGGAACCTATTGATGAAGACTTCTTTAAAAATGTTAAGAATGGTGATATAATGGTAGGCGGTTTCAATTTTGGATGCGGTTCCTCCAGAGAACACGCGCCTATTGCTATCAAAGCCTGCGGTATCTCGTGTGTGATAGCAAAGTCCTTTGCCAGGATATTCTACAGAAATGCTATCAATATAGGATTAGCAATAATGGAATGTCCTGAAGCAGCAGATGGTATAGACAACGGTGATGAAGTTTCTGTGGACTTTGAAACAGGAATAATAACTAACATTACAAAAAAACAAGAATATAAGGCAATGCCTTTCCCTGAGTTTATTGATAATATAATTAAAAAGGGAGGCCTCCTCAATTCTATAAGACAAGAATAAATGAAAGACAAAGAAAGGAACTACGATGCTTACACTAAAGGCGTTTGAAGAGGCAGCAGAAGTCGTCCAAAAAGTTGCCATAGAAACAAAACTAATATACAGTGATTTTTTCAGCGAACAGACAGGCAATAAAGTTTATCTTAAGCCTGAAAACCTGCAAAAAACGGGAGCATATAAGCTTAGGGGAGCTTACTATAAAATAAGTACGCTTACAGATGAAGAAAGGGAAAAAGGATTGGTAACCGCATCTGCCGGAAATCATGCCCAGGGAGTCGCTTACGCAGCCAAAGCTTACGGTTGTAAGGCTACCATTGTTATGCCGACGACTACTCCGTTAATGAAAGTGGACAGAACCAAAAGTTACGGAGCAGAAGTGGTGCTTTATGGAGATGTTTACGATGAAGCTGCTGAGTATGCTCAGGATCTGGCAAAAGAAAAAGGATATACTTTTATACATCCTTTCGACGACCCGGCAGTAGCTACAGGACAGGGCACTATTGCCATGGAAATAATTAAGGAATTACCTTTGGTAGATTACATATTGGTACCGGTAGGCGGCGGCGGTTTGGCTACGGGAGTTTCAACGCTGGCTAAATATCTTAATCCAAAGATAAAAGTTATAGGTGTGGAGCCTGCCGGAGCCAATTGCCTCCAGGAATCTTTCAAAAACGGCAAGGTTACCACCATAGATAAGGTTTCAACTATAGCCGACGGCACTGCTGTTAAAACGCCGGGAAGCAATATTTTCCCTTACTTAAAGAAAAACCTTGATGATATAATCACAGTGGAAGACGATGAGCTGATAGTAGCCTTTTTAGATATGGTTGAAAATCATAAGTTGGTAGTAGAAAATTCCGGACTGCTTACGGTAGCGGCTCTGAAACATTTAAACGTAAAAGGTAAGAAGATAGTTTCTATTTTAAGCGGAGGCAATATGGACATAATTACCATGTCATCGGTAGTTCAGCTTGGTCTAATCAAGAGAGACAGGATCTTCACCGTTTCAGTTATGCTGCCTGATAAGCCGGGTGAGCTGGTAAGAGTTGCTTCTGTTATAGCACAGAACCAAGGCAATGTGGTCAAACTGGAGCACAATCAGTTTGTATCTACCAATCGTACTGCTGCAGTTGAACTTAAGATAACCATAGAAGCGTTTGGAACAGCACATAAACATTCTATTTGCAGAGCTTTGGAAGAAGAAGGATATAATCCTAAACAGATAAGCGTGCTTATGTAAGCCGTTGTGTTGCAGCTTTGCATAATGGGAGACTGAAAGGAGAAAAATCATGCAATATAAAATAGCTGTCATACCGGGTGACGGCATAGGTCCTGAAGTTACAGGAGAAGCTGTAAAGGCACTTGACGCTGTGGGACGCCGATTCGGCCATCAATTTGATTACGAATATGTGTTGGCAGGAGGAGCTGCCATAGACCAGGCAGGAGAGTGTCTTCCTCAAAAGACGATAGATGTTGCCAAAAGCTCAGACGCGGTACTGCTTGGCGCTGTAGGAGGACCTAAATGGGATACTCTCCCGGGAGACGAAAGACCTGAGAAGGCGCTCCTGAGACTGAGAAAAGAATTGGGACTTTTTGCCAACTTAAGACCTGCTATCATGTTTGATGAATTGAAAGGCGCTTGTCCACTAAAAGAAGAAAAGGTGGAAGGCGGCCTTGACCTGCTGGTGGTGAGAGAACTGACAGGAGGCATTTATTTCGGCGAGAGAGGCATCAAAGACACGGAAGACGGCAAGGCAGCCTATGATGTGGAACTTTATTCGGAAAAGGAAATCCGAAGGGTAGCTGAAATAGCTTTTGACATGGCTATGAAAAGAAACAAGAAAGTTACCAGCGTGGACAAAGCCAACGTGCTGGAAAGTTCAAGGCTTTGGAGAAAAACCGTTGCAGAAGTCGCTGAAAAATATCCGGAAGTCACTCTGGAAAACTTTTATGTGGACAACGCTGCTATGCAATTGGTATATAACCCTAAACAGTTTGACGTCCTGGTTACCAGCAACATCTTCGGAGATATACTGTCAGACGAGGCCAGTATGATAACGGGCTCCATAGGAATGCTGCCTTCAGCAAGCCTGGCTGAAGGTGCCTTCGGTATGTATGAGCCTGTACACGGTTCAGCTCCTGATATTGCCGGAAGCGGCAAGGCTAATCCGATGGCCGCTATACTTTCAGCTGCGATGATGCTGAGATATACCTTTGGACTTTTAGAAGAAGCCAACGCTGTAGAGAATGCTGTAAAGAAAGTACTGAAAGAGGGTTACAGAACGCCTGATATAATGACTGAAGGCAAAAAACTTTCAGATACGGCGCAGATAGGCACTCTTATAGCTGAAAGAATATAAAATATGCAGAGAAGGACATGTAATATGCAAAGATTACTGGATGATTTAATACTATATTCAGTGGAAGGTCATCAGATACTGAGAGACGGAATAGCTGTATTGTCTGAGAACATAGATGAAAATACAGCAGAAAACTTGACAAGACTTGAGGAAGACAAAAAAGCATCGTGCAGAAGACTGATAAAACAACTGATGGAATTGGCTTATAATTATGGATTTGACGGAAATCTTTGGCATAATTACATGGCCTATTATATAGCAACCGATGAGAACCCTTTCTCTTTATATCAAGAGAGAAGCAGTGAAGTACCGCCTGCGGTTTTAAAGGCAGCCGCAGATGATTGTATAACTTTAAGAAAAATATTCAATATGGATTGCACTTATCCGGACAGCAATATGGAGAGACTTTTGACTGAGACGATAGCTGATTACATGTATCCGTCAGCTTCAGCTCCGGTTATGTCTGATGCGGGAAAGGCAGTCTCTGAACTTAAAGATTCCCTTGAAGCAGCAAAAGACGACGATGAGTTTTTCCAAGCGGTCGCCGGCTTTTATCAAAAATATGGGACAGGTCTTATAGGAATCAACAGAGCTTTTACTGTAAAAGTTGATGAAAAAGGTAAGGCATCGCTGAGACCGGTTGTAAAGACGGAAGATATAAAGCTTTCCGATTTAATAGGATACGAGCTGCAAAAGCAAAGGCTGACAGCCAATACCGTAGCATTTATTGAAAAAAAACCGGCCAATAACGTGCTCCTTTATGGAGACGGCGGTACGGGAAAGTCCACCAGCATAAGGGCTATAATAAACCAATACTGGGGCAAGGGTCTTAGAATAATTCAGGTATACAGACATCAGATGAAATACCTGGCGCAGATAATAAATCAAATAAAAAACAGAAATTACAGGTTTATTATATATATGGACGACCTTTCCTTTGAAGACTTTGAAACAGAATACAAATATCTCAAGGCAGTTATCGAAGGCGGGCTTGAACCCAGACCGGAAAACATCCTAATATATGCTACATCCAATCGCAGACATCTAATAAAAGAAACATGGAAAGACAGAAATGATGTGGACTATGACGGAGATATACACAGAAGCGATTCCATGGAGGAAAAGCTCAGCTTGGCAGAAAGATTTGGCGTACAGATATATTACGGCAAACCTACAAAAGATGAATTTCATCAGATGGTGGAAACGATGGCACAGCGAGAGTGCCTTAATATAGATAAGGATACTCTTCATAAAGAAGCAAATAAATGGGAGATACGCAGAGGCGGCGTTTCAGGCAGAAGCGCCAGACAGTTTATAGATTATTTGAAAGGAATGGAGGAAGGAACAGTATGAAGATCACAGGCGCTGAAGCAGTTATAAAGGTGCTTCTGGAACACGGCGTAGATACAGTTTTCGGATATCCCGGCGGCACCGCCATCATTTTGTATGATGAACTGTATAAATACAGCGATAAAATAAAGCATGTTCTGACAGCTCATGAACAGGGCGCGGCTCATGCCGCTGACGGATATGCCAGGTCCACAGGGAAAACAGGAGTTGCTATAGCTACCAGCGGTCCCGGAGCCACAAACCTGGTTACAGGCATAGCTACAGCATATATGGACAGCATACCTACAGTATTTATTACGGCCAACGTAGGAAATACTCTGATCGGCAGAGATGCGTTTCAAGAGGTATGCATAACGGGAGTAACTTTCCCTATAACAAAACACAGCTTTTTTGTCAACAAGAAGGAAGATTTGGTAGATGCCATGAGAGACGCCTTCAGAATTGCCAACGAAGGCCGAAAGGGACCTGTGCTGGTGGATATGACAAAAGATGTTACAGATGCTCTGGTAGATTATGAGCCGGCGCCGAATTATCCGTTGAAGAAAAAACAGGATCCGCATGAGGAAACTAAGCTGGCTCGTATTGCCGAATATATAAACAGTGCTGAACGTCCTGTCATGCTTGTAGGAGGAGGAGCTATAGCGGCAGAAGCGGCTGAAGAGGTACAGCAGCTTATGAAGAAAGCCGATATACCTGTAGTAAATACTTTGATGGGCCTTGGCACTGTCCCAAGTTCAGAAGAACGTTTCTTCGGCATGCTCGGCATGCACGGTTCATATGCAGCCAACAGGTGCGTGGCAGAGGCCGACTTGCTTTTGGCTGTGGGAACAAGGTTCAGCGACAGAGTTGCTCTTAACCCGAAAAAATTTGCCAAAAAGGCCAAGGTACTGCAGATAGACCTTGACAGAAGCGAAGTAAATAAAAACGTTATGACTACAGAGAGCGTTATCGGCGACTGCAAAGAAGTGCTGGAAAAGCTGCTTCCGCAGATTTCGGAAAATTCTCATAAAGAGTGGATAGAAAAGATAGCAGCCTGGGACAGAGAAAAGCCTACAAAAGTCAAGGAATGCAACTCCAGAATGAATCCGGAAGAAATAATCAGATACATATGTTCTAATGTTGATAAGGAAACCATATATGTTACCGATGTAGGACAACATCAGATGTGGGCAGCCCAGTATGTACAGCAGACTAAGCCTAGAGATTTCCTCTCCAGCGGAGGTCTTGGCACCATGGGATTTGGCTACGGAGCAGCTATCGGTGCACAACTTGCCAATCCGGATAAGAGGGTTGTACATTTGACAGGTGATGGTTCACTTCATATGAACTTGAATGAAGCGTGTACTGCAGTTTCCAATAAGCTGCCGATAATAACCGTAATCTTTAATAACAGAGTATTGGGAATGGTTTATCAGTGGCAGACTTTGATATATGACAGACGTTATTCCCAGACTACTCCGAACAGGAAAACTGATTTTGTCAAATTAATAGAAGCTTTCGGCGGCAATGGCTTCAGAGCAGAAAATATGGAGGAGCTTAAAGATGCCTTCAGCCAGGCGCTGAAATGCGACGGACCTTCATGGATAGATTGCGATATTGCTGCTGAGGATCTGGTATTACCTATGATTCAAAACGGGCAGACGGTAGATGAGATCATATATAAGTAGGGAAGGAGAGAACTCATGAAAAAAGAAGTAGTCAGCGTATATGTAGACAATAAGGCGAATGTGCTGTCCAGAGTGGTAAGCCTTTACGGAAGAAGAGGCTTCAACATCGATTCTCTCACTGTATCTGCTACAAACGACCCGGGAATTTCAAGGATAACCATAGTATTTGAAGGAGATAATCTTACTCTCCACCAGATAGTAGCTCAGACGGAAAAGCTGGAAGTTGTAAGAAGCATAAAGACTCTTGACGGAAGCAAAAGCTTTTTCAGAGAACTGTTGATGATAAAGGTCAAAGCAGACCAGTCCAAAAGGAGAGAGATAAAAGAAATCGTGGATATTTTCAGAGCCAAGATAATCAATCTCACAAAAGAGGAGATGGTTCTGGAACTGACAGGAGCGCCGGAAAAACTGGACGCATTTCTCGACCTTATCGAGGATTATGAAATAGTAGATATATGCAGGACCGGAGTTACCGGTATTGAGAAATGATGACAATTGATTTTTCACTCAAAAATATATTAAGCAAATAATTTTTTAGCAAAGGAGAATAAAAAAATGATTAACAAGTATTATGACTCAGATTGTAATTTCAGCATGTTGGATGGAAAGACCATCGCTATCATCGGCTTTGGAAGCCAGGGTCATGCTCACGCTATGAATCTGGCCGAAAGCGGAGCTAACGTAGTTGTAGGTTTGAGACCGGGATCAGCTCATACTGCTAAGGCAGAGGCTGCAGGCCTTAAAGTTATGGGTATCGAAGAAGCAGCTGAAGCAGGAGACATCGTTATGATCCTTACTCCTGACGAACTTCAGGCAAGCCTTTATAAAGAACAGATAGAAAAACACATGAAGCCTGGCAACGTTCTTGCTTTTGCTCATGGATTCAATATTCACTTTAATCAGATAGTACCTGCAAAAGATTTGGACGTTATCATGATCGCTCCTAAGGGACCCGGACACACTGTAAGAAGCCAGTATGTAGAGGGAAAAGGCGTTCCAAGCCTTATCGCCATCTATCAGGACGCTTCCGGAAAAGCTAAAGATTATGCTCTTGCTTATGCCAGCGGAATCGGAGCAGGTAGAGCCGGAATACTGGAAACTACGTTCAAAGAAGAAACTGAAACAGACCTCTTCGGAGAACAGGCAGTTCTTTGCGGCGGAGTTTGCGAGCTGATGAAAGCAGGATTCGATACTCTGGTAGAGGCAGGATACGAACCTGAGATGGCTTACTTTGAATGTATTCACGAAATGAAGCTGATTGTAGACCTGATCAATGAAGGCGGCTTCGATAAGATGAGATACTCCATCTCCAACACTGCTGAGTACGGAGATTACAGAACAGGAAAGAGAATAATCACTGAAGATACAAGAAAAGAAATGAAGAAGGTTCTCGGCGAAATCCAGGACGGAACCTTTGCCAGCGAATTCATTCAGGAATTCAATGCAGGAGGCAAAGCAAGATTCCTTGCTACAAGAAAGAAAGAAGCTTCTCATCTCCTTTGCAAGACAGGCGCTGAACTGAGAAAGATGATGAGCTGGCTGAAGAAATAAGAGGCGATAAGTATGAATAAGACAAGAAGCAAACTTGTTACCGAAGGCGTAGAAAAGGCTCCTATGCGAAGCCTCTTCTATGCTATGGGATACACTGAAGAGGAGTTGTCCAAACCACTCATAGCAGTAGTATCTGCTCACAGCGAAATAGTCCCGGGTCATATGCATCTGGATAAGATAACGGAAGCTGTGAAAGCAGGCGTAAGGATGGCAGGCGGAACACCTATCATGGTGCCTGCCATAGGAGTATGCGATGGCATAGCCATGGGACATATAGGAATGAAATATTCGCTGCCAAGCCGCGAACTCATAGCTGACAGCGTAGAGACAATGGTAACTGCCCATGCCTTTGACGGAGTCGTTTTAGTACCTAACTGCGATAAAATCGTTCCCGGAATGGTCATGGCGGCTGTAAGAATGAACATACCGTCTATCGTATGTTCCGGCGGACCTATGATGTCCGGACTGGTTGGAGGCGTAGAAACCAGCCTTTCCAAGATGTTTGAAGCTGTTGGCGCAAGAAAAGCCGGAATCATCGATGACGAAGGTCTTCTCGAATATGAACAGAACGTCTGCCCAGGCTGCGGCTCATGTTCCGGCATGTATACCGCCAACAGCATGAACTGTTTATGCGAGGCCATAGGCATAGCTCTTCCGGGCAACGGAACTGTACCTGCAGTTTCCAGCAGGAGAATAATGCTGGCAAAACACGCAGGCATGGCAATAATGGATTTGGTAGAAAAAGACGTTAAGGCGAGAGACATAATAAACGAAAAATCCATAAAGAACGCCATAGCATGTGACATGGCCCTCGGATGTTCATCTAACAGCGTGCTTCATCTTCTGGCCATAGCTCACGAAGCAGGTGTGTCAGTGGACTTGAACTTGTTTAATGAAATAAGCCAGGTTACGCCTAACCTATGCCATTTGGCTCCTGCCGGCGGCACCCATATGCACGATCTTGATAACGCAGGAGGAGTACCTGCAGTGCTGGCTCAGCTGGCATCTAAGGGTTTGATAGACACTACTCTGCCTACGGTATCCGGCAAGAGCGTGGGAGAGAACATCAACGGCCGCATCATAAAAAATACAGATGCCATAAGACCTGTAGATGACCCGTATAGCCAAACCGGCGGTATCGCCATACTTTGGGGTAATATCGCAAAAGACGGATGCGTAGTTAAGAGAAGCGCTGTAGCTCCTGAAATGCTGGTTCATTCCGGTCCTGCCAGAGTATTTGACGGTGAGGAAGAAGCCATAGCTGCCATATATGCAGGCGAGATAAAGGACGGACAGGTAGTAGTTATAAGATATGAGGGACCGAAAGGCGGTCCGGGAATGAGAGAAATGCTCAACCCTACCAGCGCCCTTGCCGGAATGGGTCTTGATAAGACGGTAGCTCTGATTACCGACGGACGTTTCAGCGGAGCAAGCCGCGGAGCATCTATAGGGCATGTAAGCCCTGAAGCTGCTGACGGAGGAGAGATAGGCCTGCTACGTGAGGGAGATATCATAGATATAAACATTCCTGAGTATTCCATCAGCGCCAGAGTTTCGGATGAAGAATTCGACAAGCGGCGCAAGGAGTATGTAAAGCCTGAGAAGAAGGTAAAGAGCGGTTGGTTGGAGAGATATTCAAGATTGGTATCTTCGGCCAACACAGGAGCTGTTTTAAAATAGAACTGTTTGTGATAAGACAGGGCGCCCGGGCCCGGCTTACCGAAGGCCAAGGCGGGGACGGGCGCCGATATATCGGAAAGGAAGAAAAAATGGACAATAAATTCAGCGTAACACTTACAACTTCGCCTAAGGCCAAACCTGATCCTGAACATCTGCCTTTTGGAAAGATATTTACAGATCACATGTTCATCATGGATTATGATATAGAAAAAGGCTGGCATGACGGAAGAATAGTGCCTTACGGTCCTCTTGAACTGGATCCTGCCAGCACTGTTTTCCACTATGGCCAGGAAATGTTTGAGGGGCTTAAAGCTTATAAGACAGCAGAAGGCAAAGTTCAGCTATTCAGGCCTGATATGAACGCCAAAAGAGCTAACAACACCAACGAGAGAATGTGCATGCCTGCTATGGATGAGGAACTGTTCGTGGACGCGGTCAAAGCCATCGTAAGCGTTGACAAGGACTGGATACCTGAAAAGGAGGACACTGCTCTCTACATCAGACCTTTCATGATAGCGACAGATGCTTTTCTGGGGGTAGATGTTTCAAAGACTTATAAATTTATAATAATACTGAGCCCTGTAGGACCTTACTACGAAAATGGTCTTGCGCCTACGAGAATATATGTTGAAAATGAATACATCAGGTCTGCCATGGGCGGAACCGGTTTCGCTAAAATAGGAGGCAACTACGGCGCTGCTATGATTGCTGAGCAGAAAGCTCACAAGATGGGTTTTGACCAGGTACTTTGGTTGGACGCTAAGGAAAAGAAGTATGTGGAAGAGATAGGTACTTCCAACGCTTTCTTTAAAATAGACGGCGAAATTTACACTTCCTCGCTGATAGGAACAATTCTGCCGGGTATCACCAGGGCTTCGATGATCGAGGTTATGAGAGACTGGGGATACAAGGTTAATGAGACAAGATTCACCATCGATGAAATTTTTAAAGCAGGTGAAGAGGGCAGACTTGAAGAGGTCTTTGCCACAGGAACTGCTGCGGTTATCTCGCCTGTCGGAGAACTCAACTGGGATGGTAAGGATCTCATCATAAACAACGGTAAAATCGGTGAGTTGTCCCAGCGTCTGTACGATGAGTTGTACGGCATCCAGACCGGCAAGATAGAAGATAAGCGCGGCTGGATAGTACCGGTTGAATAAGCAGAGGTATAGTGAGGTATAGTATAGGAATTAAACGACTTCGAATATTAAGATAGCCCCGGGCATGGGTTTGCCTCGGGGCTATTATATTTATGCGGCATATGAGTATGTTGTAATATTTTGATTTTTTCAAAAATATTACAACATTTTAGCTAAAATCACGGTTTAGACCGGGTCGGCAAAGAACGAATGTTGTATAATTTTCAGTTTCGACACCTGCCGTTCGCGTCCGCGCCGAGGAATTTGTGCAAAAAAACAAAAAAATATAAAAAAATTTGAGAAAAACAGAAAGACATATTGACACAAAGCGTCAATATGTGATAATATCAACGTATCACTTTAGGAAGGAATTATAGGTTATGAGTTTTACTTTAACTGTCAGCCTAATAGTCATTACAAGCATTATTCTAGCCGTCATCATCGTGGTCGGCATCGGACAAAATAATGTTTATTTGGCTGCAGGTAATCAAAAGAGACTCATATGACCTTCCGGAAAGTTGCCAGTCTGACTAATAGCTGGCAATATGCCTAAAAGATAAGCCTGCGACCCTTTCGCAGGCTTTTATTATGAGGAGGAGTAAAAATGAAAAAGAAAAGTTTTGCAAAGAAATTTGCAGTATCAGCTATGGCAGTGCTCATGGCAGCAACTCTGCTGACAGGATGCGGCGGAGACAGCAATGAGAGCAGCAGCGGAGAAGAATTCGTAATCGGCGGCATAGGACCTACAACAGGCTCAGCAGCTACTTATGGCGAGAATGTTAAAAACGGAGCGGAGCTGGCGGTTAAAGAAATAAACGAAGCAGGTGGAATCAATGGTGTTCCTATCAGATTCGAATGGCAGGACGATGAAAACGACGCAGAGAAGTCTGTAAACGCATATAACTCGCTGAAAGATAAGGGAATACAGATTCTGATGGGAACAGTTACAAGTCAGCCTTGTGCGGCAGTAGTAGCAGAGACCAGCAGTGATAACATGTTCCAGCTGACACCTTCCGGTTCAGCAGTTGAATCTATCGCAGGAGACAATGCTTTCAGAGTATGTTTCAGTGACCCTAACCAGGGAATTGGCGCAGCAGATTATATTGCTGAAAATTTTGCCGACAGCAAAGTTGCTGTAATATACAATTCATCAGATGTATATTCCTCCGGCATTTATGAAAAGTTTGCTGCAGAAGCAGATACAAAAGGTGTTGATATAGTAGATACTGAAGCTTTCACAAAGGACGCTAAGACTGATTTTTCAGTTCAGCTGCAAAAAATAAAAGAAAGCGGAGCGGATCTGGTATTCCTTCCTATATATTATGAAGAAGCTGCTCTTATTCTTACTCAGGCAGACCAGGCGGGACTTGATGTAACCTTCTTTGGATGCGATGGACTTGACGGAGTTATAGGCCAGTTGGGCGATAATGCTGAGCTGGCAGAAGGTGTAATGCTTCTTACTCCTTTTGCAGCAGATGCGAAAGACGAAAAGACACAAACTTTTACAGCTGCATACCAGGAAGCATATGACGGTGCCACACCTAATCAGTTTGCAGCAGATGCTTATGATGCAATTTACATTATAAAAGCAGCTATCGAACAAGCTGAGGCTACGCCTGACATGAGTGTAAGCGATTTGTGTGAAGCTCTGAAAGTTGCTATGACAGAGATAACCGTTGAAGGCGTAACAGGGACCATGACTTGGGACGCTTCAGGCGAACCTACCAAGGAGCCTAAGGCAATGGTTATAAAGGATGGCGCTTACTCAGCAGTTTAATATAAAAAAGACAGAGTCTTACTATTAGAACTCCGAAAGAGGGTGCCATTTGACGGTGCGCACTGACGGGCGAAAGCTCTGCAGGTATCGCATATCTTGTGCGGCGCCCTCTTGAAGTGTTTGATGAGGTATCAAAATGAATTTTTTATCTTATTTGATAAGTGGGATAAGTTTAGGTAGTGTTTATGCATTGATCGCTTTGGGATATACAATGGTTTATGGAATTGCAAAAATGCTTAACTTTGCCCACGGTGATGTTATAATGATAGGCGGTTTTGTAATGTTTACCGCCATAAGCTCTGCAGGAACATCTCCTGTTGTAGCTATAATTTGCGGAATAATCGTATGTACTGTACTTGGAGTAGTCATTGAAAAGGTGGCGTATAAACCTTTGAGAAATGCTACGCCGCTTGCAGTGCTTATTACTGCCATAGGTGTCAGCTATTTGCTGCAGAATGCGGCGCTTTTAATATTTGGCTCAGCAGCAAAAAATTTCCCTGTTCTTATAGATGTACCTGATTTGAAAATTGCAGAAGGACTTACGGTTTCAGGAGTTACGGTAGTAACTATATGTGTAACTGTTGTCATAATGACAGGTCTTATGCTGTTTATGAAATATACAAAACCTGGTGCCGCCATGCAGGCAGTATCAGAAGACAGAGGTGCAGCTCAGTTGATGGGAGTCAATGTGAACAGCACTATTTCTCTTACTTTCGCTATAGGTTCGGCTTTGGCTGCGGTAGCTAGCCTGCTTTTGTGCTCTGCATACCCGCAGATAAGTCCTTATACAGGCGCAATGCCGGGAATCAAGGCTTTCGTCGCTGCTGTTTTCGGAGGCATAGGTTCTATACCGGGAGCGATGATAGGAGGAATATTGCTTGGCATAATAGAAAATCTGAGCAAGGCATATATATCCTCACAGCTGTCTGACGCTATAGTATTTGGTGTGCTCATCGTCGTGCTTATAATCAGACCGACAGGTATAATGGGCAAGAAGATGAACGAGAAAGTGTAGGTGACATGGTTTGAAACGTTTAAGCGATATGAACAAAAATACAAAGAACAGTATGGTTACCTACATAATAGTTGCCTTGATGTTTTTGTTCTGTGTAGTGTACACAGAAACAGGACTTGCGTCTAATCTGTTTCAGGGGATACTGGTGCCTATATGTGTCAATGTGATACTTGCGATATCCCTTAATTTGACTGTCGGTATTTTAGGTGAATTAAGTTTAGGGCATGCAGGTTTCATGTGTGTCGGGGCTTTTGTGGGCAGCATATTTTCCGTAGCAGCTTCAGCGTCTATAGAATCAGCGCTCATAAGGTTTCCTATCGCTCTGCTGCTTGGCGGTTTGGCTGCAGCAGTTATAGGAATACTGGTAGGAATACCTGTTTTACGACTCAGAGGTGATTATCTTGCGATAGTAACTTTAGCATTTGGCGAGATAATAAAGAACATAGTTAATAATTTGTACATAGTTACAGATTCTAAGGGACTGCATTTTGCCCTCGGGGTAGATGGATATAACTCTATGGATTTAGATGCCTCCAGTGCAAATGTTATAGTTAACGGCGCTATGGGCATAACGGGAACGCCTAAAGACTCTACTTATGTAATAGGGTTTGTACTGATTTTTATAACGTTAATAGTCATCCTGAATCTGGTAAATTCCAGGTCGGGGAGAGCTATAATGGCTATAAGAGACAATAGAATAGCAGCGGAAGCTACAGGAATAAATATAACAAAGTACAAGCTTATAGCATTTGCCTTATCTGCATTTTTTGCAGGAGTTGCCGGAGTACTTTATTCACACAACTTATCTTCTCTCGTTGCTACGAAATTTGATTATAATTACTCCATATTAATCCTTGTATTTGTAGTATTGGGCGGCATCGGAAGCATGAGAGGTTCGGTGATTGCTGCTGTTATATTAACTGCGCTTCCTGAACTTTTGAGAGGACTCAATGATTACAGAATGCTCATATACGCTATCATCCTTATAGTGATGATGCTGGTCAACAATAACGAAAAATTAAGTTATTACAAAGAAAAACTCTTCGGTGGAATAAGGGATAAAGTTACCGGCAGCAAAAGAAAAGAAAGTAAAGGGGTGAGCTGATATGACAGTGATGCTTGAAACAAAAAATTTAGGTATCTCCTTTGGAGGATTAAAAGCTGTCGATGGGCTTGACCTTAAGATAAATAAAGGACAGCTTTATGGAATGATAGGCCCCAACGGAGCCGGCAAGACAACCGTGTTCAATTTGTTGACGGGAGTATATAAACCTACCAGCGGGAATTTTTCCCTTGACGGTGAAAAACTCACAGGACACAGCACAATAGAAATAAATAAAAAGGGAATAGCAAGAACTTTCCAGAATATAAGGTTGTTTAAGCAGATGAGCGTATTGGATAATGTCAAAGTAGGACTTCATAACGATTATAAATATTCAACCGCTTCCGGAATTTTCAGATTACCTTCCTTTTTTAAGACAGAAAAGCAGATGGATGAAAAGGCGTTGGAATTGCTGGAAGTATTCGGTCTGTCAGAAGAAAAAGATCGGCTGTCTTCCAATTTGCCGTATGGAAAACAGAGAAAACTGGAGATAGCCAGAGCATTGGCTACGTCGCCTAAACTTTTGCTTTTGGATGAGCCGGCGGCAGGAATGAATCCTAATGAAACTCAAGAGCTTATGGATACTATAAAATTTGTAAGAGATAATTTTGACATGACCATATTGCTCATCGAGCATGATATGCGGCTTGTCTCCGGTATTTGTGAAGAATTAACCGTGCTTAATTTTGGTACTGTTTTAGCTCAGGGAAAGACCAGCCAAGTACTTAAAGATCCAGAAGTTATCAAAGCATATCTGGGAGAATAGTGAAAGGAGATCGATTGAAGATGGCAATGCTTGAAATAAGAGACCTAGAGGTCAATTACGGCGCTATCAACGCTATAAAAAAGATTTCTTTTGACGTAAACCAGGGAGAAGTTATAGCTTTGATAGGGGCCAATGGAGCCGGTAAAACAACCACACTTCAAACTATTACGGGATTACTCAAGGCAAAATCGGGGAGCGTGATGTTTGAAGGAACAGACATACTCAAATTAGCTCCTCACAAAATTGTAGAAATGGGCATGGCTCATGTTCCGGAAGGAAGAAGGATTTTCCAACAGCTGACGGTATATAAGAATTTAACCCTTGGTGCATTTACAAGGAAAGACAAGAAAGCCGTAGAAGAAAGTCTTAATAAGGTATACGAAAAATTCCCAAGGCTTGAAGAACGAAAAAAACAGATAGCAGGAACATTATCTGGCGGTGAACAACAAATGCTGGCCATGGGCAGAGCTCTTATGTCTAACCCTAAAATAATTCTGATGGATGAACCTTCTATGGGACTGTCACCATTGTTTGTGACAGAAGTATTTAAAATAATAGAAGAAATTAAGGCCAGCGGCACTACAGTACTTTTGGTAGAGCAGAATGCCAAAAAGGCTCTTGCCATCGCTGACAGGGCTTACGTGCTTGAAACAGGGAAAATCGTTTTAAGCGGCGATGCTAAGGAACTTATGAATGATGAGTCTGTCAAAAAAGCTTACCTGGGGGAATAATTTAAAAAAAGGACCTTAGAAAAATGAGCTAAAATAGGAGATATGTTATGAAAAGTTTCGTGATTACCATATCAAGAGGGTATGGCAGCGGCGGCAAGACGGTTGCCAAAACGCTTGCTAAGCAGCTGGGTATAAAATATTATGATAGAGACCTCATACGCAAGGCTTCAGAGGACACAGGCATTAATGAAGCTTTGTTCAATCTGGCCGATGAGAAGCCAAGAGGCTTGGGATTTAAAAAATACACTTCTCGCGAGATTGCCTCGCCGGACAGCAGCGAATTTCTTTCCAGAGAAAATTTGTTCAATATGCAGGCAAAGATAATAAAGCAACTGCATGAGAAGGGCGAACCTTGCATAATCGTAGGAAGATGCGCCCATCATGTGCTTAAAGATGAGCGGAATGTGATAAAGGTATTTGTCTATGCCGATATGGCTCAATGCATAGAAAGAGTAAAAGAAAAGGATGGCGTAGATGAAGATGAAGCACGGCGCATGATTGAGAAAACTGACAAGGAAAGGGCACAGTATAACAGATATTATACCGGAAGAGAATGGAACGACGCCAGGAATTACGATTTGTGTTTAAATACCAGTCTCATGACCATAGACCAATGTGCCAAAATTATCGTTGAGTATTTAAAGGTAATGGAAGATCTCATATAATGAATATTAATTGAGATTGAAAATCTGCCCGATATTGAGTATAATATTAAAAAACAAAAAATAAAATCTTGTCATCGAATGGAGAGGCTTCGCCTGGTTATCAGACGAAGCCTCTTTAGAGGGATAAAAAAGACAAAAGATAAGGAGTTATATGGATTTTGTCAATAAGAATTTAAAGGGCATAATACTTTGCCTCGCCATAGCTGTCCCGGCTTGGCTTCTGGGAAAGCTGGCTCCCGTGGTAGGAGGACCTGTTATCGCCATTTTGCTGGGAATGGTAATAACAGTATTTTTCAAAGAAAAGGGAGCCTTTGACACAGGAATAAAGTTTACTTCGAAAAAAATTCTTCAATGGGCAGTCATTCTTTTAGGTTTCGGGCTTGACTTAAATGTAGTTCTGGAGACCGGCAAACAATCATTACCAATAATAATTTGCACGATAGCTGTTTCTCTCATAATAGCTTTTCTGTTACATAAGTGGATGAAGATACCTTCCAACATATCTACATTGGTGGGAGTAGGGTCTTCCATATGCGGAGGATCGGCCATAGCTGCTACCGCTCCGGTTATAAATGCCGATGATGAGGAGGTGGCGCAGGCTATTTCCGTTATCTTTTTCTTTAATGTTCTGGCAGCAGTGATATTCCCCACTATGGGCAGTTTCATAGGGTTTGATACCACTTCCGGCGAGGCCTTCGGAATCTTTGCCGGCACAGCGGTTAACGATACGTCTTCGGTTACTGCTGCGGCTTCCACGTGGGACAGCATGTGGAATTTGGGAAGCGCCACGCTGGATAAAGCTGTAACCGTCAAGCTGACCAGGACTCTGGCCATAATACCTATAACTTTGGTTTTAGCGTTTATGACGACCAGAAAGAATAAAAGCGAAGAAAATAAGAAAGTAAGCTTGAAGAAGATTTTTCCTTTCTTTATATTATATTTTATAGCTGCGTCGCTGATTACCACAATTGCAACTGCAGCAGGCGTAGATTCATCGGTATTTTCGCCTTTAAAAGACTTGAGCAAGTTTTTTATAGTCATGGCTATGGCGGCCATAGGCCTCAATACGGATATAGTAAAGCTTATTAAAACAGGCGGCAAACCGCTTTTCATGGGAGCTTGCTGCTGGCTTGGGATAACTTTCACCAGTCTGGCTGTGCAGCATTTCATGGGCATATGGTAATTGTTATCTATCATCATCAAGATGACCGGAGGTACAAAAAATGAGAATGGTAACATTGGGAAAAACGGGCATAGTTACTCCGCAGAACGGATTCGGAGCTTTGCCTATTCAGAGATGCGATGATGAAACTGCCATAAAGATTCTTCGCCGGGCTTACGAAGGAGGCATAACTTTCTTTGATACTGCTAGAGCTTATACAGACAGTGAAAAGAAGATAGGAATGGCGCTTTCAGATGTGAGAAATCGCATATTTATTGCCACTAAGACTATGGCTGACAACACAGAAGATATGAAAATCCAGCTGGAGACGTCTCTTAAAAATCTTAAGACAGATTATGTGGATTTATACCAATTTCACCTGGCCGGCAGATGCATAGCGCCCGGAGACGGAAGCGGCATGTATGAGCTTATGGAAGACTTTAAACGGCAGGGAATGATAAGGAATATAGGAATCACGTGCCACAAGGTAGGCGTAGCAGAAGAGTGCATAAAATCAGGACTGTATGCCACCATGCAGTTTCCTTTCAGTTATCTTTCCGGAGAACGCGAAAAGAACCTGGTGGAGATGTGCAAGGATAAGGAAATGGGCTTTATAGCCATGAAAGCGCTGGCAGGAGGTCTGATAGATAATTATAAGGCCGCTTATGCTTTCATTTCTCAGTTTGATAACGTGTTGCCGATATGGGGCGTGCAGAGAGAAAAGGAAATTTCGGAGTGGCTTTCATGTATGGAAGATACGCCGGTGATGAACGATGAGATAATAAGCATAATTGAAGCAGATAAAAAGGAACTGGATGGTGATTTTTGCCGTGGATGCGGTTATTGCATGCCGTGCCCTCAAGGCATAATCATAAATCAATGCGCCAGGATGTCGTTGATGCTGCGCCGTGCGCCATCATCAGCATACCTGAGTGAAACTTGGAAGGAGGAAATGAAAAAAATCGAAAGGTGTGTTGAATGCGGTCAGTGCATGCAAAAATGCCCTTATGAGCTTAAGGTGCCTGACTTGCTGAAAAGAAATTATGAAGACTACAAGAGGATATTGACCGGCGAGATTGATGTTAATTCTTAGTAAATTAAAATGCAAAATGAGAAGAGGAGAAAAATAATGCTGAAAAATTTACTTATTCGTTGGAACAAGATAAGCCTTGTAAAACAAATTATTATAGGTCTTATAGTAGGAATAATACTGGCGTTGGCGTTTCCAAAACAGCTGTCAGGCATAACGGTCTTAGGTGACTTGTTTGTAGGAGCGTTAAAAGCCATCGCGCCGGTATTGGTGTTATTTTTGGTTATGTCTGCCATATCTCAGCATAGGGCCGGACAAAAGACCAATATGAAAGCGATTATAGTTTTATATCTTTTGGGAACGTTTTTAGCAGGTACGATAGCTGTTATAGCCAGTTTCATATTTAAGATGGAACTCACTCTTCCTACCGGCTCTGAAGATGTGGCGCCTCCGGGAGGAATCGGAGAAGTCCTTGGAAATTTGATATTCAGCATAGTATCCAATCCTGTAGATGCCATACTCAACGCCAACTACATAGGAATATTGGCTTGGGCCATAGTTCTTGGAATAGCTTTGAGACATGCTTCTGATGCTACTAAAAACGTTTTAGCTGACATAGCTGAAGCCGTATCTAAAGCTGTAAGATGGGTAATAAAATTGGCGCCTCTGGGCGTTATGGGACTTGTATTTAATTCCATAGCAACCAGCGGACTTTCAACTTTATTGGGATACGGAAAGATTATTTTACTTTTAGTATGCACGATGCTGTTTGATGCGCTTATAGTCAATCCACTGCTGGTGTTTATTAAGATTCGAAGGAATCCTTATCCGCTCGTTTTCAAGTGCCTGAAGGACAGCGGCATAACCGCCTTCTTCACCAGAAGTTCTGCAGCCAACATTCCGGTTAATATGAAACTATGCGAAGAACTGAAATTAGATAAGGATACTTATTCTATATCAATTCCTCTCGGCGCCACCATTAACATGGAAGGCGCTGCGGTGACCATCTCCGTGCTTACTTTGGCAGCTGCTAACACCCTGGGTATTTCTGTAGATCTTGGTATGGCGATACTGCTATGCGTGGTTTCTGCCATAGGAGCCTGCGGTGCGTCAGGAGTTGCCGGAGGTTCGCTGCTGTTGATACCGCTGGCATGTTCTCTGTTTGGAATTCCTAACGATATCGCTATGCAAGTTGTAGGCGTGGGATTCATAATTGGAGTTATTCAGGATTCATGCGAGACAGCGCTTAACTCTTCTACAGACGTGTTATTTACGGCGGCAGCTGATATAGGCGCCGGAAGACAGAAAGGACAGAAGGTTCAAGAGTAAGAATTTCAATTAAGCGGAAGATACAATACAAGACTTTGAATATGAACGGCGGCTTTCCCCGAGAGAAATTACAAGGGGAGAGCTGCTGTTTTTCTTGACAATGTTTTTGTTATGTTGGTATAATGAAATCACAAGGCAGCTTTTTGTGACTGACGGAAGACGCGGATAACCGCAAGGAAGCAGAAAGCTTAGATAGCCGACCGTCTGGGTGTATTTGTTCCTTGCAAAAGAGGGACGAATATACCCTTTTTTTGTTGAATGGCCCAAGGCCTAATATATAAAGATATATTCTACTGACATTCTTGGAGGATAAAAGATGAAAAAGATTGGAATCGTAATGGGTTCTGACAGTGACCTGGCTGTTGCTGAAAAAGCGGCAGACACATTGAAAGAACTGGGAGTACCTTTTGAAGTACATGTTTATTCTGCACACAGAACTCCTAAGGAGGCTGCTGAATTTGCTCGCACCGCCAGAGAAAAAGGGTTTGGCGCGATCATAGCTTTTGCCGGAAAAGCTGCTCATCTGGCAGGCTCTCTTGCAGCAGGCACATGCCTTCCCGTAATAGGCGTACCTGTAAAATCTTCGACTTTAGACGGCATTGACGCATTGCTTTCAACTGTTCAGATGCCTTCGGGAATTCCTGTAGCTACAGTTGCCATAGACGGAGCAGTCAATGCCGCTTTGCTTTCATGCCAGATGCTGGCTATAGAAGATGAAGAACTGGCAGCAAGACTTCAGGCCAAGAGAGATGCCGACGCTAAAAAGGTTCTGGAAAAGGATGCAGATATTTCTGCAAGGTTTTAGTCAGATTAAAGGCGACATATCAAAAATTTTATATAATATTTATTTGCGACAAGGAGAAAAGATTATGGAAAACAAATTGGTTTACACAGGAAAGACAAAAAATGTATTCGAGCTGGACAACGGAAACTATCTTTTAAAGTTTAAAGATGACTGCACAGGAAAAGACGGAGTTTTCGACCCGGGCGAAAATTCCATAGGACTTACCATCGATGGAGTAGGCGACGTTAACCTGCGCATGTCAATATATTTCTTCGAGAAAATCAATCAGGCAGGAATAAAGACTCATTACGTAAGTGCTGATTTGGAAAACACCACCATGGAAGTTTTGCCGGCCAAGGTATTCGGCCACGGTCTTGAAGTAATATGCCGTCATAAGGCAGTAGGCAGCTTTATCCGCCGCTATGGAGAATACATAGAAGAAGGCGCAGATTTGCCTGCTTATGTTGAAACAACTTTTAAGAATGACGAAAAAGGCGATCCGCTGGTAACAAAGGATGCTCTTGTGGTTCTCGGCGTGATGACAGACAGCCAGTATGAAGATATAAAATCCATGACTCAGCGCATAACTCAGATTGTGGCTGACGATTTAAAAGAAAAAGGACTGGTTCTGTACGATATCAAGTTCGAATTCGGATATGATAAAGATGGAAACGTAATGCTTATTGATGAGATTGCCTCAGGTAATATGAGAGTGTACAAAGACGGAAAATATATTGATCCTATGACACTTTCAGAACTGTTTTTCGCGTAATTTCAGGTTAAAGAACGAGAGACAAGATAGGCAAGGGACAGCTTAGGTGACAGGAGGATGTAAAATATAATGGGTGGATTTTTTGGAGTTGCCTCGAAGGAAGATTGCATGGTAGATGTGTTCTTTGGCGTGGATTATCATTCGCACCTTGGAACCAGAAGAGGAGGCCTTGCTGCTTACGATGAAAAGATCGGTCTTCAGAGGGAAATTCATAATATAGAGAACTCACCGTTCAGAACAAAATTTGAGAATATATTCGATGAGATGAAGGGAAGGTCGGCTATCGGCTGTATAAGCGATTCGGACCCCCAACCGCTTCTCATCCGTTCTCATCTCGGTACTTATGCCATATGCATAATCGGCATAATAAACAATGCCAAAGAGCTCATAGACGATTATTTGACTCTGGGAGGCGGACATTTTGATTCTATGACGGGAGGAGAAGTTAACAATACCGAACTTGTGGCAGCTCTTATAAGTCAGAAAAGGGATTTTGTGGAAGGAATCAAATATGCGCAGGAATCCATTAAAGGAACTGCATCTATTTTAATTCTTACAGACGAAGGACATATAATAGCCGCCAGAGACAGGTTAGGAAGGATACCTGTTCATATAGGCAAAGACGAGCTGGGCTATTGTGTGTCATTTGAGTCCTTCGCATACACCAAGCTGGGATATGAAGATGTTTGTGAGCTTGGACCGGGAGAAATAGTCGAACTTACGGCCGAAAGCATGACTCAGCTGGCGCCGGCAGGCAAAGAAATGAAAATATGCGCTTTCTTATGGTCATATTACGGTTATCCAACATCCAATTACGAAGGAATCAACGTAGAGGCCATGCGATACAGGAATGGCGAGATAATGGCTGAAAGAGACATGAAGAAAGGCCTGGTTCAGGACTTGGACTATGTAGGCGGTGTGCCTGACTCGGGAACTCCTCATGCCATAGGATATGCCAACAAAAGCGATGTGCCTTTTGCCAGACCGTTTATAAAATATACGCCTACTTGGCCCAGAAGCTTCATGCCGACCAACCAGAAAGAACGTGACAAGGTAGCCAAGATGAAGCAGATACCGGTTCATGAGCTTATTCAAGATAAGAATCTGCTGTTTGTAGACGATTCCATAGTAAGAGGAACCCAGCTTAAGGAAACTGTGGATTTTCTATATGATAACGGCGCAAAAGCTGTCCATATGCGTTCAGCATGCCCGCCTATAATGTACGGATGCAAATTTTTAAACTTCTCCAGAGGAAGAGGAGATATGGAACTTCTGGCCAGAAGAATAATTCAAGAGCTGGAAGGCGATGAAGGTCAGAAACACATAGAAGAGTACAGCAATTCCGATACAGAAAGAGGTCAAGCTTTAAGAAGGGCCATATGTGAGAAATTCAATTTTGCTTCCCTGGAATTTCAATCGCTGGAGGGAGTAATAGAAGCTATCGGTCTCGAGCCGTGCAAGCTCTGTACTTATTGCTGGAGCGGCAAAGAGTAGGCAAAGAATAGGTAAAGAGCAATCAAGACGCTACGGAAAATGAAAAACAATAGGCATAGAAAGGAAAACAGGTTATGAATACCAAATCAAAATCGGACAGCTACGCGGCTGCAGGCGTGGATATAACCGCAGGCTATAAAGCTGTAGAACTGATGAAGAAACATATCGCAAGAACCATGATAAACGGTAAGAGCGATGACATAGGAGGCTTTGGCGGCTTGTTTGAGCTGGATATCACCGATATGAAGAAGCCGGTACTGGTCAGCGGCACTGATGGAGTAGGAACCAAGCTTAAGATGGCTTTTCTCATGGACAAGCATGATACAGTAGGAATAGACTGTGTAGCTATGTGCGTCAACGACATCATCTGCTGCGGAGCAAAACCATTGTTTTTCCTGGATTATATAGCATGCGGAAAAAATTATCCTGAAAAGATAGCGCAGATAGTTTCCGGCATCGCTGAAGGATGCGTACAAGCAGGATGCGAACTTATAGGCGGAGAAACAGCGGAAATGCCGGGATTTTACAGCGAAGATGAATACGACTTGGCAGGATTTTCTGTGGGAGCTGTGGACAAGTCCAAAGTGCTGGATAAAACCAAGGTTAAAGAAGGCGATGTGATAATCGCCCTTCCTTCCAGCGGAGTCCACTCCAACGGCTTTTCTTTGGTGAGAAAGATATTTGATGTGGAGAAGATAGATTTAAAAGCTCCTGTTGAAGAACTGGGAGGAGCTTCTTTAGGCGAGACTTTGCTCACCCCTACGAAGATATATGTTAAGCCAATGCTGGAGCTTTTCAAGCAAGTTGAGGTTAAGGCTGTATCCCACATAACAGGCGGAGGTTTTTATGAAAACATTCCGAGAAGCATACCGGACGGATTCTGTGCTAAAATAGATAAGGCTGCTCTTAAGATATTGCCTATCTTCCATCTGATCGCCAAGACCGGAAACATCCCTGAACATGATATGTTCAATACATTTAATATGGGTGTAGGAATGAGCGTAGTAGTATCTCAAGAAGACAGTCAGAAAGCTGTCGATATACTTAAAGCAGCCGGAGAGGACGCTTATATCATAGGTAATATAACCAAGTCTGATGAAAAGGTGGAAATATGCTGAAAGCCAGAATAACAGTGCTGGTGTCAGGCGGAGGAACCAACCTGCAGGCATTGATAGACGCACAAAAAAGCGGAGCAATTGAAGACGGACAGATAACGTTGGTCATTTCCAGCAAAAAGGATGCCTATGCTCTCAAGAGGGCCGAGGCCAACGGAATAGATCAAGCAGTGGTATGCCGTAAAGATTTTGATTCCCAGAAAGAATACGAAGAAAAGATGTCTCAGCTGATAGACAAAAATCAGACGGATCTCATAGTGATGGCAGGCTTTATGAGCATACTCAGCGGAGATTTTACCAGCAGATATGCAGGAAGGATAATAAACGTTCATCCTTCTCTCATCCCATCCTTCTGTGGGAAAGGTTACTATGGGATTAAAGTCCATCAGGCAGCCCTCGATTACGGTGTAAAAGTAACCGGGGCTACAGTTCATTATGTCAATGAGATAACAGACGGAGGCAGAATAATATTGCAGAAAGCCGTGGAGGTAAAGCCTGACGATACTCCCCAAACTCTGCAGCGAAGAGTGATGGAAGAGGCTGAATGGAAACTTCTGCCTGAGGCTACGCAGATGATTTGCGAAGAAATTGTAAGGAGGCGGATAAAATGAGCGTATATACGTCAAAGTCCATGGGAGATACCATACGAGATAACTCGTATGTAGGCAGAGGCATAGCAGTCGGCAAAACTGCAGACGGAAAAAAGGCTGCAATAGGGTATTTTATCATGGGTAGAAGTGAAAACTCGAAAAACAGGGTTTTCAAGGAAGAAGGTGACGACGTGGTCATCTATCCTTTCGATGAGTCTAAAGTGGAAGACCCGTCTCTTATAATTTATTCGCCTGTTAAAAAATTAGATGACAAGGTCATAGTGACCAACGGAGACCAGACAGATACCATATATGACTTTGTCAAAGAAGGAAAGTCCTTCAAAGAGGCCCTTGCTACCAGAGAGTTTGAACCGGATGGCCCCAACTGGACGCCGAGAATCAGCGCTATGCTCACTTTTGCGGACGGAGACTTTTCCTATGAAATGAGCATTTTAAAGAGTGTGGATGAAGAGGGCAGTGCATGTGCCAGATATACCTATTCTTATCCGGCCGTTTCAGGACTGGGCCACTTTATTCATACATATGAACATGACGGCCAGCCGCTTCCGACGTTCCAAGGGGAGCCAAGGCGAATTATTATTCCTGACGATATCGAAGAATTTACCAGTGACATATGGGATAACCTTAATGAAGAAAAGAAAATTTCCCTGTATGTCAGATATATAGATTTGGAGACAGGCAAAGCAGAAAACAAGCTTATAAATAAGAACAAGTAATCAAGGGGGCGGTTAAAATTATGAAAGATTACGAATTAAAATACGGTTGCAACCCTAATCAAAAGCCGGCAAAGATTTTTATGAACGATGGCTCAGAGCTACCCATAGAAATACTCAACGGTAAAGCCGGATACATAAATCTGCTGGACGCCATGAATAGCTGGCAGCTGGTAAAAGAGATAAAAGAAGCTCTGGGCATGTGCGCAGCTACTTCCTTCAAGCATGTCAGCCCTACTTCGGCAGCAGTGGGCATACCTATGAATGAAAAGATGAAAAAGGCTTTCTTTGTAGATGATATAGAAGGACTGGACGAGTCTCCCATAGCTACGGCCTATGCAAGAGCAAGAGGTACTGACAGAATGAGCTCTTTCGGAGATTGGATAGCCCTTTCCGACAAGTGTGACGCAGTATGCGCCAGACTTATTGCGAGAGAAGTTTCAGACGGTATCATAGCGCCGGATTACGATGATGACGCCCTGGAGATTTTAAAAGGAAAGAGAAAAGGAAACTATACAATAATAAAGATAGACCAGTCATACGTACCTGACCCAATCGAAGAGAAGCAGGTATACGGTATAACTTTCCAGCAGAAACGCAATGACTTTAAGATAGATAAAAGCCTTTTGGAGAACATAGTGACTGACAACAAGGATATGACTGAAGAAGCTAAAATAAATTTAGTAATAGCGCTCATAACTTTAAAATATACTCAGTCCAATTCCGTATGTTTTGCCGAAGGCGGACAAGTGATAGGTGTAGGCGCCGGCCAGCAGTCCAGAATACACTGCACCAGATTGGCAGGGGAAAAGGCCGACAAATGGCATCTGCGCCAGCATGATAAGGTTCTGAGCCTTCCTTTTAAGGAAGAGATAAAAAGACCTGACAGAGATAATGCCATAGATGTTTATCTGTCGGAAGATTACGAAGACGTCATAGGAGAAGGAAAATGGCAGCAATTATTTACCCAGAAGCCTGAAATCTTCTCAAGAAAAGAGCAAAGAGAATATTTGGCGTCTCTGAAGGGCGTTTGCCTGGCTTCAGACGCGTTCTTCCCGTTCGGAGACAATATAGAAAGGGCCGCCAAAAGCGGAGTTACTTATGTGGCTCAGCCGGGAGGCTCCATCAGAGATGACAACGTAATCGAAACTTGCGACAGATTCGGCATGGTGATGGCCATGACCGGTATGAGATTGTTCCATCATTAATCGCTTGGCGGAGGTATATGAAACAATATGAAAGTAATGGTAGTAGGCGGCGGAGGCAGAGAACACGCCATCATAAAGAAAATTAAAGAAAATCCCATTGTAGAAACCATATATGCCCTTCCCGGCAACGGAGGCATAGCGGCGGACGCTGTATGTGTGGATATAGGAGCTAAAGATATAGACGGCATGGTGGATTTTGCTGTAAAAAACAGCATAGATTTTGCCATTGTGGCTCCGGATGATCCCCTTGTATTGGGCGCGGTGGATGCATTGAGAGCAAAGGGTATCAAGACCTTCGGCCCTGACAAGAAGGCAGCCATCATAGAAGGCAGCAAAGCTTTCTCAAAAGAATTGATGAAGAAATATAACATTCCTACAGCAGCTTATGAGACCTTTGACGATATGGAAAAAGCTTTGGAATATATTAAGACATGCCCCCTCCCTATAGTTGTAAAGGCCGACGGATTGGCTTTGGGCAAAGGCGTTACCATAGCAGAGACAAGAGAAGTTGCTATAGATGCTGTCAGAGCAGCTATGGAGGACAAGGTATTCGGAGCCAGCGGCGATAAGATCGTGGTAGAAGAATTTCTTACAGGTCCGGAAGTCTCTGTCTTATCCTTTACCGATGGAAAGACCGTTGTTCCGATGGTATCATCTATGGATCACAAGCGTGCTTTAGATGGAGACAAAGGTCCCAACACCGGCGGCATGGGTACTATAGCGCCTAATCCTTACTATACTGAAGATATAGCGAAAATCTGCATGGAAACCATCTTCAAGCCTACCATAGAAGCTTTGAACAAAGAAGGCAGACCTTTTTCAGGATGCCTGTATTTCGGCTTGATGCTGACGGCAGACGGCCCTAAGGTTATAGAGTATAACTGCAGGTTTGGTGATCCGGAAACTCAGGTGGTACTGCCTCTTCTGGAAAGCGACCTTCTGGACATCATGCTTAAAATATACGATGGAAAGCTTTCCGATGCAGAAGTTAAATTCAAAGATCAATGCGCTGCATGTGTGGTCATGGCGTCAAACGGCTATCCTAAAAAATATGAAACAGGTTTTGAAATTACAATGCCGAAGGATAAGAACATATATGTGGCCGGAGCCAAACTTAACGGCGGCAAGCTGGAGACCTCCGGAGGAAGAGTCCTGGGAGTGACGGAAACAGCTCCTACTTTGGGGGAAGCCATCGATAAAGCTTATGCTGTTGTCGATACGATAGATTTCGCCAACGCCTATTACAGAAAGGATATAGGCAGGCGCGCCCTTATGGCAGAAAGGAATTGACATATGGTTTTTAGGATTTTCGTAGAGAAAAAATCGGGGCTTGATAATGAAGCTCAAAGTTTAAAAAACGACATAAAGGAACTGCTGCAGATAGAGGGCATCGAACAAGTGCGTCTGTTTAACAGATATGACGTGGATGACATCGACAAAGAGTTGTTCCGATATGCTGTTAATACGGTGTTTTCAGAACCTCAATTGGATAATGTGACTGAAAAACTTCCGGAAGCTGACTATTTATTCGCAGTAGAATATCTTCCGGGACAGTTTGATCAGAGAGCTGCTTCTGCCGCTGAGTGCATACAGATAATATCCAAGGGAGACAGGCCTACCGTAAAGACTGCCAAGGTATATGCTCTTTACGGCGGCTTGAGCAAGGAAGACGTGGAAGCTGTTAAAAAATATGTTATCAACAGCGTTGAAGCCAGAGAAGCTGATATGTCTCTGCCTAAAACTCTGATGACCGAATATGAGATGCCGGCGCCGGTGGAAGTTCTAAACGGCTTTTGCTCTTTCAATGAAGAGGAATTGGCAGACTTTATTTCTGACAGAGGCCTTGCCATGGATTTAGCCGACATAAAGTTGTGCCAGCAGTATTTCAAGGGCGAGGATAGAGAGCCTACTATCACCGAAATCAAGATGATAGACACATATTGGTCTGACCACTGCCGCCACACCACCTTCAATACGATCATAGACAGCGTTAAATTCGAAGATGAAGTGCTGCAGAAAGCATATGACAGATATATAGATGTAAGAAAATCTTTGGGCAGAACCAAGCCTGTGACGTTGATGGACATCGGAACTATAGCTGCTAAGCAGTTGAAAAAAGACGGAAAGCTGGACAAGCTGGATGAATCAGAGGAGATCAACGCTTGTACCGTTAAGATAAAGGTTAACATAGACGGCAAAGCAGAGGACTGGTTGTTGCTGTTCAAAAATGAGACTCACAACCATCCGACTGAAATTGAGCCTTTCGGCGGTGCAGCCACCTGTGTAGGCGGAGCCATAAGAGATCCGTTGTCAGGCAGAAGCTATGTGTACTCAGCCATGCGCGTCACAGGAGCAGGAGACCCGCTGGTTCCTGTTTCACAGACCATTGCCGGCAAGCTGCCTCAGCGCAAGCTGGTAACTACAGCCGCAGCCGGGTACAGCTCTTACGGCAATCAGATAGGACTGGCTACCGGTCAGGTGGATGAATTGTATCATCCCGGTTATGTGGCCAAAAGGATGGAAATCGGAGCTGTCATTGCAGCGGCGCCGGCGGAAAACGTCATAAGAAAGAAGCCTGAGCCGACAGATAAAGTCATCTTGCTGGGCGGACGCACAGGGAGAGATGGCTGCGGCGGCGCGACAGGTTCTTCCAAGTCGCACGACATATCTTCGCTGGAAAGCTGCGGCGCTGAAGTTCAAAAGGGAAATGCTCCTGAAGAGAGAAAGCTTCAGAGACTTTTCAGAAATCCTCAAGCCTCCAAATTGATAAAGCGCTGCAATGACTTTGGAGCCGGCGGAGTTTCGGTAGCCATAGGAGAATTGGCAGATGGCCTTAAGATCGACTTGAATAAAGTACCAAAGAAGTATGAGGGGCTGGATGGCACTGAGCTGGCCATCAGCGAATCTCAGGAAAGAATGGCTGTAGTAGTGGCGGATAAAGATGTTGATACATTCTGCAGGCTGGCCAGAGAGGAAAATCTTGAGGCTACAGTGGTGGCAGAAGTCACGGAAGAGCCGGTACTGTCCATGAGCTGGAACGGTGAAAAAATAGTAAATATTTCAAGAGAATTTTTAAACTCCAACGGAGCGGAAAAGCATATAAGCGCTCAAGCTGTCAGCGGAGGTGATTATGAAAAAGCCATAAGCGGCAGCTTCGCAGAAAACTATAAAGCTATGGCAGGAGATCTGAATGTGTGCTCCAAAAGAGGACTTTCAGAGAGATTCGACTCTACCATAGGCGCAGGTACTGTGCTGATGCCTTTCGGAGGCAAATATCAGAGAACGCCTATACAGGCTATGGTAAACAAGGTATCCGTAGAAAAAGAGGATACCAGCACCTGCAGCTTGATGGCCTGGGGATATAATCCGTATATAACCGAAAAGAGCCCTTATCACGGAGCTTATCTGGCAGTGGTGGAATCGGTTTCAAAGCTGGTAGCCGCAGGCGCAAAATTCGAAGATGTTTATCTGTCTTTCCAGGAGTATTTTGAAAAATTAGATAAAGATCCTGAAAAGTGGGGCAAGCCTTTGGCTGCCTTGCTGGGAGCTTTGGAAGCTCAGCTGGATCTGGGTGTGGCTGCCATAGGAGGCAAAGATTCCATGAGCGGCACTTTTGAAGACATTCATGTGCCTCCGACACTGGTTTCTTTCGCAGTAACCACTGAAGAAATAGATAATATCATCTCTCCTGAGTTTAAGGAGGCAGGACACAGGGTATATTTATTAAGTCCTAAAAAGAACAGCGCAGGCCTGCCGGACGGGCAATCTCTCAAGGAAGTATATTCCAAAGTGATTGAGCTTATGAGAAGCAGAGTTGCCAAATCCTGCTATACTGCCGGCTTTGGCGGAGTAGCTGAGGCTGTGTTGAAGATGGCCATGGGTAACGGCATCGGATTTTCATTTAATGACGCTTTGAGCATAGAAGAAATCTTTGGATATAGCTACGGCTCTTTCATAGTGGAGACTGATGGAGAAATCGGCATAGAAACAGACAGCTCAGATGTTGCAATGATAGGAGAGACGACGGAAGACTTCTGCATTTGCCGCGGTGAAGACAGGCTGAGCCTTGAAGAACTCTGCAGGATATATGAAGACAAGCTGGAAACAGTCTATCCGTGCAATATCAGTACGGATGGGGAGAAACCTACCAACTTGAATTTCTCAGTAAATAAAGAGTTCACTTCATCTATAAAAGTTGCAAAACCTCATGTTCTGATACCTGTATTTCCGGGAACCAACTGTGAATATGATACGGCTAAGGCCTTTGACAGGGCCGGGGCGGAGCCGGAGATATTTGTGCTTAACAATCTGACATCGGCAGATGTGGCAAAATCAGTTACTGACTTTGCTGAAAAAGTTCGCAGCAGCCAGATTATATTCATCCCCGGCGGATTTTCCGGAGGCGACGAGCCTGACGGTTCAGGCAAGCTGATAACTGCATTTTTCAGAAATGAAGAGATAAAAGAAGCTGTGACAGAGCTTCTGGAAGAACGCGACGGTCTTATGGCCGGCATATGCAACGGTTTCCAGGCGCTTATCAAACTGGGTCTTGTACCGTTTGGTCAGATATTGGATACCGACGAAAGCTTCCCTACGCTTACTTATAATAAAATTTCACGCCACCAGTCCAAGCTGGTAAGAACGAGGATAGCTTCCAACAATTCGCCATGGCTTGCACAGGTCAATGTAGGCGACATATATACGGTTCCTATTTCTCATGGAGAGGGAAGATTTATTGCTGACAGAGAACTGCTTTGCGAGCTGGCGGAAAACGGGCAGATAATCACTCAGTATGTTGATTTGGATGGCAATGCTACTAACGAGATTCAGTTTAATCCTAACGGCTCCGATATGGCAGTGGAAGGAATCGTTTCTCCGGACGGAAGAGTGCTGGGCAAGATGGGCCATTCAGAGAGAACAGGATACGGCCTTTATAAAAACGTTCCTGGTCAGTTTGATATGAAGATGTTTGAATCAGCTGTAAAGTATTTTAAATAAGGAGAGGATAGCATATGGAGAGAAGAATAGGTACAGTTTCCAGAGGTCTGAGAGGACCGATAATAAAAGAAGGAGACGATCTTAAAACGATAGTGGTAGATACTCTCATGGCATGCATCGAAAACGGAGATTTTGAGATAGGCAGCAAAGACGTGCTTGCCATAACCGAATCTATCTTGGCTCGTGCTCAAGCTAACTATGCCACCAAAGACCAGCTGGCAGAAGATGTGAAAAATAAGCTGGGCGGAGAGACTATAGGCGTGGTTTTCCCTATATTGAGCAGAAACAGATTCGCCATCTGCCTCCGCGGTATAGCCAGGGGAAGCAAGAAAATCGTTTTGATGCTCAGCTACCCTAGCGATGAGGTGGGAAATCACCTTCTTGACATAGATTTGCTGGATTCAAAGGGAATAAATCCTTACACCGATGTGCTGACTCAGGCTCAGTTTGAGTCTGCATTCGGCAAATCCCGCCATACTTTTACAGATATGGACTATGTCAATTACTATAAGGATATCATTGAGGAAGAGGGCGCTGAGGCTGAGATAATCTTTGCCAACGATCCTAGAAAGATACTTGATTACACTGACAAGGTCATATGCGCCGACATTCATACAAGAGCAAGAACAAAACGCATGATTAAGAATGCCGGAGGCGACGTGGTAATAGGTATGGATGAGCTTTTAAATCAGCCGGTAAACGGTTCAGGATACAATCCTGATTATGGTATATTAGGCTCAAATAAGGCAACGGAAGACACCATTAAACTGTTCCCGTTAAATTGCCAAGAATTCGTAGAGAGCGTACAGGCTGAAATCAAAAACAGGACAGGCAAGACGGTTGAGGTTATGATTTACGGAGACGGTGCCTTCAAAGATCCTGTAGGAAAGATCTGGGAGCTGGCTGATCCGGTGGTTTCTCCGGGATACACGTCAGGTCTTAAGGGACAGCCTAACGAGCTTAAACTTAAATATTTGGCTGATAACGATTTTGCCAATTTGAGAGGAGACGAGCTGAAGGCAGCTATCGAAGCGGCTATTCGCGAAAAGGACGATAATCTGGTAGGGCAGATGGTTACGGAGGGAACTACTCCTAGACGCTTGACAGATCTCTTAGGTTCTTTGTGTGACCTTACATCCGGCTCGGGTGACAAGGGTACTCCGTTCATATATATCCAAGGATATTTCGACAATTACACTGATTAGCCTGCGGCAGTGAGGAAAACCGAGCCTGAGCAGTGTGAAAGTCAGTTGCGAAAGAGCATTGTGAAAAGCGCCCTGGCGGCATACCGGTACACACGGAAAGATAGAACGGATATCTCATGTTCGGGCGTCGGCCTCGCTTAATTCTTTCCCTTGACAAGAGATACCCACTATTCAGATAAAAAAATCAAAAAAAGTGGGGCAAAAACCCACGATTTAAACTTTTTATATAAAAAAGTGGGTTTTTGCCCCACGTTTTTAAGCAAAACTGTTCAAATCGTGGGTTTTTGTATATTTACAAGTTCCATATAAAGGATTTGCGGTTGCTGACAGTTTTTTCACTATTCTTTTATTTGGAGGCTTTTTATTATGTCTGAAACTTTACAGATGATGTTTGAAATCATAGGTACGGTGGCTTTTTCCATATCAGGAGCCATGGTTGGAATTTCCAAGAAAATGGATATATTCGGAGTGGCTATTCTTGGCATAACTACAGCTGTAGGAGGAGGCGTAATAAGAGATATGATTCTAGGACTTAATCCTCCTGTTATTTTTACTGATCCTATATATGCATTGCTCGCTTCCGCCACGTCGATTATAGTTTTTTTGCCATCGGTACGGAATCTTTTCAAAGAAAACCCTGTATATTATGAAAAAGCTTTTAATTTGTAAACAGCGATGTTAAGGGGAAGAGAAGAAATGAAGAAAGAAACTCGCCGAAAAGCGATTGAAAGAAGAGATAAAATATCTGCCAAAGAAAGACTGATTTATTCTGATAAAATCGTAAATTTAATCGTGACCTCCGAAGAATATGAAAAAGCAAAGACCATCATGTTGTATAAAGCTGTTGGCAGCGAAGTGTGTTTAGAGACTTTGGAAAAGCAAGGGGAAAAAACGGGTAAAATACTGGCATATCCATATTGCATAAGCAAAAGCGAAATGGCAGCATTATCTCCTAACTGTGATGAAGCTTGGACAAAGGGAAGATATGGAATACCGGAACCTTTAGAAGAGATGTCTGCTTTTATAAAGCCTGAAGATATTGATATGATAATTTGCCCATGCGCAGCATTTGATGATAAATGTAACAGACTGGGCATGGGCGGAGGATATTATGACAGATTCTTGCCGCTATGTATTAATGCTCATGTGATCGCTGTGGCATTTGAGGTACAAAAGGTATCTGCAGTTCCGGCAGAAGAACATGATATACCTATGGAAAAGGTTTTCACGGAAAAAAATATTTATAAAAGGAGCAAGGATTCTGATGAAAAAAATAATATTCGGTGATAGAATAGATATAGAATCGGGAGATATAACAGAGTTGAGCTGCGATGCCATAGTAAACGCAGCCAATAAAAGCTTGCTGGGTGGCGGAGGCGTTGACGGTGCCATTCACAGAGCAGCGGGAAGACAGCTTCTGGAAGAATGCAAGACGCTGGGAGGATGCCAGACCGGCCAGGCAAAATTGACAAAAGGATATAATCTAAAAGCAAAATATGTAATTCACACGGTAGGTCCCGTTTACAGCGGCAAGGATACAGACGAAATTATGCTGAAGAATTGCTATATAAACTCTTTAGAATTGGCTAAGGAGCATGAAATTCATTCTATAGCCTTTCCGGCTATTTCAACCGGAGTATACGGATATCCCATAGAAAAAGCCGTGCCTATAGCTGTGGATACAGTGTATAGTTGGATTGAAAAAAATATGGATTATGATATTAAAGTGACTTTTGTATGCTTTAATGATCGAATATTTCAAATGTTTAAAAAATATGTTCAAGGAGGCAAAAGTGTCTGATATAGGGGAAACTGTAGAAGAAACTTCAGAAAAAACTTCGGAGAATATCAATGAATCTGGAGGAAATACAGGGAAAGATAAAGGAAAAAGGAAAAAGCATGAGATAGATATGGTAAATGGTCCCATATTGAAAAAAATGCTTGTTTTTGCTTTGCCGCTAATGCTTTCGAGTATAATGCAGATGCTTTTTAACGCTACTGATATAGTAATACTCGGGCAATTTGTAGGTGACCATTCGCTGGCGGCGGTAGGGTCAACATCGTCTCTTATCAATCTGTTAACTAATCTTTTTATCGGATTGTCAGTGGGTGCAAACGTGCTGGTGGGCAGGTATTTCGGCGGTCGCAAAATGCAGCAACTCAATGAAGCTATACATACAGCGGTAACCATCAGCTTTGCCAGCGGCTTGATGTTGGCTGTAATCGGATTCATAGCGGCAGAACCTATCTTAAGGCTTATGCAGACACCGGATAATCTGGTAGGGCTGGCAGCTCTTTATATGAGAGTGCTGTTCTTGGGGATGCCTTCCATGATGCTTTACAATTTCGGAAGCGCTATTTTGAGAGCCAAAGGCGATACGAAAAGGCCTCTTTTCTTCTTGCTGGCAGCAGGCGTTACCAATGTGGTGTTGGATTTGGTGTTTGTAATAGCATTTAACATGAGTGTAGCCGGCGTGGCAGCTGCTACAGCCATTGCGCAGACTTTATCTGCGGCATTGGTAATAAGGTGTCTGCTCAGAGAAGAGGAAGGCTTCAAGCTGAGCTTAAAAAAACTGGGTGTGAATAAGGAGCACTTCAAAAGCATACTGCGAGTAGGTCTGCCTTCGGGATTCCAAGGCGTGCTCTTTGCCATATCTAACGTGGTAGTGCAGGCTTCTATAAACTCTTTTGGAGATGTAACCATGGCAGGAAGCGCGGCAGCCAGCAACATAGAAAACTTTGTGTACTTCGGGATGAATGCGTTCTATCAGTCAGCCATATCTTTTACGAGTCAGAATGTGGGGGCTTTCCGATATGACAGAGTAAAACCTATAATGATAAGATCCGTATCATGTGCGGCTGTAACAGGTTTAGTGCTGGGAAATCTGGCGTATCTTTTCGGGCACACTTTGCTGGGAATTTATACCGGAAGCCCTGATGTTATAGAAGAAGGGATGAAACGTCTTGCAATAATATGCACTACTTATGCATTATGCGGTATGATGGACACCATGGTTGGAGTAATGAGAGGATTGGGATATTCCATCGTCCCAATGATAGTGTCTCTGGTGGGAGCATGCGGACTCAGATTATTATGGCTGGCTACGATTTTCCAGATAGAGCAGTTCCATACTATAACTGTTGTATATTTGTCATATCCTGTGACTTGGTTTATAACACTTGCAGCACATTGTGTTTGCTATGTATTGATAATGAAACATATAAAGAAGGAGATACCAAATGAAAGTCTTATTGGTAAACGGCAGTCCTCATAAGGAAGGATGTACTTATACGGCGCTCTGCCATGTGGCTGAAGCGTTGAAGGAAGAAAATATAGATACAGAAATTTTTTGGATAGGAAATAAGATGGCCGGTGGTTGTATCGCCTGCCACAAATGTGCTGAATCGGGCAGATGTGTTTTTAACGATTCTGTCAATGACTTTCGGGCAAAAGCTTATGAAGCTGATGGATTTGTATTCGGCAGTCCTGTTCACTATGCGTCTATTTCCGGTAATATGAAATCTTTTATGGATAGACTTTTTTATTCCGAGGGACAGGGAAACGGAGGCAAAGTCTTTTATATGAAGCCGGCGGCAGCAGTCCTTTCCGCCAGGAGAGCGGGAACGACAGCTTCTTTTGATCAATTGAACAAATATTTTACCATAAGTCAAATGCCGATAGTTTCCTCCAGATATTGGAACATGGTTCATGGGACTTGTGCCGATGAGGTGCTGGAAGACAAGGAGGGGCTGTATACGATGAGAGTTCTGGGAAGAAACATGGCATATATGTTAAAATGTTTTGAAGCAGGTAAAAAAACCGGCATAGAATTGCCAAAAGAGGAAATTCCGATATTTACCAATTTTGTAAGGTAATTAATATAATATTGAATGATGGGGCAAGCAGGGTTATAATAAAGTAGAGGAATTCGAGCTTGACGGTCTAAGGCCCATATGGCAGAAAGGGCTATGATCTAAAGCCGATGGGTGTTTTTTGAAAAGAAGATGCCTTCCGGATTTGAAAAGATTTCCTTCAATCAATAAGCTCTGCTTGTTTTTTGTTGGCTCTCTTTCGGGAGTTTTTTCTTTAACGCCCTTTTTCAATTTTTATTGAGGAGGAGAAAAATGAAGAAGATTTTTAGTGTGCTGCTTATTGTAATGATGGTGTTTTGCATAGCGGCCTGCGGAAATGACGAGGAAACAGCTATTCCGGACGGTAATGGGGCTGTAGAAGACAAAGGCACGGTTATGATGGCTACAACCACAAGTACAGAAGATACAGGCCTTTTGGACTATCTGGCTCCTATATTTAAGGAAGATACGGGATGGACTTTGGAATGGACCGCAGTAGGAACGGGAGAAGCCCTTAAGCTGGGCGAAAACGGCGATGTTGACGTAGTTTTGGTACATGCTAAAGCCAGCGAAGAAGAGTTTGTAGAGAACGGCTTTGGAGTAGAAAGATTTCAGGTTATGTATAACGATTTTGTAGTTGTAGGACCGGACGAAGAGGGAAAATACGGAGACGATGTATCTGCATGCTTCAATGCTATACAGGATGGCCAGCTGCCTTTTGTATCCAGAGGTGATGATTCCGGAACGGATAAAAAGGAAAAAGAAATATGGTCTACCCTCGGTATCGATACTTCAGCCAATCCTAATTATGTGGAATCAGGTCAGGGGATGGGAGCGACCATAACCATGGCTGATGAAATGCAAGGATATTGTTTAACCGACAGAGGCACATGGCTGAAGTACAAAAATGATGCTGATCTTGCTATAGATCTTAACATAGTCTGTGAAGGCGATGCGAATCTCCTGAATCAGTATGGCGTAATTGCTGTAAATCCCGAAAAGTATGAGGATACTAATATTGAGGGAGCTAATGCTTTTATAGGATGGATATGCTCGGATGAAGTACAAAAACTTATCGGAGAATATGGAGTTGATACCTACGGACAGGCTTTGTTCACTCCAAATGCCGAATAAAGAGATTTGAGTCATAGGCGTGAGGAGAAACAGATCTTCCGGTGCTGACAAAATCTTCTTTTTTTCGAAATTTTGTCAGCGAATTTACATAAAATGGTATTTTTGAAGCGTAGGAACCGCCAAAAATGTAAAAAAACATACGGCTGGGGTTTGTCTACAGTCTGACGGCCGGCTATGCCGGCCTTTATTCATACTTTATTTTGTTTCTTTTTTCCCCATATAAGCAAAGAGCGGCTGCAGTATGATAGGCAACCATAACACAGGAGCATATATGCAGTATGCCGTACTATCCATTCCGAGAGTGTTGGTAACGAATATTGCAGTTGCAGACCACGGTATTATAGGAGAAATGCCGGTACCGGCATTGAGCAATACTGCAGTAAGTTTTGACCTTGGTACATTACTTTTATCAAATACATCATTTAAAGGCGGAGCTAAAATGGAGTTAATTGCGTAATAATTACCGGTAACTATAAAACAGATAGAGTGCAATATTACGGCTCCGGTTACAATGCTTCCGCTGGAGCGGGAATTACGAAATACTCTTTCCAATAAGCATGTTATTATTCCAAGGCGTTTGATTATACCACCGAAGCAGGCAGCAAACAGAAGAAGAATGAGGATAGATGCCATGCTGTTGACACCTCCGTAATGAAGTAATTCGTTGACTGCTTCATTTTCTGCTAAGTTGTAACCGCTCATCAACCCTTCGGTTATTTCAGTAAGATTGTTTCCCTGAATGAGGAGGGATTCCAAAACACCGGCGATAATTCCAAGCACAAAAGTAGGAATTGTAGGCACCTTTATTACCATGAAAAAAATAAGGAGCACCGGAGCAATTAGGGTAAGAACTCCCAGATTAAATTCGTCTGCTAAAGCATTTAAAAGCTGATCAGTTTCCTGTGTATGCAAATCTCCGCCGGGAGCTGTGACAATACCCAGATAGATATAAAGTACTATCGATATGACAATTGCAGGTATGTTGGAATACAGCGTAGCTTTTATTCCCTGAATAGGCTGGACAGAAGTTAACTCGCCTGCCAGGGCAAGGGAACTGGACATAGGTGACATTTTATCACCGACAAAAGCCCCTGCAACTACAGCGCTTACCGTATAGGAAGGATCTATACCAAGACCGCTGGCGATACCGGCGAATGCAACTCCCAACGTAGATATAACGCCCCAAGATGTGCCTATCAGCATACTCATGATCGAGCACATTATAAATGTGATTATGACTACGAATCGTGCATCAATTATTTTTATACCGATATAAATAAGTGTAGGGACTGTTCCGCCGATTATCCAGCTTGCTACCAGGGCACCTATTAAAAGCAGCATGAGGATTGGGGTTATGAAAGAAGTTACAGAAGAAACCATGCTTTCCTGCAGCTCGCTGTATGGTATTTTTCTTAAGAGGGCAATGACACCGACAAATATAGATTCGGCGATTAAAATTACAGCTATAGGCATTTCTACTACAAATAATCCTACTACCATTATTACTGAAATGCCTAAAAGAGTAAGGCAGGATTCTCTAAAATTTAACGTCATGACTTCACCTTGATATGCTTTCTTTAAATA
>CDZQ01051760.1_pt1 | contig 87700 bp, 99 predicted proteins | sample 554831 | NCBI WGS metagenome assembly CDZQ01 (sample SAMEA3182112, study PRJEB8094) | gut metagenome | biome: human; feature: gut; material: Stool; isolation source: human stools | place: Canada | collected 2013-05-06 | reverse complement strand
GTAATAGATGATGTAGGCAAAGCCCAGCAGAAGAGTGATGGCCCACAGGATCTTGCTGTGCTCCATCTTTTCGGCGGGGGTGCCCACTGTATAAGTACGCTCTTCCTCGTCCACCAGCCGGGCGGGGTCCACGATGATGGTGTGCTCGGCATCAGGGTGCATGGCATAGTTGACAAAGGGCATCAGGAAGAGGATGACGGCCACCATGATCAGGTTGGCAGGATGCAGAACGGTATCGGTGATGGGGGCGGAGTAGAAGACGCCCAGGATCTCGGTACCGCCCTCTGCGGCCATTTGCAGGGGGATGGAGCCGGAGAGACCCGCGTGCCAGATCACGAAGCCGGAGTAGGCGGAGGCGATCAGAAGTGGATAGTCCACGTCACGAACCCGGCGGGCCACTTCTTTGGCCAGGAGGGCGCCGGCGATGAGGCCGAAGCCCCAGTTGAGCCAGCAGCAGACGGTGGAGACGAAGGTAGTGACCAGGATGGCGCTCTTTTTGTCCTTGGCGACAGAGGCAATGGCCCCCAGAAAACGCTTGCAGATCTTGGCGGAGGCCATGGCGGAGCCGAAGACCAGCACCAGGGCCATCTGCATGGAGAAAGACAGCAGGCCCCAGAAGCCCTTGGAATTACCCCAGGCGTCGACCAGCTCAAGGGGGGTCTGCTTTGTCCCGATCATGGACCCCACAAAGGTCACAATGGTCAGGATGACGGCGAACAGGAAGGCATCCGGCAGCCATCGATTGACTACGCGCACGCAGCCGTTTGTGAATTTCTTGAACATACAATTCCTCCCAATCTTCCCAATTGAAACTGGTGCCCCCCAACCTAGGCGCCAGTTACAGTTACAATCATATGGAAAAGAGGTCCGCTGTCAACACGGTTGGGGAAAGCTTGGCGGAAACTTAACGAGAGAATTGACGGAATCTTTATTGGAGAGAGGAATATCGTTCCCAGCCGCTGGGGCGGGCTTGTGTTTTGCCCTGGTATCCGGTATAATAATGGAGCTTATTTCGTATTCTTACACCGAAAGGACGTCTTTGCTATGAAGCTTGGCATCGTGGGGTTGCCCAACGTGGGCAAATCGACCTTGTTCAACGCCATTACCAATGCCGGCGCGGAGTCGGCCAACTATCCCTTCTGTACTATCGATCCCAACGTGGGGATGGTGGCGGTGCCGGATCACCGCCTGGACTGGCTCTCCGACTTCTATAAGCCCAAGAAGACCACCCCCGCCGTCATTGAGTTCGTGGACATTGCCGGGCTGGTGAAGGGAGCCTCCAAGGGAGAGGGGCTGGGGAACAAATTTCTCTCCAATATTCGGGCCACGGACGCCGTCGTTCATGTGGTGCGCTGCTTTGACGACCCCAATGTCATCCACGTGGAGGGCTCCACCGATCCACTGCGAGACATCGAGATCATTGACATAGAACTCATCATGGCGGATATGGAGATGGTCCAGCGCCGGGTGGAGAAGGCCGCCAAGCTGGTAAAGTCGGGTGATAAGAAGGCCGCACGGGAAGCGGAAGTCTTTCAGGAGCTGCTCACCTGGCTCAACGAAGGCCGCTCCGCTCGTTCCTATGAGTGCAGTGAGGAGGATGCGGCGCTCATCGCCACATCTGAGTTGCTCTCCCTCAAACCTGTCATCTACGCGGCAAACCTGGATGAGGCCGGATTCTCCGACTACGAAAACAATGCCTACTACAAACAGGTATCTGAAGTGGCCGCCAAGGAAGGTGCCCAGGTGATCCCCGTGTGTGCGCAGCTGGAGGCGGAGATCGCTGAACTGGAGAGCGATGAAAAGAAGATGTTTTTGGATGATCTGGGGATCGCCGAGTCCGGCTTGGACCGGCTGATCAAGGCATCCTATGCATTGCTGGGGCTCATCTCTTTTCTCACTTCGGGTGAGGATGAGTGCCGGGCCTGGACCATCAAGCAGGGGACCAAGGCGCCTCAGGCGGCCGGAAAAATACACTCCGATTTCGAGCGGGGCTTTATCCGCGCGGAGGTAGTGGCATTTGAGGACCTGGTGAAGTGCGGAGATCTGGTGCACGCAAAAGAAAAGGGCCTGGTGCGGTCAGAAGGAAAAGAATACGTGATGCAGGATGGGGACGTAGTGCTGTTCCGCTTCAACGTATGAGGGCCTTACCCCGGCGGATCGCCTGTCGGATATGGAACGATGTAAAACAGGGGGCCGCGGTCTATACGGACCGCGGCCCCCTGTTTGGCCGAGTGCAAATGCGGACAAACCCTAATCCCCCTTGTATTTTTTGCGGGTGGCGATACCGCCGCGGATGTGGCGCTCAGCCTTGTTTTCGTCCAGGACTGCCTTCACTTGCAAATAGAGGGGCTTATTGAACGCAGGCAGGCGGTCCTGGAGGTCCTTGTGAACCGTGGACTTGCTGATACCGAACTTCTGAGCCGCGGCGCGCACCGTCGCTTTGTTCTCGATTATGTAAAGAGCCAACTGACAGGCCCGCTCCTCGATGTTCCCTTTCACACTCACAACACTCCCCCGCATCTTGGATTCCACTGCTGGATGTATATGCGCGGAAGAGAGGAGAAAGAACGGGACCGCCAATCCGGCGGTCCCGTTTCCCATGGGGCGGATATGTTCTGACAGATGAGGCCCCGCCAGAATCCGCGCGGCGGATCACAGCACGCCCTCTACCAGGGCGCGCATGGCGGCACCGTCTAGTTGGGTGTCCGTAAAGTGTTCCAGAGCAAAGACGGCCTGGTGGATGAGCATGCCCAAGCCGTTCAGCGTCCGGTGGCCCCGCAGCCGGGCCTGGGCCAGGAGCTCCGTTTCAGCCGGGTGGTAAATGAGGTCGCACACCGCCGCCGCATGCGGAAGGGCGTCCAAAAAGTGAAAATCCTCGAATTGGCCCGCCACTCCCCCCATGCCCAGGGAGGTGCAGTTCACCAGCAGATCGGCCCTAGAGGCCTCCAGCCGCAGCGTTGCAGCGTCAAAGCCGACGGCGCGCATGACGGCTGCATTGAATTGACATAACATCTCGGCCCTTTCCAGGGTGCGGTTGCATACGGTCAGGGAGACGCACCCCTGTTGAACCAGCTTCAGAGCGACTGCTTTGGCCGCGCCCCCGGCGCCCAGCAGGAGCACCCGCTTTCCGGCGGGGTCCACTCCTGCGTCCAGAAGTGCCTGCAAAAAGCCCCGCCCATCGGTGTTGTATCCGTATACTTTCCCCTCTTTTATACATACAGTATTGACGGACTGGTATAGGCGGGCGTCCTCGTCCAGCTCGTCCATCAGGGGGACCAGGTCCAGCTTGTGGGGCATGGTGGCGTTGAAGCCCGCATATCCGGCCACCTTTGCCGCGGAGAGCCACTCTGCCGCCCGACCAGCTGAAACTGGTTGACATAAGTAAATATAATCCAAACCGAGTGCCGAGAGCATGGTGTTCTGGATGAGGGGGGATTTGGAGTGGAGCACCGGATCTCCGATGACGCAGAGCTTTCGAGTGGTGTTTTTCAGTTCGACATGCACAGGAAGTACCTCATGGCGGCCTCGTAGCCGTACAGCCCCAGCCCGCAGATCTGACCCACGCAGGCGGGCGCGGTCACGGACCTGTGCCGAAACTCTTCCCGCTGATGGACGTTGGAGATGTGGACCTCGATGCAGGGGATCCTGACCGCCTTGAGCGCGTCCAGGATGGCATAGCTATAGTGGGTAAAGGCGCCGGGATTCATGATGATAGCGTCATAGTTGCCCTGCGCGGCATGAATGGCGTCGATGATGGCTCCCTCGTGGTTGGACTGGAAGCACTCGGCAGTACTCTGATGGGCGGAGGCAAAGGCGCGCAGGCGGCCGCAGAGGGCGGTGTAGTTCTCCTCGCCATAGATGCCGGGCTCGCGCTGGCCCAGCAGGTTCAGATTGGGGCCGTTGATGATGAGAAATTTCATGACAATCCCTCCAGAATGGCATTGACCGTCGCCTCCGGCGACGAGAAATCCGTGACGATCTGATCGGCCCAGAAGCGGTAGACCGGCTCCCGGTTCCGGAACCGGGCGAGAAAGGCCTCGCGCCCCTCTTGGGCCAGCGGACGGGCGTCCATGGGCACGGTGTCGAAGGTCTCGCCCGGGTCACGGCACAGAAAGACCACGGTGCCGCTGGACTTGAGGGGAGCCATGGCGGCGTCCCGCAGGGGCAGGCCGCCGCCGCAGGCCACCACCAGCCCTTCCCGCCGGGCCAGCTCCTCCGCTACGCCTCGTTCCAGCTCCCGGAAGCGGTCCTCACCCTGGGCGGCGAAGATTTCGGGAATGCTCCGTCCCTCACGGGCGGCGATCAGGGCGTCGGTATCCACCAGCTCCCGGTCCAGCCGCCGGGAGAGCAAGCCGCCGCAGGTGGTCTTGCCGCAGCCCATCATACCGATAAGGATAATGTTTTTCATTTTAAGCCACCGCCCTGCCCGTCGGAACACGCTGCGCCGCAGGCCTCCTTGTAATTGCCCAGCACCCGGAAACCCTCGGCCGTCTGGGAGAGCTCCAGCAGCACCCCGTCCATGCCCGGGGCGGCCAGGTCGCCGGTAAAATCCACAAAGAAGAGATATTCCCAGCTCCGGCCCACGATGGGACGGGACTCCAGCTTCATCATGTTGAGGCCGTTGACGGCAAAGATGGTCATGATCTCATGGAGAGAGCCGCTACGGTGGGGCAGGACGAAAAGGGCGCTCACCTTGTCGCAGCCCGCCCGGCGCTCCATCACCGGAGAGACCACCACGAAGCGGGTGTCGTTTTGAGCGTTGAAGTGGATGCGCTCGGCCAGGATATCCAGACCATAGAGCCGGGCGGCCCGGCGGGAGCAAATGGCGGCCAGAGTGAGATCTCCCCGCTCTGCGACGTATTTTGCGCTCTCCGCGGTGTTGAGACGCGGCACAGCCCGCCAGTCGGGATGGGCCTTGAGGAACTCGGCACACTGTCTGAGCCCCTGCTCGTGGGAACAGACTTCGCGGATGCCGTCCAGACAGGCCCCGGGAAGGGCCACCAGACAGTGCTCCACCCGCACCGTCTGCTCCCCTACGATATAGGCGCCGTACTGGGCCAGCAGATCATAGACTTGGCTGATGGAGCCGGTGGAGCTGTTCTCAATGGGCAGTACGCCGTAATCCGCCCGGCCCTCCCGCAGGGTCAGGAAGATGTCCTCCCAGGTCTCCACATGGGCCCGGGGGACATCCTCGCCAAAAAAGAGCGCGGCGGCCTCGTCGGCATAAGCCCCTGGCTCCCCCTGATAGAGGACCCTGGGGGCCGTCAAGGGGGCCCGGCTATGGGAGATGGCCTCCCGGATCTGCCGATAACCCTCGTTTCCGGCCTCATTCACCAGATTGCGCTGCTGGCGGCGGCTGAGCCCCATGATGGTCTCGTAGAGGGCGGTGACGTCGGCCCTGCGGGCCGGATCGGAGACTGCGGCCGACTTCCTGGCCAGGACCTCCTGTTCACGGGCCTCATCCAGGACAGGGAGACCGTTTTCCTGCTTGTAGGCGCCCACCCGTGCCGTCACATCCATGCGGCGGAGGAAGAGGGCGGTGAGCTGGGTGTCTATCTCGTCGATCTCGGAGCGGAGGGTGTCCAGTTCGCTCATGCTTTCACCTCACATCCCAAGTAGCTCGCAGGCGGCCAGTGCAGCGGCGGCCTCAATGACGGGCAGGGCGCGGGGGACGATGCAGGGGTCATGACGGCCGGTGATCTCCAGCTCGGCCTCCCTGCCGGCGGAGAGGTCCACCGTCTGCTGCCGGCGGGCAATGGAGGGCGTGGGGCGCAGGGTCACCTCGAACTCCACCGGCATTCCGTTGGTGATGCCGCCGTTGATGCCGCCGGAGTGGTTGGTGCGGGTCCTGACCGTGCCGCCGTCCAGGTAAAAGGGGTCGTTGGCCTGGCTGCCCCGCAGGGCGGCAAAGCCCTCGCCCAGGCCGAAGCCCACCGCCTTGACCGCAGGGACGGCGAAGAGGTATTGGGAGAAGATTCCCTCCACGTTGCATCCGAAGTCGGGACTGCCCAGGCCCACGGGAAGACCGGTGACGGAGCAGCGGATGCGGCCGCCCACGGAATCCAGCTCAGCTTTGGCGGCCAGAATGGCCGCCTCCATCTGCTCCGGCGTGGGGTCCGGGATCCCCGCCACGTTGGAGATCCGTCCCGTCACGGCCACGCCCCGCTCCCGCAGGACCAGCTTGGCCACTGCGCCGGCAAAGACCAGCGGGGCGGTAAGCCGCCCGGAGAAGTGGCCGCCGCCGCGGTAGTCGCCCCATCCGGCGTAGCGGACAAAGCCGGTATAATCGGCGTGGCCGGGGCGGGGCAGCGTCCTGAGCTTGGCGTAGTCCTGGCTGTGGGTATCGGTGTTCCGGATCACGGCGCACAGGGGAGTGCCTGTGGTCCTGCCCTCAAAGACGCCGGAGAGGATTTCCGGCGCATCCTTTTCTCTGCGGGCGGTGGTCATGGCGTTCTGTCCGGGCGCCCGGCGGGCCATTTCAGAGGCGATGAAGTCCATGTCCAGCGCGATGCCGGAGGGGAGGCCCTCCAGGGCCACCCCAATGGCGGGACCGTGGGACTCGCCGAAAATGATATATTTCATAGGAACATCCCTCCCAGACGCTGATAGTCCTCCCAGAAGTTCGGGTAGGATTTGCGTACGCTCTCCGCTCCCCGGATGGTGACGGGGGCGGCGGCACGGGTGGTCGCCACGGCGGCCATCATGGCGATGCGGTGGTCGTTATGACTATCCACCGCCACGCCGCCGGCCAGAGTGTCCACACCCAGAATGGTCAGGCTGTCCGGGTGCTCCTCCACACGGCTCCCCAGGGCGTTGAGGACCTGGGTCACCGCGGAGAGCCGGTCGCTCTCCTTCATGCGCAGCCGGGCGGCGCCTACGATGCGGGTGGTCTGTCCCGGACGCAGGGCGGCCTGGACCGCCAGCGGGGGGACAAGGTCGGGGCACTGGGACACGTCCAGCTCCACCGCTCCCGGGCCGCACAGGCTGGCGGAATCCTCCACGATGCACCGATCCCCCTGAACGGAGAAAGGGTTGAGCCCCTGTAGCTCCACCTGACTGCCCAAGCCCCTGGCGGCGTACCAGAAGGCCGCCTGGGAATAGTCGCTCTCGATGGCCATATCGTGGGGGCGGTAGGTCTGTCCGCCGGGTACATGGAAGGCGCAGGAACCGTTGGGGACGGCCCTGACGCCGAACCGCTCCAGCACATCCAGGGTCATGTCCACATAACCCCCGGATTCCAGAGGCGTGGTGAGGAGGATGTCCGAGTCGCCCTCCAGCAGGGGGAGGGCATAGAGAAGGCCGGTGATAAACTGGCTGGACACATTACCGGGAAGGGCATAACGCCCCGATGGTAGCGCGCCCCGGACGGTGAGCACACCGGCCTCCAGGGAATAGCAGACATGCTTTTCCTCAAAAAGGCGAAAATAGGGCTCCTGCGGGCGCTCCATCAGCCTCCCGCGGCCGATAAAACGGCCGCCTCCCCGGAGGACCAGGGAAAGGGGGATGAGAAAGCGCAGGGTGGAGCCGGATTCCCCGCAGTCCAGCAGAGGCAGGCCGCTGCTGGGCGCGCACAGGGCCGCCAGACAGCGGGAGGTGGCCTGGATATCCTGGGAGTCGGCCAGATTTTCGATGCGGCTCCCGCCTCCCGCCAGCGCAGCGGCGATGAGGGCGCGGTGCGCCTGGGATTTGGAGGGCGGGGGGGTGATGCGGCCCTTCAGCAGCCGGGGGGCGATGGTGATGTCCATATCCGCTTACCTCCCGCAGACGTGCGCCAGGTTTTGCAGCACGTCCTCCTTCTTCATCTTCATGGGCAAGGCCTTGCCCATGTGGGACAGAAAGATCATGGTAATGGCCTCTCCGTCGCCCTTCTTGTCCAGGCCGACGGCCTCCACGATGGCGCTCCAGTCGCAGTCAATGTGGGTGGGCAGGCCGAAAGCGGACAGCACCTCCAGCAGTTCGGAGAAGCCGTCGCCGTCGGAGACACCCAGGGCGGCGCCCAACCGTTCGGCGGCGACCATCCCGGCGGCGACCGCCTGTCCGTGGGTCCAAGTCTCATAGCCGCCCGCCTTTTCAAAGGCATGGCCCACGGTGTGGCCGAAGTTCAGGATCATCCGGACGCCGGTGTCCCGTTCATCCTCCTCCACCACCTGCCGCTTGATATCGCAGCAGGTATAGAGCACGGACTCAATGTGCTCCATGACCGCCGTCCGGGAGGAGTGGGCGCAGAGAAAATCGAAGAACGCCCGGTCCCGGATGCAGCCGTACTTGATGACCTCGGCCATGCCGTCGGAAAAGGTCTTGTCATCCAGTGTACGGAGGCACGCGGGGTCCATGAGAACCAGCCGGGGCTGCCAGAAGGCGCCAGCCAGGTTCTTGCCTGCCGGGAGGTCGATGGCCACCTTGCCCCCCACGGAGGAGTCCACCTGGGCCAGAAGTGTGGTGGGAATCTGTACGAAGTCCACGCCACGCAGGATGGTGGCCGCGGCGAAGCCCGCCAGATCGCCCACCACGCCGCCCCCCAGGGCCACCACGCCGTCGGAGCGGGTGAGCCCCTGAGCCGTGAAGGCGTCGTATAGACGCCCGAGCATGCTCAGGCATTTGGAGGACTCACCGGCGGGGATAGTGACCAGTTCCGCCTGAAAGCCGGCCCCGGCCAGGCTGGACATGATCGTTTCTCCGTAGAGGGGACCCACATGGGAATCCGTGACCACGGCCAGCCGCCCGGCGCGGGGGAGGGCGGCGCGGCAGAGCGCGCCCGCCTGGGACAGGAGGCCGGGCGCGATATGGATGTCGTAGGAGCGGTCGTCAAGACCGACATGAAGGGTTTTCATAGGGGGTTCTCCTTCCGGATGGAGGCGCATCAGCGGATCAGCTTCTTGCCCATCATGGGCACCAGGGCCTCCACCTTTTTCATCAGCTCGTCAAACTTTTTGGGGGTGAGGGACTGCTGGCCGTCGCACTTAGCGTGGGGGGGATCGTTGTGGACTTCAATGATGAGGCCGTCGCACCCGGCGGCGATGGCCGCCATGGCCAGCGGCTCCACCATCCAGTACATGCCGGAGGCATGAGAGGGGTCCACGATCACGGGCAGATGGCTCATCTGCTTGATGGCCGGGATGGCGGAGACATCCAGGGTGTTGCGGGTGAAGGTCTCAAAGGTGCGGATGCCCCGCTCGCAGAGAATGACGTTTTCGTTGCCTGCGGCCATGATATATTCGGCGGACATGATCCACTCCTCATAGGTGTTGGAGAGGCCGCGCTTGAGGAGGATGGGCTTGGACATCTTGCCCACCTCTTTCAAAAGCTCAAAATTCTGCATGTTCCGGGCGCCTACCTGGACCACGTCTACCTCCCGCTCGAAGAGCTCCGCCATGCGGGGGTCCATGATCTCGGTGACGATGGGCAGGCCGGTCTTTTCCCGGGCCTCCATAAGGAGGTCCAGACCGGGCGTGCCCATGCCCTGGAAGGAGTAGGGGGAGGTGCGGGGCTTGAAGGCGCCGCCGCGCAGCAGCGCCGCGCCGGAGGACTTTACGTCCTCCGCCACCGCGCAGATCTGCTCCTCCGACTCCACCGAGCAGGGACCGGCGATGACGGAAAAGCTGCCGCCGCCGATCCGGGCCTTCCCTACAGTGACCACCGAATCCTCAGGGTGAAACTTCCGGTTGGCCTTTTTATAGGGCTCCTGGACCCGCATGACCCGCTCCACATTGGGCTCCATGGAGATTTTGTCGATGTCCAGGCTGATGGTGTCACCCACAAGGCCCAGGATGGTACAGCCCACGCCATTGGTGATGCCCACGTCCAGACCCTGGTCGCGGAACTTGCGGACCAAAATGTCGATGTCCTCTTTTTTCGTGCCGGGTTTCATAATGACTACCATAGATTTTTCTCTCCTTTTCCGCCATGGGCGCGGATGCGGATGACAAAAAATGCGCCCATTGACGATAAAATCAATGAGCGCACGGTAAGACGATGCAAGGAGCCCTTGGGAGGGCCCGCCCATTCACTTTATCCCGCTGTTTTTACCCATGCCAAAAAAGCCGGCGCCCGTAAATCGAGCCCAGCCAAAATAGGTAAAGGAACGGGATTCGGTTGTGAGGCGGATCTTTTGCATAAAAATACCTCACTCAAAATGGTTGGAGTTATTTTACACCTGAAAACAGGAAAAAGCAACCCCTAATTTTTCACATTGCTGTGACAGAGCACGGACGGTCTCCCCGGGAGCCTGTGAAGCGGCGGTAGAGGGACTGACGGAGCGCCAGTCTCCCTTTGTAGAAACCAGAGGGCCGGGGAGTCGGAGCCGGGAACGGAGCCGCCGGGCTGCAAGCCCGGCGGCTCTTCGCTTTTTAGGCGGAGGCATAGGAAGTCTCCGCGCGGGTATAGAGAAATACGCCGGCCAATACGATCAGGGCACCCAGAGCCTGGAGAGGACGGATAGCCTCCCGAAAGAGGAAAAAGCCGAGTATCGAGGCGAATACCGGCTCACACAGCTTGGCGGCGGAGACATAGGCGGAGGAGAGCCATTTGAGGCTCCAGGAGAAAAGAGAGTGGCCCAGCAGGGTACAGAAGACCGCCAGAAGCAGACCCACAGCCGCTTCCCGGAGACCCCAGCCCAGAATGGGCGTGCCGGTGAAAAGGTCCATACACAGCAGGGCGGCAAGACAGGAGGCATAGGTGAGAAAGGTATAGACGGTGGTGGACTGGTGTCCGCGCTGTACCTGCCCGATGAGGGTATAGGCGGCCACAAAGACCGCCGCCGCCACGGCCAGAAGATCCCCCTTCAGGGCGCCGGCACCGCCGGAATCCGACAGGGCCAGCGCCACGCTGCCGCCGAAGGCCAGAACAATGGCTAGGACTCCTGGTCTGGGGATCGTTCCCCGGAGAAAAAGGGCAAAGCCCAGGGCGGAAAAGATGACCTCTGTGGACACCAGTACGGTGGAGGAGGCGATGGAGGTCCACTTGAGGGATTCAAACCAGGCCGTGAAGTGGAACGCCAGCAGCAGGCCGCTGAGGGCGCAGAAGAGGAGGTCCCGGCCTGTGGCGGCCCTGAGCTCCTCCCGGTGCCGGAGTAGCACGGAGGGGAGGAGCAGCAGCACCGCCCAGCCCAGCCGCCAGGTGGCGGTCACCAGAGAGGGGGCGGCGGACCAGCGGACAAAAATAGAAGAAAAGGAGGCGCCCAGAACGCCGAGGAAGAGCCCGTATTTCGGGTTGAATGTGCCCTCCCGGGGGGACAGGGGCCTCACCGGGGCAGGCCCCGCCGGGCGGCCGCCTGGTCCAACCGCTCCAGGGCCCGCTCCAATTGGAGGCGGGGGCAGGCCAGCACCATGCGTTCAAATCCGGCGCCCTCCCGGCCGAATATGTACCCTTCATCCAGAAACAGCCCGGCCTCGTCCCGCATGAAGCGCTCCTGCTCCTCCGGCGTCAGACCCAGGCAGGAGAAGTCGGCCCAGAGGAGATAAGTGCCCTCCCACGGGGCCACCCATGCCGAGGGGAACCGCTGGGCCAGAAACTCCCGGCAAAGGCGGAAGTTGCCCTCCAGATGGACCAGCAGCGCATCCAGCCAGGCCTCGCCCTTTTCATAGGCGGTCCGGGTGGCCGTCAGGCCGAAATAGCCGGTGTAGCCTCCCGTATAGCCGTCGGTCTTGGCGCGGAAGCGGCGGCGCAGCGTATCGTTGGGGATGATGATGTTGGCGGTGGACAGCCCCGCCAGGTTGAAGGTCTTGCTGGCGGAGGTGCCCACGATGCAGTTGTCCCGGGTCTGCTCGTCCAGTGTGGCCAGAACGGTATGGCGGTGGCCGGGGGCGATAAAGTCAAAATGGATCTCGTCGGAGAAGAGCAGAACGCCGTTGCGGGCGCAGATATCCGCCACCCGGCGGAGCTCCTCCTCCGACCATACCCGTCCCGTGGGGTTGTGGGGGGAGCAGAAGAGGAGCAGCTTGGCGTCGGGGCGGGCACACAGGGCCTCCAGCGCCTCGAAATCCAGGGTATAGCCCTGTTCCCCGCGCAGCAGAGGATTGGAAAGGGGCGTCCGGCCCGTGGCCTGGAGGATACGGAGGAAGGGGGGATAGGCGGGGGTCTGGAAGATGACGCCCTCTCCCGGCTGGGTAAAGGCCTGCACAGCCTGTCCCACGGCGTGGACCACGCCGAAGGCGTTGATGATCCAGCCCGGCTGGATTTCCCAGCCGTGGCGGCGGCGCATCCATCCCGCCACAGCGGAGCGATACGCCTCATCCATGGAGGTGTAGCCGTAGACGCCGAACTCGGCGGCCTCCCGCAGGGCGGAGATGATCTCCGGCGCGGTCATCAGGTCCATGTCCGCGATGGAAAAGGGGATGACGTCGGGGTCGGCGACGCCTGCCCGCTCCAGAGGCTGCCACTTGGAGGCGCCGATGCCTCTCCGGGGGCGGAGGGTGGTGAAATCATACATAGGGGGACCAGCTCCTTTCTCTCTTTCGGGTCAATGAACATAACAGGAAGGCGGCCTCGCGGCCGCCTTCCTGGCAGAGCGGCGGGGCTTATTCCGCCGAAATGAGATAATAGTAGACGGGCTGTCCGCCGGAGAGCAGGGTGATCTCGGCGTTGGGACACTCGGCGGTGAAGATCTCCAAGGCGGTCTGGGCCTGGCTTTCGGTCACATCTTCGCCGTAATAGACGGTGATGAACTCGGCCTCCTTCTGCGGCGCATCCTGGGCCAGCCGCCGGAGCAGGGCCAGGATATCCCGGTCGGTGCCGAAGAGCTGGCTCTCGCTGAGGGCCAGATAGTCCCCCTCCTTGATGTCGAAGCCGTCGAAGTCGGAGTTGCGGGCGGCATAAGTGATCTGGGAGGTATGGACGTTCCCCAGCGCCTGGGTCATGGCCTGGGTGTTGTCCTCCTGAGAGGCGTCGGGGGCAAAGCACAGCAACGCGGAGACGCCCTGGGGAATGGTCTTGCTGGGCAGGACCACCACGGTTTTGCCTTCAGCCAGAGGGACGCACTGCTCGGCGGCCATGATGATGTTTTTGTTGTTGGGCAGGACATAGACCACCTCGGCAGGCGTCTTGTCGATCTCCTTCATGATATCCTCGGTGGAGGGGTTCATGGTCTGTCCGCCGGAGATGATGCCGTCCACCCCCAGGTCCCGGAACACGGCGCTGATGCCGTCGCCGGCGCAGACGGAGACGAAGCCGTATTTCTTCTCCGGGGGGGCCACCTTGCGCACCTCCTCCTGTTCTGCGGGATGGCCGGCGGCCTCCTCCAGGATCTCGGTGTGCTGATTGCGCATGTTTTCGATCTTCACGGTCTGGAGCGAGCCGTAGGTGATGGCCTCCTCCAGCACCTTGCCGGGGTGGTTGGTGTGGACGTGGACCTTGATGATCTCGTCGTCGTCCACCAGCACCAGGGAGTCGCCCAGTGCGGAGAGAAAGCCCCGCAGGGCCTCCGGGTCCTTCTTGCTGTCACGGGAGCAGATGAACTCGGTGCAGTAACCGAATTTGATGTCCTCCGTCTTGAAGGTGCCGAAATCAGCGTGCTCCTGGACCTTGGAGGGCGCCTCGTCCTCCGTGCCCGCGGGCATGGGCTCGCCCCGCAGCTCGTCCAGCATGCCCTGGAGAATGACCAGGAAGCCCTTGCCGCCGGCGTCCACCACGCCGGCCTTCTTGAGAACCGGGTTCTGGTTGACGGTGTCGGCCAGGGCGATGTGGCCCTCCTTGATGGCCTCGTCCAGCACGAACTCCACGGAGCGGTCCTCACGGGCGGCCTCCGCGGCCCGCCGGGCGGCCAGGCGGGAGACGGTGAGGATGGTGCCCTCGGCGGGCTTCATCACCGCCTTGTAGGCGGTTGCCACGCCGTAATCCAGGGCCACGGCGAAGTCGCCGCCGTCAGCCTGCTCCTTGTCCTTGAGGGCCTTGGCAAAGCCCCGGAACAGGAGGGAGAGAATGACGCCGGAGTTGCCGCGGGCGCCCCGCAGAAGGGCGTTGGCGTTGGTCTGGGCCACCGCGCCCACGCCGGCGGGCGCCTTCTTCTTCAGCTCGGCGGCGGCGGTGGAGATGGTCATGCTCATGTTGGTGCCGGTATCCCCGTCGGGGACCGGAAAGACGTTGAGCTCGTTGATCTGCTGCTTCTGGGAATTGATGGAGGCCGCGGCGTGGATCACCATCTGAGCCAGCGACGCCCCGTCAATGGTTCCTCTCATGTCGAATGTTCCTTTCTATGACGGTTTGGGCTGGGCGATCAGCCGATGACCATGGAGTCTACGCAGACGTCCACATTTTTTACCTTCACGCCGGTGATGCGTTCGACGATATAGCGCACCTCACTCATGATGGAGCGGCTGACGGCGGTGAGATTTACGCCGTTGTCCACAATGATGTGGAGCTCGATGGAGACGGTGGCGTCGTCGTTGAAGCGGACTTTGACGCCCTTGGCCATGGATTCCCGGCGCAGGAGATGGACCAGGCCGTCGGTGGTGGAGCGCACAGCCATACCCTTGACGCCGTAGCAGTTGGTGGCCGCGGCGCCGGTGATGTTGGTGAAGACGTCAGGGCTGATGGAGATGGCGCCCCGCTCTGTTTCCAGTCTCATATGGAACCTCCTTACAGGACAGAGTATACCTATTTTGGATTTTATATATTGTATTCTATTTTGGCCTTAAATACAAGGGAAAAAGTTATAAGGGGTGATTGTAATTTGCACAGAAATCGTGTACACTATGAATATCTCTGAACAATGGGAGGCGTATTTGGGATGAAAGTTGCCCGTTTTGTGTTGAAGATCGTCGGCTGGTCCTTGGCGCTGGCCGCGGCGGTGTGCTGTGTCGTGGCCTACTGGGACAAGATCACCAGCAGCCTGTGCTGCCTGAAAGATAAGCTCTCCGAGAAGGGCGAGTGTTGCTGTCACCCCTCTGAGTTCGACGATTATGCCGACTGGGACGAGTGAGAAAACGATGGATGGACAAGGCCCGGAGCCATGCGGCTCCGGGCCTTGCTTTTTATGACTCGTCCGCGGTGTGCTCCAGGCGCTCCGGGGTGGTGCCGTTGAGCCGCTTGTCCATCATAAAGAAGGTAAAGTTCCCGGTGGCCACCTCCAGGCCCTCGTCGTCGGTGAGGGATACGTGATAGACGCTGAGCGTACGCCCCGTTTTTTCCGGTGTGGCCCGGCAGCGGATCTTCTGATTGGTGCCCATGGCCGGACGGAGAAAGTGGAAGGCATAGTTCACCGTCACGCAGGTGCGGTGCTGGGCGGAGGAGGCGGTCCAGCCGCCCACGGAGTCGGCCAGGGCGGCCAGACAGCCCCCGTGGACAATGCCGTGGGGGTTCAGGCTCTCGCGGGTGACGATCAGCTCGCCCTCGCCGCTGCCGTCCTCGTAGGTGGCGGTGACCCGAATGTTGTTGTGGGAAGAAAAGGGATCGTACCGGGCGATGGCCTCGGCGTCCAAAAGCTTTTTTTTCGTGGAAGAATCCATGGAGCATCCTTTCCCTGGCCCCCTGAGAATGGGGACAGGCATGATTCAAAGACTTATAGGGCCGACATAAAATAGGTAAAGTCTCCGCTGGCCACCACGGTGTCGGCGTCGTCCAGGAGAACTACGTGATAGACGCACAGCGTCCGGCCCAGTTTTACCGGCGCGGCCCGGCAGCGGATTTTCCGGCTGGTGCCCATGGCCGGACGGAGAAAGTTGAGGGTATAGCTGGCGGTGGCGCTGTTGCAGTGCTGCACGGCACCCGCCACCCAGCCGCTGACGGCGTTGGCCAGCGTGGCGAGGCAGCCGCCGTGGACCGCGCCCCTGGGGTTGAGGCATTCCGGCGTGATCGTCAGCTCGCCCTCGCCGCTGCCGTCGGCATAGGCGGCGGTGACCCGAATGTTGTTGCGGGTGGAGAAGGGGTCCTTTTCGGCGATGGCCTGGGCGTCCAGAATGTTTTTCTTATTGCAGGAAGCCATTGAGTATCCTCTCCTCGGCCTCCTCTTCGGTAAGGCCCAGGGTCATGAGCTTCATGAGCTGGTCTCCCGCGATGCGGCCGATGGCGGCCTCGTGGATGAGCTGGGCGTCGGGACACTCGGCGGTGATGGCGGGGATGGACTTGATCTTGGCGTTGCCCATGATGATGGAGTCGCACTGGACATGGCCGAAGCACTTGGCCTCGCCGATCATTCTGGGGTAGAAGATCTGCTGGGACTCGTCCTGGGCCACAGAGCGGGAGATGACCCGACCGGAGGCGCCATCACCGGCCAGGACGATGTCCATCTCGGACTCGGCCACCTGCGCGCCGTCGGTGAGGAGCTTCTCAGTGATGGTCCCCTCGCCGCCGGGGCCCACCACGATCTTGGTGTAGCGCTTGGTGGAGTCCACGCCCCGGATCTGCGTGGTCTCCATATGGATGGAGGCGCCCTCCTCCAGATAGGCGATGGTCTGGGGGTTGAAGATGCGCTTGCCGGTCCCCTCGCCCTCGCCGTAGTGCTTTTCATAATAGCGCACCTTGGCGTTTTTGCCCACGTGGAAGGTGTGCACGCCGTCGTGCTGGCTGGTATCGCAGCCGCCGTTGTGGATGCCGCAGCCGGCGACGATGTCCACGTCGCAGTCCTCGCCGATATAGAAATCGTTGTACACCAGCTCCGTGAGGCCGGTCTCGGTGATGATGACGGGGATGTGGACCGACTCATGCTTGGTGCCGGGGGCGATGTGGATGTCGATGCCGGACTTGTCGGTCTTGGTGTCGATCACGATGTGGGCGGTGTTGTTCCGGCCGCCCGCGCCGCCGTTTTTGCGGATGTTATAGGCCCCCACGGGGAGACTGTCCAGGTCGGCGATCTCCTTGAGGAGCTTGGCTTCTAATTTGTCCATGGTGTTACGCCTCCTTCATATAGCTGCACCCGGACACGGTGTTGGCCAGGATCTGAGGAAAGATCTCCTCCTTGGGGCCATGCTGGGTGATGACGCCGCCGGAGACCATCACGATCTCGTCGGCCAGATCGATGATGCGCTCCTGATGGGAGATGACCACCAGGGTGGCGCTCTTCTCGTCATGGAGCTGGCGGAAGGTCTCGGTCAGACGGGAGAAGGACCACAGGTCGATGCCGGCCTCCGGCTCGTCAAAGATCATCAGCCCCGCGGACCGGGCCAGGATGGTGGCGATCTCTATGCGTTTGACCTCGCCGCCGGAGAGGGAGGCGTCCACCTCGCGGTCGATATAGTCGTTGGCGCACAGGCCCACCCGGGTGAGGTACTGGCACTCCTCCTCGTGGGAGAGGTCCTGGCGGCCGGAGGCGAGCTCCAGCAGATCCCGGACCCGCAGGCCCTTGAACCGGGGGGGCTGCTGGAAGCCGTAGCTGATGCCCTTCCGGGCGCGGTCGGTGATGGAAAGGCCGGTGATATCCTCGCCGTTCCAGAGGATGGAGCCGGAGGTGGGCTTCACCAGCCCCATAATGGCCTTCGCCAGCGTGGTCTTGCCGCCGCCGTTGGGGCCGGTGACGACCACGAATTTGTGATCCGCGATGGTAAGGGAGACGTCGTTGAGGATGCCGAGCTCCCCGCCGGATTCGTCGGACACCTGATAGGATAAATGCCTGATTTCCAGCATGTTAAGGACTCCTTTTGTTTCTATGTCGCATCTTGACTTTTTATTCTACCATAATTCCGATTGATTAACAAGAATTTCTTTTCCTCCCCGGCCCGTGCCGGTTTGGCCGCTTCTGCATAGTATGGACTGAATCACTGGATTTATAGGAGGCAGTTTCATATGGAACAGAATCAGATGCCACAGCCGGGCCCGGGACTCTGCGGCAGCGACCGCGAGATCTTCGAGCGGGTGTGGGGGCGCGTGACGCGCTCGGGCGGGGCGGAGAGCCCCATCGAGCCCGTTCCGGCGGCGGAATGGCCGCACGCCCCCCAGTACATACAGGGGTATATGCCCCAGGTCACGGCTCCCGAGCCGGCCCCTGTGCCGGCGATGCCGGCTCCGGTCCAGCCGGAGCCCTCTCCCGCCCCGGAGCCCAGGCGGGCGGAGGCCGCCGATATCCGCTGTCTGGGCCCCTCCTCCGCCGTCCACGGCGCGGAGCTCCAGGCCTTCATTGAGGATGAGCTGGGAGACCACAGGACCTATACCGCGCTGTCCCGGCGGACCGCCGGGCAGGCCTCCCGGACCTTCGCCTCCATGGCGGCGGATGAGAAGCGCCACGCCAAGCGGCTCTCTGCGGCCTATTTTCTCATCTCAGGCGTGCGCTACTGGCCGGCGGACCGGGCCCCTGTGCGGCTGGAGGGGACCTATCTGAGCACCCTGCGCAGCCGCTTTTTGGGAGAACAGAAGGGGGAGGCGGAGTACCGCGCCGCCGCCGGACGGACCGAGGACCCCTGCCTGCGGGAGCTGTACCTGGAGCTGGCGGAGGACGAAAACGCCCACGGCTGGATGCTGCGTGGGATGCTGGAGAAAATGTAAAGCCGTGCCCGCTGCAACCCGAGGGTTGCAGCGGGCACAGTTTTGGGGGCTCACTTTTTCAGGAGATAGCGGTGGCAGGCGGGGGTCTCCACCTTCTTGTCCCGGCAGCGGGGGTCCGTGCAGTGCCCCACGGACAGCGGGCGGAAGGTCTGTCCGAACTTGTAGTAGTGTTGGATAAAGTGTTTGCAGGTCTCGCAGGTTTTTGTGTCGTCCATAGTTATCACCTCGACATATAATATACACCATTAATGCGCCATATGCAAGCCCCTTGTTCTAAAAAAACGAATATGATATAGTACATACATAGTATACAGGAGGTAAGTATGATGGCTGAGTCCAAATTGGTGAATCGTACCCGTTTCATATCATCATTAAAAAATGAATTGGTTCCCCAACTGGCGAAACTTTCTGAAGAGACGCGGGTCCCCAAATCCCGGCTCCTGGATGAGGCCATTGAGGACCTGCTCAAAAAATATGAGAAGAGGAGGGCGCTCTATTGAGCGCCCTCCTCTTTTGGCGTGTTCTATCATTATATCTCCTGGGGACCTTCGCCTGAGCCGCCGAAGGTCCTGATGGCCCTGGCGTCTTCGGCTCTCTTCTCCTCGATGGCGTCTTTGAGGAGCATATCCTTGACCTTCATGAGGCGGATGGTAGAGGCGCGCTCATTTTCATCCAGCTTCATGGAGATATATTTGATGCTCTCTTCCATCTGGGGGATCTTGACGTATTCCAGGGCGTTGACCCGGCGGCGGGTCTTTTCGATCTCCTCTGCCAGGAGCTGAGAGGTCTTTTCCATCTCAGCCAGGCGCAGCATATCCTGGAACACGCCCGAGAGGGCGTCCACCGCGTCGTCCAGAGCGCCGGAGGTGGCGGCAAAGCCGTAGGGGTACACGTCCCCCGCCTCGGCGTTCTTGGTCTTGAAGTGGTACTCCGGCACGTTGACCGACATGACGTTCTGGAAGTCCATGGTCAGCTCCACGGACTGCTTGGGGTACATGAGGGACTGCTCCAGCATCTCGGTGGACATCAGGGCCGAGGCCACGGTAAAGGAGCCGTGGGCCTGCATCAGGGCCTCCTCCACCCGCCTCCGGAGGGCGCGGTTTTCCCGGACCACATCCAGAAACTGCTTCATCAGCTCGTCCCGCTTATCCTTCAGGAGCTTGTGGCCCCGGCGGGCCGTCTTCAGCCGCCCCTTGAGGCGGGTGAGCTCCATTCGGGTGGGGTTCACAGTGGTCGCAGGCATGCGTTATCCCTCCTTTTTCGGGAGGTACTTTTCAATGAACTCCGGCTTGATCCGCTTGAGCTCGGAGGCGGGCAGGATGGACAGAAGGTCCCAGCCCAGGTCCAGGGTATCGGTGATGGAGCGGTTCTCGTCGGTGCCCTGGTTCACATACCGCTTTTCGAACTCATCGGCGAACTTGGCGTACAGGAGATCGGTGGGGGAGAGAGCCGCCTCGCCCAGGATGGACATCAGCTCCTTGTTCTCCTTGCCGGTGGCATAGGCGGCGAAGAGCTGGTTCATGGTCCCGGCGTGGTCCTCGCGGGTCCGCCCCACGCCGATGCCCTTGTCCTTCAGACGGGACAGGGAGGGCAGCACGTCCACAGGGGGATTGATGCCCTTGCGGTAGAGCTCGCGGGAGAGGATGATCTGGCCCTCGGTGATATAGCCGGTGAGGTCGGGGATGGGGTGGGTCTTGTCGTCCTCGGGCATGGTGAGGATGGGGATGAGGGTGATGGAGCCGGGCTTGCCCAACTGACGGCCGGCCCGCTCGTAGATGGTGGCCAGGTTGGTATAGAGGTAGCCGGGATAGCCGCGGCGGCCCGGGACCTCCTTCTTGGCCGCGGATACCTCCCGGAGGGCCTCGGCATAGTTGGTGATGTCGGTAAGGATGACCAGCACGTGCATGCCCTTCTCAAAGGCCAGATACTCGGCGGCGGTCAGGGCCATGCGGGGGGTGGCGATACGCTCCACGGCCGGGTCGTTGGCCAGGTTGGTGAAGAGCACGGTGCGGTCGATGGCCCCGGTGCGGCGGAAGTCCTGGATAAAGAAGTCGGCCTCCTCGAAGGTGATGCCGATGGCGGCAAAGACCACGGCGAAATTGCCCGCGTCGTCCCCCAGCACCTTGGCCTGGCGGGCGATCTGGGCGGCCAGATTGGCGTGAGGCAGGCCGGAGCCGGAAAAGATGGGCAGCTTCTGGCCGCGGACCAGGGTGTTCAGGCCGTCGATGGTGGAGATACCCGTCTGAATGAACTCATTGGGGTAGTCCCGGGCGGCGGGGTTCATGGGCAGGCCGTTGATGTCCCGGAACTCCTCGGCCAGGATGGCGGGGCCGCCGTCGATGGGCTGGCCCATGCCGTTAAAGACCCGGCCCAGCATGTCGCCGGATACGCCGAGCTGCAGCGGATGGCCCAGGAAGCGGATCTTGGACTCGGCCAGATTGATGCCGGCGGAGGGCTCGAAAAGCTGGACCACGGCGGTATCGCCGTTGACCTCCAGCACCTGGCAGCGGCGGACGGAGCCGTCGGGCAGCTCGATCTCGCCCAGCTCGTCGTAGGCGACGCCCTGGACCTGCTTGACCAGCATCAGGGGTCCGTTGACCTCCTGAATGGTGCGGTATTCACGAATCATTCCTCAGCACCTCCCTTGGCAACCGCCGCGTCGATCTGCTCGGCCATCTCCTGCTCCATGGCGGCATAGACGGCGGGATAGTCGGCGTCGGGCACGCTCTTGGCGCGGCCCATCCGCTCCCGGAAGGGGATGGCGAAGAGGTCGGTCACCGGGGCGCCCTTTACAATGGCGGCGCGGCAGAGCTTGTCGTACTCCAGGATCATGCCCAGCATCTTGTCCTGGCGGTCATAGCTGGAGTACCAGTCCACCTCCATGAAGCCGTTCTGCTGGAGGAAATCCTCCCGCAGCATTTTTGCGGTCTCCAGGGTGAGCTGGTCGGCGGCGGACAGGGAGTCCTTGCCCACCAGCTGGACGATCTCGTTGAGGCTGGCCTCCTCCTGGAGGATGCTCATGGCCTTGTCGCGGTTGACCATGAACTGGGGCCCCAGATTCTCGTCGTACCAGGGCTTGAGGGAGTCGAGGTACAGGGAATAGGAGTTGAGCCAGTTGATGGCGGGGAAGTGACGGCGGTAGGCCAGCGAGGCGTCCAAAGCCCAGAACACCTTGACGATGCGCATGGTGGCCTGGCTGACGGGCTCGGAGAGGTCGCCGCCCGGGGGAGAGACCGCGCCCACGGCGGTCAGGCTGCCGCGGCGGTCTCCCTGGGAGGTGATGCACTCCACCGAACCGGCCCGCTCGTAGAACTGGGCCAGACGGGAGGCGAGGTAGGCGGGGTAGCCCTCCTCGCCGGGCATCTCCTCCAGGCGGCCGGACATCTCGCGCAGGGCCTCGGCCCAGCGGGAGGTGGAGTCGGCGATAACGGCCACGTCGTACCCCATGTCACGGAAATACTCGGCAATGGTGATGCCGGTGTAGATGGACGCCTCACGGGCGGCCACAGGCATATCGGAGGTGTTTGCGATGAGCACGGTCCGCTTCATCAGGGACTCGCCGGTACGGGGGTCCACCAGCTCGGGGAACTCCCGGAGCACGTCGGTCATCTCGTTGCCGCGCTCGCCGCAGCCGATGTAGATGACGATATCCACATCGGACCACTTGGCCAGCTGGTGCTGCATGACGGTCTTGCCGGAGCCGAAGGGCCCGGGGATGGCGGCGGTGCCGCCCTTGGCCACGGGGAACATGGCGTCAACGATGCGCTGGCCGGAGAGAAGGGGCGTCTTGGGGGGATATTTGTGTTTGTAGGGGCGGCCCACACGGACGGGCCATTTCTGCGTCATGGTGAGGGGCACCACGTCCCCCTTGGGGGTGCGCAGGGTGGCCACGGTGTCCAGCACGGTGAAGGAGCCGGACTGGATGGTCTCCAGGGTGCCGCTCATCTTGGGAGGGATCATGATCTTGTGGAGGACGGAGGAGGTCTCCTGGACGGTGCCGATGACGTCGCCGCCCTCCACCTTGTCGCCGGGCTTGGCGGTGGCCTGGAAGTCCCAGTGCTTCTGGCGGTCCAGGGCCGGGACCTCGATGCCGCGGGTAATGGTGGAGCCGGCGATCTTCATGATGCCCTCCAGGGGCCGCTGGATGCCGTCGTAGATATTTTCGATCAGGCCGGGGCCCAGCTCCACCGACAGGGGGGAGCCGGTGGTTTCTACCGCCGCGCCGGGGCCCAGGCCGGAGGTCTCCTCATAGACCTGGATGGAGGCGGAGTCCCCGTTCATGGTGAGGATCTCGCCGATGAGGCGCTGCTCGCCCACGCGGACCACGTCGGCCATGTTGGCGTCCGAAAGTCCCGTGGCGACCACCAGCGGGCCGGAGATTTTTACGATCTTTCCGCTGCTCAAATATATCGACCTTCTTTCGGGTGATTTCGCTGCGATGCGGGCGGGGGGTTACAGGATATCCGCGCCTACCGCCCGTTCCACGGATTTTTTCACGTTGGCCATGCCGATGCCCAGACTGCCGCCCTTGCCGGGGATAAGGATGATGGCGGGGGTCAGATTATCCTTGTAGCGGGCGATCTCCGGCTCCAGCCCCTGGGCAAGCTGTTCGGTGAGGTAGATAATGGCGGTGTCGCTCTTGGCCAGGCGGTGGAGAATCTCCCGGGCCGCCTCCACCGTCTCGGCGGGGTAGACGTCCAGCCCCAGGGCCTTGAAGCCCAGGACGCTGGCCTGATCCCCCAGCACGGCGATGCGGTATTTTTCGTTAGACATAGCTCTCACGCAGCCTTTCCCGGATGGTATCCGAATCCAGCCCGGCCAGCCGACCGGTGAGGATGATGCGGATGGTGGTGAGCTCGTTCTCTTTGGCGTACAGATAGCCGATCAGGGGGTGCTCGCCGAAGGCCACCCGCTTTCCCTGGGTGAGATAAGCGGTGAGGGCGTTGTCGCAGAGCCGCTCGAAGTCGGTGAGGGCGCCCCCCTTGACCGCTTCGGCGCCGGAGGCCGCGGCGGCCTCCAGATAGGTGTGGGAAAAAACCTGCGTCAGCTCGCCGCGGCCGGTGACGGCGGCGGTGATGCTGTCCAGACTCACATTCCCACCGGGGATCAGCGCCCGGCGGAGGAAGTCCGCCCCCTTGCCCATCCGCGCGGAGCGGACCGCCGAGCGCAGGTTGGCGCTGTCGATGGACAGCCGGACGTAGCCCAGCAGGAACTGGCTGCGGGCGGCCTCCGCCGCCCGGAGCATCTCCGCATAATAGGCCCGGTCCAGCACAAAGTCCGCGGCCTGCGGGTCGCCGCTGGAGGCCATGGTGTCCTTGGCCTCCGCCACGGCGGCCCGGAAGGTCTCGCTGTACCGACTCAGATCTCCCTTGAGGTAGTCCTCCTGCAGGGCGGCGGCGGGATAGCGGCCGGCGTCCAGGAACAGCCCGTCCGGACGCTGCCCGGTGGCCTCCGCCTTCAGGAGCACCTTGGCGTTGTGGTAGTCGTACTTGATACAGAACACGTCCACGATGCTGGGGTCGGGCACGGAGCGGCGCAGCTCGGTGAACAGCTCCAGCCTGGCCTGATCCAGGGTGTGCTCGATGGAGGCGGGCGTCAGGGAGGCGAACTCCCCGTAGCCGCACTCGGACAGGACCTTGGCGGCGTCGTCCACGCTGTGGGCGCCCAGCATCCGCTCCATGCGCTCCCGGGTCAGGAGCCGGTTTTCCATCGCATGGATGCGGGCCGAAATATAGAGATAGTCGTACTCATTGATTTTTTTGGCCAATGGTCACCCTCCTTTCCTTGCGGCGAGAGGCCCTAATCAAAGAGAGTCTTTGCCACTTCCGCGGCCAGGGCGTCCCGCTGGAGGTGGATGAGCACCTCGAAGGAGCAGTTGGTCTCCACGTTGTTGTCCCGGAGGATGAGACCGCCGGCCATGGGACGGGATTCCTCGGCCAGGGTGAGCATGCCGGTCCCTGCCAGCACGGCGGAGGCGCCGGCCACCACCTTGTCCAGAATGGCGCCGGCCTTGGAACCGGTGAGCTCCTCGGGAAGCTTGGGGGCCACCTTCCGGGCCAGGATGTCATTGGCCAGGGTGACGACCTGCTTGCCGAAGCGGGCCCGGTCCTTCTGTGAGAAGATGACAGCCTCATGTCCGGAGCGGCTGCCGGCTGCGGCCAGATTGGCCAGAAGAGAGACATACTCGGCGTCGGGCAGGCTGGTGAGCTTCTCCAGCGCCCGCTGGAAAGCCCTTTCCACCATCTCCTGCTTGGTGCCCAGCGTCAGCTTGCGGGCCTCCAGCCGGGCCATATCCCCCAGCCGCTCTTCCCGCTGGGCGGCGGCCAGAGCGCCCCGCTTCAGGGTGGCCTCGGCCTCGGCCCTGGCCCTGGCCTCATAGTCGGCCAGGATTTCCGCCGCCTGGGCCTGGGCCTGGGCGGTCAGATCGTCGATCTCGCGCTGGACGTCGGCCTCGATCTGACCGGTGATTTTTTCGATACCGTTCATAGGTTACCGCCTTTCCTTCCTGTCTTGTCCCGAAGGACCGCCCTTACAGAGCGTTCATCAGCAGCAGCACGGAGGCCAGCAGAGACAGGATGGCGTAGAACTCCACGATACCGCAGAGGATAATGCCCTTGGCCCAGTCGTCGGGCTTCTTGGCGACCACATTGATGGCGGAGGCGGCCACGCGGCCCTGATAGATGGCGGACAGCCAGCCGCCGATGGCCATGGGGATACAGGAGACGCAGATGGTGAGGCCCTGCGTGACGGAGAGGTCCACGATGCCGCCGGAGAAAGCGCCCATGGTAAACAGGGCGAAGAACCAGATGACCAATCCGTACAGGCCCTGGGTGCCGGGAAGCACCTGGAGGATCAGGCACTTGGAGAAATGCTCAGGGTTCTCACTCAGAACGCCGGTAGCGGCCTCGCCCACCATGCCGGTGCCTTTCGCGGAGCCGACGCAGCACAGGCCCACCGCCAGCGCGGCGCCCAGAAACGCCAGACCAATACCGCCAAATTGAGCAATGAATTCAGCCATGTTAATTTTCCTCCTTGATATCTACATATTTGGTTTGGATCAGCAGGGGCCGGAAGGGCTTGCCGCCCTCCTTGTAGAAACGGTTGAAGAATTCCAGGCACTGGAGCCGCAGGTCATGAACGTAGCAGCCCAGCAGATTCAGCGCGAAGTTGAGCATATTGCCGATGAGGGAGATGATTACGAAGCCGATCACGTTGCCCGTCACCGAGCCCAGCGTGTTGAATACCTGGGCGATGACGCTGCCCGCCAGCATCAGAGCCATCAGACGCGCGTAGGAGAGGATGTCGCTGAAAAAGCCGGTGGCGCCGTTGTAGACCGTCCCGATGAGGGAGGTGATCTTTCCAAAGCCCTTGGCATTCCGGGTCCCGGCGTAGAGCAGCATGACGAGTCCGACGATCAGGACCACGGGATAGCCGCCCACCGAGCCGATGCCCAGCACGGCCAGGGCGATGCCGGCGAGGATGATCCACCAGGTCACCTCGTCCCAAATGGCGTCGGCCACCTGGCCGGCCTGCACCTTGCGCACCACGCTGATGATCATGCCGGTGATGATCTGGATCAGGCCCAAGGCCAGAGAGCCCACCAGAATGGCCAGTGTGTCGTTGAGGGGGGTGAACAGGGCTGGAAGCTCGGTGAGTGTGGTGTTGGGGTTGATGATCTTGGCCAACTGGGGAATAAAGTCGCCCAGGAAGCCGCCGGTCAGCGCGCCCATGATAAAGGTGCTGATGCCGCACAGCAGCAGCAGACCGGCAAAGTCCCGCATACCGCCCTTGGGCCGCATGACGCGGAACATAAAGACGGCGCCCAGGACCATCAAAATGCCGTATGCCATATCCGCCATCATCAGCCCAAAGAAGAAAATGAAGAAGGGGGCCATCAGCGGATTGGGGTCCACGCCGTCATAGGCGGGGAGAACATACATATTGGTGACCATGTTGAGAGGCCGGGTCAGCGCATTGTTCTTGAGCTGGATCGGCACGGAGGGGTATTCCTCTGGCTGGGGATCCGAGGCTTCCCACGCGGTGGGGTACCGGCTCAGGAGCGACTCCAGACGGGGCAGGCTCTCCGCCGGGACCCAGCCCTCCAGAAAGATGGTGGTCTGGGAAGCCAGGAGCCGCCCCTTGACCTCCTCCCGCTGGATGTCCTGGGTCATACGGTCCATGCAGAGCTTCAGGTCCTCCCGGTGGACCGCCTCGCCGGAGATGGCGGCCCTGCAGGCCTCCAGCTCCCGGCCCAATTCAGCAAGACGGGCCTCGATCCGGTCGGTGTTGGCCCGGGCGGTGCCCTCCCAGCCCCGCAGAGAGGAGGGAGTGAAACCAAAGCCCTTCAAAAGGTCCAGGGCCTCCTCTTCCGCTTTTCGATGGCAGAGGAGAAGCACATACTGAAATTCCCGGTCGTGCCCGGCCCAAGTGAGCTGGGCCAGCTCCGTGGCAGTGGCCAGCGCCCGCTCCACCGCCTGCCGGTCCGCCGATCCGGGAAAGGCGCCGAAGGTCACGGAGACCTCGCGGGTGGACGGGGTGTTCAGATCCACCTCCAGCTCCAGCCAGGGGGCGAGGGAGGCCTTCTGCGCGGCGAGCTTACTCTGCTCTGCGTAGATGGCGTTGATGCGCGCTTCGTGTCCGGTGATGCGTTCCGCAGCGTCCAAGGCTTCCCGCCGGGCCTGATCGTCAAAGAGCTGCCCTTCGGTGATCTCGGGCCTGGGAGAAAACAGACCGCCCTTGGAGGGTGCATAGCGGTTCAAGAGCTCCAGCGCGGCGCGCAGAGCGTCGGCACGGGCCCTGGTGTCCGCCAGAGCGGTGTCATCCACCCGGATGAAGGCGCTCCAGTCCGGATCCTCCATGCAGTCGGTGGGCTCCCGGACCTGCACGCAGCCCAGATGCTGGAGCTGGCGGAGAAGCTCCTCCCGGTGGGCGGCCATGCAAAACAGCCGCAGGCGTTTCATTTTGACAATGGACATTAGACTCCCACTACCCTTCTGATAATGAGTGCCGCCGCGTCCTCCAGTTTACCTTCCGCCGCTTGGCGCAGGCTGTCGCAGGACCGCCGCGTTTCCTCCATGACGGCTTCCGAGTGTTTCGCCGCGGACTCCTCCGCTTTGGTGAGCATGACCTTGACCTGGACGTCCGCCTCGGCCTTTGCCGCGCTCAGACGCTCTCGGCCCTGACGTTCTGCGTCGGCGATCAGCTTCTTTGCCTGTTCCACCGCCTCCGCCTTACGCGCGCGGGCCTTCTGCTCGGTTTCCGTCACCTTTTGGACTGCTTCCAAAGACATTCCATCACCGCCTTTCCATGTGCTTAAGCACGAACATCTGGATACTGCCCCAGAATACTTACCATGATACACGTTTGGGGCGTCAAAATCAATATACAAACTTGAACCAATGTCTAAATTGGTGGGGCCTATAGAAAAAATTTCAGGAGACCACACAAAAGCTGTCGCTGTGCGGCCTCCTAAAATTGTAATAAGTGGGAAAATAGTATCCAAATACTGACGGAAAAGGAAGAATGAGAACAAAAAATTTTTAGCTCCAACCCCGCCTCAAAATCAGGATGGAGAAAAATGGAGAGAAAATTCGGCGTTTTGACGGGGTCAAGGCCAGAGGCACCAACTGCGGTCTGAAACGCCCGCCTGCGTGTCGATAGATACCAGATTGACCTCGGGCCGGGAGAGGCCGGCTTCGTCCAGCAGTTGGACGCACTGTGTCCAGGCGGCGCCCAGATCCCGGACCCAGATCCGGTCCATGCGCTCTGCCATGCCGGACAGGGTCTGGCCGCTCTCTTCGCTGGTGGCAGCCTCTAGCGTGTCCCGGTCTGTGACTACGGAGAGGACCACTTCCGGGTACTGCTCCTCCAGCCGCTGTACCAGGTCCGTGTAAAAGCCGCGGACGGTGGCGGGGAAGAGGGCGCTGTCATAGGCATCGTTCCTCACGATATAATCCAAGTTTCCGTCCACGGGGTACCCTGCGTTGTCCAGCAGGATCTCGTCAAAACCAAGGCCCGCCAGCTCCAGACAGATATCGATGAGATAGCCCTGGGCGTCGCTGCTGGAGGGGGAGAGCCAGCGATAGCCGCCGTTGTCCCTCCAGTTTCCGGCGGGAGAGCGGACGGCCATGTCGTTGCGCGCCTTGGGCAGGGAATTGTCCCGGAAACAGGACACGCGGGCCACCGTATAGAGCCCGTCAGTCCCGTTGAGGGCCAGAATAGCGGCGTTGAGAGCGGTGTCCTTCGGATTGACGCCTGCCTGATCCGCCAGGGGGAGCTCGGAGCGGTAGTGCAGAAGCCCCTCATCGGTTTTCATATCAAAAAGAGCCGCCTCTGCGCCGGCCTCCGTAAGCCGTGCTGCGGCGCTGCCGTCATAGAGGGCCTCGCCGGGCAGAAAGGCGGCGTGGAGATATGCCGGGGTCTGGATCTCCGGCGTGACCACCACCACGGGAGAGGAGGAGAAGGGGCTGGGTTCGGCGGAAGGTGCGGGCGTCTGCTGGCTCCAAGGCAGGCGGAGCTGCGCCCCATCCGCGGAAACGACCCAATAGGGCTCCAGGAAAAACAGCGCCGCCACGCCCAGAAGCAGGACCACGGCCAGTACAACGGCGGTCGCCTTTAGAAATGTGCGGAGCGGGGAGCGCCCCCGATAGGAGTCGTAGCCGTAATGTTTCCTCATTTTTGGATTCCATCCTTCGTCACAGCGGCACGGAGTGAGGACCGCGCCGGATTCGTCCGTCCGGCGCCCGCCGGGAAAACCGTTTACTATAAAGTAAGTATATCAGATAATGAGGGAAAAATCACATGGAAAACAAACTTACAGCCCAGCGTCCTCCGCCTCCTTGGACAAAAGAGCCTCATCCAGCTTGTGCAAGGCGGAGGTGATGAGGAGTCGGTCCTCCTTCGGCATGGAGCACAGGACGGAGCTGAAGTAGCCGCCCACGTCGGTCTCCGCCTTTTTCCGCAGCGCCCGATAGTTTTCGGTGACGGCGACATAGATCACTCTGCGGTCCTCACCGGAGCGGTCGCGGCGGGCCAGCTCCAACTTCTCCAGGCGGTCCACGATGCCGGAAACGGTGGAATTGGTGCTGCCGGTGCGTTCGGCCAGGGTGCTGATGGGCATGGGACCCTCCTCGCCCAGCACGGTGAGGACCAGGGCCTGGGGGAAAGTGAGCTGCAGCCGGCCAAAATGGACGCGGAACAGCCGGGACATGTGCTGGGAGACCCGAAGATAGGTCATCAGGATATCGTCAGAACCCTTCATCGCCAAAACTCCTTTCCAAGAGAAGAGAGGCTATTTCGTGTATGAACAGAGCATATCGCGTTCTGCGGGGTTCGTCAATTCTCTCGGAGGAAGTTTTACGAAATGTTTATAAATGGAGAGGAGGCGGGGCCCAGGTGAGAAGGGCGAAGAAATCCTTGAAATACACGCGAAAATTGTGTAATTTATGCTTGACATCGGGCCTTGTATGTTATATCATAATCAAGCGCCTGTTTGGGCGCAGTCTGCGATGATGCAGGAGATTGCTCAGAAATGAGGTAACTTCTGCGGAGTATGTCCGTTGATCGGGCGGCTGAGAAATCATGCGCTCGGCGTATATCGCCGGGACTTGAGTGCGACGGCCGGCTACGTTATGTGTGCCGGCCTCCTTCATGCCTCGGAATGATACGCACGGAAGAGTGTATAAAAGATTTCTCACCGTACGGAGCGGCAGACGTCACAAACCACTTCGTATGTTTTAAGGAGGAACAACCATGGCAGCTCAGAAGGAAATGATCCGCATCCGTCTCAAGGCGTACGACCACCAGCTGATCGACCAGAGTGCCGAGAAGATCGTGGAGACCGCCAAACGCACCGGCGCCACCGTGTCCGGCCCCGTGCCCCTGCCCACTAAGAAGGAGGTCGTTACCATCCTGCGCGCCGTACACAAGTACAAGGACTCCCGTGAGCAGTTCGAGCGCCGCACCCATAAACGCCTCATCGACGTCATCAAGCCCTCTCCCAAGACGGTGGAGGCCCTGATGGCCCTGGAGCTTCCCGCCGGCGTTGAGATCGAAATCAAACTGTAAGCCAAGTGCGCCGCACATCTCCCGTCCTGCCAGATCAAAGCCCGGCGAAGCGGGTTTGATTCGGAGACGAGGAACAAGGTAGCGCAGCGCGGTTTTTGCCGCAGGCGAAAACGGAGCAAAGCGGACTTTGTAACGAAGTCAGTACCGCAGTCCATCGCGTTTTTGAGATGGACGGGTCAAGTCGCGAGAGCAATGCCAGCCTGATGGGCACCTCTCCCGACCAATAACCTTATTTTAAGGAGGAAGTCACATGGAAAAGGCGATCATCGGCAAGAAAGTGGGCATGTCCCAGATCTTCGATGAAGCCGGCCACATCATCCCGGTCACGGTCATCGAGGCCGGCCCCTGCACCGTGGTCCAGAAGAAGACCACGGAAAAGGACGGCTATGAGGCGGTCCAGCTGGGCTATGAAGATGTTGCCGAAAAGAAACTCACCAAGCCTGAGTTGGGCCACCTGAAGAAGGCTGGCGAGGCCCGGAAGAAGGTCCTCAAGGAGTTCAAGCTCAACGGCGCCGCCGACCTGAACGTGGGCGACGAGATCAAGGTGGATACCTTTGCCGAGGGTGACCGCGTAGACGTCACCGGCGTCAGCAAGGGTAAGGGGTATGCCGGCGTCATCAAGCGCTGGGGCGCCCAGCGCACCCCCACCAGCCACGGCGGCGGCCCTGTGCACCGCCATGCTGGTTCTATGGGCTCCAGCACCGATCCCTCCCGCATCTTCAAGGGCAAGATCGGTGCCGGCCACATGGGAGACGAGCAGGTCACCGTCCTGAATCTGGACGTGGTCAAGGTCGACCCTGAGCTGGGCATCATTGCCGTGCGGGGCGCCGTTCCCGGCCCCAAGGGCGGCGTTGTGTATCTGCGCAACAGCGTGATCAACGTCAAGGAGAAGGGCGCCGCGGCCAACGCCAGCCTCAACCCGCAGAAGGCTTCCGCCCGCGTCAATCCCCAGAAGGCTTCCGCCCGTAACAAGTAAGAAAGGAGAGAAACCAAATGCCTAAGGCAACTGTTGTGAACATGTCCGGCACCAAGGTCGGTGAAGTGGAGCTCTCCGAAGCTGTGTTCGGGATCGAGCCCAACGAGGACGTCGTCCACGCCGTCGTGAAGAACCACCTGGCCAACTGCCGCCAGGGCACCCAGTCCGCCCTCACCCGCGCCGAGGTCTCCGGCGGCGGCATCAAGCCCTACCGCCAGAAGGGGACCGGCCGTGCCCGTCAGGGCTCCACCCGGGCTCCCCAGTGGACCCACGGCGGCATCGTGTTCGCCCCCAAGCCCCGCTCCTATCGCTACACCCTCAACAAGAAGGTGAAGCGTCTGGCCCTCAAGTCCGTCCTCTCCGCCAAGGCCGCTGAGGGCAACGTGATCGTGGTGGATGAGCTGAACGTCCCCGAGATCAAGACCAAGACCATGCAGAGCTTCCTCACCGCCGTGAACGCCGGCAAGGCCGTGCTGGTCACCCCTGAGGTCAACATGAACGTGGTGAAGTCCGCCCGGAACATCCCCGGCGTGAGCGCCACCACCGCAAAGCTCATCAATGTCTATGACATTCTCAACGCCAAGCAGCTCATCGTCGACAAGGCTGCGCTGGCCGTCATCGAGGAGGTGTTTGCGTAATGACAAAGGCTTATGACATCATTAAGCGCCCCATCATCACCGAGAAGTCTATGTCGATGACCGAGGACAAGCGCTACACCTTTGAGGTCGCCAAGGACGCCAACAAGATCGAGATTGCCAAGGCGGTGGAGGAGATCTTTGGCGTGAAGGTGGCCAAGGTCAATACTCTGAACATGTATGGCAAGGAGAAGCGCACCGGACGGTTCCCCGCCGGTCGCCGCCCCTCCTGGAAGAAGGCCATGGTCACCCTGACCGAGGACTCCAAGGCCATCGAGTTCTTTGAGGCGTAAGGAGGAGAAGAGAGACAATGGCTATCAAGACTTATAAGCCCACGACGCCCTCCCGCCGCCACATGACCGTGTCGGCCTTCGAGGGCATCGATAAGAAGGCCAAGCCTGAGCGCAGCCTGACCGAGAACCTGAAGAAGAACGCCGGGCGCAACAGCTACGGCCGCATTACCGTCCGCCATCGCGGCGGCGGCAACAAGAAGAAATACCGCATCATCGACTTCAAACGCCAGAAGGATGGCGTGGAGGCCACCGTGCTTCGCCTGGAGTACGATCCCAACCGCTCCGCCAACATTGCCCTCATCCAGTATACCGACGGAGAGAAGGCCTATATCCTGGCCCCTGTCGGCCTGAAGCCCGGCCACAAGATCGTCTCCGGCCCCGAGGCCGACATTCTCCCCGGCAACTGCCTGCCCATCGCCAACATTCCTGTGGGCGAGCTCATCCACAACATCGAGCTCTATCCCGGCAAGGGCGCCCAGTTGGTCCGCTCCGCCGGCGTGGCCGGTCAGCTCATGGCCAAGGAGAACGGCATGGCTCAGGTCCGCCTCCCTTCCGGCGAGGTCCGTTATGTGCGTGAGGAGTGCAAGGCCTGCATCGGCCAGGTCGGCAACACTGATCACGGCAACATTCAGATCGGCAAGGCCGGCCGCAAGCGCCACATGGGCTGGCGGCCCACCGTCCGCGGCAGCGTCATGAACCCCAACGACCACCCCCACGGCGGCGGCGAGGGCAAGAGCCCTGTGGGCCGTCCCGGGCCTGTCACCCCCTGGGGTAAGCCGGCCATGGGCTACAAGACCCGCAAGAAGAAGAGCCGCACCGAGCAGTTCATCGTCAAGCACCGGAATTCCAAGTAAGTAAGGAGGCAGTGAAACATGTCCAGAAGCGTTAAGAAAGGCCCGTTTTGCGCCCCCGAGCTGCTCAAGCGGGTTGACGAAATGAATAAGACCGGAGATAAGAAGGTCCTGAAGACCTGGAGCCGCGCCTCCACCATCTTCCCCTCCTTCGTCGGTCACACCTTTGCCGTCCATGACGGCCGCAAGCACGTTCCCGTCTATGTGACCGAGGATATGGTCGGCCACAAGCTGGGCGAGTTCGCCCCCACCCGCACCTTTAAGGGCCACGCGGGCGCCAAGTCCGGCAAGTAAGGAGGAGAGAGAAGAATGGAAGCGAAAGCACATCTGAGATACGTCCGGATCTCTCCCCGAAAGATCCAGATCGTCTGTGATCTCATCCGCGGGAAGAGCGTGGCCCAGGCCACCGCGATCCTGATGAATACCCCCAAGGCCGCCTCCGAGCCTCTGCTCAAGCTCCTCAAGAGCGCCGCGGCCAACGCTGAGAACAACCACGGGATGGACCCCGAGAAGCTCTACGTCTCCGAGACCTTCGCCACCCCCGGCCCCATCATCAAGCGCATGATGCCCCGGGCCCAGGGCCGCGGCTACCGGATCAACAAGCGAACTTCTCACGTCACCATCGCTGTGGCAGAACGCTAAGGGAGGAGGCAGAATCTATGGGACAGAAAGTGAATCCCCACGGCCTGCGCGTGGGCGTCATTAAGGATTGGGACTCCCGCTGGTATGCCCGCAACGAGAAGGTGGGCGACCTGCTGGTCGAGGACGACAAGATCCGCAAGTATCTGAAGAAGACCCTCTATTCCGCCGGCATCCCGAAGATCGAGATCGAGCGGGACAGCGCCAAGGTCCGCATCTACCTGCACTGCGCCCGCCCCGGCGTGGTCATCGGCAAGGGCGGCACCGAGATCGAGCGTATCCGCCTGGAGGTGGAGAAGCTCATCGGCAAGAGCGTAGCGCTGAACATCGTCGAGGTCAAGAACCCCGATATGGACGCCCAGCTGGTGGCGGAGAACATCGCCCAGCAGCTGGAGAAGCGTATCGCCTTCCGCCGCGCCATGAAAAACGCCATGGGTCGCGCCATGCGGATGGGCGCTCTGGGCATCAAGGTCCAGGTCTCCGGCCGTCTCAACGGCGCTGAGATCGCCCGCACCGAGCACTACCATGACGGCACCATTCCCCTGCAGACGCTCCGCGCCGATATCGATTACGGCTTTGCCGAGGCCGCTACCACTTACGGCCGCATCGGTGTTAAGTGCTGGATCTACAAGGGCGAGGTCCTTTCCCAGGCCCTGCGGACCACTCCCCGCACCCTAGATACCAAGAACTTCAAGGAGCGTCCCGACCGGCCCCGCCGCCGCGACGGTGACCGGAAGTTCGGCGATCGGAAGCCCGGTTTCGGCGACCGCAAGCCCGGCTTCGGCGGCCAGCGTCCTCAGGGCGGCTACGGCCAGCGCCCCGCCGGTCAGGGCTTCGGTGGCCAGCGTCCCCAGGGCGGCTTCAACAACCGTCCCGCCGCCCCCCGTCCCGCCGCTCCTGCTACTCCTAAGGAAGGAGGCGCCAACTAATGCTGCTGCCTAAGAGAGTCAAATATCGCCGCGTCCACCGCGGCCGCATGAAGGGCAAGGCCACCCGGGGCAATACCGTCACCTACGGTGAGTTCGGCCTGCAGGCCACCGAGCCCGCGTGGATCACCTCCAATCAGATCGAGGCCGCCCGTATCGCCATGACCCGCTATACCAAGCGTGGCGGTAAGGTCTGGATCAAGATCTTCCCCGACAAGCCCATCACCGAGAAGCCGGCCGAGACCCGCATGGGTTCCGGTAAGGGCTCTCCCGAGTACTGGGTGGCCGTGGTCAAGCCCGGCCGCGTCATGTTTGAGATCGCGGGCGTTTCCGAGGAGACCGCCCGTGAGGCCCTGCGTCTCGCCTCCCACAAGCTGCCTGTCAAGTGCAAAATCGTGGCGAAAGAGACCGCCGAGACCGAGAATGGTGGTGAATAATGATGAAGGCAACTGAGGTACGCAAGATGTCCGCCGCAGAGCTGGACGCCAAGCTCCTGGACCTGAAAAAGGACCTGTTCCAGCTGCGCCTGCAGCACGCCACCAATCAGCTCGACAACCCCATCCGCATCGCGGAGGTCAAGAAAGACATTGCCCGAGTCAAGACCATGATCCGTGAGCAGCAGCTCGCAGGCCGATAAGGAATAGGAGGAAATGAAGATGGAGAACAGAACTTCTTCCCGTAAAACCAGAGTCGGCCTGGTTGTCTCGGACAAGATGGATAAGACCGTGGTGGTGGCCATCGCCGACCGTGTGGCCCATCCCCTCTATAAGAAGATTGTAAAGAGGACCTACAAGCTCAAAGCCCATGACGAGCAGAACGCTTGCGGCGTGGGCGACCGCGTGAAGGTCATGGAGACCCGCCCCCTCAGCAAGGACAAGCGGTGGCGCGTGGTCGAAATCATTGAAAAAGCGAAGTAAGGAGGTGCCGGAATGATTCAGCAGGAAAGTTATCTGAAGGTGGCCGACAATACCGGCGCCAAGGAGATCAAGACCATCCGCGTGCTTGGCGGCTCCAAGCGCAAGTACGGCAATATCGGCGATGTGGTCGTGGCCTCCGTCCGTAAGGCTCAGCCCGGCGGCACCGTGAAGAAGGGCGAGGTCGTCAAGGCCGTGATCGTCCGCTCCGCCCGCGGCGTCCGCCGCGCCGACGGCAGCTATGTCCGCTTTGACGACAATGCCGCTGTCCTCATCAAGGACGACAAGAATCCCCGCGGTACCCGTATCTTTGGGCCCGTGGCCCGTGAGCTGCGCGACAAGGATTACATGAAGATCCTGTCCCTGGCTCCCGAAGTGCTGTAAGGGGGTAGGAGAAAACATGAACAAGATGAGCATCAAAAAAGACGACCTGGTGGTCGTCCTCTCCGGCAAGGACAAGGGCAAGCAGGGCAAGGTCCTCTCCGTCCTCCCCAAGGAGAGCAAGGTCATCGTGGAGAAGGTCAACATCGTCTCCCGCCACACCAAACCCCGCAAGCAGGGCGAGGAGGGTGGCATCCTGAAGAAGGAAGCCCCCATCTATGCCTGCAAGGTGCAGAAGGTGTGCCCCAAGTGCAATAAGCCCACCCGCATCGGCCATAAGGTCGAGGGCGGCAAGAAGGTCCGCGTCTGCAAGAAGTGCGGCGCTGAAATCTGAGAGAGGAGGAGTGATTGAATATGGCAGAGGAAAAGAAAGTGCCTAACCTGAAGGCCAAATACCAGCAGGAAGTCGCTCCTGCTCTCATGCAGAAGTTCGGCTACAAGAGCACCATGCAGATTCCCAAGCTGGATAAGATCGTGGTGAACTGCGGCTGCGGCGAAGCCCGCGACAACTCCAAGGTGCTGGAGGCCGTCGTGAGCGATCTCACCACCATCACCGGCCAGAAGGCGATCATTACGAAGGCCAAGAAGTCCGTGGCCAACTTCAAGCTCCGTGAGGGCATGCCCATCGGCGCCAAGGTCACCCTGCGCGGCGACCGGATGTGGGAGTTCCTGGACCGCCTCTTCAATGTGGCCCTGCCCCGCGTCCGCGACTTCCGCGGCATCAATCCCAACGCGTTCGATGGCCGCGGCAACTATGCCCTGGGCCTGAAGGAGCAGCTCATTTTCCCCGAGATCGAGTACGACAAGATCGACAAAATCCGCGGCCTAGACGTGGTGTTCTGCACCACCGCCCAGACCGACGAAGAGGCCAAGGAGTTGCTGACCCTGATCGGCGCTCCCTTTGCCGGGCGCTAAGGAGGAGAAGGAAACATGGCTAAGAAATCTATGATCCTCAAGCAGCAGCGTGAGCCCAAGTTCTCCACCCGGCGTTACAACCGGTGCAAGATCTGCGGCCGCCCCCACGCATATCTGCGTGACTACGGCATCTGCCGTATCTGCTTCCGTGAGCTGGCCTACAAGGGCCAGATTCCCGGCGTCAAGAAGGCGTCCTGGTAAGACGCGTCCCCGTGCAGCTCTCGTCCTTTTTTTCACATGGAAGCCCAAAGGGCTTCCATGTGATGAGGAGGAGCAGGGGAGTCGCCTGCACGCCCGGCCACAGCCGGGGCGGGAAGGCAGAACCTGCTCCGATTATGCCGGCGGTCAACAGGTCGAAGTTACCTAGCTCCGATACCTTCCGCTGCAACAGGCAGATGTCTGTAACTCTTATATAGGAGGTAAGATCCATGCATATCACGGACCCCATTGCGGATATGCTCACCCGCATCCGCAACGCCAACAATGCCAAGCATGACACTGTGGACGTGCCCGCGTCCAACATGAAGAAGTCCATCGCGCAGATCCTGCTGGATGAAGGCTATATCAAAAACTTCCAGCTCATCGACGACGGCACTCAGGGCGTGATCCGTATCACCCTGAAGTATAACCCCGGCAAGGAGAAGGTCATCACCGGCCTTCGCCGTGTCTCCAAGCCCGGCCTGCGCGTCTACGCGGGCGCTGACGAGCTCCCCAAGGTGCTCCGCGGCTTGGGTATCGCGATCGTGTCCACGTCCAAGGGCGTCATGACCGACAAGGCTGCCCGTGCCCAGCATGTCGGCGGTGAAGTCCTGGCCTTCGTGTGGTAAGGGAGGGAGAGAGAAATGTCTAGAATCGGAAGAATGCCTATCTCTGTCCCCGCCGGCGTGGAGATCACCATCGGCGCAGACAACCTGGTTACTGTGAAGGGCCCCAAGGGCACCCTCACCCAGCAGCTCAGCCCCGCCATGACCATCGCACAGGAGGGTGCCGAGCTCCATGTGACCCGTCCCAACGACGCCAAGGAGAACCGTGCGCTCCACGGCCTGACCCGCAGCCTTCTCCACAACATGGTGGTAGGCGTGACCGACGGCTTCAAAAAGGAGCTGGATGTCAACGGCGTGGGCTATCGTGTGGCCAAAGAGGGCAAGAAGCTTGTCATGAACCTGGGCTTCTCCCATCAGGTCACCATGGAGGAGCCGGAGGGTATCGCCATCGACGTGCCCAACCCCAACAAGATCATCATCTCCGGCGCCAGCAAGCAGCAGGTGGGCCAGTTCGCCGCCGAGGTCAGAGAGAAACGTCCGCCTGAGCCGTATAAGGGCAAGGGCATCAAATACACTGACGAGGTCATCCGCCGCAAGGAAGGCAAGACCGGCGTCAAGAAGAAATAAGGAGGTGTGCCAAAATGATCAACAGACCCAATACCAACGCTCAGCGGCTTAAGCGCCACAAGAGAGTGCGCGGGAAAATCTCCGGCACGCCCGAGAGACCCCGCCTGAATGTGTTCCGCAGCGAGACCAACATTTACGCTCAGGTCATCGACGACGTCAGCGGCAAGACCTTGGTCTCCGCTTCCTCCCTGGAGAAGGACTTTGCCTGCGAGGGCACCAAGTCCGACGCCGCCAAGAAGGTGGGCCAGATGGTGGCCGAGCGCGCCAAGGCCGCCGGCATCACTACTGTGGTCTTTGACCGCGGCGGCTATGTCTATCACGGCCGGGTCCAGGCTCTGGCCGAGGGCGCCCGCGAGGGCGGCCTGGAATTTTAAGGGGAGGAGAGAACGAACATGGCTAGATTTGAAAGAGAACCCAGCGAGTTCACCGAGAAGCTCGTTTCTCTGAACCGCGTCAGCAAGACCGTCAAGGGCGGCCGTATCTTCAAGTTTGCCGCCCTCATGGTGGTCGGCGACGAGAAGGGGCGCGTGGGCTTCGGCCTGGGTAAGGCCGCCGAGGTGCCCGAGGCGATCCGCAAGGGCATTGAAGACGCCAAGAAAAACATGATCAATGTGACGCTGTCCGGGACCACCATCCCCCACGAGGTGATCGGTGAGTTCGGCGCCGGCCGCGTGTTGCTCAAGCCCGCCGCCCCCGGTACCGGCGTGATTGCTGGCGGCCCCGTCCGCGCCGTGCTGGAGACTGCCGGCATCAAGGACATCCGTACCAAGTGCCTGCGCTCCAACAACCCCCAGAACGTGGTGGCCGCCACCATGCAGGGCCTCAAGTCCCTGCGCGGCCCTGAGGAGGTTGCCCGCATCCGCGGTAAGAGCGTGGAAGAGATCGTAGGTTAAGGAGGGCTAGGAAATGGCTAAGCTGAACATCAAGCTGGTCAAGAGCCTGAACGGCCGGATTGCCAAACACAAGGCGACGGCAGAGGCTCTGGGTCTGCGCAAGATCGGCGACACCACCGTGCAGCCCGACAACGAGGCTACCCGCGGCAAGATCGCCCATATCGGTTACCTGCTCCAGGTCACCGAGGAACAGTGAGGAGGTGCGCGAAATGAATCTGCATGAACTCTCCCCCGCGCCCGGCTCCGTGAAGAGCGCCTACCGTAAGGGCCGCGGCGCCGGCTCCGGCAACGGCAAGACCGCCGGCAAGGGTCACAAGGGCCAGAAGGCCCGCTCCGGCGGCGGCGTCCGCGTGGGCTTTGAGGGCGGCCAGATGCCTCTGGTCCGCCGTATCCCCAAGCGCGGCTTCAACAACATCTTTGCCAAGCCCCTGGAGATCGTCAATGTCTCCGCTCTGAATAAATTTGAGGACGGCGCCACCGTCAATGTTTGCGATCTGCTGGAGAAGGGTATCCTCTCTAAGTGCGAGTACGGTGTAAAGATCCTCGGCAACGGCAGCCTCGAGAAGAAGCTGATCGTCCGGGCCAACGCCTTCTCCGCCTCCGCTAAGGAGAAGATCGTTGCGGCAGGTGGAAAGTACGAGGTGGTCTGACGTGATCCAGACCATCAAAAATGCCTGGAAGATCCCTGAGCTGCGCAAAAAGATCATGTTTACAGTCTTTGCGCTCCTCATCTTCCGGCTGGGCTCCGCAGTGCCTGTACCCTTCGTGAACACGACACTGCTGGGCAACTACCTCAACAATATGAGCGGCACCATCTTTGGGCTGATGAACGCCATGAGCGGCGGCGCTTTCGCCACCGCCACGGTGTTCGCCCTGGGTGTGCAGCCCTATATCAACAGTTCGATCATCATCCAGCTCCTCACTGTCGCCATCCCTGCCCTGGAGCGGCTCCAGAAGGAGGGCGGCGAGGAGGGCCGGAAGAAGATCGCCGCCATCACCCGTTATACCACGGTGGCCATCGCCCTTTTGCAGGGCTTCGGCTACTACACCCTCATCAAGGCCAACGGCCTGCTCAATCTGGGCGGTATGAACGGCGTCTGGGCCGGCATCGTCATCGTGGTGTCCTTTACTGCCGGCTCTGCCTTCATCATGTGGCTGGGTGAGCAGATCACCGAGTTCGGTATCGGTAACGGCATCTCCATCATCCTGTTCGCCGGCATCGTGTCCCGGGTGCCCTCCATGGTGCAGACCCTCTGGCTGGGCGTCACCAACAACATCAGTGGCATCTCCGGCGACAACGTGTTCTCTCTGCCCTGGTGGGGCGCGGTCCTCATCGTGGTGGGTATGCTGGCTATCGTGGTCTTCATCGTCTTCATCTCCAACGCCGAACGGCGCCTGCCCGTGCAGTACGCCAAACGGGTGGTGGGTCGGAAGATGTACGGCGGCCAGTCCAGCCACATCCCCATGAAGGTGAATATGTCCGGCGTCATGCCCATCATCTTCGCCCAGTCCATCGCCTCTCTGCCGGCTACCATCGGCGCGTTCGCGGGGTGGGACACCACCACCGAGGGCTTTGGCGGCGGCCTGATGCGGGTGTTCGATACTGCGGGGCTCCTTTACTCCGTAATCTATTTCCTGCTGATTCTGGGCTTTAGCTACTTTTACTCCACCATGCAGTTCAACCCCATCGAGGTGGCCAACAATCTGAAGAAGAACGGCGGCTTCATCCCCGGCTTCCGCCCCGGCAAGCCTACCGCCGACTTCATTCACAAGGTGCTCAATAAGATCACCCTGTTCGGCGCGCTCTATCTGTCCGTCATCGCCATTGCCCCCATCATCACCCAGAACCTGACTGGGGCGCGGAACCTGGCCATCGGCGGTACGTCCATCATCATCGTTGTCAGCGTGGCGCTGGAGACGATGAAGGCGCTGGAAGCCCAGATGCTGATGCGGCATTACAAAGGCTTCCTGGAATAAGGGGAGGGTTCAGGCTATGAAGATGATCCTGTTAGGGCCACCGGGCGCCGGCAAAGGCACCCAGGCCGAGGTCCTCTCCCGTGAGCTGAACATCCCTACCATTTCCACCGGTAATATCCTCCGTGCCGCCGTCAAGGCCGGTACGCCCATCGGCCTGCAGGCCAAGTCCTATATGGATGCCGGCAAGCTGGTTCCCGACGAGGTCATCATCGGCATCATTCAGGAGAGGCTGGCCGAGCCCGACTGCACCGGCGGCTATATCCTGGACGGTGTGCCCCGTACCATCGCCCAGGCCGAAGCCCTGGAGGCACATGGGATCGAGTTTGACCATGTGATCTCTCTTGAAATCGCGGACGAGGCCATCGTGAAGCGGATGGACGGTCGCCGGGTATGCACCCACTGCGGCACGCCTTTCCACGTGGAGTCCAAGCCTCCCAGGGCGGAGGGGATCTGTGACCTGTGCGGCGGCGAACTCACCGAGCGCGATGACGACAGACCCGAGACGGTCCGGGCCCGGCTGGTGGTCTACCACGAGGAGACTGAGCCCCTGAAGCACTTCTACGAGAAACGCGGCAAGCTCGACACCGTGCCCGGCGATCTGGGCACCATTGAAGATACCACGAGGGCCATCAAGCAGGTCCTGGAGGCATCCCATTGAACATGATTTCCATCAAGTCCGACCGAGAGATCGAACTGATGCGCCGGGCCGGGGCCCTTACGTCCCAGGCCCGCGCGCTGGCCGGCTCTATGGTCAAGCCAGGCGTCTCCACCCTGGAAATCGACCACGCGGTGCGGGATTTCATCCGCTCTCACGGGGCCGAGCCTTCTTTCCTCAACTACAGCGGCTATCCCGGGTCCGCCTGCATCTCCATCAATGAGGTGGTGATCCACGGCATCCCGGACCACCGGAAGCTGCTGGAGGGGGATATCGTCAGTGTGGATGTGGGCGCCTACCTGGACGGCTTCCACGGCGATTGCTGCGGCACCTTTGCCTGCGGCACGATCAGCCCTGAGGCCAGACGGCTCATCGACGTGACCCGGCAGAGCTTTTTTGAGGGGATCAGGATGGCCAGACCCGGCAACCGGGTCTCCGACATCTCCCACGCGGTCCAGCAGTATGTGGAGCAGAACGGGTACTCCGTGGTCCGCAACTTTGTGGGCCATGGCGTGGGCGCCAAGCTCCATGAGCCCCCGGAGGTCCCCAATTTCGGCCCAGCCGGACACGGTGCCCGGCTCTTGCCCGGGATGGTCCTGGCGGTGGAGCCCATGGTGAACGCCGGAGGCTGGGAGGTCCGGGTCCTGAAGGACGGCTGGACCACCGTCACTGTGGACGGCTCCCTCGCCGCCCACTATGAGAACACCATACTCATTACCGAGGGGGAGCCGGAGCTGCTGACTCCCCTGGGCGGGGACGTGTAATGCCGGACTGCTGCAGTGCCGGCTGGATCGTCCGCTCCGCCGTGGGGCGCGACAGGGGGAAGCTCCTGTGCGTGCTGGGCGAGGAGGGGGAGTTCCTCCTGCTGGCGGACGGCAAGCGGCGAAAGGCGGCCTCACCCAAGCGCAAAAAGCGCGGCCACGTGGACATAGTGTGCCGAGGGAACTTTGGGCATCCGGTGCTCCGGAAGCTGAAGGACGGAACACCGGTGTCCGACAGGGAACTCAGGAGGGTGCTCGCCGCCTTCCGTGACGAGTCAGACCAAGGAGGGAATCACGCTTGGCAAAAAGCGACATGATCGAGCTGGAGGGGATCGTCACCGAATCCCTGCCCAACACCACCTTCCATGTGGATATCGGGAATGGGCATATCATTCTGGCCCATATCTCGGGAAAGCTCCGCATGAACTTTATCCGAATCCTGCCCGGCGACAAGGTAACGGTGCAGATGTCACCCTACGACCTGACCCGGGGCCGGATCACCTGGAGAAGCAAGTAAGCCCGGCCTCCGGGCCCAAATGGAAGCACAGCAAAGCGGTGTCCGTTTGGAGAGGAGGCACAGGGAAGCGGAACGAGCGCCCACAGAGGGCGCAGGGAAGCGGACCTTGCGACGACGACAACGACCGGCGGTCGCGCCAGGGCTTTGCCCACGGCCGTCGGGGCCATCAAGGCATTCAAGGAGGTTTATCATGAAAGTAAGACCGTCCGTGAAGCCCATGTGCGAGAAGTGCAAGATCATCAAGCGCAAGGGCAAAGTCATGGTTATTTGCGAAAACCCCAAGCATAAGCAGAGACAAGGTTAAAGGAGGCGCTGAAGAAATATGGCACGTATTGCCGGCATTGACCTGCCGAAGGATAAGAGAGTGGAGATCGGTCTCACTTACATCTTCGGCATTGGGCGCACCAGCGCCAACAAGATCCTGAAGGAGGCCGGGATCAATCCCGACACCCGCGTGAAGGATCTCACCGAGGAAGACGAGGCGAAGCTGCGCGAGGTGATCGCCAACGGATACACCGTGGAGGGCGACCTCCGCCGCGATGTGGCGATGGACATCAAGCGTTTGACCGAGATCGGCTGCTACCGCGGGATGCGTCACCGCAAGGGCCTGCCCGTCCGCGGTCAGCGCAGCAAGACCAACGCCCGTACCCGCAAGGGTCCGAAGCGCACGGTCGCCAACAAGAAGAAGTAAGGGAGGGATATGAACAATGGCTACTGCTGCTAAGGGCAAGAAAGTGGTGCGTAAGCGCCGCGAGCGTAAGAATATCGAGAAGGGCCAGGTGCATATCCGCTCCTCCTTCAACAACACCATGGTCACTGTGACCGATATGGGCGGCAACGCCCTGAGCTGGGCCTCCTCCGGCGGCCTGGGCTTCCGCGGTTCCCGTAAATCCACTCCCTTCGCCGCTCAGACCGCCGCCGAGACGGCTGCAAAGGCCGCCATGGAGCACGGGCTGAAGACCGTGGAGGTGTACGTCAAGGGCCCCGGCGCCGGTCGTGAGGCCGCCATCCGCGCCCTGCAGGCCGTGGGCCTGGAAGTCACCCTCATCAAGGACGTGACCCCCGTTCCCCACAACGGCTGCCGTCCGCCCAAGCGCCGCCGCGTCTGATTTAGAGGAGGGAAGAAAACAATATGGCTAAGAATATGCAACCTGTGGCCAAGCGCTGCGCGGCGCTGGACATCTCCCCCGCGGCCATGGGATACAGCAAAAAGACCACCAACCGCAACCCCAAGGCCAATGTGCGGAAGAAGAAGTCCGAGTACGCCATGCAGCTCAACGAGAAGCAGAAGGTCAAATTTGTCTACGGCATCATGGAGAAGCAGTTCCGTATGTACTACGAGAAGGCCTCCAAGACCCAGGGCAAGACCGGCGAGAACCTGCTGATCTTGGTGGAGCGCCGTCTGGACAATGTGGTGTACCGTCTGGGCCTCGCCATGACCCGTCGTGAGGCCCGCCAGCTGGTGAACCACGGCCACTTCACCGTGAACGGCAAGCGCGTGAACATCCCCTCTTACTTGGTGAGCGCGGGCGATGTGATCGAGGTGGCGGAGAAGAGCCGCTCCTCCGTCAAGTTCAAGCGCCTGACCGGAGAGGACGCCGTGGTGGTCATGGTGCCCCAGTGGCTGGAGCGGGAGAAGAATTCCCTCAAGGGTACTGTGACAAGGATGCCCCTCCGGGAAGACATCGACCTGCCCGTTGAGGAGCACCTGATCGTCGAGCTGTATTCCAAGTAATTTATTTGATACCCTCGACTGTGGGGACCGCGGGGGTGATCCCCCGCGGTCCCCGATGAACCTAATGACGATACGGCGGAGCCAACCCATCCGCCGCCGCAACAAGGAGGGTAACTGATTCATGGTAGAAATCGAAAAGCCGCGCATCGAATGCGTGGAAAACCCTGGCGACGGCTCCTATGGCAAATACGTGGTGGAGCCGCTGGAGCGCGGCTATGGCACTACGCTGGGAAACTCCCTGCGCCGGATCCTGCTCTCTTCTCTGCCCGGTACGGCTGTGACCTCCATCAAGATCGCAGGCGTACAGCATGAGTTCTCCACCATCCCCGGCGTCAAGGAAGACGTGACTGAGATCGTCCTCAACGTGAAGGGCATCATCGCCAAGCTTCACTCCGAGGGCGTGAAGACCGTCTACATTGAGATGAACGGCGAGTGCGAGGTCACTGCCGGCGATATCAAGGCTGACGGCGAGGTGGAGATCCTGAATCCCGACCACCACATCGCCACCCTGGGCCCCGATGCCTCCCTCAACATGGAGCTGACGCTGTCCCACGGCCGGGGCTATGTCCCTGCCGACCGGAACAAGCCGGCCCAGACGGTCATCGGTCTGATCCCGGTGGACTCCATCTACACTCCGGTCAAGAAGGTCAACTATACCGTTGAGAACACCCGTGTGGGTGATCTCACCGACTATGACAAGCTGACCCTGGAGGTGTGGACCAACGGCACCATCGACGCCCGGGATGCAGTTTCTCTGGGCGCCCGCATCCTGGTGGACCACTTTATGCTCTTCACCGATCTCTCCGAGACCATGGGCAACAAGTCCACGGTGGTGGAGAAGGCGGAGGCGCAGCGGGACAAGGTGCTGGAGCTGACCATCGAGGAGCTGGACCTCTCCGTCCGCTCCTTCAACTGCCTCAAGCGCGCCAACATCAACACGGTGGAGGACCTGATCTCCAAGACCGAGGATGAGATGATGAAGGTGCGCAACCTGGGACGCAAATCCCTGGAAGAGGTCATCAACAAGCTGGCTATGATGGGCCTGAGCCTGGCCAGCGACGACAGCAGCAACTAGGTCCCTGCGGCCTGCGATCAAACCGAGAGAAAGGCAGTCCGGGGGCATGTAACGTCCCCTCCCGGATACGGGCCCGCCATGACCGCGGGCCTGCTGCCGCACTGCGGCGTCTTTCCGAGGGCCGGGGGGTCCTCAGGACGAATTTACAAGGGCTTTCGCCGCGCGAAATGCCAATAGGAGTTGACTCACATGTCCGGATACCGTAAACTGGGTAAGCGTTCCGACCAGCGCAAGGCCATGCTCCGCGCTATGGTGACCTATCTGCTGGAGAACGGCCAGATCAAGACCACCTATGCCCGCGCCAAAGAGGTGGCCCCCGTGTGCGAAAAGATGATCACCCTGGCCAAACACAACAACCTGGCCTCTTATCGTCAGGCGCTGAGCTTCATCACTAAGGAAGATGTGGCCAAGAAGCTGTTTGATGAGATCGGCCCCAAGTACGCCACCCGTGACGGCGGCTATACCCGCGTCGTAAAGATCGGGCCCCGCCGCGGCGACGCCGCCGAGATGGCAATCGTTCAGTTGGTGTAATCCCTGCTTCAAGGGCGAAGAGAGCCTCTTGCGGCCCCCCCGGTGCCCGGGAGTCCGCAAGAGGCTCTTCCTTGTTTCAGAGGAAAAAGAATTGGACTTTTGAGAGGGAAGCGGCGGCGAAGCCCAGACGCAGGCGGCGTGTCCTGCCGCCTGAAGACACGCTTGACCAGCGTTTGACACAGCGCCCACGGAGCGGGAGGAGGACATATTTTATTATGCTGTATCTGATGACGTTTTCCTCCCATTTCGACGCTATTTTTGCGAATCGGACGCTGAAAAGCGCCGGTCTGGACGTCCGCCTCATGCCGGTGCCGAGGGCGGTGTCGGCCTCCTGCGGCACCTGTGTGTGCTTCCCGATGAAGGAGGGGGCGCGCCCTCCGGAGGCGCTGTGGCGGCATCTGGTGTGGGAGCGGCTGTACAGCCAGTGTGACGGAGCGTGGACGGAGCTGGTCAGGGGCCCCAGCAGGGGCGGGCCATGCTGAGCGGCGGCCCCGAAGCCCTGCTCCCCCATGGGTTGGGAGAGTATGGCCGCTAGATTACGCTTATATTACAAATCCGGTTTTTCACTTGACGGAAAGGCGTTTGGATTGTATAGTATCGTCGTACCCCAGGGAAGAGGATGTCTCCTCCTCCCGGGAAAATAATGAAGGAGGAATTCCACATGAGAAACCTCAAGCGGGCTCTTAGCCTGGCAATGGCTTCCATCATGGTCCTGGGCATGATGGTTGTCGGCGCCGGCGCTGTGAGCTACGACGACTTTTCCGATAAGGACAAGATCGTCAACGACGACGCCGTTTCCATGCTCGTTGAGCTGAATGTCATCAACGGCAAGGACGACGGCAGCTTTGATCCCGAGGGGATCGTGACCCGTGCCGAGATGGCCAAGATGATCTGCGTCGTCCTCAACGGCGGCAAGGATCCCAGCCTGGGCAACGTGTCCAACTACACCTACACCGACACGGTGGGCCACTGGGCTGCTGCGTACATCGAGTACTGCACCACTCTGGGCATCGTGGCCGGCGACGGCACCGGCAAGTTCAACCCCTCCAACACCGTGACCGGTGCTGAGGCGGCCAAGATGCTGCTGGTGGCTCTGGGCTTCAAGTCCGAGATCGAGGGCTTCACCGGCGCGAACTGGGCCGTGAACGTCAACGTGCGCGCCAACCAGAAGGGCCTGTTCGACGAGCTGAGCATCAACCCCTCCGAGGGTCTGACCCGCGACAACGCCGCTCAGATGGTGTGGAACGCGCTGGACGCCGGCGTGGTCTCCTATGACTACACCCTGATCACCGACGGCTCCTCCATCACCTCCAGCCCCACCCTCATCGACAACGAGAGCAAGACCCTGCTGACCGACAAGTTCAAGGTCTCCAAGCTGGAGGGCGTGATCGTTGCCAACGAGAATGCCACCTCTACCGGCACCGCCGTGGAGAAGGAGGATGTCACTGTTCTCCTGCTGACCTCCGACGATGCCGACAGCAAGCAGGACGAGGGCGATACCATCACCCTGAAGACTGCCACTGCCGCCAACCTGCTGGGCAAGTCCGTCACCATGTTCGCCAAGGACTGGAAGAACGGCGCCTATCAGACCGTGCTGGGCAACCCCGTTGTCTCCTCTGACAACATGATCGCCACCATCAGCGAGTCCTCCGACGCCGACGACGTGAAGGACGCCCTGAAGGACGCTGGCATCAAGGAAGTGAGCAAGGCCGTTCTGGTGGAGAACTTCATCCGCGCCACTGACAAGGATGACAAGGAGCTCACCATCTCCGGCATGGCCGACGTGGCCAAGCTGACCGGCAACGGCATTGAGGTCATCGTCATCAGCAACGACAACGACAACAAGGCCGATTTCGTCATCAGGACCAAGATGATCGCCGGCAAGGTCTCCGCCTACAACGCCAAGGGCAATGACGGCGACGGCTACATCACCGTTTCTGCTCTTGTCGACATTGACGAGGACCACAAGGCCGACCGGATCGCCGGCGCTGAGTTCGCTGACGTGAAGGGCTCTGAGGACCTGGCGAAGGACGACATCGTGCTCTACTACCGCGTGGGCGACACCTTCTATGCTGAGAAGGCCGACTCCGTCAACGTGACCGTCACCTCCACCAAGGGCAGTGACACCATCAAGGACGGAAAGAACACCTACAAGGCCTCCGCTCTGTCCAGCAAGTACGACGATGACAACAACACCGTGCTGACCACTGCTGTGGAGCCTGACGACGAGGTCACCCTGTATCTGGACAACTTCGGCTACGTGGTGTACACCGACGCCGTGACCGCCGCTGATGAGTATATGTTCATCACCGGTTCCGACGCCTCCGTGAAGGACGGCTTCGAGAGCCTGACCATCAAGGGTGTGCTCTCCGACGGCACCGAGGTCACCGCTTCCGTCAACAAGCTCGACAGCAAGAAGCTCTCCACCGCTTTTGACGGCAAGACTGAGGAACAGGCCCAGAAAATGGTCAACAACAAGATTGTGACCTACACCAAGACCGGTGAAAAGTACAATATCACCGTGAAGGACAATACCAAGATCACTCAGATCGAGAAGAATAAGGCCAGCCTGGGCGGCGCTACCGCCAACAGCAAGACCATCTTCGTGATCGGCGACAAGAACGACAACTACAAGGTCTACACCGGCATCTCCAACGTGCCCGACGTGACCAGCAGCAGCCTGTACTGCTATGCCAAGTCCGGCGTTGCCAAGTTCGTGGTTGCTCTGGATGCCACCACCTCCGACGGCGATACCAACGGCATCTACATCCTGGGCAAGACCGCTTCCGCTAAGAAGGACGGCGACGACACCATCTATGTGGTTGAGGCCTATGTGAACGACGAGTACGTGGCTGAGCTGGAGCTGGACGGCTACACCAAGGGCGAGACCATCACCCGCGGCTACTACGCCGGTGTGAGCACCAGCGGCGGCAACACCGTTGATTGGGACGACATCAAGAAGGCTACTCCCGACTCCGGCAGCGCCGTGACCGACTTCGGCGACGGCATCATCAGCAGCGAGACGACCTCTGCCCTGACCTACGATAAGGACACCATCGTCATCATCGTGGACGGCACCAAGCACATTGAGGGCGGCGACATCGATGAGATCGTCTATGTTGAGGACGACACCGACGCCAGCTCCAAGGTGGTCCTGGTCGAGGGTACCGGCAGTGACGAGGGTCACGCCGACTATGTGTTCATCATCCGCTAAGGATCAGACACACCGCAATCACTAAAAAACAAGTGTTTTTCGTCCCCCATCCAGTACTGGATGGGGGACGTTTTTTGCTGTGCGAAGACACAACAAAAAGGCCATCGTACCGCCTGCGGCGAGTACGGCCATGGGATCACAAGCGCATGGGCTGGGACTGCCCATATGCGCAAAAGCTTCCGGTGACGTCCGTTTCACCCGCCATCCTAGTGTGTCCCGGGCACAGGAAGCTTTATACCTGGAAGAGCGGCAAAAAAAGAGAGAGGCCGACTTGCGCTGACCTCTCTGTATTCTTTTGCCCGGCTACGTGCGGACGGAGCCGCTGGGCTCCTGTGTCCCGGCGGGGACGATGAGGCCGTATGCCTCCAGCACCTGAGGCAGTACCGCCTCCAGGCGGAGGCGTTCCGCGGCTCCGGCGGCGGCGAGGCCCAGGCGCATGGCCTCGCCGGGGGAATCCATCAGGAGCGTGACCGCCTTCTGGAAAGCGGCACGGTCGTCGTAGGGATATAAAAGACCGCAGCCGTCACCCAACAGATCCCGGTGGCCTTTTACATCGCTGGCCACCACCGGCAGACCGGCGTGCATGGCCTCCATGATATTGAAGGGAAGCCCCTCGCTGCGGCTGGAGGACACGGCGCAGTCCGCCGCCCGGTAACAGAGGGAGGGATCCCCGAGCTGACCGGGAAAGCGCACCCGCTCCGCCAACCCCAGCTCCTCCGCCAGAGCCTGGCAGGCCCCGCGCTCCGCACCCTCTCCAGGGAGCAGGAGCATGGCCCGCTCCGGCAGGCCGCGGAGGGCCTGGATGAGAAAAGCCTGATGCTTCCGCCGGGAGAATTCCGCGGCGTAGACCATCAAAAAGGCGGTGTCGGGGATACCAAGTTCCCGGCGGTATGTCCGCCCATCCGTCTCGCTGACCGCGTCCAGCCGCCCATAGGGGACCCCCATGCCTGGGATAAAGCCAATCTCGCCGCCCAAGCGGTAGCGCCGGGCCAGCGCCTCGTCGGCGCGGTTCATGACCAGCACCAGATCTGTGCAGGGGGCGGTGAGCCGTTCGGCGGCCAGAAGGATTTGCCGCTTGGGGACGGTCGTGTCGTCGTCGAAGAGATAGCCGTGGACCGTATTGATGACGCGGGGGCGGTCCTTCCGCCCCAGAAGGGGCAGCCGGGTGAAAAAGGCCGCCAGGGAGGTATGGGTGATGACCAGATCATAGGCCTCACGCTTCATCAATTCCCCCAGGCGGCGGGCGCACCCCAGGTTTTCCGGCGCGGTCATCCGCTTTGCAAAGGGGACGTCCACCACGCGGTCGGCTTCGGGAAGCGCCATGGCCGTTCCGCCGCAGGCCACATGCACGATCCACCCCGCCTCCCGAAAGGCGCGCAGATAGGGCAGGTGAAAATTGGCGATATGGGAGTATGTAGAGGCGGTATAGAGCAGCTTGCCGGGCATGGGTGCAACCTCCTGACGGCTTTGTTTCAAATAAGGGAAGCTGTGCCCAGCCTCCGATAAAAGAAGTAACCCCACTTTTCAAGTTATTTGATTATAGTATATCTTTTTTTCAGATGCAAGAGCGCAGGCCCTGTTTGGACATAGGAAATATGACCAAACAGGGCCTGCGCTTCATTCGACCGAAAATACCGCTGCTTTCCCGGTAAAAACGTGCGGGAAAGCAGCGGTATTCCGAATTTCCGTTATGTCAGGCCCAGCAGCGCCGCGGCGTCGGCCCCGGTAGCCCCGGTAGCCTTCACCGCTTGGATACGCTCCAGGAAAGCCAGATTGTCACCGGTCAGGGTAACAGGCTCCATCCTGTCGGCATTGTAGTCGTGCATCATCTGCTCGGTCTGGAGGACCTGATCGGCGAACCACTGGATGTCGTCCAGGACCCCCTCGGGGTCGCTGCGAAGGGCCTCTTCATAGAGGGAGAATTCCTCCTGCCATGTCCTGGACACGGAGGCTTTTTGAGGGATGCCCTCCCGGGAGGCGGTGAAGAGCTCCTCATACCGCCCCTGGGGCAGATAGACGTACCGTTCCAGGCTGAAGTTGATGGAGTGGACCCGCAGCTTGCGGCAGTCCTGGGCATAGCTTGCAGCGGTCTGGGCGAATTCCTCCACGGGAGAGCTGGCGGCGTTGACGGCCATATCCAGCTTGTATTGGGCCCAGCCGTAGCGGTCGCGGCGGGCCAGATTGGTCATGCTGTAGGCGTCCTGAATCCGGGTGCCGGCCTGGATCTCGGCGTAAGCCCGCTCCGCAGTGAGATTTCCGTAGAGCAGCCAGGCAAACACGGCGGAAAAGAGACACAAGAGGGCCGAAGAGGCCAGCGCGGCGGTTTTGGAGGTCAGTCTGGTCACAGGGCGGCCGAAGCAGACGGCGATCATGGCCAGGACCAGCAGGGCCATGGTCTGATACTGTCCCAGGGACCACACCGCCTCCGCGGCGGCATGGAGCGCCGCCATGGCCAGGCAGGCACAGAGCGCCGGAAGCAGTGCGTCTTCCTCCCCCTCCCGCCGCCGCTTCCAGAGGGTGACGGCGGCGGAGCCCAGAATGGCCAGAAAAGCCAGCAGGCCCGGAATGCCCATCTCGGCCAGGACCTGGATATAGTGGTTGTGGACGTATTTGCTCTCATAGTAAAAGCTCTGTACGCTGGTGACCAACCCCTCCACACTGCCGAGCCCGTTTCCGATGACGGGGCTCTGGGCATAGATGCGCAGGCCGTCCCGGAAGAACTCCGTGCGCTGGATGGCGTTCTGATTGGCCCACAGGCCCTGGAGGCGGTTGGCGGCAAAGCCGGGCAGCAGACGATAGCCCAGCTTGACGGAGGGGCCGCCCGAGAGGGACAGCCGCTCCAGCGCCGCACCGTCCTGGGCGGAGAGATCGAGGTAGACCACGGTGGAATCCTCCGGCACGGTGAAAGCCGCGCCGTCCAGCGGCCCTCTGTAGAGGACCGTGCTGGTGTGCATGATGGTTTCGGTCTTGTTCTGGCTCTCCACTGTGAGCTGGACCCCGCCGCTCCAGTCGCCCTCCAGCGTGTAGTCCCCGGGGGCGGGATACACCGAGCGGCGGAGGGTCTCTCCGGGGGAGAGGGCGTAGCCCCCGGTGACGTTGAAGGCCAGCACCGCGTAGACACACAGCAGCCCGGCCAGCCCGGCCACCACCAGACCGGCGGTCCGGCCATGGGCGGAGAGACGCTGGGAGAGGGGCAGGCCCACGAATTCGTGGAGCGCCCACAGGAGCACGCCGCCCAGCAGCGCCGCGCAGACCGGCAGCGCCGCCATGGCTCCGGTCTTTCCCAGACCGGCAAAGGAGAGAAAGGCCATCAGGAGGGCCACGGCGGCTGTCTCCACCATCAGGAGGAAGAGCGAGAAGCGGAGCCCCTTCCGTTCAGCCAGAAGATAGAAGAGCACCGCGACCGCAAACATGCCGATGGCGCCCATGCTGAAGGCCAGCAGGAAGCTGAGGGAGTTGACGAAAAGGAGCATACAGCCGCCCAGACGGGCCCGGCGGGAGCCCGCCGTGCGGACCAGATAGAGGGCGAGAAAAACGCCCAGCGCCAGGAAGCCGGCCAGAACATTGGCGTTGCCGAAGATGCCGGTGACGCGGATACCGGACTCGTAGCCCGTGCTGAGGCTGGCATAATAGCATCCCAGGGCCCCGTCCATCACCCGGATAAAGGCGGAGGAGAGCAGCTTGAGAGAGGAGCCGTCGATGCTGATGAGGCCGAAGACGGCGCTGACGGCGGAGGCCATGGCGGCCAGATACCGCGCCTCGCCCCGGCGTGCCCGGAGCAGCACCACACAGAACACACAGAAGGCGCAGAGGATCTTACCGAACTCCCCGGCGGCAAAGCTGCCGAACAGGGAATAGAGCCCGGCCGCGCTGTTGAGGAGGAGGTAGGCGAACACCGCCAGCACAGGGATCGAAAGACGGTGGCGCAGGCTCCATTGGGGCATTCTGCCGAAGACGCAGGCAATGAGGACCAGAGACATCCCCACCGCGGCGGCCCGGTCGTTCCCTCCGGCCTGGAGGGCGATCACCAGAAAGAGCAACACCCCCAGAATGGCATAGCGCAAAGGGGCGCTCCAGCCGATACGGAGAGGCGGCTCAGGGTCTGCGGGAGGGCGCCCGGGCGCGGGGGACGGCCTGACCGGTGCGGTCCGGGCCTCCCCACCGTCGGGGGCGGCGGCTTCCGTACCCGGCGCCGCAGGGGAAACATCCGGTCTCTTCCGGGACGCCTTGGTCTGTTTTTTTGACATGGTTCTACGCTCCTTGTATCAGTTCAGCTTTTCGCTGTTGATGAGCCCTTTGAAGAGGGTCATGAACAGAATCTTGATATCAAAAAAGAGGGTCCAATGCTCGATATAGTAGATGTCGCACTCGATCCGGCCGCGGATCGAGGTGTCGCCCCGGAATCCGTTGACCTGTGCCCAGCCGGTGATGCCCGGGCGGACCTGGTGCTTGACCATATAGAGCGGGATCTCCTCCTTAAATTGTTCCACGTAAAAGGGGACTTCGGGCCGCGGCCCCACCAAGCTCATATCGCCTTTGAGCACATTGAAGAGCTGGGGCAGCTCATCGATGGAGCACTTGCGGATCAAGGCGCCGAATTTGGTCTTGCGGTCGTCGCGGTCCCGGCTCCAGCCCGTGTCCTGGCCGCTGTTCAACCGCATGGATCGGAATTTGTACATGGAAAAGGGCTTTTTATCCCGCCCGATCCGCTCCTGGCGGAAGATGACGGGGCCGGGAGAGGAGAGCTTGACCCCGATGGCCGCGAAGAGCATCACCGGGGAGGTGAGAACGATGAGAAGCAGGGAGCCCACCAGGTCCATGCACCGCTTGAGAAAGGCGTTGCCCCAGTTGTCCAGGGGGATACGCCGGATATTCATGAGAGGGAGGCCGTCCAGGTCGTCGAACTGAGGGTTGGAGGGCATATATTCGGCGTAGAACGGGATCATGGAGAGCTTGACGCCCGCCTTTTCACAGGCGGAGATGATGGCCGGGGTCTGGCTGAATTCTTCCGCGGGGATGGCGGACACCACCTCGTCCGGACGGTACCGCTCCAGGACACGGTCCAGATCGGCGTACCCGCCCAGCCGGTCCAGGCCCTTCCAGCCGGTCCGGTCGGAGACATAGCCCATCGGATGGTAACCCAGCTCCTTGTCGGCGCGGATCTTATCCAGATAGCGCCGGGCCATGGGGCCCGCCCCCACGATGAGCACATGCTTGAGGTTGTAGCCCTTCTGGCGGTAATGCCGCAGGAGATAGCGCAGAAAAAAGCGCTTGGTTCCCAGGAGCGCGGTGTTCAGCAGGAAGAAAAAGATCAGCGTCCAGCGGGAGAAGTGGACCTCCTTGAACATGAAGAGAAAGGTCTGCAAAAGGGCCATATCCAGCACATTGGCGGTGCAGAGCCGGCCCAGCTCCTGATAGAGCCTTTTTTTGCGGAAGGATTCATAAAGGCTGAAGGAGGCATATGTGAAGAGATGGATGGGGACCAAGGCGAGGCCCAGATAGACATAGTGGGAAAAGGGGACGGAGATTTCGCCGCCGGGCAGCAGAAAAAAGCGTACCCAGAAGGCCAGAAGGAGGGTGAAAAAAACCGACACCCCATCTGTGATCACATTGAACTGATTCAGCAGCCGCTGATTTTCCTTGATCATGGCTTTCTCCCACATTCACCTGTATTCTACAGTATTTTATCCCGAATGGCCCGTTATGTCAATGAAAGTACACAGCTTCCCGCGATTGTGGGAACGCAGAGAAGAGGACCTTTTTAAAATACAAAAAAATTACATTTTATATTCATATTTCGTTCACTAAATAATTCTACACTAAGTAAATGTTTTGTGCCCAACTACAAAACCGCTCCCCATCCAAAGAATTGGATGGGGAGCGGAAAACAAACGTTTTTAATCAGGGGCTACAGGTACTCAGCGGATGATGAACACGTAGTCAGCGTGTTCGTTATCGTCGTCAGGCACGATAACCACCACATCGCTGTCAGAGGGTGCGCCGTCCACGCAGATGACCTCGTCGATGTCGCCGGGGGCCATCTCCTTGGTGCCGTCCACAATGATCACCACGGTGTCTTTGTCGTAGGTCAGAGCGGTCTTATGGTTCTGACTGGAGATGATGCCGTCGCCGCAGTCGGTCACGTAGCTGCCGAAATCATACCAATCGTCCTGGTTGTAATCGGCTCCGTTCTTCTTCGCGTTCAGAAGATCGTGCCAGTCCACCACATTGCTGCCGCTGGTGGTCACACCGCCGTAGTAGCCGCGCGACACCTCGCCGTCGACCTTGTCGTAGCCGTCCAACTCCAACTCGGCCACATATTTGCCGTTCACATAGGCCTGGGTCACATAGATGGTGTCGTCGCTGCTGTTCTTCTTGGCAGAGGGGGTCTTGCCCAGGATATAGATGCCCTCGGTATCACCATCGGAGGTCTTGGCCTTGGTCACAGCCACGAACTTGGCCACCGTTTCCTTGTCCTTGACATAGGCGACCTTCACACCATTGGTTCCAACGCTGTCCACGTCGGGCACGTTGGAGATGCCGGTGTATGCCTTGTAGTTGTCGTTGTGGTCGCCGATTACAAAGATGGTCTTGCTGTTGGCGGAGTAGTTACCGGACAGCTTGGCGTTGCCCTTCTTCACCTGCTCAATCGCAACGGTCTTCTTCAGCTTAATGTTGTAGCTGGAACCGCTCTTGGTATAGGTTGCGATCTGATGGAGCACTTCCTTCTCAAGGTCGAGATCGCTGTAGTCTTTATTCTCCTTCTTGGCATCTTCCACATAGGTGGAGAGCTTCTTGCCGTCGATCTTGTTGACGGAGGCGGTGACCTCGGTGCCGTCGTTCAGCACGGCTTTGATGGTCAGGGTCTCGAAATTCGTCTTTACGCTGGCATCCGCACCGGTGATGAACATGTAGTCGTCACTGCTCTCGGAGCCGTCCGTATAGATGACGTAGCCGAAGTTGTCCAGATACAGGGTGACCTCGTCATCGATCTCCACCACGTCGGTCAGGTTCGCGTCCTTCTTGATGCTGCTGTCGTCGTCGAACTTCCAGGACAGGGCGGACTGCTCATAGGTGTCGGAGCCGTCCTTAATGGTGTCGCCGCCCTTGGTGGAGGTAACGGTCACGCTGACGGATTCGGCCTTCTCAATATAATAGGTGTCGTCCACGCGGTAGTAGAGCACGATGTCGTCCTTCGCCACGTCCTTGACGCCCACCACGTCGTCAAACTCCTCGCCAGAGATTCGATCATCGCTGTCATCAAGGTTGGTGAACGGGGTGACGGTAATATAGCCGTCGCCGTCGTTGCCGTTGGCGTTATAGGCGGAGACCTTGCCGGCGATCATCTTGGTCACGATGACGAAATCGGCCTCGTTGTCGTCATCGTTGCTGATGACGGTGACCTCAATGCCGTTGCCGGTCAGCTTGGACACAGCCTCCATGCCGGAGACGGTGCGGTCCACGTCCTTGCCGTCGACCTTATCGCTGTTGCGGACATAGTTTTCCACCAGGACGGCGTCCTTCACCGTCTTGATGCCGGCGGCCTTCAGGGCGTCGTTCACGTCGTCGGAGTCGGAATCCTCGGTGATGGTGGCGATCAGGTTGTCGGAGGAGAGGACAGGATTGCCCAGCACGGTGTCATAGGACCCGTTCTTCCAGTCCTTGGCAAACATAGTGACGGACTTGCCCAGCAGGTTGGCGGCGGTGGTGGTCTTCAGGGTGATCTTAGCGCCCTCGTCCTTGCCGCTGGTGGCGTCGTCAGAGGTCAGCAGCAGGATGGTGTTGCCCTCTTTTTCAGGAGCGGTGCTGGTGGAGGTGGCGTACTCGTTGGAGATGATCACGCCCTCCAGCTTGGCGACCTTGAACTTGTCCTCCAACAGGGTCTTGTCGTCCTTGTCGTCCTTGAGGGTGGGGCTGGAGGTGATGGAGGAGCCGTCGGTGATCAGGGTGTAGTCATAGGAGACCACGCCGGCATCCAGGGCGTTCCACACCATCTGAGCGGCGTTGTCGCGGGACAGACCCTCGGAGGGGTTGATGCTCAGCTCGTCGAACAGGCCCTTCTGGTTGGCGCGCACGTTGACGTTCACGGCCCAGTTCGCGCCGGTGAAGCCTTCGATCTCGGACTTGAAGCCCAGAGCCACCAGCAGCATCTTGGCCGCCTCAGCACCGGTCACGGTGTTGGAGGGGTTGAACTTGCCGGTGCCGTCGCCGGCCACGATGCCCAGGGTGGTGCAGTACTCAATGTACGCAGCAGCCCAGTGGCCCACCGTGTCGGTGTAGGTGTAGTTGGACACGTTGCCCAGGCTGGGATCCTTGCCGCCGTTGAGGACGACGCAGATCATCTTGGCCATCTCGGCACGGGTCACGATCCCCTCGGGATCAAAGCTGCCGTCGTCCTTGCCGTTGATGACATTCAGCTCAACGAGCATGGAGACGGCCTCGTCGTTGACGATCTTGTCCTTGTCGGAAAAGTCGTCGTAGCTCACAGCGCCGGCGCCGACGACCATCATGCCCAGGACCATGATGGAAGCCATTGCCAGGCTAAGAGCCCGCTTGAGGTTTCTCATGTGGAATTCCTCCTTCATTATTTTCCCGGGAGGAGGAGACATCTTGCCGCATACGGGGGAAAGACCGCTCCGCACAAGCCTTTGCGAGGAGGCGGGTAGCCATCTGGTAACCGTGGATATCTGTGGGACGGACGCCGGAACGTCCCAGACACAGATCGATAGGAGGATACGATGTCTAGAAAACGGATAGGAAAGAATGTGGCCTATGACACGGAGAAGAAGCTCTACTACGCCTACTTTGACGGAGGGCGCGGAAAGAACGGGCGGCGGGAGCGATGGACAAGGACCTTCCGCAGCGAGCGGGAGGCGGTCCAGGCGGTCGAAACCTTTGCGGCGGAGCGCAGGGAGGGGGGGCTCCCGGCGGCCGAGGCCATCACCGTTGGGGCGTGGCTGGACTACTGGCTGGAGGAGATCGTACGGCCCAACTTGGAATACACCACCTACTACTGCTATGCCAACATCATCCGGAACCACCTCAAGCCAAGTCTGGGCCGGGTCCTGCTGCGGGAGCTCACGCCGCTGCGCATCCAGCAGTATTATACGCAGATGATCAAGGGCAAGGGGCTGAGCCCGAACACCGTGCATAAGCACCATATCCTGCTGCACACGGCGCTAAAGCTGGCGTTTCGCCAGGAGATCCTCGGCAGTAACCCTGTGGACCGGGTGGAGCCCCCCAGAGCGCGGGCGGCCCGCCAGCTCTACTATACGCCGCAGGAGCTCAAGCTGCTCTTCCAGGCCGCGGAGGGCGGGCGGATGGAGCTCATCGTCAAGCTGGCCGGGTATCTGGGTCTTCGACGGGGGGAGATCTGCGGCCTGCGCTGGGAGAACATCGATTTTCGGAAGAAGGTGCTCTCCGTCCGTCTGGCCCGCACCACCGCCGGCGGGACCGTGGTGGAAAAGCCCCCCAAAACGCCCAACTCTCTCCGGAGCCTGGGCTTTGCGGGGCTGGAGGACCTGGAACGTCTGCTCCGCCGTACCCGGGAGGAGCAGCGCGCGGCGGTGTGCGCCGGTCTGGCCGAGGACACCGGATTTGTACTCGCAGACCGGCGGGGACGGCCCTGGAACCCCAATCAGGTCACCCGGGCCATGGAGGCGTTTGTGGAGGTCAACGGGCTACCCCCCATTACTCTCCACGGCCTGCGCCACACCTTTGCCAGTGTGGCCAACAGCGCCCACATCCCGCTGCCGGATATCAGCCGTGCGCTGGGGCACAAGGACGTGGTGGTGACGGGTAGGGTCTATACCCATATTTTCGACCAGACCCATGTCGAGGCGGTCAGCGCGGTAGCCAGAAGTATCCGGGGCGCTTGAAAACAGAAAAAGGAAGAGACTTTTTTTGAACTTTGTGCTATAATGACTCCACACAGCGCGCCATGCGCGCTGACCCGCCCACCGGCGGGCGCGGCGGCCGCGCCGTGGGCACCGCTGCTGCATGATTTCGATTCTTGGAGGCGAAAACAGATGAGACATAAGAGGATCGCGGCCTGTACGGCGGCCGCACTCTGCATCGGTATGCTGACCTTTCCGGCCTCGGCGGCCTCGGAGGACTTTCCGGCCTGGGCGTCACAGGCGGCAAAGCGCTGGGAGGACTGCGGCAAGCTGGATCAGAGCATGTCCCCGGAGCATGTGATGACCCGGGGGGAGGTGGCCGCCGCCATCGACCGGGTGATGACCTACACCCAGGAGGCGGAGAACCGTTTTACCGACATCAGGGCGGAGGACGCCCATTCCGGCGCGCTGCTGCGCCTGGTAGACGCCGGAGTATTGCAGGGGAACGGGACCGGACAGCTTCTGCCCGACGCGGCCGTGACCCGTCAGGAGACTGCGGTGATGCTGGACCGGGCCTTCCACCTCTCCGCGGGCGGACAGACGGACTATACCGACGCGGCGGAGATCGCCGGCTGGGCGGAAGGGGCTGTGTCCGCAGTGACCCAGGCCGGTGTCATGCAGGGCTCGCAGGGGCTGTTCCGCCCTGCGAGCACCGTGACCTATGCCGAGATGGTCCAGAGCCTCACTGCGGCCGTGGAGGAGGAGGGCCTGATCACCGGGCTGATCGTCCGGACCAGAGACGCCGAAGGGGTGCTGGCAGAGGGTGCGGCCCGGCAGGTGAACGACGGAAAGTTCCGGGTGGAGACTGTGACGGCGTCAGAGGAGGGCTATACCGTGGCGCTCTCCGGCCTGGAGGCCCTGACCGGGCAGGAAGCGGATGCCGACGGCCCCGGCCAGCCCCGCGAGGCCGGGAAATGGATGGGTGTACAGCTCCAGCTGGGCGGCCTGGTCCGGGTGGAGACGCTTACATACAGCCGGGACGGAGAGACTTGGTTCCAGGCCAAGAGCAGCGATGCCCTCTCGGAGGCCCATCGTCTGGACAGCCTGATGGTCTACGTCAATGGCGCGGAAACGGCGGATATCGACGCCAATGAGGTGGAGAAAACCTCCACGCTCTACCTGCGGCAGGGCGAAGAGGGACCTGCGGTGAAGATCACATTCCACTATACCCCGGCGTCCGGGGAGAGCGGAACTTCGGAATAACGTCAATCGGGGCCGGATGCCGCACGCGGCGTCCGGCCCCAAAAAACGGCGGGAGCACAGAAATCAGGAGGGGTATGCGGCATGATGTATTATCTGGAGAGTGGCAGCCATGATCCCGGATTCAACCTGGCGTTGGAGCAGTATGTCTTTGACCGGCTGGACCGGGCCCATGCATACTGCATGCTCTGGCAAAACGACAACGCCATCATTGTGGGGAAAAACCAGAATACCGTCGGCGAGATCAACGCCGCCTATGTAAAGGAGCATGGAATCCGGGTGGTACGCCGGCTCTCCGGCGGCGGGGCGGTGTACCATGACCTGGGGAACATCAACTTTACCTTTATTGTAGACAGCGGCGCCACGGCTGCCTTTGACTTTTCCACCTTTTGCCGCCCTATTGTGAAGGCGCTGGAGCACTTTGGAGTCCATGCGGAGATCAACGGGCGGAACGATATGACCATTGACGGCAAGAAGTTCTCCGGGAATTCCCAGTACGGGAAACAGGGACGGACCATGCACCACGGCACCATTCTGTATGACTCCGACTTGGAGGTGGTGGGAAAGGCGCTGACGGTATCCCGGGATAAACTGGAGGGGAAGGGGATCCAGTCGGTCCGAAGCAGGGTGACCAATGTGCGCCCTTATATTGCCGGAGACATCTCCACCGAGGCGTTTTTTGCCGCCCTGCGCGACTTCCTGTTCCAGGAGTACGCTCTGCAGCCCTACCGCCTCTCCCAGGGGCAGCTTGCGGAGATCCGGGCCCTTCAGGCGGAGCGCTATGATCAGTGGAGCTGGAACTACGGGGCCTCCCCCGCATACCGGCTCCGCAAGGCCCGGCAGGTGGACGGATGCGGAAAGCTGGAGATTTTTTTGGATGTGCAGAAAGGGATCCTGCGGGACGTCGCTTTCTATGGAGACTATTTTGGGAATGAAGATACGCAGTCGTTGGCGCGCAGGTTGTCGGGCTGCCCCATGGAGGCGGCGGCCATCCGCACCGCCCTGAAGGACCTGGAGATCGGAACATATTTTAACCACATGGACCTGGAGACCTTTCTGGAGGTCCTGCTGCAGTGACGGACCGCGCCGCGTTCTGCCCTTGGGCTGAGCGCGGCGCGGTTGGTTTTGTAGGCAGGAGGCGCGGAAAGAGGAGAAAACAGGACCTTTTTGACGAGATTGAGCGCTGCGCCATTGCACATCCCAGGCACAGATGATAAAATATTACTATTACCAATGGCAGGGCGGAAAATGAATGCCGCGCAGTTGCGGCCGGGGAGGAATTCCAATGGAAAACGCCGCCGTTCAGGAGAGGGCTCAGGCGCCCCATATGCTGACGGGAGCGCAGCGGTTTTATATCGGTGTCAAACGGGCCGCCGACGTGGCGCTCTCACTGCTGGGGCTGGTCCTGCTCTCTCCGGTGCTGCTGGCCATTGGGATCGCCATTGTGCTGGACGACGGCTTTCCCGTTCTGTTCACCCAGAGGCGGGTGGGGCGTGGAAAGCGTCCCTTCCACATCCTCAAATTCCGCACCATGAAGAGCGATACCCCCCATGACAAGCCTACCCATCTGCTGGAGCATCCGGAGCAGTACATCACCAGGGTGGGAAAGGTCCTGCGGAAAACCTCACTGGATGAGCTGCCGCAGCTCCTGAATATCCTGACCGGGTCCCTTCACATCGTGTCCTACCGGCCCAGCCTGTACAATCAAACCGACCTGATCCGGGAGCGGGACCGCTGCGGTCTCCATCAGCTCCGCCCCGGGCTGACCGGCTGGGCGCAGATCCACGGCCGGGATGAGCTGGAAATTCAGGAGAAGGCCGCCCTGGACCGCTATTATCTGGAGCACTTGGGACCGGCCATCGACCTCAAGTGCTTTTTCGGCACCTTCCTGGCCGTGTTCCGGCAGAGCGGCGTGGTGGAGGGCGGCACGGGCGCCATGGAGCGCCGGGACAGGAAGGAAACGAGATGAAGATACTGGTGCTCACAAACCACTCCTATATGCTCTGGAGGTTCCGGAAGGAGCTCATTTCCACCCTTCTGGAAGAAAATGAAGTGGTCATCAGCACCCCTTTTGTGGGGCATGAGGAAGATTTTGAACGCATGGGTTGCCGATGCCTGGAGACACCGGTAGACCGCAGAGGCGTCAACCCCGCCACGGATCTCAAGCTGCTGCGCGCCTATCGGCAGCTGCTCCGTGCGGAGCGGCCGGATCTGGTGCTGACCTATTCCATCAAGCCCAATATTTACGGCGGTCTGGCATGCCGGATGATGAGAGTCCCCTATTGCGCCAATGTCCAGGGGCTGGGCACGGCGTTCCAGCGCCCCGGCCTGGCCCGGCTGGTCACAGTTTTGTACCGGACGGCATTGAGCGGCGCGAGACGGGTATTTTTTGAAAACAGCGACAATGCGGCGCTGTTTTTTCAAAGGCATATTATCCCGCAGAAGAAGGCGTGTGTGCTCCCTGGGGCGGGCGTCAGTCTGGCGGAGTACCCCCTGCGTCCCTACAGGGAAAACGGGCGGGTCCGCTTCCTCTTTGTGGGCCGTATCATGAGGGAAAAGGGTGTGGAAGAGCTGTTTTGGGCTGCCCAGCGCCTAAAGGAGGTCTTCGGCGCGGAGATCGGGTTCGATATGGTGGGGTTTTTTGAGGATGCATACCGGGAGGCGGTGGAGGGGCTGGTCCGGGAAGGCGTGGTGGATTTTCACGGCTTTCAGGAGGATGTCCGCCCATTTTATGAGGAGGCGAGCTGCGTGGTGCTCCCCTCCTACCATGAGGGAATGTCCAACGTACTGCTGGAGGCGGCGTCCAGTGGGCGTGCCCTCATCACCTCGGATATTCCGGGCTGCCGGGAGGCGGTGTGCGACGGGGAGAACGGGTTCCTCTGCCCGCCCGGCGACGCCCAGGCGCTTTATCATGCCATGCGCCGCTTCGTGGAGCTGCCCCCTATCCGGAGGGAGGAGATGGGCCGGGCCGGTCGGGTACATATGGAGGCGTGTTTTAACCGCGCCGACGTGGTGCGCAGGGTCCTCGCAGCGATGCAGGAGGAGGGCTTATGACCACGCTGCTTCTGGTATGTGCCTCCTCTGTCGTACTGGCACAGCTCTCTCAGTGGTACGGCGGCGGAATCCGTGAGAGGGGGAATAAGCCCCGGTGGGACCTGTTTGTGCTGGCGATAGTGGTGATCCTCTCCCTCTTCGCCGGGCTGCGGACCGATTACAATGATACTGCCGCCTATATTCGGGGATTTCAGAGCGCTGAGACCATCGGGGCCTTCCTGTCGGACAGTGAAAACCTTCATGTTCTGCACAATCCCCTGTTTTATGGGCTGACCGCTCTGATTCGCACGGTCACGGACAACTACCATATTTATCTGCTGATCTTTGCAGCAGTCAACGAAGTGCTGCTGATCCGCTTTGTCCAGCGGTATACCGCGGACGGAAATTTCGCGTTTGGCCTCTGGCTGTTCTTTGGAATCGGGGCCTATGTATTCTCCATGGCCGCCATGAAACAGATCACGGCCATGGCGGTGCTGACCTTGGCGGTCCCGGCGCTGAACGAACGGAAATGGGCGAAATATTATATCATCGTAGCGCTGGCGGGGCTCCTCCACACCTATGCGTTCCTGTTTGTGTTTCTGCCGCTGCTGACCGGAAAGCCTTGGGGCGGGAGGATTCTCCTTGTTGCGCTGGCGACTGTGACGGTGATGCTCACCTTCGAGGACTCCATCGGCACGCTCCTCTCCTATGCGGACTCTATGGGCAAGCATGTGGCGGAGTTTGAGGTATTTGACGGCAATCAGATGAATCCCCTGCGGGTAGCGGTCTTTGCCGTGGTGCCGGCGATGTCCCTGATTTTCCGGCGGCGGCTGTTTCCGGCAATGGGGAGGCAGGAGGCTGTGCTGATTAATATGAGCATCGTCAGCCTTATGTTCATGCTCATGGCAACCGTCAACGGAGCCAATATGTTTGGGCGGCTGGCCACATATTTTGAGCTGGGCGCGGCGTGTAGCCTCCCGTGGATGATCGATCAGATCTTTGAACGCCGTTCCGCCAGGCTGGTCAAGCTGTGTGCCACGGCATGCTTCCTGGTGTTTTTCCTGTATGATAACTGGGGGTTCACGTACCACGGGGTTTCCTTTTTTGCATTCATAGCGGGGCTGGTATAGAGGAGATGAGAAAGTGAAGGTATCCATCATTGTCCCTGTTTATCAGGTGGAACGCTATCTGCGGGCGTGTATTGAGAGCGTACTGTGCCAGACTCACCGGGAATGGGAACTGATTTTGGTGGAGGATGGATCGCCGGACCGCTGCGGTGTCATTTGTGACGAATATGCAAAGAATGATGCCAGGATCACCGTGATGCACAAGGAAAACGGAGGGCTATCCTCCGCAAGAAACGCCGGACTGTGTCGGGCCACAGGAGAGTATATCCTCTTTCTGGACGGAGATGACTTCTGGGCGGAGCCGGAGGGACTTGCACGGCTGATCCCCCAGCTCACATCGGATGTGGTGGTATTCGGCTTTTCCAAATGGTATGAACCCAATGGCGCGGAGCGGGGGCGGTGGATCGGCCCGGACATCGCAGAGGGGTGCCCGGTCTCCGGGCGGGAGGCACAGCTCGGCTACTTGCTTCAAAAGGGCTGTTATACCGCCTGTGCCTGGAACAAGGCGGTTCGGCGGGAGCTGTTTTCCTCGTGCGACCTCAGATTTCGGGAAGGCGTGACCTCAGAGGATATCGACTGGTGCGCACGCTTGGCGCTGGCCGCGAAGTCTTTCGGCCTCAGCGCCTGCCGATTTTACCGATACCGGCAGAGAACGGGCTCCATTACCCGCACAATGAACTTGAAAAGCCTGCGGGATTTGAAGGAAAATATAGAGCTGTGCCTCCGATTGCCTCAGGAGATGGGAGCGAGCACGGCGATAAAAGAGTTGTACTGGAGCTATGTGGCCTACCAATTTGGCACCTTCCTGGTGTGCGCACCCTCAGTCAACGGGCCGGAGGGGCGCGGACTGGTGCAGGAGATGCGGGAAAAGCGGTGGCTTCTGCGTTACAATGCTGCGAGTCGAAAAGTGCAGCTGCTGTATGTAGTGGACCGGCTCTTGGGATATCGGGCCCTGTGCCTCTTGTGCAGGGGCTATGCAGCAATTCGAAAGTAGGGAGAATATGGCGGCCATTACAGTATTCACCCCAACCTATAACCGGGCGTACTGCCTGCATCGGTGCTATGAGAGCCTCTGCCGCCAGAGCTGCAAAGATTTTGTGTGGCTTATTATTGATGATGGGTCCACCGACCAGACAAAGGATATCGTGGAGGGCTGGCAGAGGGCAGAAAATGGGTTTGAGATCGTGTATCTCTATAAAGAAAATGGCGGAATGCATACCGGGTATAACTGCGCCTACGCGAGAATAGACACAGAACTGAGCATTAATGTAGATTCTGACGACTATTTGACGGATACCGCCATCGAAGAGCTGCTGGCCTTCTGGAGGGAACATCAAAGAGAGGACATTGGAGGGATTTATGCACTGGACCGCTTTGAGGATGGCAGGATTGTCGGCCTGCCCTTTCCAGACGATTTGAAGGAATTCAAAGGTTGGGGCTATAAAGAGGTACACTATGTCGGTACGGACGGGAAGAAGAAGGTCTTCCACAACCGAGGGGACAAAAAATTCATTGGTGTAACCGCGGTGATCAACCGATATCCTCCTATTCCCGAGTTTCCCGGTGAGAAATATTACAGCCTTTACTATAAGCAGCACCGCATCGAGCGGGATAATGCCATTTTAGTTTATAACCGGCCGGTCTGTGTGGTGGAGTATCAGGAGGATGGCAGCACAAACCATATGTTGTCTCAATATGTCCGCAATCCCAAAGGCTTTTGCGACGAGCGGAAGTTTGTGCTGGAGTATGCCCCGACCCTGCGCCTGCGTGCCAACGCCGCAATCCACTATGTGGCGGAAAGTCTGCTGGCAGGGGATTGGGCGTTCTTTTCACACACGCCCAGGAAAGGCTTGACCCTGCTCTGTGCCCCAATGGGGCTGGCGCTGTATCTTTGGATCAGGAGGCGGACGAAGACGTGAAAATTGCGATGGTACTCCCCTATTTTGGCGCCTTTCCCGAATATGCTCCCCTGTTTTTTCAATCATGTGCGGCAAACCCCGATTATACATGGCTGATCCTGACCGATTCCGGTGTCCCGTGCGATCTGCCGAACAATGTAAAAATTATCTCCATGACGTTCCAGCGGTGCCGTGAGCTCATCCAGAATAAGTTTGACTTTCCGATCTCCTTAAAGACGCCGCAGAAGCTGTGCGATTATAAATGTGCGTACGGATACCTTTTTAAGTCATATCTGAGTGGATTTGATTTTTGGGGTCACTGTGATATGGACCAGATTTTTGGAGAGCTGGGGCGGTTTGTCACGCCCGAGCTCCTAGAGCGATATGACAAGCTGTATACGTTGGGGCACTTTACTCTGTATCGGAATAAGCCGGAAAACAATGTGAGATTTATGGAGCCCATCAACGGGGCATCCCGGTATCGGGAAGTATTTTCGACGCCTGGAAGTTGCGGCTTTGACGAATGGATGCCCGGGAATATCAATCAAAGCTATGCATGCCACGGTTGGCCCCTCCTCGCTGAGGCCATTGGCGCGGATGTCGACCCCTACTATACCTCGTTTCGGCTGGTGTGGTACGATCAAGCGGCAAAGCGGTACATCAGGGAAACAGCGGATAACAGCGTGTTCCGGTGGAAGGCGGGGCGGCTGTATCAGTACAGTTGGGCGGATGGGACGCTCTGCGAAAGGGAGCGGCCCTATGTGCACCTTCAAAAACGCAGGATGAGGCACGTGGAGCGGGTCTGTGGGGCAGAGGAGTACTTTATCCTGCCCAACCGGTTCCTTCCGGGTCCCCAGCGGCCGGAACAACTGTTGCGGAATTGCAGGAAGTACCGGGTACTGAATTACCAGTATCCGGCGGTGAAGTGGCAAAGCCTGAAAAAACGGCTGAAGGATCGAAATTTTGTGTGCAGCAATGTATTCCGGGGGGATAATATATAATGGGACCTCTAATAAGTGTCATTATCCCGGTGTATAACCGCGAAAAACTCATTGTGGATGCGCTTGAGAGCGTCCTCAATCAACCCTGCCGATCATTAGAGATCATTGTGGTTGACGATGGCTCAAGTGACCGCAGCGCGGAGGTCTGCAAAAGATACCAAGCAAGGGACCCGCGCATAAAGATATTTCAAAAAGAAAACGGCGGAGTTTCAAGTGCGCGTAATTACGGTATCAAGCATGCCACAGGCAGATATGTTGCATTTCTGGATTCCGATGATGCCTGGGTGCCTGGAGCGATGACATCTGCACTCTGCAAATACATGGAAGAGAGTGATGCGGATATCATCAATTTTGCATGCTATTACTGTAATGAGTCAATGACGCGGTTTCGTTTAAAGGCGGGACTGACGGGCGAATATGCCGGCGAAGGGAAGAGAGACCCCTGGAAATTTTCCTTTTTTTGGACTATGCTATATAAAAATACATTTTTACTTCAGCACCAATTGCATTTCCCGGTTGGAATAAACGATGGAGAAGACGAGCTGTTTAAAGCAGCTACAATATATTTTTCAAATAAGATCGTTTGCACCGAGACCCCACTCGTTGCTTACCGAAAGACGCCGGGATCCCTTGCCCGGCGCAAAAAAGACGGCATACAAAAGTTTCTCCCTTATATAAACGGGCGGCTGGAGCTGGCGAAGGTATATCATATAGATGACGAAATATGGATAGACACGCAAGAAGAAGTGTGCTGCTGGCTGATGAAAGAGATGGCAGTGTGGCATTTCAAGTATGGCGGCAGACGAGATATTTTAGAGCAGACGATTCGGACTCATGTGCTGTTCAAAAAATTTAGGGATTATGATCTGTTGGGGCTTGGGGAAAGAGATAAAAGAGAGATTCGGCTTTACCTGAGACATCCCTATCTGTTCGAAAGCCGTATGAGACTAGCAGGGGCGGTTGAGGCGGGAATAAGAGCCGTAGTGGAGAAGCCCGGGATAAAGGATATATTTGAAAAAGCACGTTACCCATTGGAGCGGTCATCAATAGGGAACATGGGGTAAGAAGCGTATGGGTCAAATGTTGAAAAAACAGGTGCTTTTTGTCATTCATGATCTGCACTTGGGGGGAGCTGAAAAGGTCCTGGTCAACCTGGTCAATCACATGGACCGAAGCAAATTCGATGTTACAGTCCTTGCCCTGTTCGGAGGCGGAGTCAACGAACCGTTTTTGAATCCGGATATCCGGCTGATCGTGGGGCACAAGCGGCCCTTTCCGGGCAACAGCCGCATCATGAAACTGTTTTCCCCCGAACGGTTATTCCGGTACTATATTAAGGGGCGCTATGATGCCATCGTCTCCTATTTGGAGGGACCCAGCGCCCGTATTGTCAGTGGATGCCCCCGGGACGGGACAAAGCTGGTATCTTGGGTTCACTGTACCATGGAATCCCAGGAAACCATTGGAGTCGGGTTTCGAAGCTTTCAGGAGGCAAGGACCTGCTATGGAAAATTTCATATCGGTGTTTTTGTGTCACAAGAGGTGAGGACCGCATTCTGTCGGTGGATTCCGATGAGAGATACTGAGGTACTGTACAATACAGTGGACAGTGATGAAATCTTGAGGGATGCGGCGGAGCCGGTGGAGGATAAGAGCACTCCAGACGGGGAGATCAAGCTGATTGGGGTAGGAAAGGTCGTGCCGAATAAGGGCTTTGACCGGCTGGCCCGTATCCACAAAAGGCTTCGGGAAGAGGACGGATTGCCCGTACATACTTATATTCTGGGAGAGGGATTTCAAAGGAAGGGGCTGGAGGCATGGGCCGCGGAAAACGGACTTTCCGACACCTTTACGTTCCTGGGCTATCAGACCAATCCCTATAAATATGTAGCAGCCTGCGATCTGTTTGTATGCGCCTCCCATGCAGAGGGCTTTTCCACCGCCGTCACCGAGGCCCTCATCGTTGGGACGCCTGTGGTCACCACGGAGGTGTCCGGTATGCGGGAGATGTTGGGGGAGAATGAGTACGGCGTGATCACAGAAAACAGCGAAGAGGCGCTGTATCAGGGCGTGAAAGAGATGCTCACGGCGCCGGAGAGGCTCAGCCACTATAAAGAGAAGGCCAGGGAACGGGGACGCCGATTTTCCACGGGGCAGACGGTCCGGGCCGTAGAGGAGATGCTGGATAAGCTATGAACCCCTTAAAAGAATTTGTCTATCGCCTCAGGGGGGAGCACACCACAGAACGGCTGGTCTCCATGGGGATGCATGTCGGGAAGGATTTCAAGCGGCTGAAAGGCGTAATCCTGGACCCGTCTCACTGCTGGCTCATAGACATCGGCGACCGGGTGACCATGGCCCCCGGCGTACACATCCTCTGCCATGATGCCAGTACCAAAACGGCGCTGGGATACACCAAGATCGGGCGTGTAACCATTGGAAACAACGTGTTTATTGGCGCGTCCTCTGTGGTGCTGCCCGGTGTGACCATCGGGGATGATGTGATCATCGGCGTCAACAGCACGGTGACCCACGATATTCCGGCCGGTATGGTGGCTGCGGGCTGTCCGGCGCGGGTCCTCTGCACGACGGAGGCATATCTGGAGAAGGAGCGCGCCCGTATGGCGCATGCACCGTGCTATGGAGAGGAGTATACGCTCCGGCGGGACGTGTCCATGGAGAAGCGGGAACAGATGAAAAGCGAGCTCTCAGGCCGCATAGGGTATATCGACTGATGGGCGGACGAAGGATCAGCGTGATCGTCCCGGCCTATAATATCGCCCCCTATCTGGGGCGCTGCCTGGACAGCCTCCTGGCACAAACCCACGTCGATCTGGAGATCATTGTGGTGGACGACGGCTCTAAAGACGGGACCGGGGCGATTCTGGAGGCATATGCGGAGCGGGAGGGGCGGATCATACCGGTCCATCAGAAAAACGGCGGCGTTACCAGCGCCCGCTTCGCAGGGCTGAAGCTGGCGACCGGGGAATATATCGGGTTTGCCGATGGAGACGACTATGTGGAGCCGGACATGTTTGAACTGCTGTTCCGGCAGGCGGAAACGCATAGGGCTGATATTTCTCACTGCGGTTATCAGATGGTATTTCCCAACGGTCGGGTGGATTGGTACTATAATACCGGGCGTACCGTGGAGCAGGATCGGGAGACAGGGCTTTACGACCTGATCTGCGGGAAGTTTGTGGAACCAGGGCTCTGGAATAAGCTGTACCGGGCCGAGTTGCTGCAAAGCCTGCTGACACGGCCCACACTGGACAGGGACATTCGCATCAACGAGGATCTTTTGATGAACTTTATCCTGTTTTCCGATGCGGATCGTTCAATCTACACCGATCAGTGTAAATATCATTATATGATTCGACGGGGATCTGCCGCAACTTCGCGGCCCCAGGGGTATAAGTTTTCAGATCCGCAGCGGGTCATGGAGCGGCTGTACCAGGACACGATGGGAAATGATCGCCTTCACGGGGCGGCGCTGGAGCGGTATGTTCGGGTACTGACAGGAAACTGCACACAAGACCAATTCCCGGAAATCGCCTCATCGGCTCGAAAGAAACTTTACGCCGTGCGGAGAGAGCTGGACAAGCTCCCGGCAAAGCTGCGCTGCATGGCGTTGGGGGCGCTGTATGCCCGCCCCCTGTACCGCATGGTACGGAAGGCGTATGATACGGCGACAGGTGCGGCACATAAATATGACGTGGAGTGATGGCCTGTGATCAGCATAATTGTGCCGGTCTATCAGGTGGAGCCTTATCTGAATCGATGCGTCCGCTCTCTGCTGGAGCAGACGTATACGGATGTGGAGATCATCTTGGTGGATGACGGTTCGCCGGATGGATGTCCCACCCTGTGTGATGCTTGGGCCGGGAAGGATGCGCGGGTGCGGGTCATCCACAAGCCCAACGGGGGACTCTCCGACGCCAGAAACGCCGGACTGACGGTTGCGAGAGGAGAAGAAATTGCTTTTGTGGACAGCGACGACTGGGTCGATCCCGACATGCTGGAGCGCCTGTATAACCAGATGGAGGAGACCGGCGCCGATCTGGCGGCCTGCGGAGTGACCTGGGAATACCCGGGTGGACGCAGTGAGGTCCCCCATCCTCTGGAGGACCGGCTTTATACAGGCCGTAGGGCCATCATGCGGGCGTATATTCAGACCTGTATGGTGCGGACCACGGTGTGGAACAAACTTTATCGCCGGGCGGTAGTGGATAAGCTCTTTTTTCCGGCGGGCAAAACAAATGAGGACGAGTTTTTTACCTACCGGGTGCTGGACCGGACAGACCGGGTATCGGTGCTCAGCGCGCCGATGTACCATTACCGCCAGCGGCAGGACAGTATTATGGGGGTCTATAGCCTCCGGCGGCTGGACATCCTGGAGGCCATGGAGGGGCGGCTCTCGTTTCTGGAAGAAAAGTACCCGGAGCTTCTTCCGCAGGAGCGACGGAACCAGTTGGCGGCCTGCCTGTATCACTACCGCCAGCTCATCGATCAGCCGGAAGTGGACCCGGAAGGCGAGGGCCGCCGACGAGTGCGGCAGTATGTGCGGCGCGTCGGACTGAAGCTGACAGACCTGAGGGGTTGTTCGGCAGGAAATGCGGCCCGGGTTTTGGCGATTCGGGCTTCTGTTTCCGCGACAGCGGGACTTTACCAAAGCCTGCACAAGAAATTGTAAGGAGGCGTGGGCAATGGCCGGTCTCACCCAAAAGATATATCGTACACTGAGAAAGGTAAAGTGTGATCTCCGGCGGGACGTATCCTGCTTTACTCCTGCACTGGCCGTTGCCCATGCACTTTGTGACCTCCCTTTGCGAGGGCCGGTTTTCCAACCTGTGGGGAGGTGGGCGGCAAAAAGGCGGGATGCTGCGATTTTTGATTATCTGGATCAAAATTATGGCGCTTTTTTCGAAACATTTGCGCGGCAGTGGACTCCCCCAGAAAAAAAGGAGTGCAGCGGCCCGGCTCCGATCTGGGTCTGCTGGCTCCAGGGAGAGGAGCAGGCGCCGAAGCTGGTGCGGCGGTGCATCGCAAGCATCCGAAAAAATGCCAATGGACATCCGGTGAATTTGCTGACGGAAGAAAATATAGGAAGGTATCTGAGTATTCCAAGGGGCATTTTACAGAAATATCGACATGGCGCAATCGGCCAAGCCCACTTTGCGGATATTGCCCGCATGATGTTGCTGAAAGATTATGGAGGGCTATGGCTGGATGCCACAATTTTATGCACAAAGCCTGTACCGGACTGGTATTTTCAGAGGTCGTTTTTTTCCTGTAAAGGAGCGGTTCGGGAAGGAGGCTATATCTCACGATATCGGTGGACCTCCTTTGTGCTTGGGGGAATGCCGGAGGCATACTTCTATTCATTGATGACGGCCTTTTATTTGGAGTACTGGAAGCGGGAAAATGCGGCAATAGATTATCTGTTCATGGACTATGTCATTGATGCCGCATATAAACGCTTTCCGATTCTCCGGGATGAGATCGACAAATTGCCGGAGAACAATTTGCGGCGGGACGATCTGGCTGCCTGTATGAATGAGCCGTTTATCCAGGAAAAGTGGGATGCTCTGATGGCATCGGATACCGTGCTTTTTAAGCTCTCCTGGCGAGAGAATTATGCGGAGCATACACCGACCGGTGAACCTACGTTTTATCAGTACTTTCTGACAGAGGAGAAAGCGTAATGATTCCTAAGGTGATCTATTATTGTTGGTTTGGGCACAACCAGAAAAGTAAAGAAATCGAGATGTGTATGGAGAGCTGGCGGAAGGTATGCCCAGAACGGGAATGGAGAATAGTAGAAATCAATGAGACAAACTTTGATATAAATTTTTGCAATTTTACACGAGAAGCGTATGCACAAAAAAAGTGGGCTTTTGTATCAGATGTGGCCAGGCTGTGGGCAATTTATACTTATGGTGGATATTACTTCGATACAGACGTAGAACTGCTGGAACCATTGGATAGATTTTTACCTTATGATTGCTGGTTTGCCTCAAACGATGTAAATTTTATCGCAACCGGGCTGGGATTTGGTGCAGTCGCTGGACATTGGCTGGTCGGACAGCTCCTGGAAGACTATAAAGACATTCCATTCGAGGGAAATGTATGCGTACAACTGAACACGGCAACCATTCGAAAATGTTTGCCTGACTTTCAACCTACAGCAGATACTGTGGTCATAGAGAATGTGCTATTTTTGGGAATGAAAGACACCGGAAAAGTAATTCATCACCTGTATCTGGCCTCCTGGGTAGAGGATAATTTACGCAGTCATATGAAAAAACGAACGAAAAAGAAGTGGCTCTGGGCATTGAAATGTAAAGTGCGAAGCCCTAAAATAATTAATTATTTGTCCAAGCGGAAGGGAAAAGGGAGTCAGATATATACGTTCTTTGCATATGATTTTTTGGATCTTGGGCTTGTATACTGGGGGAAGAAAGCCGGGAAGAAACTGAAAGCAGCGCTACATCTAGGGCATTAAGGCTTTCCATATTAATTTAAAAGAAATTAGCGGATGATGCCGGAGGAGCTACATGATTCTATCTATCATCGTTCCAGTTTATCAGGCGAAAAATACTTTGTGCCGGTGTGCGGACAGCATATTAAGCAAGCGTGACATAGAATTTGAACTTATTTTAGTGAATGACGGTTCAACGGATGGGAGCCGGGAACTGTGTGAGAGATATGCGCAGCAAGACAGCAGAGTACTCGCTGTCCACCAGCCAAACAGAGGCGTTTCCGCGGCCCGCAACCGTGGCATCCTGGAGGCAAAAGGGAAATACCTCTTGTTTGTAGATAGTGACGATTATGTTGAGCCGGACTATATTCAGACACTACTGGATACAGCGGAGACCTATCAAGAAAAATATGGACATATTTGGTGTAATATTCAAACGGTTCTTCATGGCTATATCAAAAAGCCCCATTTTGTATCGGAAGAATCCATACAAATATTTGACCGATGTGATATTATGACACTCCATGAACTGTGGATGGACGCATCGCCCTGCAACAAGCTTTATCGGAAAGAAGTCATCAGTGCGAATGAACTTATATTTCCAGAGGATATTTCTCTGGGAGAGGACTTGATCTTTAATCTAAAATACCTAGACGCAGAGAAAAATACGGGAATCGTCATCCTCTCTCGTCCGCTCTATAATTACGTTCGTGAAGACAGAGAAAGTTTAGACAACCGTTATATCCCAAACTTGATTCAAATTTACGGGCGAGTGCACCAGGAGCTGTCGGATCACCTCACGCGCTGGGAAGTAGGGGAGGATGCCTGGAAGAAATTCTATAACATCTGTTTTTACAACTATGAACGCATACTGCGAAATACGTTTGATAAAAAAAATCGTCAAACAAGCCATGAAAAATATTGTGAGAACAATCAAATTTTGTCCAGCCAGGAATTTCAGACACTTTTGCATGAACGGACCTGCTTTGTCCATCCTGCATATGAAAAGGCTTACCAAATAGGAAAGTATCAACTAGTCAGAATACTCGATAGCTTGACAAAGCTGAAGAAAAGCTTCAAAAGGATGGAGGAGATAAGGTGATTTACTTATGGGGGCACGCCGGCAGCGGAAACCACGGCTGTGAAGCCATTGTGCGCGCCACGGTCAAGATGCTGGAGTCCCCGGCGGTGCTGGCGACGACCGCGCCGGAAGAGGACCGGCGGTACGGTGTGGAGGAGGCCGTCACACTCCTGCCGGATACACCGCGGCAGTTGGGCGCGGTGGAGCGCCTGCGGCACGCGGTGCATTTTAAGCTCCGCCACGACGACGCCGTATATATCCGCCTCGCGCATCAGGATTTTTTCCAGTCGGTCCATCCGGGCGATATCTGTCTCTCCATCGGCGGGGACAATTACTGTTATGGCGGCACGGACATCCTCGGCATCTACCGGCGGGAACTCCAACGGCGGGGCGCGAAAACGGTCCTGTGGGGCTGCTCGGTAGAACCTTCCCTGCTCCAGAACCCGGCCATAGCGGAGGATATGAGGGGATATGATCTCATTACGGCCCGGGAGTCCATCACCTATCAGGGGCTTCTGGAGGCGGGGATCAGAGAAAACGTGGTCCTCTGCGCTGACCCGGCCTTCCAACTGGACCGGGTGGACCTTCCTCTGCCGGAGGGCTTTTCGCCGGGGAACACCGTAGGGATCAATGTGAGCCCCCTTGCCGCGGGTTACGGGAGCGGCGATCTGGTGGTGGAAAATTATGCCGCACTGGTGGCGCTGATCCTGAACGAGACCGGGATGCAGGTGGCGCTGATCCCGCATGTGGAGAAAAGCGGAAATGAGGACCGCGCGAGTCTTCTGACGCTGTACGACCGGTTCCGCGGCACGGGCCGCGTCCTGCTGGTAGGGGACCACAACTGTATGGAGCTCAAGGGCTTCATCGGACGGTGCCGCTTCTTTGTGGGTGCGCGGACGCATGCCACCATCGCGGCCTACTCCTCCTGCGTGCCTACGCTGGCGGCAGGCTATTCGGTAAAGGCCAGAGGGATTGCCCGGGATCTTTTCGGCACAGAGGAGCACTATGTGGTACCGGTCCAAGGCATGGAGCGGAGGGATGATTTGGCGCGGGCCTTCCGCTGGATGCTGGAGCATGAGGAGGCGATACGCATCCGGCTCCAGGAGACGATGCCGGAATACCGGGCCCGGAGTTTTTCCGCCGTCCATGCCCTGTGCAGGCTGGCTGATATGTCCTGACGTGGGCGAATGGTGGGCCCGTGGCTTGCCGGGGTGCCGGCTCCGGCGTTGGAAGTAAGGGATGAGACTGATGCAGCGCGCAAGGCGGCTGGAAAGGATACAAAAATATGAAAAAGATCTGTATGGTTGTCCCGTATTTTGGGAAACTCCCCCAATCGTTTAATTTCTTCCTGCTCTCCTGTGCCTATAACCCGGATGTGGATTGGCTGCTGCTCACAGACGATGACAGGCCCCTTCCATACCCCGAAAATGTACACTGTGTCGTGATGAGCTTTGACGCGCTCAGAGCGCGTTTCCAAACAAAGTTTTCCTTCCCATTGTCGCTGGAACGGCCTTATAAGCTGCGTGATTACAGACCCGCCTATGGATTCCTGTTGGAAGAGGAGCTGCGGGGCTATGATTTCTGGGGCTGCTGCGACGTGGATATGATGTTTGGAGACATCGGCGTGTTCATAACGGAGGATATGCTCAGCCGGTACGATCAGATTGGCCGGATGGGACACTTTTCCCTGTACAGAAACACGCCGGAAATCAATCTGTTGTTTACCGCTGCGGCGGGGGAGGAGGAGCCATACCGCCGGATCTTTACGACGGAAGAAAACTGTATGTTTGACGAGTGGGGCGCGCCGGGAATCCGCGACCTGTTCCGCCAGGCGGGGAAGCCCACCTGCGACCTGGACTGTATCGCGGATATCTCCCCGGACGACAGCTATTTTCGAACCGCAGTGTTCCAGCCGGAAAAACAGCGGTGGTCCTACGGGAAGGAAAACTGTATGGGCTGCTGGGACCGGGGGCGGGCCTTCCTGATGTGGAAAAAAGGCTCATACTGGAAAAATAAAGAGGTCCTGTATCTCCATTTTCCGAAGCGAAACATGGAGCAGGAGGCGCTGACGGAAGACGCCTGCTATATCATCCCGGACAAATTTGTGAGCACGGAGTACAGCATAGAGCGGCTCTATACGATCTGCCGGAACCGGCAGCTCTGGAATAAGGCGAGATGGCAAAAGGGTCGGGAAGGACTGCGCGAGCGGCTGGCCAAAAACTCCGCCTCCAAGCGTTGAGCGGAGCGCCGAATGGCAAGGAATGAACTGAAGGCCGGCGTAATCCTGTCCTATGTGAATCTGCTGATTGGAAATCTGATTCCATTTTTTTATACGCCGGTGATGCTGGAGCTGCTGGGCCAGTCGGAATACGGGCTCTACGGCATCGCCAATTCGGTCATGGGGTACATCGGCCTTCTGAATTTTGGGATCGGAAGCGCCATTATCCGTTACCTTTCCCTTTACCGGGCCCGGGGAGACAGGGAAGGGGAGGAGGGGATGGCGGGCCTTTTCCTTAAGCTCTACGGCGGCATCGCCCTGTTGATTCTTCTGGCCGGAATGCTGGTCTCAGTCCATCTGGAGGGCTACAGCCGGTCTCTGTCGGCGGCGGAAGTGGACAAGCTCAAAATATTGGTGCGGCTGATGACGGCGAACACCGCGGTGTTCCTGCCGTTCAGCGTGTTTTCCTCCCTTACGGTGGTCCACGAGCGGTACCTCTTCAACCGCCTGATCAATATCCTCTCCACGGTGGCGGCGCCGTGCCTGAATCTGGCCATGCTGTACGGAGGATTTGCCTCTGTGGGCCTGGTGGCCGCGGGAACCCTGCTCAATCTGATCTCTTACGCGGCCTATACCATTTATGCGGTGTGCCGCCTGAACATCCGGCCCCGGTTCGGGTGGCGCTGCCCCGGTCTTCTGCGGGAGATCTTTGTATTTTCCGCGTTTGCTTTCCTCGGCAGCATGGTGGACATCCTCTACTGGGCGACGGATAAGCTCATCATCGGCTGGGCGGTGGGCGCGGCTGCAGTAACCATTTATAATGTGGGCGCCAGCTTCAATTCCTATGTGACGAGCCTCTCCACAGCCATCAGCGGCGTTCTGATGCCGCGGATCACCAGTATGGTCACCCGGGAGACCCCATCGGAAGAGTTCTCGGACCTCTTTATCAAAGTGGGGCGGCTGCAATTCCTTGTGGTCTCCTTCATCGTATCGGCCTTTGTGGTTTTCGGCCGGCAATTCCTTGCCTTGTGGGTGGGGGTGGGATATGAAGAGGCCTACCCGGTGGCGCTGCTGACCATGCTGCCGGTGACGGTGCCCCTCATTCAAAACACCGGGCTGAATATTTTATACGCCATGAACCGCCACCGCTTTCGGTCGGTGGTCTATCTGATCATTGCGCTCTTGAACGTGGCGCTGACCTTCTGCTGGGTGGAGCGATACGGCATGATCGGGGCTGCGGCGGCCACCTGCCTTGCCTACCTGCTTGGAAATGTACTGATCATGAATTGGTATTATGCCCGGCGCATCGGGCTGAATATCTCCCGTTTTTGGAAGAATATTGGGAGGATGTGCCCCACTGTGATTGTCTTTCTGGCGGCGGGACTTTGGACGGCCGACCATGCGGCGCTGGACAGTTGGCCCCGTTTTTTCACAGGAGCAGCGATCTATACGCTGCTCTATTTGCCCGCGGCATATGCCTTTATGATGGACCGCTACGAGCGGGAGCTCTGCATCGGCGTGCTGAAAAAACTGTTGAGACGGAGAAAGAGGGAAGACTGATATGCAAGCGCCAGTGGAAAAGGAGCGGTGCACGGGCTGCTGGGCCTGTGCGAATGGCTGTCCTGCCGGCTGTATCTCCATGGAGCCGGATGAAGAGGGGTTTCTGTACCCCAAAATAGATGCCGCAGCCTGTACCGACTGCGGTCTGTGCCGACGGGTTTGTCCGGCTGCGCGGTCGGTCCCGGTGGAGGGGGACGTACCGAAGGCCTACGCCCTGCACGCCCTGGACCGGGAACTGCTGGAGGGGAGCGCCTCCGGCGGAGGCTCCGCCCTGCTGGCGCAGAGCATGCTGGAGCGCGGAGGGGTGGTATTCGGCGCGGTCTTTGACGAGGCCTTCCTGGTGTACCACGACCGGATAGAGAATATGGCGGAGCTGGAACGGTTTCAGGGCTCCAAGTATCCCCAGAGCGCCGTGGGGGACGTCTATCGTCAGACCAAGGCGCTGCTGGAGCGGGGGACGCCGGTGCTGTTCACAGGGACCCCCTGCCAGATCGCCGGTCTGCGGGCCTATCTGGCGCGGGACTATGAGGGGCTTCTCTGTCAGGACCTGATCTGCCACAGCGTGCCCTCGCCCCGGGTCTGGCGGGCCTATCTGTCCGAGCTGGAGCGTGCGCACGGCGGGCGGGCCGCCTCCGTATGCTTCCGCCACAAGGCGGAGGGTTGGACACGGTATCAATTCCGCGTGGAATTCACCGACGGGGAGGCCACTGTGATGCCGGGAAAGGACAATCCCTATATGCAGGCGTTCCTGGGCGGGCTGATCTGCCGGCCCTCCTGCCACCAGTGTCCGTTCAAGGGCCTGTCCCGCCCCAGCGACATCACGCTGGCCGACTTCTGGGGGGTGAAGCAGATCTGTCCGGAGGCCCTGGAGCGTCAGGGGACCACCCTGGCCCTGGTCCATACGGAAAAAGGGGCGGCGGCATTGGAGGCGCTGCGGGAGCGCGCCGCCGTAACAGAGGTGGACCCTGTGGCCGCGGTGACCTATAATCGGGCGGCGCTCCGCCCCAGCCCGGCTGCTCCCCGGCGGAAAATGTTCTGGCGGGCCTACCATGGAAACGGCCTGGAGGAGATCGCCCGGCGGTGCTTGGAGCCGACGCTCTCCCAGCGCGTCAAGACGGCGGCGGGGGGGAACCCACTGCTCAGGGCGGGGGGCAAGTGCTTGCACTTGCTGAGGAAAGAGTAGATATTGAGCGATTTTGTGCTGTATTTGCTCCAATATTTGTTAAGCACAAAACTTTTTCTTGTCACCATTTTCCTCGGATGCTAAAATAAATACAATATATGCTCAGGGCGGTTTGGGAATTGCCGCCCCAGGCAGATATAGGAATTGGAAATGGGAGGCACGACTATGGAGCAAACGGAACTTTACCGGCAGAAATTGACCACGGCGGCGGAGGCCGTCAAAGAGGTGCGGTCGGGGGACTGGGTGGACTACGGCTGGTGCACCGGGACGCCAGAGGCTCTGGATCGGGCGCTGGCTGCCCGGTATGAAGAGCTGCACGATGTGAAGGTGCGGGGCGGCATCATCTTTCACCGGCCCGCCATCATGTCGGTGCCGGACGCGCCGGAGCACTTTACCTGGAACTCGTGGCATATGTCCGGCGTGGAGCGGAAGATGATCGCCGAGGGAGGGACCTATTATATTCCCCTGCGCTATTCTGAGCTGCCCCGCTATTACCGGGAACATCTGGCGCCCGTCCACGTGGCCATGTTCCAGGTGGCACCCATGGATGAGCACGGATTCTTCAATTTCGGGCCCAATGCATCCCATATGGCGGCGCTGTGCGATGTGGCGGAAGTCATTATCGTGGAGGTAAATCGGAACATGCCACGGTGCCTGGGGGGAAGCCAGGAGGCGGTCCATATCAGCCAGGTGACCCACATCGTGGAGGGGGAGAACCCGCCCATGCCGGAACTGGGTGCGGGCGGACCCGCCACTGAGGTGGAGAAAGCCGTGGCGGAGCTGATCGTGCCGGAGATCCCCAACGGGGCGTGCCTCCAATTGGGCATCGGGGGGATGCCGAACGCGGTGGGAAGCATGATCGCCCAGTCAGATCTGAAAGATCTGGGTGTTCACACGGAGATGTATGTGGACGCCTTTGTAGATATTGCCCGCGCGGGAAAGATCACCGGTATGAAAAAGAATGTGGACCGGGGCCGTCAGGCCTATGCCTTTGGCGCGGGCACAAAGAAGCTGTATGAGTACTTAAACAACAATCCGTCCTGTATGGCCTCCCCGGTGGATTACACCAACGACGTGAGAGTGATCTCCCAACTGGACAACTTCATCTCCATCAATAATGCGGTGGATGTAGACCTGTTCGGGCAGGTGAATGCGGAGTCCTCCGGCACCAAGCATATCAGCGGGGCTGGCGGACAACTGGACTTTGTGCTGGGCGCCTACCTCTCCAAGGGAGGCAAGAGCTTTATCTGCTGCTCCTCCACCTATCAGGACAAGGAGGGGATGCTCCATTCCCGCATCGTACCGATGCTCAGCCATGGGTCCATTGTGACGGATACCAGGGCCAACATCCACCATCTGGTGACGGAATATGGGATGGTAAACTTGAAGGGTTGCTCCACTTGGGAGAGGACCGAGCGGATCATTTCCGTTTCTCACCCGGATTTCCGGGAGGAACTGATCCAGGAGGCGGAGAAGATGAAGATCTGGCGCAGAAGCAACCGAAAGTAAACAGGATCTGCTATGCGGAAGAAAAGGAGCTGTATCCCTCTAGGGATACAGCTCCTTTTCTTCCGACGAGGCGGCGGCTTCCGCCTGAAGGGCCGCTACCGTGGGAAGGCAGTACTCCAGGAAGTTTTGAGCCACGACCGGGAGATACCGGTCCTTTACAGTGACGATGGCATTGGGGTAATCCAGGCCGGGCTCGTCAATGATCTTATAGTGAAAGTCCGGAAAACCAAACTGCTTTACCGTGCGGACCGGAACGATGGCGCAGCCCGGGATGTTCTTTGCCCACAGCAAGTTGGTGGAGATCCGCTCATTCAGCGCCACAATGTTGGGCGTGAAACCGGCGGAGAGGCAGAGCGGAGAAAACCGGGTGTTCCAGAAGCGGGAAATAAACAGGGGGATATCCTCCAGATCCTGCAGCCGGATCTTAGGCCCGCACCCCTGAAAGTACTGCTCGCCGCGGTAGCAGGCCACAAGAGGGTCGGGCGCAGTGTAAAATACATCCAGCCCGCTCAGCTTAACGGGGGTCCGGATGAGGGCGATGTCACAGAGTCCGTCCCACAGCCGCTGAATCAGGATATCGGACCGCTCCTCATAGATATCGAATTTGACGTTGGGAAAGTCTTTATGAAAGCGAGGAAAGACCGTCTCCAGCCACACGTTGAACAGATTCGGAACGGTGCCAAGACGCAAGGTCCCGGACAGACCCACGGAGAGGTCGTGGATCTCCTTGTGGATGGAGTCTGACCACAAAAGCGTTTTCTTGGCGTATACGTACAGGATCCGGCCCTCGTCGGTCAGCTTCATCCGCCGGGAGCCCCGAAGCATGAGTTGAGCGCCATACTCCTCCTCAATGTTTCGCAGATGCCGGGACAGGGCGGACTGAGCGATGTGCAGATTCTCAGCGGCGGCGGTCAGCGTACCGGCATCCGCAATGGCAACAAAGATTTGCAGGTACTTAAAATCCATACGATCACCATACTTGTCCTGTATCTGAATAGATAAATCTATGAAAATAATTCTATAGTAGATGAAAGAAAAAAGCAAGAAAGGAAAAAGAGGCGGGGTGATGTAAAATGCAGGTGGGGAGAACTATCTTATTTTAGCATGGTAAGCGTGTTAAATTGATATTTGAATTATACCGGAGAGAAAGATATAATACAAGAAAAAATAATACAAACAGAGCAAAGAGATTGAGCTCTTTTTTGTTACAAAGTTCAGGAATGGCCGGCCATTTCTGTTGTCTGGGCTTGCCCAGACAACAAGAAACATTAAGGCCTTTTGGCAGAAAAGGAAAAGGCGGGATTTTGTCGGGGCACGGAAAAGTGACCATGGAAGAGGGAGAGAACATGCCAATCAAAAAGGTCAACCACATCGCCATCGCGGTAAAGGATATGGACGAGGCAATTCCCTTCTACCGGGATATCCTGCGGCTCCCCTACCACGGCACGCAGATCGTGGAGGCGGCGGGCTGCAAAGCGGCGTTTTTTGGCTGTGGAGACCTGGAAATCGAGCTGGTGCAGGGGATTGAGGACTTTGCGGCTGTCAACAGGTTTATAGAGGAGAGGGGGGAAGGCCTATATCATATTGCGTATGAGGTGGACGACTTGGAGCAGGATATGAGGTATTTTCACAGCATAGGAGTTGGGCTCCGAAATCCTGTGCCAAGGCCGGGCGCCAATCATACGCTTGTCAACTACATTGACGCGGAAGCAGGACACGGTGTAATCAGCGAACTGGTCCAGAAGACAGAACAGTAATCTTTCAAACGCACAGCATGTCAATATCCTTGCGCCCCATCCCATACTTTTGCTTCAAAATGTTTGTTCTCTAAGCGAGTCAATCGAGAGAAGATCCCACGCAGAGCATGGACTCAAAATGAAGAGAGAAGGAGAGACAAAAACATGAGAGCAATTTCGAAAGCGCTTTGTAAGTTTGTGCAAAAGTGGCTGCCCAGCGCATATGTTCTGGCACTGCTTCTGACCCTGGTCGCCTTTTTGGGGGCCTGGGGGCTCACGGACAGCAGTCTGTTGGACTGCGTCAAGTACATGTCTCAGGGCATGTATTCCCTGCTCAGCTTCACCATGCAGATGGTGCTGGTGCTGGTGACCGGGCACTGCCTGGCCAGCTCCAAACCGGTGAAGAAGCTGCTGCGCTCCATCGCTTACCTGCCCAAGAACCGCGTTGCCGCCACCCTGACGGTAGCCCTGGTGGGCATGATCGCCACTTACCTGAACTGGGGCCTTGGCATGATCGCCGGCGCTCTGGTGGCCAAGGAGATCGCCCGTGTCTTTAAGGGCAGAGGCGTCAAGGTGGACTATGCGGTCCTGATCGCAGCCTGCCATGCCGGCAACATCATCCGCGGGCCCTCCTCCTCCATTCCTCTGGAGGTCACTGCTGAGAGCAGCATCGTCTATGAGATCGTAGGCGATATCATCCCCACCACTGCCACATTGTACAGCTCCTGGAACCTGATCATCACGGTCCTGGTGCTGATCTCCGGCCTGATTACATACGCCCTGATCTGTCCCAGGGAGAGCGAATGCATCGAGATTCAGCAGGCTGTGCTGGATGCCGACGCCGCCCGGGAAGAGGCCGAGGAAAAGGCCCATGCGGCTAAAAGCTGGAAGGACATGGACTTCGCTGAGAAGCTGGATAACTTTGCCCCTCTGGCTATCATCCCCGCGCTGATCGTTGTGGCCTACATGGTGTGGTACTTCTGGACCAAGCGCACCCTGAACTTTGGCCTGAATGAGGTCGTGCTGATGTTCTTTGCCGCCGGCGCCCTGTGCCACAAGACCCCCGGCAACTATTCCCGCGCCATGGGCGAGGCCATCAAATCCGCCGCCGGTATTACCCTGCAGTTCCTGTTCTACGCCGCCATTATGGGCCTGGTCAAAAATTCCGGCCTTGTGGATATCCTGGCCAATTTCTTTGTCAGCATCTCCTCCGCCAAGACGCTGCCCCTCTTCACCTTCTGGGCTGCTGGTCTCGTCAACATTTTCATTCCCTCCGGCGGCGGACAGTGGACCGTGCAGGGCCCCATCATGATGCAGGCCGCAGACACTCTGAACGCGGACTTTGCCAAGACAGCCATGGCGCTGTGCTGGGGCGACTCCTGGACCAACCAGATTCAGCCCTTCTGGGCGCTGCCCGCGCTGTCCCTGGCCGGCCTGGGGATCAAGGACATCATGGGCTACTGCTTCACCTTTGCCATTGTGTCCGGCATTGTGATCTCGGTCTGTTTCCTGGTCCTGTAAGCAACAAGGCAACCGTTTTTAATCCAGAGCTTTTTTAGAAGGGAAAACCAGAATGAAAAAAGTAATTATCACCTGTGCCCTGACGGGCTCCGTCCCCAGCAAGGAGAAATTTCCGGCCCTCCCCATCACTGTGGATGAGATCGTCAAGGACGCCATCGCGGTCTATGAGGCCGGCGCCGCCGTCGTCCATGTCCATGTGAGGGACCGTGTGACCGGGAAGAATTCTCATGATATAGAACAGTTCCGCGAGATCAAGGAGACCCTGGAAGCCAAGTGCCCCGATCTCATCGTCCAGCTCTCCACCGGCGGACGGTATGACGCCAGTGAGGAGGACCGGGACAACGCCCTGCGCTGCCTCCCGGAGATGATCAGCTATTGTCCCGGGTCCAGTGCTTTCCCCACGGGAGCTTATGTAAACCGTGTGGAGTACTATACCGCGCAGGCGAAATTCATGCTGGAGCACAACATCAAGCCCGAGATCGAAGTGTTCGACACCAACATGATGAGCAACGCCATCAACCTCCACAAGGAAGGCCTGCTGACCGGTCCTCTGTACTTTGACTTTGTTATGGGTGTGAAAAACACCATGCCCGCGACGATGTCTCAACTGGGATATCTGCTCACCATGCTTCCGGAGGGAGCTGAGTGGAACCTGGCTGGTGTAGCCGGAATGCAGGTCAGCACCATCCTTTGGGCCATGGGTGCGGGCGGCCACGTCCGCGTGGGTCTGGAAGACAACCAGTACCTCTATAAGGGCGTCAAGGCCACCAACGTGCAGCTGGTGGAGCGCGCCGTGCGGATCGCCAAAGAGGTGGGCCGCGAGGTGGCCACCCCCGATGAGGCCCGGATCATGCTGGGCATGAAGCCCCGCGGCATGAGAAAGACCGAGGCCTCCGATACCTAAACGGAGCAGCGTGGGGGACGGTGCGCCGAATGCAGTCCCCCCGCGTTCCCCATACTTTTCCTCCCCAATATCCCAACACAAGAAAGGCGGCCGCCCAATCGGGCGGCCGCCTTTCTTGTGTTGGGGTGGGAAAAGCAAATGGGAGAGAAGTATGATGACGCGGTGCCGGAACTCAGATCGTCTCGTCGATCAGGGGACCCACGGCCTTCAGAACCTGGAAGAGCAGTTTGTCCCTCTTTTTGCAGACCTCGGCGGGATCGCGTCCGCTGTAGTCGTAGAAGCCTTTGCCGGTCTTGACGCCCAACTCGCCCTTATCCACATGATCGAAGAGGACGGCGGGGTGCTTGCTGGTCTCCGGCATGACATAGCTTGCGTTGATGATGTTGTTGGCGCTGATGTCCAGACCGGTAAAGTCGTAGCGCTGGACCAGGCCCAGTACCATGCCGCGGGGCATCAGGCTGGCCTTGACGGCCAGATCCAACTGCTCCGGCGTACATACACCGTTTCCAAGCAGATAAAATACCTCGGTGTTAAGCAGGATCTGGATGCGGTTGATGATGTAGCCGGGTACGAATTTTTCCATACGCACAGGCGTTTTACCGCACTCCTTGAGAAGGGCCAGGACCGTTTCCATGGTCTCTTCAGAGGTGCGCTCATCCCTGGCGACCTCCACCAGAGGAATGATGTGAGGGGGCGCAAACCAGTGGGCGGCGGCAAAATTGGCGGCGCGGCCCTCGGGGATAAGTGTGAAGGGGTTGAGCGAAGAGGTGTTGGAGACCAAGATGGCCTCCGGGGGGAGCAGGGCGTCCACCTGGGCAAAGACAGAGGTCTTGATGGCGGGCTTCTCCGCCACCGTCTCCTGGACATACTGCACGTCTTTCAGTGCGGCCTCCAGGTCGGCGGTGAAGCTGACCCGGGCAAAGACACCGTCGGCCTCCTCTGCGGTGAGGAGCTCCTCCTCCACAAAGGTGTCCAGATTGGTGCGGAGCATGACCTTGGCCTTTTCCAGGGCCTGCTCACTGATGTCGTAAAGATTGACGCTCCGCCCGCTCATGGCGTAGCGCTGGGCGATGCCGGGCCCCATGGTGCCCGCGCCCAAAACGGCGATCCGTTTGATCGATTCCAGCCTCATAGCAATGGGCTCCTTTCCGCTTTTGTTTAGATGTGTTTGGTCAGGCCGAGGATCTCCCGTGCATCGGCGGCGGTGGCGATGGTGCGGCCGGCCAGCTCGCCCAGCTTGCAGGCCCGCTCCACCAGCTGCGCGTTGGTGGCCAGGACGCCCTTCTCCAGGAAGATGTTGTCCTCCAGGCCCACCCGCAGGCCGTCGCAGCCCTCGGCCAGGCCCAGCAGCATGCAGGGCAGATGGTCTTTACCGATGCCCGTGATGGACCAGGTGGAGCCGGGGAGCATCTTGGGCAGCAGATAGGCCAGCGAGTCGGCGTTGCCCGGCATGCCGCCCGACACGCCCAGCACGAATTGATAGTGGATGGGGGTGGCGAGGAAGCCCTTCTTCATGTAGTAGGCGATGTTGCCCATCATGCCGCCGTCAAAGACCTCGCACTCAGGCTTGATGGCCTCCTTCTGGCAGAGGGTGCCCAG
>CDZQ01061236.1_pt1 | contig 89075 bp, 82 predicted proteins | sample 554831 | NCBI WGS metagenome assembly CDZQ01 (sample SAMEA3182112, study PRJEB8094) | gut metagenome | biome: human; feature: gut; material: Stool; isolation source: human stools | place: Canada | collected 2013-05-06 | reverse complement strand
GGAATAAGCTGATACTCCATGTGAACACATTTCGTATTTGTCCGGTTGTCTTTTCTAAATTGTCCAACGCAACATCGTAGAAAAGAGGAATCGGAAAAGGAAAAAGGAGCAGGGAGTATCATCTCGCCGGAGATGGAACCCCTGCTCTTTTTCTGTTTCAGTCTCGTAAACCGGATACGGAATCAGCCGCGAGAGGGCCAAGACAGACGAGGAGAAAACAGAGAAAAAGCAGAGATAGTGGCGAACCATCGCTGGCAAAGAACGATTTTAAACGTATAGCAGACGAAATATATCAAATGAAACCGAATACAAACCCATAAAATAACAGGCAGCATGCTTTTTATGCGTGTCATGACCCGATACGGCTTGGCTGTGCCGCTTTTTCTCAGAAGTCCAGATAGGACGAAATCAGAGAAAATCAGGAATGTGAATCAGGAGTTCTTTGGTCGTCCCTGCGACATCTGAAGCTCCTGAGAGGTGATTTCCAGAACGCAGAGTCAAAGCGGGTTCCTCTTTTCCATGGACAAATTGGGAATGATTTTGGACAGACAGGGGAAAGAGGCAACATGTAATTTTTGAAATGGAAAGAAAAAAAGACTCGAAAACTGGCTTCAATACTACATCTCGGAAAAATTTCAGAATAATTCCCCCGTGTTTTTTTCAAAAAAAGTATTTTTACGGAAAATTTTGACGCCTTTTTCGCGGAAATCAGGAATTTCTCAGAAAAATTAGGGCCTCTAATCACAGAATTCTTGGATAAAACCCGAAGAAAAACGGAGTTCATCACGAATTTTCGGAATAATTCAAAAATTTCAGAAAAAATCATGAACTAATGTTGCTCAAAAGAAGGAGAAAAAATGAAGAAGAAAAAAGTAAGCTCCCGGATGATAGCTTTTTTTAGTCCCAAATGCAATCAGACCATGTTGGTCTTCAGTAAAGCAGCACGCAAGGCGGCTATGATGCTGGAAGGCGATGTACGCGTTCAAAGCTATGAGACTCAAGTGCCTATCGTTATCAATCCTTCTAACATTCAGACCACGGGCATACGAGGGCAATTTTTTGACGTGGAATGGGTTTCCGATTTCAAGGTCGAAAGCGTAGATGGAGAGTGCTACGTGCTGGAAGCGGTCGGCGAATCTGAATTACATAAGCTCGTCACAGCCGAGAAGCTGGAGCTGTCGCGCCGTCACTGGAATTCTGAAGGGTACAAATGGATGGTCGTTGTTGTGGAAGGAGAGTGAAGGGAACCGTGGTGCAGTTTGTCGAGTACAATTCGAGAATCTATAAGGTAGTGTATGAAAAGGACGACATATTCTGGCTCATCTCATTTGAAAACCCGGCGGCGCCTTTTCCGGCCTCAAAGGAAAATCTTGTCCTGCAGGAGATGCCGGCGGAATATATGGATGAAACGCCAGCGAGCGCAAAGCGCAACACGACAATGGAAAAGCGTCTGAAAATCCTTGATGAGATGGTGTATGACGACAGGTGTTGCCATGATGTCGCGCATCGCAACCGTGTTGTCAAAAAAATCGCCAAGGACAATGGGCTTTCCGAAAAAACGATTCTCCGATGGTATTATGCGTATCTTGCAAAGGGAAAGAGAGGACTGTTGCCGGCAGCACGTATCCATGAGATTGTTGAAGCTCCAGAAGAAGCGGGTATGAAGCGAGCAATCAGCAGATATTATTACAGCCCCGTCAAAATGTCTCTCCGTGGAGCATATGAAATGTATCTGATGGATGAATGCCGCACGGAAGACGGAAGGCTGCAGGATGAACGGCCGCCGTTTTCCAAATTCAAATCTGTATACAACAAAATGCGCAGCGATTACCGAAAAATCATAAGCCGGCAGGGAATCGGCGAGTTTCAAAAGAACTATCGGCCGCTTCTTGGCCAAGCTGTCGATGTCGCCCCGCTTTGCGGTCACTTTGAAATGGATGCGACGTCGGCAGACATCGAGCTTGTGTCAAAATACAGCAGGCAGAGTGTCGGCCGCCCGTATGTCTATTTGGTGGTGGATGTGTTTTCCCGGCTCATTGCTGGATTTTATGTGGACTTCAATACGAACACTGATGCGGTACTCATGTGCATTCGGTCGCTGCTCCAAGATAAGGTCGAGATAGCACGAAAGCGAGGCGTCACGATTGCCCCGGACGCATGGCCGACAACGGGATTGCCGTGTGAAATCACATTCGACAAAGGCAAAGACTTCATGGGTGAGCGTACAAAAGAGCTGTGCGAATTATTCAATATCGAAATCACCAATCTGCCGGCCTACCGTCCGGACCTGAAGGGGTGTGTCGAGCGTGCATTCGGGGAAGTGCAGGGGATGTATATGAATCTTCTCCACGGGCACGGAACGTATGAAAAGGTAAATACCCGGCTTGGATTGAACAGTATGCATTCAACGCCATGCCTCGATATCGACGAGTACATCAATATCCTGATGTACTGTATCGCCGACTACAATTCCTCGGCTATCATACACGGGACCCGGACCCCGGAAATGATTGCAGAACAAGTCCCACCTGTCCCGACTCATATCTGGAATTGGATGGAGAAGAAAGGACGTACAAAAGTCATTCGAGGAAACAATGCAGAATTGTCATTGATGCTTTTGCCGCGTGCTGTCGCATCCATCACTCGCCGAGGGCTGGTGTTCAGGGGCCTGAGATACCACACCGACCTGCTCGATATGACGAAAGAATATGTGAGCGCCGGCGTCAATGGCCGGAAAAAGGTCAACATCGCGTATGACATGCAGTGCACCGACTATGTGTACCTTTTGCAGAATGGCAAGTACATCCGATTCAATCTGATTGACCGAAACACGTTTACCGGCCTTCCGTTTCAGGAAGTCGAGATTATCCGGCATGAGGAAAATCAAATGCGAAAGTCGCTCACCCTCGTAAAGGACGAGCGGGCCGTGACGCGCAATGCGGCCATAAAGGAGATTCTGAGAAAAGCCAAAAAAGAAAAACCGAAGAAGTAATTTGATGAATAATATGAGAAAGGAGAGCAGGCAAAAGAATGCCTTTGCCTGAACCACTATGGAACACTATGCCAACGCCATCTATCGGGATTCAGCGTATCCCGAAAACAATCCGCTCATTGATGCCCTCCCGGCGCCGCTCAACAGGGAGAATCTGCTGGACATTCTTGCACTCGAAAGCGTGCTTCCTGAGAACTACCATTCGCTCTCTCCTCAGGAAAGGCAGGAGTTGTGCGGCCGACTCAAGGAAATTTACCTTCCTCTTGGGTATTCGGCGGAAATCTATATGTCTTTCTACACGGGGCTGCTGACTGCATATACGGGCAGAACGAAGCTCTTCGAAACGAGACAAATGATGAACCTGAGCAAATCTATCAAGTATATGCAATATACTGTGGCTCCTGACAGCCCCATTCAGGCAGAATGCTTCTCGGTCATCGGCGAACCGGGAATGGGGAAGACAACGACAATAAAAAAGATTCTCGAACTCTTCCCACCCGCCATTTTTCACTCGGAATACAGAGGAAAACGATTTGAAAAAATCCAAATACCGTACATTTTCGTTCAATGCCCGATGAATTCTTCCGTCAAAGCGGTGTGTTATCAAATCTTGGACTCCATCGACCGCATTGTCGGCACGGAATACGCCAAAGATGCCATCGATACAAAGAAAAACCTCGATGTCGTGGTCACAAATATCGCACAGCAATGCCTGCGGTTCTGCGTTGGCGCCATCATCATCGATGAGGTCCAGAATGTCCTGAGAACAAACGTCAAAGAACCCAATGCCGGAAACATGATGATAAGGTTCCTCGTTGGCCTTGCCAATAAAACAGGGGCCTGTCTCGTCTGCGTCGGAACATCTGCATTGGCGCATTTCTTCAATTCGGAACCGCATCTTGCAAGACGCACAAGAGGTCCACGCATCCCGTATTTGAACGAGGGACCGACTTTCAAATGGATTCTGGAAAGAATGTGGGAGAATCTGCCGCTCCTTTCTCCCAAACCCCTTTCTCCGGAAATCGAACAAATCGTCTATCAATGTACGGGCGGATGCATCGGGAAGATGACTTCTTTGCTGCAGAACGCAGCGCTCGAAGCGATTTTCTTTTCAAAGGAGACCGTGGATGAAAGGCTGCTCCTGTCGGTCGCCAAAAAGCGTGACATCAATGCCGCGCGGTCCAATTTCGAAGTCTCAAACATCGAGACGCTCGAAAACGAAAATGCTGCAGAAAAAGGCAAGCGTGGTGTCTATCAGACCTATGTCCACGGTCCGTTTCCGCCCGTACGGAAAATTCGGGGACGGCCGAGAACACAGCGTGATAAGAACGATATTGTTTTGCTTTACAACGATTGCGACAAACTCGGCCTGAGCCTGACGCAGAAACTGTACGAAGCTGGGCTTTGCTATGAATCGACCGAACAGATTGTTAAACATCATTTGGCAAAAAAGGAGAATGAATCTTGAATCCAAAGAAGATTGATATATTTACCCTCCCGGAACCATACCCCGATGAGTTTTTGAACAGCATCATCGCACGTTATCATTGCCATTCCGGTAATATTCTCGAAGCAAAATCGCGCTGCGAACTATGCGGTGTGCCATATGAAAAGAAGTGGATTTCGAACGTCAACCATCAGACCGTTTTTGATACCATGCGCAAATATATAGAAGCGCATGGACCGACCATCGGCACTATGCAGCGTGCGTGCTTCGGGGCGGATGGGATTTTCTGTTTACTACTACAAAGACTGGTAATGAAAAGAACAGTGTTGTTCAAATCAGCCCTGTCAGCAGTTTTGAGCGCGCATTCCGCTCCGTGCTTTCTTATATGGAGAAACTTCCAACACTGCATCTGGAAGACTTTATCACGGACACAGCTGAAGAGTTTGAACAGAAGCTACGTGAAGAGTGCGACAAAATCGACCGCGAAAACAAACCGTTGGTGGAAGAATACTCTGGTCAGGAATCTTTCTTCTATGTGATGAGTTATCCGTCGATATACCGCGATGACTGGTCACAGGCATTGGGGTTTGATATTCGGGATTTCGATAGCATTGAAGATGCTCAAGAAAACAATCCTAAAGATAATTCATGCACTCTTTCGCAAGAATATAAGAATAAATTTTGTGAAATCAATATTCTTGATTGCTTCAAAAAAACTTTCGAAGGTATTGAGTGGGTGAATGAGATTCCTAATCTTGAACGTCAGAGCATCATCCAGTATAGAGAGAATATCAGAAGAGGGTTACCCACGAAAGAATATCCCTTTGAGGGAAGGCCGGCCGCTATTTCCTCCTTCACGATTGGATATTTAACTCAGGAAAATCCGTCCAGTAAATACATTTGTCATACACTTGGTGAAAAATACCGACTTCGGGTCTATAAAAAAGACAGACCAGAGGACCGGGTGGGTAAAACGTATGTCTGGAGGATAGATTTTTCACGGGATTTGAAGAATGGCAAAGTAGTATATCCTTGCGACCCACTCCGAAAAGTATGCGACGAAGAGTATATCAGCCCAATTCTCACAGCAATAGAGGGGGATGGATTTCGGCCCATAGACCCGACCGACAAAAAACGTTTGCGTATTCTGAAGAGACTAAGCGTACATTCCGGCGGCATGACGCGCCAAGAGCTTGAGGATGACTTTTATACCAATTATCTTAAAGCAGAACAACTTGAGCAGTGGGGAAATACGCCATATAAGGTTGACCTTGAACACGCGGATATCATACCGGTAGAATTCGGTGATGAGAAAAAATTATTCCGACCGGTTAATTTGGAAAACAAAAATTATGATTTCCTGCATTTCATTGCGCAGGATGAGCTTGAGGAGAATAACCTCTATACGCTCACACCTGACAATCTTGAAGAAATGAAGCCGCTGCTGGAAAACATTTCAGACCGGTATACAATTCAGCCGACAGTGGTCGGAGAGAAGCATAGACTTCATGTGACAGTGCTTTGAATAGCACAAATTGCTACCACAAACCTACCACAAATGTCGAAATTCTTTTCAAAAATCGACGGGACAAGCCCTCAAACACGTCGTAGTAATTACGATAATTCGTACTATTTCAATTTATCTGTAATTTGAATTGATAAAAAAAGCCACTTTTTAACCTTACCACAATCGTATATTTGCCAAACAAAAGCACCGGAGGAAAATCCTCCGGTGCTTTTTCATTCTTTCAGGAGCGCCGAATCAATGTTCAAAACATCGTCCATTGATATCTGTGCTCCGGAGCGGGTGATTATAAGCCGATTCACCTCATCAACCGTACGAATCGTATCGGTCAACTCGACGTATCGGCCGCCGTCCTTCTTTTCATCCTGAACAAAATAGGTGAAGGTGACTTCCGGGTGCTCAGCAGCCGCATCAATGATTCTTTGAAATTTCCGGTCGAGCTTCTGAAGCTGTTCTTCATCGAGTTCGATTTTTCTATCAGTCAGCCGAGCCGTTTCCTTGACAGCATCATCATATCCGGTCAGCGCAGCAAAAGGGGAAAACTGCGCAGCACGGTCAGACATAGGCATCTGCGGCCGTGTCTTTGAGACATGATGTGGCAAATTGAGAATGTCACTGTAATCGTTCTTCAAGCCTTGTGCCCTCCAATCTGATTGTTCCGGTCTACTGCCGTGGCGCCTTCTTCGAGATTAAATCCTTTCAAAAGTGCGTTCTTACCAAACTTCTGTTTGATGGAAAGTACCGCTTCCTGCATCCGGCGCTCTTTTTCAAGCTCGGCATTTTCTTTTTCCTGTTCCTTCTGAACAGCGTCATAGTCGGTAAAAAAGTCGAGCTGCTCTGTTCTGTCAGCTTTTCGTGGTGCGGTCGTTTCATCCATGACATGCGTTGCGACAATATTGAGCCGGCGCACAAGCAGGTTCTTATCCACAATCCGGTCGAACAAATCGGATGCTGCTGCGGTTATCTTCTTCGCAGACGAGGTGTAGTCATCGAGATTGAATGTGCCGTGAGCATGTTTCGGAACCTGCCGGCCGTAATGGTCTTTCGTGACGGGGCCATGATACTTGCTTCTGATTTCCGGATTTGTCAGGTTCTCGATATCATATCCGACCGTGATAACGATTTGGTCTGTCATGAGCCGCTTGCTCAGAAGGTCCAGTGCGAGCTGGTCAGCCATCTCGCGCAACACAAGGCGAGCTTTCTCAGCCTCATATGCACAGTGGAGGACTTGGCCGGCGCCGAGACTGTTTGAGGCCGGACGATATGCCTTCACATCGGCAACGGTGCACGGTTCCCATCCCCACGCATGGTCAATGAGAAGCTCGGCGTTTTTCCCAAAGATGCAATAGAGGACCTCTTCATCTTTTACAGAACGGCGAGCAATATCGCCCATCGTGTACATCCCGCACTCTTCCAGTGTTTTTGCATATCCACGCCCTATGCGCCAGAAGTCTGTGAGGGGTCTGTGCGACCAGAGTGTTTGACGATAGGTCATTTCGTCAAGCTCGGCGATTCGAACGCCGTTTTCATCCGCTGGGATATGCTTGGCCACGATGTCCAGCGCTACCTTGCACAGGAACAGGTTCGTACCGATGCCGGCTGTAGCTGTGATACCTGTCGTGTGCAACACATCAAGGATGATTTTCATTGCGAGTTCGCGTGCAGTCATCCCGTACGTCTTCAAATATCCCGTAACGTCCATGAAGACCTCGTCGATGGAATACACGATGATATCTTCCGGGGCGACGTATTTCAAATAGATGCTGTAAATCTGCGTGCTGTATTTCATGTAGTACGCCATACGAGGCGGGGCAATCATAAAATCAACTGCAAGTTCCGGCCGGCGGTTCAATTCTGAGAGGGAACTGGATGCGCCGTTCAGATTCCGCTCCGGCGCTTTCCGGCGCCGCTCGTTGTTCACTTGGGCGATGCGCTGTTTTACCTCGAACAGCCGGCTGCGGCCGGATACGCCAAAGGATTTGATTGCAGGGGTCGCCGCCAAGCAGATAGTCTTGTCCGTCCGACTTTCATCTGCAACGACTAAATTGATATCCAGCGGGTCAAGGCCGCGCTCCACGCACTCGACGGAAGCGTAAAAGCTCTTCAGGTCGATTGCAATATACGATTTCTGTTCCATGCGGTCACCCTCCTTTGCCTTCAGAATACAGCATATCACAAACAAAGTCCAAAAAGACGGACTGAATTATTTTATGCACCAAAAGAGCGCCGAGAACCTGTCCCGGCGCTTCTTTTATTAAACACCCATTACTGCATCAGATATATGCAGATACAACATGATTTGCCCCTGAAATAGATTGAACCATCCGCTCACTTAATTCAGGTGGAATGCTGTCAAAACGTCCAGCATAAACACATTGGCCATCTTTATCAACACTTGTATCAAACACTTCGATATATTGCCCGTCGTGAAGAAAGTTGTTTACAAATCCATCCAACGACATTCGGTAATTTGCAAATACCTCTATCACATCTTTGGGAATCAAAGGAATAATTTTATCCCAACGAGAGTCTTCAAAATAAGGACATTCAATGCAAAGAGTGTTTGAATCGCACGGATGACCATTGATTTTGATGTACTCAACAGGAATGTTACCATATTCCTCCGGGAGCTTATCACATTGCCCAGTGTATTTTACTTCATTATCAGCTTCATCCGCCTCAGTACACGAAATCGCAATAATCTGTTCCGGATGAAGGTACATTTTAACAAAGTCTTTCAGTAAAAACATCCAAACACCCTCTCTTGCTTACTTGATTCGAACATCCCGAATTTACTTTCGTAAATTATAATTCAATCTTACATAGCCACTTTCTTTGTGTCAATGTGCAAAGGCCAATATTCAAAAATTGTAAAAATGTGGAAACGGCACAAATGGTTCATGACATTATTCAGCTCAAAAGGGAAAAGCACCGGGAAATACCCAGCGCTTTTCTTCTCATACACCCAGCAGCCTATCAACAGCGGACTGCATCTCGGGAGTATCCCGATATTTCTTCATAACGGCTTTCTCATGGGCATCGGTCAGAATCATTGGCATATCCGATGCATCTGCATCTTTTTGCCCCACGGACAACAGGGAATCGACCGTGATGCCAAGTGCTGCACATATCTTCTCCAGATTCTCAAGCGAGGTCTTATGGACCCCGTTCGAGAGGATGTAACGGAGCGTTGAACGAGGTATCCCGGTCACGCTCGCAAAACGGTACAGAGAGTCATACCCCTGCTCAATCAATGAGGCAATGTATTCTTCCCGACTCATTTCCATCCCACCTTATCCCAGTGGATTAAGTGTATCACAAAATAAAAATGAAAAGCAATTCTATCCCTGCGATTGGCGATAAACTGCCATAAAATTCTAATTTTTTCCTTGTAATAGGCGAAATATTGTGCTATTATGGTAAAAAAACAGGGGTGAGGTGGCGGTAGATTGCCAAAATCCGAGCGCACTCAGAAGAGCAGGGAATTCATCAATGCGTACCGGAACAACGAAGCGGACGTAGAAGTGATTCCGTCGAACACAGACCTGTTCGGAGAAGAACCACCCAAGAAAGAACTGGTCGGGGCGTACTGCCGCGTCTCGACGATGAGCGACATGCAGGTAGAGAGCTATGAGCTGCAGAAGGCGTACTATGAGGAGATGGTCACCCGGCAGCCGTCGTGGACGCTCGTGGGGATATACCCGGACGAAGGGATTTCCGGAACATCGATGCGGAACAGACGCAACTTTTTGCGTATGATTGAAGACTGCAAACAGGGCAAGCTCACCCTAATCGTTACGAAATCCATATCGAGGTTCGCGAGGAACGTGGTAGATGCGATATCCACGGTCCGGATGCTGCGCAACCTTCCGCAGCCGGTCGCGGTGTTGTTTGAAACGGAGCAAATCAACACGATGAGGCCCGGTGCGGACTCCATGCTGTCGCTTCTGGCATCCTTTGCAGAGAGCGAATCGCTCATCAAATCGACGTCGATGAAATGGGCGATACGAAACCGGTTCAAGCACGGGATTCCTCGCATCGTAGACACATACGGTTTTGAGCGAGAACGCAATAAGCTCACGCCCCATGAAGGCGGTGCGTACAGCAAAGCAGATGTTGTACGGGAGATATACCGTGAATTCATAGAGACCGGAAACCTGTCCCATGTGCGGCGGGTATTGCACAAAAAGGGGATACCGTCGCCGATGGGGCGCGAATGGTGGTCCATCACGACGCTCGCGTACGTACTTGCGAACGAGAAGTACGTAGGTGACGTGCTCATGCAGAAGACCGTCCGCATCGACATGTTCTCACACAAATCGGTCAAAAACAAGGGGCTTGAGCGCCAGTATCGGATTCAGGACCATCACGAAGCAATAGTCAGCAGAGACGACTGGGTCCAAGCACAGCGTCTTCTCGGGACATCTGACATGTCCTATTTTCTCGTTGGGGAAGCGGAAACGCTTGACGGCATAGATGGAAACATGAAGTTTATGATGCTTCAGCCGAACCTGCAGGTCCGGCCGGCATCTGAACAAAATATATCCGCAGAACACGACGAACAAAAAGGAGAGGATGAGAGAAAACCATGAATGAGAAGGAAAAGACCGAGCTGGCGAACATGCTGCTCACGAAGTTCCGTGTTGTGATTCCCAGCAGCACGAGCTATACGTCCACATGTGCCGAATTGCGGGTCGGGACCAACAAGCTGATACTGAACCGTATCACCCTTGCTGAGCTTGGATATCCCGAAAATATCTGCCTTCTGATTTCCGAAGATTTCGCACAGATGGTCGTACAGAGATGCGACGAGAACCGGTTTTCCGTGCGCTGCTGCGAGCTGAACGAAGACGGAAGAGTCTCGACCAAGTCCGTTATCCTGAAAAACGGAGAACTGGTCCGCAGCATCCGGAAAAAGATGGGATGGGAAGAAAAAGGAAGGACGTATGTAGTCCCGGCGGTCAAAAACATCGAAATCGGCATGCTTCTGTTCGACTTCAAAGAGGCATATGTGAGCGCGCGCGGCGCCAATCTCAAGAAAAAGCCTCTCTCGAACATCATGGACACGTATCCGCCCGTATCGCAGGTGTTGAACTCATTCAAGCAGGTGAGCCTTCCCAGCGCCGAGAACTCGAAGCGCTACCGGGCCAAAGAGACCATAATCGATGTAGACGCTGTCAGCGTCTAACGAACACTGATACGAGATAAATCATGAGAAAAGGAGACATGAAGGATGAAACAGGTCGTCTTTGACAGTGTAGTGTGGAGGCCGCTGGTCTTGGAGAAAAGCGCCAGCATCATCAAGAGCAAGGAAATGATGCTTTCCGTGGATGGCAAATGCGGGCGCATCTCGTTCAATGCCGCCGTATGCGATTCACTTTCTCAGATTTTGTTCTACAACACGGTCGAAGTGCTGTGGGGCAAGCAGAACGATAAGCCCGGAGAGAACTATCTGGCATTCCGCTTTCTTCAGAACGGTAAGGGCGACATGATGCTGCCTTTGAAGAAGGTCTATCGGGACAAGGACTCGAAGAATGTGCGTGGGTGCTACGTTCTTTCACGTCAACTGGCACGCATGATGAGCAAAGCTGAGCGGGTCGAGCATTTCCACCTTTGCAAATGCGGCGACACGGTGCTTGCCGTCGATGAGCCGTTTCAATTTGAAAAGGTTGATGTCTGAAAATCAATCGGAAAGCCCGACTGCAAAGGCATGAGCGATACGCTCCGAATCCTATCGGAAAGGGTCACAAATGGGTCAAAAAGTTTCATAAATTATGTACTAAAGAACATAAAATGCATTGATAAAGTGAATCATAGTGATATAATTTTGCTTAAATGAGTAGTTTATCGTACAGTATTCGTGCTGTCGCAGGCAGGAGGATATCATATATGGATTACAAATCATTGCAGAACGTTCTTGAGGACTGGTTCAAATTCAGCGGTTACGATAAGGACCAGAAGGAGTTCAATCTATTATCCTATGGCCTCATGCTGCATTTGAATAACGAGCGCATCGACACGCTTTTGAATCAATATGACCCCTCCGGTGTGATTCCCGTCATTTACGCCAAAGGCGTCTTCCGCCATCTGATTTCCGCACTGGGCATTGATTTATGGAAGGACAACGCCGATGTTGATGCTGAGATGCTTGCGGACGCCCGCACCCTTTATACAGAGTTTTACTCAGAATCGGTAATGGAAGCCGAACGGGAATATGTGGACACCCTTCAGTGCATCATCGATGCCATCACGGACAATCTGGTGCTGGGTGAACATAAAATCGACAAAGAGCTTGAAAATGCAGCTGACATGATTCAGCAAGTGTACGATGCGGTTTCTCACTTCGCATATGAATCCTACCTTCAAGGCTCTTCGCTCGCACCCATCAAGAAATTCGATTCCAAGGTATCGGTCTATCCGACACTGGCGCAATGCGTCTGCGCACTGGAAAGCGCCGAAGATGGAATGTATCTGTGCTACATCGGCATCCCTCGTGCAAAAGATGGGTACTGGGGCTTTTTCGTGAAGAACAACGGGTCGCTTTTATCGTTCAACGACAGGCCGGACAATCAGTATTTCGGCAGTTCGCGCGACATGACATCCTCCTTGTTCCCGTACAAAGAGATGGCGGATTTCTTCAACGAGGGCAATGTGCAAGGAAGAGCGGATGATGAGCTGGATATGAGGTTGATGCTGACGGATTACGTGCCCATCGCATTGGCGATGCTGCTTATATCCCGCAAGCTGGCCGCAGCAGGGAAGGCGGATGCACCTTTCGTCTACATCGACTCCTTGCTCCCCATCAATCTGCAGGCGGCACAGCAAAGTGACCCCACCGGCGCCATCGCCGCACTCGGCCGGAGCCAGACCGCCGCCCGCATGAAATCCTTCTCACTGGATTTTACGGCGGAAGATGTGATGACGGGCAAAATGAATCCCGTGTTCAACGCTGATAATTCACCCGAAGCCTCGTTCCGCGAGAAAGGAAAATTCCCGCCTCAAACGGAAGGAAGCTACATGCAGCGGATTATCGATGCATACGGGCAAGACTTTACGGCAGATGCAGCGCACCTGTGCGCATCGGACAGCTATAAGCGGATGTTCTATTCGGAATCGGATGACACCGATGGCTCTTGTGCGGCAACAGCGGCGCCGGAACTCGTTGGCTCATACCGCCGGATGCAGATGGCCTTCTACTGGAAGGCACGCTGGCAGCTTGCACAGCACATTGAAAAGCGCATGCTGCAGGACTACATCTCCTTTGGCGGCGCTGATGCGGCACAGCTGATGTGGAGCGAGCTGCTGCTTGCAAAGAAAAACGAGCTTGAGCGCATCTGTGCAAGCCTTTATCAAAGCGAGGCGGTGTCTCAGGCGAATGAAAGCGGCCGGGGAAGCAGGAAATACTGCGCAGCAAAGTATCAGGACATCCCGGTGAGTGTTTATCGGAATACCTTCGGGTTCTTGCCGTTTGAATACCGCGAATGCAAAACGATTATCTTTGCACGCGGTACAGACGAAGATGCGGCCGGGTGTGATTCTGGCAATGATAAGGGATGCATTACTTGGTTCGCATTCTCTCCTGCAAATTGCGAGCAGATGGAACGCTTGGCCGGCAGAGAACTCCCGAACATTTTCAAGGGATGGACGAGAGGTGCGTTTGAGCAGGATATATGGTCAAGATGCTCGGGAGTGGTGGATTGCGTATCAAAAATTGAACCGCCTTTGTATGCGCTGCATATGAAAGACGGCGAATACGGAAATGCAGGTCTCGGAGAAGACGTCAACTTTGATTTCATACTGGGATTCACGCAAGAGAGATTGAAGGAAGTCATGGAGCAGCTGGGCTGATTTATTTTACATAAGGCGATACAGCTGCCCAAAACAACAAGTGTTGTTTGCCCCAATAATGCAATAAGATAAGGAGATAAAATGAAAACTTACACCTGTGCAGTGTGCGGAAAAACGATTCTGCCAAACGAAAAATATATTGTTATTCGTCAACAGGATGCTGAAACTTCGTCTTGCGACGAAAGCAACTGTGCTCAACAAAATCAAAGCAAAACCGAGAAAGACATCATTGTTGTAGACGATGAATGCTATCGTTCTGTTATCGTTCCAATGAAATGCAGACATCGCTATCTTCAGAACAAGACTAAAAATCTCATTAGATGAGAAGAACATAAGCCCCAGAACCCGCCGAAATAGGTTTTGGGGCTTATCATTTACTCCGTCTGAGCCGCTTCATTTTTCAGACGCAGCTTCGCTGTTTCGGCTCAGTGTATTACACGAAATCACTCGTTTTGGCCAAGGGGGTATTACAGGTTTTTACTCGTTTTGGCCAAAGAGAGGATTAAGGGCATTACAGACTTTTACTCGTTTTTGCCAAAATGGAGTTCGGGGGCATATCACACTTTTACTCGTTTTGGCCAAATTCCGGTTGGAAGGCATGTCAGACTTTCACTCGTTTTGGCCGGGTGATGATTTCGAAGCGACCGGAATGGATGTCACAGTTTTACTCGTTCTGGCCAAGGGAAGGTTTGAAAAGATATCAGACTTTTACTCGTTTTGGCCGGAGACGGTGTTTCAGAATGCGCAAAGCGGATTACAGAAAAGTACTCGTTTTGGCCGGAACAAAATCCGACCGCGCCTGCGCTGACGGCTGGCTTCGTGAAGAAAGCGTCCATGCGGCGCCGAATGCCGACTTTGCCGCTCTGCCTTTGTTTCTCGAACCCCAAATGGTCGATTTCCCACCGTTGAGAGCACAAAGTTCCATGCAATGAGATTAGTGAAAATATTGAAAAAACATGGTATGCGTGATATGATTTTATCAGTTCTATATGAATTATTTTACGCGGATGGGAGGGAACAAATTTGTCTTACACCTACGCGAACGACCGGACGCTGAAGACGTTCGTCCAGCGCTACCTCTACAACGGCCAGATTGTCGAAATCACCGGAGAGGGGCCTTCGGATGACGCCAATCCGATTCTCTTCGTCGACAACTGCGAGAGGATTCCAAGCGAGTTTGATGATGCTGTTGTGGTTAAGGTAGCCAACTCTACGTCAAACGATTATGCTCTGCGACTGGAATGTGTATTCTCAGGTAATCCAAAAAATTACTGTGAAGAATAACCCATGTTTCTGACATAAGGAATAAGCTGATACTCCATGTGAACACATTTCGTATTTGTCCGGTTGTCTTTTCTAAATTGTCCAACGCAACATCGTAGAAAAGAGGAATCGGAAAAGGAAAAAGGAGCAGGGAGTATCATCTCGCCGGAGATGGAACCCCTGCTCTTTTTCTGTTTCAGTCTCGTAAACCGGATACGGAATCAGCCGCGAGAGGGCCAAGACAGACGAGGAGAAAACAGAGAAAAAGCAGAGATAGTGGCGAACCATCGCTGGCAAAGAACGATTTTAAACGTATAGCAGACGAAATATATCAAATGAAACCGAATACAAACCCATAAAATAACAGGCAGCATGCTTTTTATGCGTGTCATGACCCGATACGGCTTGGCTGTGCCGCTTTTTCTCAGAAGTCCAGATAGGACGAAATCAGAGAAAATCAGGAATGTGAATCAGGAGTTCTTTGGTCGTCCCTGCGACATCTGAAGCTCCTGAGAGGTGATTTCCAGAACGCAGAGTCAAAGCGGGTTCCTCTTTTCCATGGACAAATTGGGAATGATTTTGGACAGACAGGGGAAAGAGGCAACAATCAAGCGCATGTCTGTTATAATGGATTTGACACCGGGGCAGTACCGGGCTGCATTTGGAGCGGCGCTGAAAATGCGCCGCCATGCGGCACCCCGGCGGAGAAGAAGGCATCGGGGCCGCTTTTCGGCGGCGTCTATAGGATAAACGAAAGACAAGGGGAGGCCGGTAATATGTCAACGGCAAAAGAGTTAAAGAAAGAGATCGAGCGCGGTGTGTGGGACGCGTCCCTGGGAAAGCTGTATGGCCGGCGGGCTGGCGTGCTGGAGCGCCAGCGTGCGCGGTACGCGGATGCGCTGGACTGTTTTGCGGCGCTATACGGCGGGGAACGGGAAGCCGCCATCTATTCCGCGCCCGGCCGCACCGAGATCGGAGGCAACCACACCGACCACAACCACGGCGTGGTAATGGCCGGCGCGGTGGATCTGGACGTGATCGCCGTGGTTTCCAAAAACACGGACGATGTGGTACGTGTGAAATCGAAAGGCTTTGACGGCAGGGACGAAGTGAAGCTGGAGCAGCTGTCTCCTGTGCTGGCAGAGCAGGGCCGCTCCGCCGCTCTCATCCGCGGCGTGGCTGCGGGCATCGCAAAGCAGGGCGGTGTACTGGGCGGCTTCGACGCCTATACCACGTCCGATGTGCTGCGCGGCTCAGGGCTGTCCAGTTCGGCTGCGTTCGAGGTTGTCATTGGTACTGTATTCAATGGGGAATACAACCAAGGCCGTTTCTCCGCGGTAGACATCGCAAAGATCAGTCAATATGCGGAAAATGAATATTTTGGCAAACCCAGCGGCCTGATGGATCAGACAGCCTGCAGCGTGGGCAGCGTGATCACCATTGATTTTCGTGATCCTGCCAGCCCCGTAGTGGAAAAAGTGGATTTTGATCTGGCAAAACACGATTATTGTCTGTGCATTACAGATACAAAAGGGAGCCATGCGTCGCTTACCAATGAATATGCGGCCGTCCGCCAGGAGATGGAAGCAGTGGCGGCCTATTTCGATAAGCCGGTGCTGCGCGAAGTGGATGAGTCTGCTTTTTATGCGGATATTGCTGGTGTGCGTGAAAAACTGGGGGACCGTGCCGTACTGCGCGCTATCCACTTTTTTGCGGACAGTCGGCGTGCCGGTGCGTTATGCAGTGCCATCCGTGAGGATCGCTTTGAAGACTTTTTGGAATTGATCGTGGCAGGCGGCCATTCGTCGTTTGAATACAACCAGAATGCATACAGTGCAAAAAATCCGCGGGAGCAGGGCGTTTCGCTTGGTTTGGCACTTTCTCAGCATATACTCGAGGGGTATGGTGCGTGGCGTTTGCAGGGCGGCGGCTTTGCGGGCACCATTCAGGCGTTCGTCCCGGTGCATCTGCTGGAGGCGTACCGCGCGGCGATGGACAGCGTGTTCGGCGAGGGCTCCTGTTACGTGCTGAATGTGCGCAACTACGGTGCGCTGTGTGTGACAGAGGCACTGTAAGCCGTGCGGGAAAAATGGTCGGCCGCCCCGCGGCGAATCGCGGCGTTCGATGCCTTGCGCGGTTTTGCACTGGTAAATATGGCCGTATACCATGGCGTTTACGACTGGGTCTATGTATTCGGCCGACCTGCGGCATGGTTTACGCAAACGGGCAACGCGCATATCTGGCAGCAATTCATCTGTTGGACGTTCATTCTGCTGGCGGGGGCTGTGTTTCCTTATGGGAAGCATGCGGTACGCCGTGGCGCGGTCACATTTGGCTGCGGATTTCTGCTCACGGCCGTTACGATGCTGGTGATGCCGTCGGAGCAAATACTGTTCGGCGTTCTGCACTTGATTGGGGCGGCCGTGCTGCTCAGCGCGCTGCTGCGCCGCTTTTTGGACCGCGCGCCAGCGCTGCCCGGCGCCATAGCTTCCTTTGTATTGTTTTTGTTCCTGCGAAGCGTCCCGATGGGATATCTGGGCATTGGCGAGCTGCAGCTGTTTGAGCTGCCGCGCCAGCTGTACAGCGTGCCGTTTTTGTTTCCGCTTGGCCTGCCCGGCCCGGGCTTCTATTCGGCGGATTATTTTCCGCTGATCCCGTGGATATTTCTGTTCTGGACGGGGCTTTTCCTGTGGCGTTTTCTGCGCCCGTATGCCGAAGAGACGGTGCGCGGCTGGCCTGCCTGCCGTCCATTGGTTTGGCTGGGGCGGCACAGCTTGTGGGCATATTTGCTGCATCAGCCTGTTTTGTTGGGCTTTATATTTTTGTTATCGATATTGACAGGCAGTTGATAAGAAGAAAGGATGTAGAAAATGGTTTTGGTCTGGTATCCGAAATGTTCCACCTGCCAGCGTGCCAAGGCATGGCTGGATGAGCATGGCGTGACCTATACGCTGCGCGACATCAAGGAAGAAAACCCGAACGCGGAGGAGCTGCGGGCCTGGCATGAAAAAAGCGGCCTGCCCCTCCGGCGTTTTTTCAACACAAGCGGTCTGCTGTACAAAGGCATGGCGCTGAAGGACAAGCTGCCTGGAATGACGGACAATGAGCAGTACATTTTGTTGGGTGAATACGGAATGCTTGTGAAGCGGCCTTTGATTGTGGCGGACGATTTTGTGCTGGTGGGTTTCCGCGAGGCGGAATGGTCTGCAGCGCTCGGCTGATAGGAGATATACCTGCGGGTGTGCAGTTCGGCTTCGAACGCAAACAAGCCCTTGTGAAAATGTTCCGTACAATGTTCATAAGGCCAAAGCGCGTCTCTGGAAAGCATGGGCTGTGCTTTTGCGCAAAAGAAAAACCCATAAAACAGCCTGCAGGCTGTTTTATGGGTTTTCTTACTGGAGCTGGTGATCCGATTCGAACGGACGACCTGCTCATTACGAGTGAGCTGCTCTACCGACTGAGCCACACCAGCATATGGCGCTTAAATCAAGTGCCTTTATCTATTATAAGGAATTTTTTGCGTTCGTCAAGCTTTTTCTGAAAAGTTGTGGACGAAAATTTTATTTTGCGGTACAATAAGCAAACAGAGAAGTTTCGGGAGGGAAAAGAATGGTTACAGAATGCGTTGCGATACTGGCAATCTCACTTTGCCTCGTTGTGGTATTCATCCGTGCGGGGCACGGGGATTACGCAGCGAGTGTCACGCCCATCCTGGTCGTTCCCTTCGTGCATCTGCTTGCGCTGCCGGTAAGCTGGTGGACAGATTCGCTTTTTCCCGCGCTTGCGCCTCAATCGGTGGTGGCGTTTGCGGATATCGCCGCCGTAGTGGTTTCCTGCCTTATGATCATGTCCTTTTCGGGGAAGATCAGGAACAGGAAGAATAAAAAGCTGTATGTAGTGATGCTGGGTGGATACAATATTATACTGACCTGCACATTTGTCCACCGGACGCTGGCAGTGCTTTGGAAATAATTCTTTAGAGAATGTGCCGGGGCCTATCGTGAGCCCCGGCCTCTTTTGCGTTTCGGGGAAAAATTGGGGCCGTGTGCGCTTGATATAAAACAGGGAGACAAAGGGATGAGCTGTAAAAAATATATCGCTGCGATTTTACTGTGCTCCGTGCTGCTGGCAGGCTGCTCTGGTTTTTCCGGGCGGGGAACGGATGCATGGGGAGCGGAATCCCCGGCATCCGGAGGAAGCAGCACGGAGGGGCAGGCCGTACAGGTTGTGCCCGAAACGCTTGCGCGTCAATTGGCTGCGGTACAAAGTGCGCACCCGCTGACGGAAGAATTTTTTTCATGGTGCGCGCAGGAGGCGCCGTCCGGTCTGCTGGAGGGAATAGATGATCGTCTCGAAGCAGAGGCCCTGTATTCAGACGCATGGTTCTATGACCTGTGCGGGATTTCTCTTCATGTGCTGTACGGCCGCTACTCCGGGCAGGACAGCGGCTCGAACTGGCATGAGCGGGAGGGAGGCAACGGCGCGGCGGAGATTATTTTTGCAGGCGACGTGAACCTTGACGATGATTGGGAGATTATGCGGCATTTGAAAGACAGCGGCGGCGGCGTGGAAGATGCATTTTCATCGGCGTTGTTAGAGCGGCTGCGCGGCGCGGATGTCCTTGTGGTGAACAACGAGTTCCCGTACTCCCGACGCGGCGTGGCGCTGCCGGGAAAACTATACACGTTCCGGGCAGACCCCGCAAGCACCTCTTTTTTGCGACAGATGGGAGCGGACCTTGCAGGCCTTGCCAATAACCATGTATTCGACTACGGACCGGACGCATTCGAGGACACGCTGGCGGCGCTGGAACAAGAAGGGATTCCCTATATCGGCGCAGGGCGAGACCTGGAGCAGGCAATGCGCCCCCAATATTTTATTGTAAACGGCATGAAGCTTGCCTTTGTCGCAGCCACCCGTGCGGAAAAATTCATTTTCACGCAGGAGGCGGGGGCAACACAGCCGGGAGTGCTGCGCACCTACGAACCCGATCTTTTCTTGCAAGCAGTCACAGAAGCGAGGAAGAACAGCGATTTTGTGGCGGCCTATGTGCATTGGGGCACGGAGAATACCGCTGTGCTGGAAACCGCTCAGCGGGAGCAGGCCCGCCAATATATTGAAGCGGGCGCGGACATTGTTGTGGGCGCACATCCGCACTGCCTGCAGGGCTTTGCATTTGAGCACGGAAAGCATGTTGCATATAGTCTGGGGAATTTCTGGTTCAATATGGATACGGTGGAAACGGGCTTCCTTTCCGTCAGAATCACAGCGCCGGGTGAGTATTCCGTTCAGTTCGAGCCGTGTATCCAGCATGGAGGACGTACCACACTCATGGAAGATGCAGAGGGCGCGGCGCTATTACAGTATCTGCGGGCGCTTTCGCCTGGAGTGCGCATTTACGCGGACGGAACACTGGAGCTGGAGCAGCCGGAGCTGTAGAGAAAGATCGACAAACAAAAGCACCTGCGGACGATGTGTCCGCAGGTGCTTTTCTGCCGGATGACGGTATGCCGTTCAAAGCTGCGGGGCAGGTTCTGCGGTAGCCAAACGCTTACGCCAGGCGCCGAAGCGATAGGCGACAGCCGTGAGCAGTGCGCCCAGCGACCAGGAGACCAGCAGGGAGATAAAGGTGGATTCCGGGCGCCCGGTGGGATACTCGGCGCTGCGTGTAAAGAATGCGATGCCGTAGGCAATGGGAACGCGGAGCACAACAGTGGTGATGATGGAGATCCACATTGGTGTCATCGTGTCTCCTGCGCCTCGCATCACGCCAGAGAGACACTGAGTAATGGACATGGCGATATATCCGAAGGCGAGAATCTGCATCATGCGCATGCTCAAATCTACCAGCACGGCTGTTTCGGTAAAAACGCCCATCAGTTGGCGGCCGAATAAAAGAATCAATGCAGTCAGGAAAGCGGAGATGCCGACGGCAATCCAGGTGCCCTGCTTTGCACCCTGATGCACACGGTCCAACCTGCGCGCGCCAACGTTTTGTCCGGTATACGTCGTCATTGCCTGTCCAAAGGTGAAGTTCGGCATCATCGCGAAGCCATCCACCCGCATGACGATCACGTTGCAGGCGATGACCATTTCACCAAAGCTGTTGGTGAGGGACTGGACCACAAGCATGGCCACGGAGAAGATGGCCTGAGTGATGCCGGAAGGCACACCGATGCGGATGATATTGGCAATGGGCGCGGAGCAGGGTTTCAAGTAATGCAGCGTCAGGTCGAACACGTCCCGCATGCGCAGCAGTTTCCACAGGCAGAGGAAAGCGGAAATCGTTTGCGCCAGCACAGTGGCCAGCGCCACACCGGCCACACCCATACCCAGGCCGGCTACAAACCACAAATCAAGCCCTACGTTCAACGCGGCGGCAACAAGCAGAAAACCCAGTGCGGACAGGCTGTCGCCCATGCCGCGCAGCACGCCGGACAGGATATTATAATAAGCAAAACCGGCAATGCCCAGGAAATAGATCATCAGATAATCCGCGCACCAGTCGATGATGGAGGCGGGCGTGCTGAGCAGCTCGAGCATTGGGCGGGTGATAAGCGCGCCGATGATCATTGTAATGACGGATACGATGGCGGACAGTGTGATGCAGTTGCCAATAACGACGGAGAGCTGCTCACGATCTTTTGCGCCGTAACGCTGTGCTACCAGGATGCCTACGCCTGTGGCGACGCCCACAAAAAGCGCAAGCAGAAGGTTGAGGATGGGGGAGGCGCTGCCGACGGCCGCCAGCGCATTATCGCCGACATAGCGGCCTACGATGATGGAATCCGCGGTGTTGTAAAGCTGCTGGGCCAGATTGCCGATCAGCATGGGGATAGCAAACTCAAGAATGCGCTTCCAGGGAGCGCCCAGAGTCATATCGTGCGCGGAGAAAAGCTGCTGCAGTCTTGCAGCGAATGAACGTTTTCCCATGAATGGTTCCTTTTCCTTCCTTTTTGGTGTAATACAACAATTGTAAAGGGATGAAATTTATTTGTCCATAGGAAAATGTGCGCAGGAGACGGCTGAAACATGGCGTTTCGTGCGTATTTCATTCGGAAAAGCTTTACTGGGATAAGAAAAGGCCAAGGCCGGGCAAAAGCCCGGCCTTGGCCTTGTGTGGGAGAGTCTGCGTCAGGAAACAATGCGTTCCGCTGTATACACAGTGGAAGTATCCGCACGAATGCCGCCCGGATCGTACACATCGGCGATGATCTTTGCACGGTACACGCCGGAGGAAAGGCGCATTTCGTGCGCCAGCGCGGCACTGCCTGCGCCTCCGGCACTGAAGACGAAAATATCGTCCCAGGTGCCCGACCAGGTCTGTACGTTTTTTTGCAGCACAACGGTCAAACGTGCACTTTGCACAGCATTATACAGCTTGACGTGGGCGGTGATGGTATACTGTGCGGCGGTGCTGTCGATCGCGCCGCCGACAGATTGGATACAGCCTGTTTTGCAGATGATTTGTTGCAAGGGGCATCCTCCTTCAGCATAGCGTTCTTAAACCATTGTAATGTTCTATATACGCGGCATCCACACGATTTATGACAGAAAACCATCCAAACAAAAAATTTTTACATATGTGAAGACCGCAGGAGAATGAAAATAGCGGGCCGTATAAACCGACCCGCCACAGACTAAAGTTTGAAAAAGGGGCGGCGGCTGCGCCCGCAGGCGCGTGTCGAAAAGCAACCGCGCTGGAAGCGCGGCTCTTATAGCGCGCAGACGCCCCTTTTTCATTTAAAATAACCCACGCCGTGCGCGGCGAACAAGGCCAAAAGCCCTGTTCGCAGGCAGCTTGGCGGAAAAGCGTAGCTTTTTTGCCAAGCTGTAGCGGGTGGTATAAAACCGGCCCGCCATTATATCATTTTAAAAAGCCCGCCACGATTTTTGCTTCAGCTTCTTCCTCTGTAAGGCCGAGCGTTCGCAACTTGAGCAGTTGTTCGCCAGCGATCTTACCAATGGCCGCTTCATGGATGAGCGCGGCATCGCCGCTGTTTGCGGTAAGTTCGGGTGCAGCCGTTACAGTACCGTTGTCTGCAATGATGGCGTCACATTCCGAGTGGCCTGTGCAGCGCGTGTTGCCAACGATACGCGAGCGGTAAGCCTGATGAGAATTTCCCTTGGCAACAGAACGGGAAATGAGGTCCACGCCAGAGTCCTCTCCGTCGAGAAAAACTTCAAAATCAGTTCGCGCCTGCTGGCTGCCCTCAGTGAGGAGCCGCTCACGGATATACAGCTTTGCACCTGCGGCCAGGGTGGCGCGGGTGGTGCGCGTGGTGTCATCCACGCCGCCGAGCTGCGAGGTGTCCATTTCCAGTATGGCGCCCTCTGCGAGCGTGGCTTCCGTTACGGGGTCAATGCTGCGTTTGCCGCTGCCGCCGCCCGTACCGATATGCTTTTCCAGATACACGACGTGAGCGTCCCGTCCCAGAAAAAACCGGTGGATTCCGTTGTGGCGGGCGGGTTCTCCGTCGTCGGTGTGCACACCGCAGCCAGCGACAATGGTCACGTCGGCGCCGTCACCCACAAAAAAGTCGTTGTAAACCAGATCATCAACATCTCCGTGAGTCACACAGGCGGGAATGGAAACGCTTTCGCCTTTTGTGCCGGGCAGAATGCGGATATCCAAGCCGGGGACGTCGGTTTTGGATTCTATTTTAATATGCGCGGTGGACTGCCGCCCTGCGCATTGGCCGTTTTCACGAATGTTGAACGCGCCGTTGAAAGAGCCGGCCCAGTCCGAAACGATGCCGAGCAATTTTTCAGTGATGCCGTTCATTGTTTTCCAACCTCCTTGTTGGGACATTGCGTGCAGCCGGCTGCGCCGTCCAATAACCCGGGCAGCACCAAGGCACGCGGTCCGGCCTGCTGTACTACACCGTCGGCAATGACTACGATCTCATCCGCGATGGCGAGAATGCGTTCCTGATGTGAAATAATGACAAGCGAACCGTCCAGATGGCTGCGTAAGTCGCGAAAAACGTCGATAAGCCCGGTGAAGCTCCACAGGTCAATACCTGCTTCCGGCTCGTCGAACAGCATGAAGCGCGTACCCCGGGCAAGCACAGTGGCGATTTCGATGCGTTTGATCTCGCCGCCGGACAGGCTGGCGTTGATCTCACGGTCCATATATTCGCGGGCACACAGCCCGACTTTTCCCAGAAGCTCGCACAGTGTTGCTTCGGAAAGAGCGCCTCCTGCGGCCAGTTCCACGAGGTCGCGCACGGTGAGTCCTTTGAATCGGACGGGCGTCTGGAATGCATAACTCACGCCGCAGCGTGCGCGTTGGGTAACGTCAAGCGGAGTAATGTCTTTTCCGTCCAGGAATATCTGCCCGGATGTGGGTGTCTCCAGCCCGGCGATCAGCTTCGCCAGCGTTGTTTTCCCGCCGCCGTTGGGGCCTGTGAGCACGACAAGTTTTCCGTCCGGAATAGCGAGGTCCATACCTTTGATAATTTGTCCGCCTTCCGGTGGCTGCCATGTGAGTTTTGATAATTTCAGCATACTATGAATATTCCCTCCTGAAGCCGGTTGAGCATATAATCGCGGCAGAATACTTCGTCGATGATGATGTGGAAAACGCTTTCTATACTATTATACTCCACTTTGGCAAAATGACAAGACTTAAATGAAAGATTGTTCAGATGCAAAAATGAAGAAAACTGGCAGAAGTGAAGCAGATGCGGTTGAGATAGAGCCGTCGATAACAGCGCTGTGGTATAATAACCTCAGGCCCGCCGCTTACGCGGCTGTGCACATTTTATGCGCTGATGCACTTTCGCGTATAGAGTTGAAAACATTGAATCATGCAAAACCGCAGCGGGTGCGGTTTCGTTGTGGCCGCTTCGCAGCGTTCATGATATAATGATTCCACTACCGCCGTGTCGTGTTCGCTGTTTCCCGGCCAGAGCGCGTCAGGCCGCTGTATATGATTTTTATAAAAAGCAGAAAAGGAGCCGCCATGAAAGATATCGTCATCTCCGGCGCCCGAGAGGGCAATTTGAAAAGTATCTCTCTGCGGATACCACGGGAGAAGCTTGTGGTACTCACGGGCGTGTCCGGTTCAGGAAAATCCACGTTGCTGATCGATGTACTGTTCAATGAATGCCAGCGGCAGTATCTGGAGGCGATGGACTTGCAGGGAATCCGAAAGCCTCAGGTGGAAAACATCCGAGGCGTTTCTCCGGCCGTGTGCATCACGCAGCGCGGGGCGAATCGAAACCCACGTTCCACTGTGGGCACTGTCACGAACATTTATACGGAACTGCGCATGCTGTACGAAAAGCTGGCGGTACGCAATTGTCCGCATTGCGGAGTTGCCATTTGCGCGGCGGACTGCTTTGAAACCACGGAAAAGCGCGGCGGAGATTTTTTTGTCTATATGGACTGCTGTGTATGCGGCAAACGCATGGATAAGCTGACGCGCACGCAGTTTTCCTATAACACCAAAGAAGGGGCATGTCCTGAATGTCAGGGGCTTGGCCAGACACTCAAGGTGGACCGAACGGGGGCGGTGGATGAGCGGCGTTCTCTGGAGGATGGCGCTGTGCGTTTTTGGGCACAGAAATACGCTGAATACCAGACGGCTGCGTTTTATGCGGCTCTGCGGCATTATGGGCTCCCTGTACAGCCGGGGACGGCAGTCGAAGCATACAGCGATCTGCAAAAGGCAGTGCTGTATGAGGGAACTTCCTGCTCTGCGCTGCAAGAAACGTTTCCGAATATAGCCGTGCCGAAAACTGTCGCGCAGGGCAGGTTTGAGGGCGTGGAACCGATGCTTTGGAGGCAAAAGGGCGGCGACGCTAAGGGGATGGAGGGGTATTTCCTTCATACGCCGTGCCGCGCGTGCGGCGGCGAGCGGTTGAATCCTCTGAGCCGCGGCGCCGCTGTGCGGGACGTGCGTCTGCCGCAGCTTTCTGCGCTTTCGCTGGATGAGCTTCGCAGGTGGCTTGAAAAGTTGGAGCAGGATCTGCCTTCCGCGCATCAAAAACTGGTGGAGCCGTATTTGCTGGATCTGCAGACAAAGCTTCGGCGCTTGTCGGACGTTGGTTTGGGATATCTTTCGCTGGAGCGGCAGGCGGGAACACTTTCAGGCGGTGAAACGCAGCGCCTGCGGTTGGCCGCGGCGTTGGACTCGGACATCACGGGGATATTTTATATGCTGGACGAGCCGACGGTGGGCCTGCACCCGCAGGATACGCAGGGTATGATCGATGTTTTGAAACAGCTGCGTGACAACGGCAATACTGTACTGGTGATCGAGCATGACCCGGATGTAATGCGCGCTGCGGACCATATCATCGACATTGGGCCGGGTGCGGGCCGGCATGGCGGACAGGTTGTCGGCAGCGGCACGCTGGAAGAGCTGGCAGCGCAGCCTGATTCTGTCACGGGCGCCTGGTTGGCGAGGCATCAGCCGCAAAAGCGGACGCCTCGGGCGGGGGACGGCAGAAGGGTGAAGATAAGGAACGCCTGCCTGCACAATCTGCAAAATGTGGATGCGGAATTTCCGGTCCGCTGTCTTTCTGCGGTGACGGGGGTGTCCGGTTCCGGAAAGTCCTCGCTGGTATTCGGCGTGCTGGCGGACGAGAGGGAACAGCGTACACATGTTGCGGGGCTGGAACATTTCAGCCGTGTGGTGGTTATTGAACAGGAGGCGCTTGTCCGCATGCGCCGCTCCAATGTAGCGACCTATACAGGGCTGTATTCTGATATCCGCAGCTTGTTCGCGGCAACGCCGCAGGCCAAAAAGCTGGGATTGGGAGCAGGGGCTTTTTCCTTTAATACAAAAGGGGGCCGATGTGAGACGTGCGAAGGACTGGGCGTTGTTCCAAACAATTTGTTGTTTTTCGCGGATACGGAAATCACATGCCCGGTGTGCGGCGGCAGGCGCTTCGGCGAAAAGGTTTTGTCTGTTCGGTGGAACGGGAAAAATATTTCCGATATACTGTCGCTTTCCGTGGAAGAGGCAATGGAGATGTTTGCCGCAGAGCGTAGGTTGGCGGCGCGGCTGCACACGTTGTGCAGTGCGGGGTTGGGCTATTTGGAGTTGGGGCAAACGCTCACGACATTGTCCGGCGGAGAAGGCCAGCGTCTGAAGCTGGCAAAGGAACTGATGGAGCAGGCACAGAACAATGTATTGTATTTAATGGATGAGCCGACCGTAGGCCTGCATCCGCTTGACGTTGAGCACTTTCTCGCGCTGCTGAACGGTATGGTGGAAGGCGGCGCTACGGTGATTGCAGTGGAGCACAATCAACAGGTGATCGCTGCGTCGGACTGGGTCGTTGAGCTAGGGCCCGGCGGCGGGGTGGACGGAGGACGGGCCGTGTTTTCGGGGACGCCTCAGGAGCTGGCTGCCTGTACGGAGTCTGCAACAGGACGTTTTTTGGAAGGCTGGTAGCCTTGAATAAGCTAAAACGAACGCTCCGGCGCGCATTGCCGGGGCGTTCGTTTTGCGTCTCCTCAAATGTGTATATGGGGGTTTTGAAAATAGCGGCCTTTGTTCAAAGTGTGGTAAGCAGATATTGATAAGCCTTTTCCAAAAAAGTGAAATCGACCGCGTCAATATAATATTGCTCCAAAGCGTCATGGCATTCTTTGGCTTCCTTCTGAATGGAAGAAGCCTGTGCGAACAGCTCATCCACGGCGCGCTTATTGAAGTGCAGGCGCTTGCGGCGCAGCTTCAACCCTTCCTTGTTGCAGAAGCGTGTGCAGTGGATGGTGCGTTGGCCGGAAAACTGTATCGGATGATATGAGTTGCTGGTGACAAAGCAAAGACGCAGTGCGGGAATGAACAGATGCTCGATTTTTTCGTATGGGCTCATGGAACAATAACAGGTTACGATGTTGTGTCCTTTTTGCAGCGCCTCCTCCCGCAATGCGTAGAGCAATGTGCGGCTGGCGGCGCCGTATTCGTCATCCAGTACTACGATCGTGTCTGCAAGCTTTGCAATCGTATTACTGTAAAAAATTATCCCTTGTAAAGTCAATGCGCTTAACAGTCTGATTTCTTCGTGCGGAGCCTCTCCGGAGGAAGAAATGTAACGGCGGGAAAGTGTGCCTGCAAACGCGCGCGCCTTTGCGGTGTCCGTACAGGACAAAGCGACGCGCATGCTGTCCTGCAGCAGGCTGCCGGCAGCAGTGATATAACGTGTGGCGCGCTCGACCAATGCCTTGTTTTGCCGGAAGAGGCTGATGATCTCGCTTCGATGCGCTTGAAGTTTGTGACGGTCTACTGCACGGTACAGAGACACGATATCCTCGAACGCGACAGGATATACAGGCTCCAGCACATGCGGCGCGGTTCATAAACACACTTTTTAAATGAATGGAGGGTAAAGCGGCCGATAGGATGAGCGGCTCTGCAAATTTTGAATGCGTTGATGCTGGAAGGTGAAACAGCTTTACATGCGATCAGGGCGCTAAATGGATGCAATACTTTTTACCAGGTTAAAAACCGCATTGGTCAATATGGTGTTTATTGCTTCAACGCAGGCGTTGCTTTTGCCGGCTGCAGACAGGTATACTTTGATTTTGGGCTCAGTGCCGGATGGATTGATTATCAATTTGTTTTGGCCTTTCAGGTGATACTCCAACACATCGGCACAAGGCAATCCGGTATTTTCCGCGCGGCAGCCGTCTTTTCCGTCGGGGGACTGCGTTATCGATGCCCGCGGCCGTACCGGCTGGAGGTGAAACGGTTATGGCTACGCGGGCGGGTTGTGAGATAGGGGAAACGCCAAACAGCGCAGGGTGTGACAAGTATACCCTGCGCTGTTTTCTGATGCTGTTTTCATCAAACCAGATGCTCTTCAAACCGCTGTATGCTTTCGTTTTTACCGACCACGACGATGATATCATCCACCGCAAAAACATGAGCGGGATTGATGTCAGTCATCGTCTGTTCGCCGCGCTCAATGGCTATGATGTTTAACCCGAATTTGCGGCGCAGATCGGCCTCTTGTACGCTGCGGCCAACGAGCTTTTGCGTGATGCGTATCTCCGATATCTCAATATTACTGTTGAGAGATATATAATCCAGCACGCTGCTGGAAAGCAGGCGCTTGGCAAGGCGCAGCGCCATGTCGCGCTCAGGGTAGATGACCTCCGCGCCGATTTTTTCCAGTACCGCGCCCTGATCTTCGCTGATCGCTTTGGCGATGACATTGGGCACGCCCAGACTTACGACATTGAGCGTGGTGAGGATGCTGGTGTCGATTTTTTCACCGATACATACGACGACGGTGTCGCAGTTTTGAATGCCGGCTTCCTCCAGCGTCTCGCGGCCCAGATCGTGCGCGACAAATGCGTGTTCGGTGTATTGGCGCAGCTCGCGCACCTTTGCCTCGCTGCTGTCGATGATCATTACGTCTTTGCCAGCGGTAGCCAGGCTTTTGGCCAGCGCCGTGCCGAAGCGTCCCAACCCGATGATGCCGTAGGACGCGGAATCCTTATTTTTTGCCATGCTTTTCTCCTTATCCAATGGTGATGGTTTCTTCTGAATACCAGACGTGCTGCTCCGTTCGGAAGGCCCAAAGCGAGGCCACAGTCAACGGGCCGATACGTCCGGTGTACATGATCAATATGACGATCAGTTTGCTGGCGGGCTGGAGCTGCGGCGTAATGCCTGTGGACAGGCCCACCGTACCGAAAGCGGATGTCGCTTCAAATAAGAGCTGCAGAAATGTGAGGTCTGGCTCCAGAAGACACAGGATGAACGTGCCGCCGCATACGACGAACGCAGACAGCAGCGTGACGATAAAAGCTTTTTGGACGACTTCTCCGGCCACAGTGCGCCGGAACGCCGTGGGCATCCGCCCGGTAGCCGCGCTGCGCGTCGCCTGCAGAAGAGCGAACAGCGTAGTGGTTTTTATGCCGCCTCCGGTGGAGCCGGGCGACGCGCCTACGAACATGAGAAGGATCAAAACAAACAGGCCGGCGTCAGTGAACGAACCGATCGGATAGGTGGAAAAACCGGCCGTTCTGGCCGAAACGCTCTGAAAGAATGCGCCCAGCCATGTGACGTTTTCCGTCGCTTTCAAAAGCAGCGTGCCCAGAAGGATCAATACCGCGCTCATCACGATGACGACTTTGGAGTGCAGAGCTAGCGCGCGGAACGAACGCTTTTTTAAGATGTCGAGGATAACCAGAAAACCCAATCCGCCGAAAATGATCAGCCCAGCGGTGGTTAAGTTGAGCAGTAAATTGTTCTGATAGCCATGAAAAAACCTCCTTAAGGAAAATATCCCCGTGCAATGTGCGCGGGCTTTATACCTGATACAATGTCACGCCCCGTTCCTGCAAGATGTTTCGCCATTCGGGAGAAAGGCCGGTGTCCGTTATGACGATGTCAATGTCTTCCAAATCGCAAAAATAGGCGGAACGAACCACGCCGAACTTGCTTGAATCTGCTACGAGGATATGCTGTTTGGCAGACTGCAGAATAGCACGCTTGATCGGCACTTCATAACTGTTGGCGCAACTGATGCCCAAATCTTCATGAATACCTGCAGCTGAGATGAAAAGTTTGTTGGCACGAATGCTGCGGATGAAATTGACACCGTCTTCTCCAGCAAACAGCTGCGTTCGAGGATAATAGTATCCGCCGGCCAGGGCAATGTTCACATGAGGGAGACGGCACAACCTCTCCAGTGTGTTACGGGTGAAACACAGTGCCTCGAAATCCATTTCCGGAGGAATCGCCATCGCAATCTGCTCTGTGGTGGTGCCGGTGTCAAAAATCACGCAGTCTCCGGGAACGATCATTGTGGCGGCAAAACGTCCGATTAGTTTTTTTACTTCGTTTTGCACCTGCGTTTCATTCAGCAAGTCGTATTCCTTATCCAAAACCTGAACAGTGTTCCCGGAATTAGAGACCAAAACACCGTTTACGTTTTTTACAAGCCCGCTTTTTTCAACAGCGGCAAGGTCCCGCCGCACGGTCATCTCGGATACATGCAACAGCTGCGCGATTTCTTTAATGGGGATGTAGCCGCGCGAATTTATAATCTCTACCAGACGGCTCATCCGCATTTCTTTTTTGCCCATTTCAGAAGCCTCCTATGCTTCATTTTGTAATAAATAATAACACTATTTTCATAGAAATTCCATAATGTTAGATATTTAAATCTAAAATTTAACATTTTGGCCGCGAAATGAGAAAATATAGGGCGATATACCAAAATGAAAAACTCATTTCTTATTAAAATGTTAGAAAATTGTCACATGCACTTGCTAATGAAAAAAACAATGCGTATAATTGTGGCAAAGAAACAAAACATTTTCGGAAAGGAGGTTTTTTTATGGAAAAAACGGAGATATTAGCGCGCGTAGACCATACAGCTTTAAAATCAACTGCTACATGGGAGGATATCCGTCTTCTATGTGAAGAAGCGGTTGAATATAAAACAGCTTCGGTCTGCATTCCCCCGTCCTATTTAAAACGGGCGCGCGCAGCTTTCCCGCAACTGAATCTATGTACAGTGATTGGATTTCCACTGGGCTACAGCACGACGGCGAGCAAAGTCTTTGAAACGAAAGACGCCGTTACACACGGTGCAGATGAGATCGACATGGTGGTTAATCTGGGCGATGTAAAAAATGGGAATTTCGAGGAGGTGACCGCTGAGATCATGGCGGTTCGGGAGGCGGCGCAGGGGCGTCTGCTGAAGGTAATCGTTGAAACATGTTATCTCACTAGAGAGGAAAAAATACGCATTTGTAAATGCGTGACGGACGCTAAGGCGGATTATATCAAAACGTCCACTGGCTTTGGTTCTGCAGGCGCACAGTTGGAGGATATCGAGCTGTTCCGCGAACATATTGGCAGCGATGTGAAAATCAAAGCAGCAGGGGGAATACGCACCCAAGAGGCGATGGAAGCATTTTGCCAAGCAGGCTGCAGCCGTATCGGATGCAGTGCAGCCATAAAGGCACTATGCGGCAAATAAAAGTTGTGCAAGGATTTTTGAAGTGCTGTGAAAAATGTTATCTATAAAAGAAAGGTAGTGTCTGTTATGGAATTGGAAAAGGGTATGATGTATCACATTCGCTTGAAAAAAGGCGACGTGGGGCGCTATGTATTGCTTCCCGGAGACCCGTTCCGCACAGATCTGATTGCTACATACTTTGATGAACCGAAATTGATTGCACATAATCGGGAGCACAAAACATGGGTCGGCAAACTGGACGGAGTCCCGGTGGCGGTTACGTCTACTGGTATGGGCTGTCCTTCTGCCGCCATTGCGTTGGAAGAATTGATCAAGTGCGGCGCGGATACTTTTATCCGGGTGGGAACGGCAGGGCGAGTTTGCGACGCAGCCTTTGATGAAACACTGGATGGTGTTATCAATACGGCTGCGGTGCGGGATGAGGGTACGACGATTCATTATATTCCCATTGAGTATCCGGCGGTGGCGGACAGACACCTTGTAGACGCACTGGCGGTGGCGGCCGAAAATCTTGGGTATCACTATGCGGAGGGAATCACACAGTCTAAGGATTCTTTCTATGGGCAGCACGAACCGGAAAACATGCCGGCAGAGGCGCGCTTGAAAGAGCGATGGGAAGCATGGCGCCGCGGCAATGTAATGACGTCTGAGATGGAAGCGGCTGCGCTATTTGTAATTTCTTCCATCCGCGGATGTCGTGCTGCATCAATTATGTCGTTTGGGGATATGAAAAAAACAGTTGAAGTAGCGCGCGACGCGCTGAAGATTCTGATTCGTCAGGACGCTGAGAAGAAATAGGCTCAGAAAGGGGTGTTCGTAATGGCTTTTGATAAGCATGCGTCGCCGGATACAAAACAGTATCATATTCAGGTGGCGCGCGGCGAAGTGGGGCGGTATGTGTTTTTGCCTGGAGATCCGTTTCGCACGGACCTGATTGCAAGTTTTTTGGAGGATGCAAAGCTAATCGCCCACAACCGGGAGCATAAGACTTGGACGGGTACGCTGTGCGGCGAAAAGGTGTCGGTCACATCAACGGGTATGGGGTGTCCTTCCACTGCAATCGCGGTAGAAGAACTCATCAAGGCGGGGGCAGATACATTTATCCGCATTGGAACGGCAGGCCCTGTGCGGGACAGTTCAGACTGCGAGCGGTATGACGGCGTAATCGTCACGGCAGCCGTACGGGATGAAGGCACGACGACGCATTATATTCCCATTGAATATCCGGCAGTGGCGGACCGGCATGTGGTGGAGGCACTGTCGCGAGCAGCACTTGCGAAAAAGCTTAATTATGCGGAGGGGATTTCTCAGTCCAAAGACTCTTTTTACGGTGAGATTGACCCGGATTGTTCCCCTGTGAGCGGACTCTTGAAAGAACGCTGGAGGGCTTGGCAGCGCGGAAACGTAATGTGCTCGGAGATGGAGTGTGCGGCGCTCTTCATCGTCTCATCCATTCGCGGAAAACGTGCAGGCGCCATTATGAACTGGGGCGATATGAACGAGACGATTCAAACGGCCTGCGATGCGGTGCGCCTGCTGATTGGGCAGGATAAGGCGAATTCCGAGCAGGGCGGCTAGGGGGAGAACATGAGTAAACCGATTATTGAAGTAAAAGATTACAGCTATCGTTACGCGTCTACTGAAGAACTTGTGCTGAAAAATATTACGTTTACCGTCAATGAGGGCGATTTTGTGGGCGTGGTAGGCTGTAACCGCGCGGGCAAGTCCACTTTGTGTAAATCCATCGTTGGGATATTGCCTTTTGTATCCGGCGGCGATTGGAGCGGTGAAATTGTCATTGACGGCAAAAGCTTGAATGATACGAAGGGGAACGGGACGACAGACGTGGTGGGCATCGTGTTTCAGGATGCGGAAAGCCAGTTTACGCAGCAGACTGTGGAAGACGAAATTGCTTTTGCAATGTGCAATTTTGGGTATGAACGCAACCAGATGCGCGAGCGCGTAAAATTTGCTGCGGAGGCCTGCGGCCTGATGGGAATGCTGGATCGTTCGCCCTATCATTTATCAGGCGGCCAGCAGCAGCGGCTGGCTGTGGCCAGTATCCTGGCATTACAGCCCAGGGTTATCATTTTGGATGAATCTACTTCGCAGCTTGATCCAATTGGACGGGATGAAATATTCCGTCTGGTGGGGGAGCTGCACCGGCTGGGCAAAACGGTCATTATGGTGGATCACAATATCGAGAAAATTGCGGATACCGTAGATAAGGTAGTTGTGCTGCATGAGGGCGAGTTGGTCGCGTATGATGAGCCGCATATCGTGTTTGGAAACAAAAATCTTTTAAACGAGCATTTCGTACGTGTACCACAGGTGACGGATGCTGCAATTGCACTGCATGATCGGCTTTCTATTGACGGCAGGTTGCCTATCACGCTTCAGGAAGCGACGCCTATTTTTGCGCTGCTGACACAGGGAGGTGTATGACCCATGGCACAGGTAGCGATTCGCACTGAGAAACTGGTACACACCTATCCCCGTGGTAATGTTATGGCGCTGAAGGGCGTCGATTTGGAAATCTACGTCGGTGATATACTCTCTATTGTGGGGCAGAACGGCAGCGGTAAAACAACACTAGTGCGTCATTTTAATGGTTTGCTGCGCCCTACTTCCGGGAAAGTTTATCTGATGGGGGAGGATACCACAGGACAGACAGTGGCACAGATGTCGCGTCGGTGCGGATATGTATTTCAGAATCCAAATCATCAGATATTTTGCACAACAGTGCGTGAGGAACTGATGGTTGCGCCGAAAAACTTTGGATTCAGCGAACAGGAGACTCAAGAGAGCCTGAATAGGGTGTGCGGGCTGATGGATTTGGAACATTTGCTGGATAAGCATCCGATGACGTTGGACTATACTACGAAAAAAATCGTCACCATAGCGTCAGTGTTGATGTTCAGCCCGGAAGTGTTGGTGTTGGATGAACCCACCGGCGGCCTTGACGAAGTGGGACGCAGGATGCTGACAAAAATTATCCGAATGATGCATGATAACGGACACACCGTCGTTGTTATCTCTCACGACATGGATTATGTAGCGGAAAATTCTAGCCGCATTATTATGATGGCCCAGGGGGAAATACTGGATGATACTTCCCCGGACCGGGCGTTCCTCAATGCAGGGATGCTCAAGCGTGCCCAGGTGGAGCCGCCGCAGATCACGCAGCTCGACCTTGCACTTCAGGGAGGGAAAGCACAGAGCGCAGCACTTTCTGTAGAGGATTTTGTTCGCAAATACAAGTCGTAAAGCGATTGCCCTTGATTTTGTATTCTGCATCCGGTGTGAGGATGCAAAAATAGAAACGAAATATTTAAGGAGGAATTATCAATGGCTACTATGAATTCGATCGACTCATCCAAAGGCAGGCTTCGCGGCACTTATATCGCTATCATGATCCCGCTTGGCGTTGCTATCAACTATGTGGGCGGCCAGATCGCAAGCAGTTTGGGCCTTCCCATTTATCTGGATTCTATAGGCACCGTCATTGTGGCGGCTATTATGGGCCCGTGGGTAGGCGCGATTTCCGGAGCTTTGTACAATATCATCAGTGCGTTGATCGGCGGAAATATTCTCGGCTCCTTGTTTGCAATCTGCAATATTGGTTCAGGTCTTATCGTGGGCTTTATGGCGCGGCGTAAAAAGTTCCACACGATTCCGCATGTGCTTGTCGCGACCGTTCTCGTCGCGCTTTGGAATGCGATTGTCGGTTCGCCCATCGCAATGGTTGTTTACGGCGGTGTGGACGGCAATACCGGCACCAATTTGATGATTGCGGGCCTGCAGGCGTTCGGGCAGGATCTGATGGGCGCCGCATTCCTTGCCCGTATCCCTGTCAATCTTCTCGACAAGGGCATTGCCTGCTTCATCGCATGGATTATTCTGCGTAAGCTTCCGGAAAATATGCGCTCGCTGTCCGGCGGCAAAAAAGCGGCCTCTGCAGAGCCGGAAAAACAGGCGGAGGAAGCAAAATAACGCCTCGTTCTGCCGATGAGACGGGAAATTTTTGATGGGAAGGGAACTGACATGCTGCAAGAACGTAATTTCCCCACATTTTTAACAAAGCTGACACCGGCGCCGAAGCTGTGGTTTGCCTTGGGGTTGATTTTGGCAAATATCTTACTTAAAAATCTTTATTTTTCCATTGCGGTCATCATCGTCAGCGTTGTTATGATCATCAAAGAGAAGCATATGGGATTGTTCAAGCTGATCCTTGTGACTATGGTGGTCATGGCCGTTTCAATGTATGGCATTCATGGAGCAATGGCACCGGTGATAGACAAGGCGTCAGATCCCGTCCTGTTTCAGGTGTTCGGTATCCGCTATTATGCGAAAGGGTTTGCGTACGCCTCACGTTATTTCATGCGTGCAATTCCTCTTATGTGCGCGCTCTTTCTCATTTTTCTCAGCATTGATATGACGGATCTGGGTGTTACGATGTGCAAGGCGGGGATTTCTTATAATTTTGTGTTTACCTTTGTGGATTCTTTTCAGGTTATTACACTGCTGCGAAAGGATATGGAACAGATTCGTGATGCTCAGCGCGCACGTGGCCTGAACACCGAAGGAAACCTGCTTCAGCGATTTAAGGCGTTCATACCCATTATTGTGCCTGTGGTGGCGAATTCCATCATCAAGGTACAGGATCAGGCGGTCGCAATGGATACAAAGGGTTTTAATTCCAGCTGCAAAAAGACTGTTTACCGTGAGTTGACTCCTTACAAATGGGATGCGGCTTGCAAGTGGTTGGGCATCTTCCTGGGCGTGTTTGCCGTTCTTTACAGAATCTTGGCGGCAGTGCAGGTGATTCCCGCATTTCTGACCAATATCATATAAATAAACAGGTCAATGCGGGGGCATGCATGGGCGTTTGCTCTGCATGCTCCCGTTCTATTTTCCGAAGAGGTGGATTATGATACCCAAAATCGAACCGCAGGCGGATGCACAATATATTTATGTTAAAAAAGAAGCTTTTTACAAAGGAAATTTCATAAGTCTGATGTGTGAATCATTCTTTTTTGCATTCGCACTTACGATGTTTTCTCCGGAGAACGTATTGCCTGTTTATGTATCGTCGCTCTCTGACAAGGCAATTTATATTGCACTGATCTCGGCCCTTTATTATGGCATTTCGTACAGCGCAACCGTATTTTCCTGTGTTGTCGGTGTGAATGCAAAAAGTCCGAAGTGGATCAGTGTGGTGATTTGTTTTTTGCAAAGAATCGGCTTTTTTCTGATTTTCCTATCCACATATTTGGCCAGCGGAAATGTAAAACTGGCGCTTGTGACATTTTTTGTTTCGCTCACATTGTACGCAGGAAGCGCCGGAATGTCGAACCCGTTGTTCGCGCAGATGGTGGGGACGTCTATTCACCGAAACGTAGGTACCTTTTATGGTGCGTATAACATGGTGGGCGCATGTAGCGGCGTCCTGGCATCCGTTGTACTTACGCAATGTCTTGCGCGCCTGGAATTTCCGTTCAGCTTCCGTTGCGTGTTCCTTTTGGGACTGATTTCCGCGCTCATTGCGACGGTCGTCGTATGCGTGGGTGTGCGGGAAGTAACGGACGACAGAGTACGGGAGAAAATCCGTCTGCGTGATATTTTTCCGATTGGCACGCAGATACTACGTGAGAATCGTGGCTTCCGAAACTATACGATTATTAAAATACTTGTAGGTGCGGCAGAATTTGCCATTCCATATTACATTATCACCGCCAGCGGCTTGAAAAATGTGCCTGCTGGCTTCGTAGGCATCATGGCAACTATTTATCTGGTGGCAAAGATGGTGGGCTCGTTGGTAATGGGGCGGTTGGCAGACCGCTTCGGGGCAATGATCGTTCTGCGCGTTTCCTGCATCTGCGGGGCCGTTGCGGCACTGTTGGCGGCGTTTATAAAAGATTATAGACTTGCATATGTGATGTATGCGCTATTGGCTGTTGCTGTGAACGGTATCATGATGTCCAGCAGCATTGCCTGCGTAACATGTTCTAAAAATGTGCGCACGCCCATCTATATGGCTACTGTGGGATTGCTGTGTGCTCCGCTTTATGTTATCACATCTTTCTGTGGTGCTGCTCTTGCAAGCTGGTTTTCCTATACGGCACTTTTTTTGCTTGCGGTAGGGGTATACGCGGTGAGTGCGCTGCTCACATTCTGGTTGAAAGATAGCCGTGGGCAGGCAGAGAAAGGAGAATAAGGTGCAAAAAATTATTTTTGCGGCACATTGCCTACTGAATACTGCCGCCAAGGTGGTTTTGTATGAAAAGGAGGACATGGCTGCTGAAGAGACTTTACGGCGGCGTTTCCTCTCAAAAGCCGTCAATTGTGGCATACAGCTTGTCCAATTACCCTGTCCGGAATTCACGCTTTATGGAGCCTGCCGCTGGGGACATGTTAGTAATCAGTTTGACAATCCTTTTTTTCGCAATCATTGCCGTGAACTGCTGGCGCCATATCTTCTGCAAATGAAAGAATATCTGGCGCATCCGGAAAGGTTCCGATTGCTGGGTGTTGTGGGGGTCGACGGCAGCCCGAGTTGCGGCGTAGACTATACTTCGGCGGGAAACTGGTATGGCAGCTTTAGCGGCCGGAAGGATTTGGAGCAAACTCTGAAAGGCGCCCGTCTTGCAACGGGGTACGGTATATTTATGGATGAACTGTGTAAAATGCTGCGCGAGGAAGGCCTGGCGCAGCGAATAACCGTTACATCTCTTTTTGCGCCGGAGCCGGAAAAATGCTTGTCGCTGCTGGAAGAATGATTTTTCCTCAGATTATGAAGATCGGATGAAAACAAGAGGTCCCGGAGTAAGCTGATGCTTCTCCGGGATCTTGCTTTTGAGGAAAGCGGCATGAAGAACGCCCGCACTGTGATTGAACCCCAACGTTTCAAATGGTATGATATTGGTAATACAGTAATAGGACGCGTGGCGTCGGGACATCTCAGGAGGTATTGCAATTATGCTGGCCTATACTTATGTGGAACGCGGAAAATTCGAATTGCGGGAAAAACAAAAACCTGCCTTGCAGGATGACCGGGATGCGATTATCAGGGTAACGCTGGCCAGCATCTGCACCAGCGATCTGCACATTAAGCACGGCTCGGTGCCGCGCGCTGTGCCGGGCGTTACCGTTGGGCACGAAATGGTGGGCGTGGTAGAGGCTGTGGGGCCGGCGGTAGCGGCTGTAAAGCCTGGAGACAGAGTGGCGGTAAATGTAGAGACGTTTTGCGGCGAATGCTTTTTTTGCAAGCATGGCTATGTAAACAATTGCACCGACCCGAACGGCGGGTGGGCGCTGGGCTGCCGCATCGACGGGGGACAGGCGGAGTATGTCCGGGTGCCGTATGCCGATCAGGGGTTGAACAGGATTCCGGCCAATGTCAACGACCGCCAGGCTCTTTTGGTGGGCGACGTGCTGGCCACGGGTTTTTGGGCGGTACGCATTTCTGAAATCGCTCCGGAGGATACCGTGCTCATTATCGGCGCCGGGCCGACAGGCATCTGTACGCTGTTGTGCGCACTGTTGAAAAGGCCTGCCCGTGTTATTGTCTGTGAAAAGGACGCGGCGCGTCTGCGCTTTGTACGTGAGCATTATCCGGAGGTCCTGACGGTGGAACCGGTTCATGCGCTTGAATTTGTACGGGCCAACAGCAGCCACGGCGGTGCGGATGTGGTGCTGGAGGCAGCGGGCGCGGAGGAGACATTCCGTCTGGCCTGGGAGTGCGCGCGCCCAAACGCCGTGGTCACCATCGTTGCGCTGTATAATGGCAGCCAGATACTGCCGCTGCCGGAAATGTACGGCAAAAATCTGACATTTAAAACGGGCGGTGTGGATGGCTGTGACTGCGGAGAGATCCTGGAGCTTATTTCGCAGGGCAAGCTGGACACCGAGCCGCTGATCACGCATACCTATCCGCTTAAGGAAATCGCCGCAGCTTATGATTTGTTCGAGAACCGGCGCGACGGTGTGATGAAAGTGGCGATCGAGTAGTTTTTCAGGACATGAGGGTAATGGAACAGCCGGGGTGCAGTTTGAACTGTACCCGGCTGTTTTGCTTTATAAAACGAAATGGCTGGAAAAATTGAGATTTTATAGTATTGCACAAAAAACGCATTGGGATTTCTGTCAAAAAAGAGAAAAAACGATGCACTGAAAACTTCTCCTTGCATACCAGAAGATGCGGCGATATAATAAAGCTGCAATTATTTCGAACTCCGAAATAACGGATTCGGAATCCGAAATAATAGGTGGCGGGAGACGTCCCGCTGCTCAGAATGCCATTGCAATGGGAGAATTTGAAACATGAAAAAAACAGGTTTGAAAGAGATGAAACGGCGCAACAGGGAAATGCTGATTCGCACGATCCTGGAAAAGGGCGAGTTGTCACGCATTGAGCTTGCGCATGAAACACAGCTTTCCCCCAGTACAGTGTCCGCTCTTGTAGGAGAGCTGCTGGAAGAGGGGATTCTGGCCGAAAGCGGCCAGAGGGCCATAACGGCAGGCCGAAGCCGTACTGCACTGGACATCAACACCGAATACGGCTGCATAGCGGTTGTAAACATCGGGAGAAAGGGCGCAAGCCTTGATTTGTTTGATATGTGTTTGAATCGCTGCAACGGCAAGGTGTTGTCGGAAAGCTATCTTTCCGGTAATGAGCTGCTCGTTGCCATCACTGCCGCGGTGTTTGAGCTTTTTGATTCTGCCAGCCTCCATGCTGGTAAGGTGGCCGGCTTCGGTCTCTTGTTCCAGGAGGACATGAAGGCGAGCGAATTTAACGTAATGTATTCCACCGGCTTTTCCTCCGCGAGCATTTCGCTGCGGGAAGCGCTGATCACACAATTTCGCGTGCCGGTGACGGAAGAGTACTCTCAGGTATATACGGTGAGCCGTGCGCTGGAGCAGCGGGAGAATGTGGAAGCAGAGAACACCGCCCATATCGCCATTGGCGAACGCGTGCTGGCCAGCATCACGCTGTCCGGACGGCCGCTGCCGCTGCGGGAAGGTATGTGCTCTGATGTCACTCCGATGCTTTGCGGCGACGCGCTGGTCCTGCCGGCGCTTAAAGCGGCCGCAGGCCCCGATGCGGAAGAGACAGGGCTTCTGCCCACCCGTCAGGGCGGTTGGGCGGGTATCCTATCCGCGCAGATTTCCGGCCTGATCGCAGTGTTGTGCACGCTGTTCCCTCTGGATACCGTTTTGCTGTCCGGACACGCTGCAAAAGTGCGTGGATTTGTAGAGCAGGTGGATGCGCAGGTCAAGCAGAGGCTTTCCGAACAGGCGCCGGAGGTGCGTCGGGCTGATTTGCCGCATCAGGATCTTTCGGCGTTGCTGGCGGAGCGTATCCGTAAGAACGTCCTTTGTGCGGGCTGAAATTATTTTTAAAAAATTTTGCTTCAAGGTCTGCCGCGGCACACCGCAGGCGGGGGGACGAGTACACCGCCTTCAGAACGGGAAAGGAAGGGAATGACAGAATGGATTATACAGAAATGCTCACAGATAACCGATTTTCCGTCATAGCTGCATTGCCCCGCAACGATCTTGCGCTGGCGGAGGCTGCATTGGAGGGCGGAGCGCAGGCTGTCAAGGTGCACTGCAATGTTTGGCACCGCGCCAGCGGAAACACGTTTGGCACCTTTGCAGAAAACAGGACTTTTTTGCGTGAGCTGATCGCCCTGTGCGGGGATGTGCCAGTGGGCCTTGTTCCCGGCGGGGGGGACGCCTACATCAATGAGGAGGAGCGGCTGGAGCTGGAAGAGATGGGGCTTTCCTTTTTTTCCAGCTATGCGCAGTACGTTCCCTGCCACATGATGGAGAGCACGCGCCTTTCCAGCATGATTGCCATTGGTACGGATTATACCCAGAATACACTGGATGCTGTGCGCGCATCCGCAATCGACGTTTTGGAATGCAGCATCCAGCCGGGAGAAAATTACGGCACGTCCATGAATTATGCGGATATCCTGCGTTATTCGGACATTGCGGCTAAGACGGCCAAGCCCTGTGTGGTGCCCACACAGCGGCGGATACGCCCGGAAGAGGTGCGTCATCTGGCTGCTGCGGGATGCAAGGCCATAATGATTGGCGCCGTTGTGATGGGCGGTGCGCGGCCGGAGGACGTAAAGCGTGCCACTGCCGCTTTCCGTGCGGCTGCGGACGCAGTCTGAACCCTGTATGTAGGCCGCCGCCCGGCGGCTGAACATAGAACAAGGGGCCCCTGGCCCCGGAAAGTAAGGAGCAGAATTATGCTACAAGGTATCCTCATCATCGTAGTCTTTTTGGTCATTGCGGCGCTGATGATGACCAAGAAGATCCCCACACTGTTAGCGCTGCCGCTGATGGCAGTCATCATCTGCATCATTGCAGGCGTGCCCGCCGTGGGCACCGACGCCGAAGGCAATGCCATCGGCTGGTTGCAGACGGTGGTGGAAAACGGCACTGTCCGTATGGGCAGCGCCATCATGGCCGTTATTTTCGGCGCATGGCTCGGCCAGTTGATGAACAAGACGGGCGTAACGGAAAACATCATTAAAAAGAGCGCTGAGCTGGGCGGTGACCGCCCGTTGGTCGTTACCCTCATCATGGTGGTGGCCGTGGCGATCCTGTTCACCACGCTGAGCGGCCTGGGCTCTATCATTATGGTTGGCTCCATCGTGCTGCCTATTCTGGTGTCGGTAGGCGTTCCGGCTATCAGCGCAGCGTGCATTTTCCTAATGGCATTCACCACGGGCCTCACGTTTAACATTGCCAACTGGAAGAGCTTTTCCAGTATTTTCGGACTGGAGATCGAACAGATCAAGAGTTTTGAGATCTATCTGCTGATTGCCACGCTCATCGCCACGCTGGTCTTGGTGTTTGTGGAATTCAAGAAAAACGGTGTGAAATTTGCCTTCTCCGCCCCCGTGAGCGATGTTCCGGAGACCCGCCAGCTCAAGGGTGTTGCCGGTACGCTGGCCATGCTCACTCCGCTGGTTCCCATCCTGCTGGTCGCTCTGCTTAAGGTGCCTGTTGTGCCGGCATTCGTCGCAGGCATCATTTGGGTGCTTGTGTTTACATCCAAGAGCTTTTCCAAGGCGATGAATCTGCTGGTCAAGACCTGCTATGACGGCATCACGGATGCAGGCCCGGCCGTTATCCTGATGATAGGCATCGGCATCCTGTACCTGGCTGTGACGCACAGCATGGTAAAGGAAGTGCTCAATCCGTTCCTGCTGGCAGTCATTCCGTCGAACCGCATTGCTTACATCATTTTCTTCAGCCTGTTGGCTCCGCTCTCTCTGTACCGCGGCCCGATGAACCTGTTCGGCCTCGGCTCCGGCATTGCGGCACTTGTCATCGGCCTGGGCACGCTGTCCCCGCTGGCCGTTATGGGCGCTTTCCTGGCGGCTGAACGCATCCAAGGCTGCGGCGACCCGACAAATACTCAGAACGTCTGGACGGCGAACTTTGCGGAAGTGGATGTAAACACCATCACCAAAAAGCTGCTGCCCTACCTGTGGGTCATCGCGGTCTTCGGTGTGGTGCTCAGCGCATTCCTTTATTTCTGATTTTTTATAAACTTTTATCCGCTGTGGACGGGGCGCGGACCGCGAGGCGGCGCTCCGTTTCACAGCCGGCCCAAGGGCAAAAGCGCAGATGCTTTCGCCCTTGGGCTGGCCGTGAAAGGCCCGGTAGAACAACGAACAGGAGAATGCATGATATGAAAGTGCGCATTGGCATCGATGTCGGCGGTACCTTTACCGACGCTGTCGCGATCAACAACGATACATATGAACTCATCGGCACCGTAAAGGTGCCGACCACCCACACGGCCAAAGAGGGCGTGGCCGCGGGCATCGTGGAGGTGCTGCATAAGGTGATGGAGGAAAACGGCATCCGCCCGGAGGATGTTACCTTCATTGCCCACGGTACCACACAGGCTACCAACGCTCTGCTGGAAGGCGACGTTGCAAACGTGGGTATCGTGACAATGGGGAGCGGCCTGCAGGGCGCGAAAAGCAGATCCGACACGGCGATGGGCAGCATTGAGCTGGCGGCAGGCAAGTTCCTGCCCAGCGAAAACGTCTATGTGGATACCGGCGCGGCACAGGACGTTGCGGCCGCAGTAAAAAGCGCGGTGCAGGAGCTGATGGGGCAGGGAGCGACCAGCATCGTTGCCGCCGAGGCATTCAGCGTGGATGACCCGGCGAATGAGAACGCTGCCGTGCATGTGTGCGCAGAACTGGGCGTACCGGGCACGGCGACCAACGATATCTCCAAGCTTTACGGCCTGAAAATCCGCACGCGCACGGCAGTAGTGAACGCCAGCATCATGCCGAAAATGCTGGAGGCCGCCACAATGACGGAACGTAGCATCCAGGGGGCGGGCATCAAAAGCCCGCTGATGGTGATGCGCTGCGACGGCGGTGTCATGACGGTGGAGGAGGTTCGCAACCGGCCCATCCTTACCATTCTTTCCGGCCCGGCCGCAGGCGTGGCGGGCGCTTTGATGTATGAAAAGCTCACCGACGGTATCTTTTTTGAAGTGGGCGGCACGTCCACAGACATCTCCTGCGTGAAGGACGGCAAGGTGATGATCCAATACGCCGAGGTGGGCGGACACAAAACCTATTTAAACAGTCTGGATGTGCGTACGGTAGGGATAGGCGGCGGCAGCATGGTGCAGCTCAGGGATGGAAAGGCTGTCGGCACCGGGCCGCGCAGCGCGCATATCGCTGATCTGGAGTACGAGGTCTATTCCAGGCCGGAAGACATCGTGGAACCGCGCCTCACAGGCGTGCGCCCCACTCCCACAGACCCGGAATACGCATGTATCCAATGCACAAATGGCGTGAAAGTGGCGCTCACCATGGCGGGCGCGGCGAACATTGCGGGCTATGTCCGCCCGGATGATTATGCCTATGGCAGCCGGGAGGCTGCTGAAAAGGCCTGGAAGCCGTTGGCGGATAACATGGGATGCACTGTGGAGGAGGCGGCCAAAAGGGTGCTGGCCTTTGCGGCGGAGAAAAACGCCCGGGTAGCGTCACAGTTGATGAAAGATTATCAGATGGACCCGCGCAATACAGTGTTCGTTGGCGGCGGCGGCGGCGCGTCTACCGTCGTGCCGCACCTGGCGGAAACGATGGGGCATAAGCACCGCATCGCAAAAAACGCGCCCGTCATTTCCACCATCGGTGTGGCGCTGGCCATGGTGCGTGATATGGTGGAACGTACGGTGACAAATCCCACTGACGACGATATCATCAGCGTGCGCCGGGAGGCCGAATTGAAGGCCATCCAGAACGGCGCGGCTCCCGGCACCGTGGAGGTGAGCGTGGAGGTGGACACCCAGCGCAATATCATCCGTGCAATCGCCGTGGGTGCGACCGAGATGCGCAGCAAGGATATGATGAATCAGAAGTTGGGGAAAGATGCGTTGTTCACCATTGTGGCGGAAAATCTGGGCGCGGACAAAGCTCAGCTTCGCATTGCTGCCGAGAACGGTCCCATGTTCGCGGTGCAGTACGACAAGGTCGAAAAGAAGCTGTTCGGCCTGCGTAAAAAAACGACGCATCCGCTGCGCCTCATCGACGAGGAGGGCGTCATACGCCTGCAGAAAAACAATGCATGGGTGCGACAGTCCAGCGTAGCGGAATGGGAAAAGGATGCCGCATGGATGCTGGAAGAATTAACGGAATACAACGACGGCGGCGCAAACCTGCCCAACTTATATGTGGTGTTGGGCAAACGGGTGATAGACCTTTCCGGTCTCTCCAGCGATACACAGATATATAGCCTGGGCAATGTGGAGCTTGCCGGGTGCGGCGCGCAAGAGCCGCTGATCGTTGCCGCGACCAAGCGCGTTGATGCCTGAGCAGAGCTGCCCGACAAAGGAGGATAGGATGCCGGATTATACACTGCCGTTCCCGGGAAGGGAACTTGCGGACCAGGAGCTGACGTACGACGTCTGTTACGCAAAGATCCTTCCGCAGGACCGTGCCTCCATCGTGGAGCGTGCCTGGCGGAAAGGTGAACAGGCGGCGCGGGATATTTTTGTAAAATACGGCGGTGAAACGGATTTTTTCAAGATCGCCGCGGACAGCGGCCTCGTCTGCGAGTGTGTCGATAAGGATTATATATCTGGAAACCAGCGCTATTTCAGTGATTATATTTCGGGACAGAGCCGTATTCATCTGTATCTTGGCGCTATCCGCCTGTGGGCGCAGGAAAATGGTATGACACTGGAAACTGCGCAGAACGTTATCCTAAGCCATGAGTATTTTCACTTTCTGGAGTGGACGAAGCTGGGCTTGACAAGCAGGGAATATCAAGTTCCCATGCTGGAGCTGGGGCCTTTGAAGCTGGGAAAGACCGGTGTGCGCGCACTTTCGGAGATCGGCGCTCATGCCTTTGCCCGTACATATTATGAATTGACCGAAGAAAGGGAGCGGCAGGATGAAGCAACTGGAATTTGATGTGGCTGTGATCGGCGGAGGCCCGGCGGGAACCGTCGCGGCCATTGCCAGCGCGCGCAGGGGCGCAAAGACGATCCTTGTAGAGCAGAACGGATATCTGGGCGGTGCGCTGACGGCATGCGGCACCGGCCCGCAGATGACATACCACGCGGGAGACGTGCAGGTCGTGCGGGGCATCCCCCAGGAAATGGAAGAGGAAATGATCCGCCGGGGCTTTTCCACGGGGCATATCCCGGATGCCGTAGGTTTTTGTTCTTCCACTACGGCGTTTGATCCGGAGGGGATGAAAATCGTTTGGGAGGATATGGCGCGTGAAGCAGGTGTGACGCTGATGTATCACACGGTGTTTACGGGCTGTACTGTGGAGAATGGCGTGATCCGCACGGCCCGCCTCTACACCAAGGGCGGCTTTTATGAGCTTTCCGCCAAGGTGTTCGTGGATGCTTCGGCGGACGCGGACGTCGCCACAAGTGCCGGCGTAACGAGTGTTTACGGCCGCGAGGAGGACAATCTCGCCCAGCCGATGACAATGAATTTTCACGTTTACGGAGTGGATAGAGAAAAGGTTTGCGATTTTGTACTGAACAATCTGGACGACATGGCGCGTTATACGCCGCGCAACCTGCGTGAGCTGCGCCACTATGACATCTCCGGGGCGTTCAGCAGGATTCAGGCCGCAAAGGATGCGGGTGAATTTCATATCGACCGGGACACTGTGCTCTGTTTTGAAACGAACACTGACGGCGAATATGTGGTAAATATGACACGCATCGCCAAGCACAGTGCTGTGGACCCGTTCGATTTGACGGAAGCGGAGATAGAAGGCCGTAAGCAGGTGCAGGAAACGCTGCGTTTTTTGAAAAAGTATATCCCGGGCTTTGAAAACTGTCATCTGGCATTTTCCGGGCCGAACATCGGTATTCGCGAAAGCCGTAAAGTGGATGGCGTTTACAAGCTGACGGCTGAAGATCTGACGGACAATGTGATGTTCCCGGATGCCATCGCCATGGGAGGCTATCCCATTGACGTGCATTCGCCGGACGGAGGAAACACCGTACACAAATTCCTCAAGCCGGGCAGCTGGTACTCTGTTCCTTACCGCAGTCTGGTCACGCCCGGCGTGGAGAACCTTATTGTGGCGGGCCGCTGCCTGAGCGCTACACACGTAGCGTGCTCAGCGGTGCGCGTCACTCCGGTGCTCATGGGGATCGCCCAGGCGGCGGGTACCGCTGCTGCACAGAGTGCGCACACGGACATGCCTGCAAATAAGCTGGATACAAACGCTCTGCGCGAGCAGCTTAAGGCGGACGGCGTTTTTTTGGAAGAGTATAAGCCTTGACGCCCCGCATTTTATTATTAACAACGATGAACAGCCGCACTGTGGAAAAGTTCCGCAGCGCGGCTGTTTTTTATTTGTAAAAAAAGCATCATCATAATTTTTTCAACCAAGCTTCGTAATCCACTGTACACGGCTTTCTGATAAAAGCCTGTATAATAGATTTTGAAAGAAATATACGGGAAGGTGCGTGCTTGTGGGATGAAGCATTGTCTGCCGCCCATTTACGGGCCGGATATTACCGCGGAAAATTGGGAACAGCGCCGTGTGCAGATCGTTCGTTTATTTGAAAAAAACGTCTTCGGCCGCACGCCACGGGATGGCTTCGAAACAAGAGCGGATCTGCTGTATGCAGCAGAAGCCCTGGAGGGCACCGCAAAACGTGAATTTTACAGGATCACGGTGCGTACAAAACGGGGCAGTGCGGCATTTCACATGGCTTTGGTGTTGCCGAATCCGCAAAAGCCTGTGCCGGCGGTTCTGATGATCAGCAATCATGAGAAAACTCCTGCGGCTGTGAAGGGCCCGGACATGTCCGCTTTGGAGGAACTGATGGCGCGCGCGCCGAAAGAATGGCGGACAGATGTGGAACGGATGATGGCCGCGTTCCAAAAGGGCGGGGCGTCCATGCCGCAGCTTCTGGATATTGAACGGGATACCGCGCAGGGATATTGGCCGGTGGAACAGATACTTGCATCCGGGCGGGCTGCTGCGGCGTTTTATGCCGGAGAGGTGCAGCCGGATGACCGCAGGCTGTTCCCAGCAGCACTTGCGAGGCTGTTTGCCGGGGAGGACACGGCCCGGGAGCCGGACGGGTTGGGAACGTTGGGCGTTTGGGCATTTGCGGCCAGCCGAGCGGCAGACGTTTTGTGTGCCCATGCAGGAATAGATGCCAAAAAAATTTCTCTGGCCGGGCACTCCCGCGGGGCGAAAACAGCGCTGTGGTGTGCTGCGCAGGATACGCGTATCCATAGCGTTTTGGTGAACGATTCGGGCTGCACAGGTGCTGCGGTGTCGCGCGGAAAACGCGGAGAGAATGTGGCCTCCATCAATGCGTTTTTTCCGCATTGGTTCTGTCCCAGCTACGCACGGTATGCCTGGCGGGAAGATGAAATGCCGTTCGACCAGCATATGCTGCTGGCTGCTGTTGCCCCGCGTCTTTGCTATGTGGCCAGCGGCGCGCAGGACGCGTGGAGCGATCCGGACGCGGAATGGCTCGGCGCAAGGGAGGCGAGTGCCGCATGGCGGTTGTTTGGGCATCCGGAGCTGCCGCGGAATGCGCCTTTGGCGGGCGAGCCAATCATTACAGAGGGGATCGGATATCACCGCCGGGAGGGCGGCCATGACCTGACTGCGTGGGACTGGATGCAGTTTTTGCTGTTTCTGGACAAAAACGACGCATAGCGATAGGATGTGAAACTACTTTTCACGAGAGACTGGGCCTTGGATGAGATATGCGCATGGATCAACACCGGCGCCGGATTCAAATGAACGAGAGTCCGGCTGATAAAAGGAGGAAAACATATGCTTGCAAAACCTGTTGTCGAAATCGCACCGCGCACCTGGCTCATCAGTGAATATAAACTGGTGAATATGTATTTGTTGGAGGGCGATGAAGCTGCGCTGCTCATCGACTGCGGTACCGGCATCGGAAATGCGGCCGAGACGGTTCGGGAACTTACCGATAAGCCTCTCACGGTTGCCATCACACACGGCCATTTTGACCATGACGGCGCAGCCGCACTGTTTCCGGAAATTCACCTGCATCCGATGGATATCAAGCTGTCGGAGGAGGGCTATGCCCGCGGTGAAGAAGCGCGCGCCTGGTATGCCAAAAGCCGCGGCCCTGTGCGCAACCCGGAGGCGACGGAGGAAGAACTTCTGGCGCTGGTGCAGAAAAACGGGCCTGTGAGGCGCATCCCTATGGAAGGCGGAACGGTTTTCGAGTTGGGAGGCCGCACAATAGAAGTCATCCATACGCCTGGCCATAGCTTGGGTTCCGTCTGTCTTTTGGACAGGGAAAACCGTCTGCTGTTCACGGGCGATATGTGCAACGACAGTCTGCTGCTGAACTGCGGAGATTCCAGCAGTACCGTGAAAGTGTATAACGAAAGTATGCGCAGACTGTGGGCGCGGGAAAAAGAATTTGATTTTATTTGCCTGGGGCATGACGCGCTGGACAAGGCGGATAAAACCATGATCACGGACTATATTGAAGCGACGGATCTCCTGCTGTCCGGACAGGCACACGGGGAAAAAGGGCGGAATGCACTGCATGGCGGAACAGGATACAAATACAAGCGCGTACTGATCTGGTATGAACCCGAACGCCTTGTATGATTAAAGGAGAGGATAACAACATGCTGGAACGGCCCGTTGTAAAAATAGCTCCGGATACTTATCTGGTCAGTGAATACAAACTCGTTAATATGTTTCTCGTGGTCGGAAAACACCGGGCCGCGTTGATCGACACGGGCGGAGGTATCGGCCCGCTGCCGGAAGACATCGAAAGGCTTACAGGGCTTCCCCTCGTTGTTATTGCGACACACGGAGACCCGGACCATGTGGGCGGCGCGGGCCATTTCCCGCATGTGTATCTCCACCCTCTGGATTGGGAACACAGCCGCCGTTTCCCGCTGAACAATACGATGCGCAAATGGTTTGTGAAAACGCGGGCGCCGGTGCGCAACCCGGACAACGAGAGGAAAATCGATGCGCTGGTGCCCCGGCAGGAGCTTCCGCAGCCCGAGTATTTGCCTTTGGCTGACGGTGATGTGTTCGATCTCGGCGGACGGACGCTGGAGGTCATCCACACGCCGGGGCATTCGCCCGGTTCCATTTGTCTGTTGGACAAAGAAAACAGGCTTCTGTTTACCGGCGACACGGTCAACGTAAGCATGGCGCTCACCGGACATGATTTTCATGAGTACAATGCCAGCCTGCGCAGACTGTGGGCGCGCGAGAGCGAATTTGACTCTATCTGTATTGGACATGAGCTGCCCGCAATGCGGGAAAAACAGGCGATTGCACGATATATTTCCATGACGGACCGTCTGATGTCCGGAGAGGCTGCCGCGGTTTGTGCGCCCGACGCCATCCGTGTCGGTAAAGTGTTTCGCGAAAACGGCCTGGAGATATGGTGCGATTGTGAGGCGTAGCGGCTCCGGCGCTTGAAACTGAAGATAACACACATGAGTTCGGAAAATTTTCTCTTTTAAAACGGGCGAAAAACGGATACCATGAAACCACGGCAGCGCCGCTGGAGACGGCGCGGCGGATATCAACCAAAGGAGGAAGAAACATGAAAAAGGCAAAACGTATCCTTTCGGCAGTTGCTGCAGGTGTTATGGTGCTTTCGCTTAGCGCGTGCGGAGGAGGCTCCGGCAGCGCGTCCGGGTCTGCATCCGGGAGCGCTCCGGCAGCCGGTTCCACGCCGGCAGGAGCGGAAGGGAAAATCACGATTTCCTACTGGACCACAAACCGTCACGATCAGGCATATATGACGCCGCTCATAGAGGAGTTCAATGCGACCAACGACAAAAATATCTACATTGATTTCCAGGTATATGCCGACAATTACAGCCAAATGCTGGATCTGGCGTTCAGCACAAACACAGCGCCGGATGTGTACCAGCTTGCAGGTACGGACCCGATCGAGGTCGTCGTCAAGGAGAAGGGGCAGCTTCTGGACCTTGCCCCTTACATGGATGACGAATACAGAGCGCGTTTTGGCGAAGGCGCTTTTGTGGAAGGCATCAACGCGCTGGGGGACGGCATCTATTCGCTGCCGTACACGGCTTCTGCCGCGCGCCTGTTCTATAACCAGGACATCTTTGACCGTGTAGGCATAGACGGGCCACCTCAAACGCTGGATGAGCTGGTGGCGGACGCAAAGCTCGTTACAGAACAGCTTGGCAGTGAAGGGATTTACGGCATTGCGGGTAACTTCAAATCCGCGGCGAGCTCCGTGGCGCGTTCCATCGACATGATCGTGATGCGCAGCGGCGGCACCCGCGGTGGGTTTGACTACAAAACCGGTACTTATGACTTCTCCAGCTATAAGCCCGTCCTGGAGGCGTTCAAGGAAATGTTCGCCACCGGCGTTTCGTTCCCGGGCAGTGAATCTTTGGATATCGACCCGCTGCGCACGCAATTCGCAGCCGGAAATATCGCGATGTATATCTCCATCAGCCATGCGGAGCCGGGCGTATATGCCAGCCAGTTCCCGACGGATGCAAACTGGAACTGCGCTCAGCTCCCCACGGTGAACGGCAAGGTGGAAGGTAAGCAGCAGCTCTGGTTCGGCGGTTCGAACCTCGGCATCAATCCCGCGACGGAGCATCCGGATGAGGCGTGGGAAGTGATGAAGTTCCTGCACAGCGATGAGGTTATGGGACCGTATCATACAGCCGGGCTTGGCACCGTGATGATCCCCAGCGCCGTGGAAAGCGCCGAAGCGCCGGAATCCATTGAGAAGATGCCGAATCTGGCCATCAATGCCGATGACCAGAACTGGCCGCCGCTGCCTGCGGGCGTCGTGGTGGAAGGCAAGGATTATTACACCACCTGTGTGGAGTGCATTTTTGGTGTGACGGACATCGACAGTGCCATTGAAGACCTGAACACCCGCTACAACGCCGCTTACGACAAGCTGGTGGACGGTGGTGCGGAGCGCATCGTCTATCCCAATTTTGATCCGCTCAAGCAGGACACCGCCAAGTAAAATACAAACCCTAAGCGCCGAAAGAGAACCCTGCCCAAGGGCTCTCTTTTTGGCGTTTGGCGGGGCAAAATGGTATACTTGTATAAAAAAGCGGCGCAAAACCGCCCGGGCGGTTTTCTTGCTTTGCTGTGCAAAGCAAGAATGAACGGTATTTTGCGCTTCGTGCCGGGGGGATTGGAATGAAACGGCTGTTGTGTGCTTACCGCAACGCGAGCCTCAGGGTAAAGCTTTCGCTGCTGGTGACGGCGGTGCTTTTGACCGTGCTGATCGCGTGCCAGGTAGCGTTGTATTTCTATGTGGCTGAAAATGTGGAACGGCAGGCGCGCAGCGCGGCGGATGTGACGCTCACACAGGCGCAGACTTATATGGACGCAAAGCTGCGCAATGTAGTGGAGCGGCTGTTTTATATTCGGCTCGACCCGAGCTTTGAGGGCGCATTGACCGATTATCTGCTCAGCGATAAGCCGTCGGCGCAGGGCGTGGCGATGACGCTGCTTTCGCCGTGCCTCTCGCTGCACAAGGTAACGGAGCCTCTCATCAGTTCCATCTTTTTGTATACGCCCAAAAGCAGCTTCACGGATATGGGCGTCTCTACCGAGCAGGAATACCGCTTTGAGGCGTCTGTGCTGTGGCGCCAGGCTGAAGAAAGCGAAAGCTATGTTATTTGGGGTGAAGTGCAGAAAGATGAAATATTCATCACGCATCGCGAGGTGCTGCCTGTGATGTACCGTTTTTCCGTAGACGGTTACGGGGGCGATTGCGTGCTTCTGGCCAATATCGACAAAGCGCGTCTGACGGCGTATCTGCACGATATTGTACCCGACGACGGTTCGGATATGCTGCTGGTGGACGGCCGGGGCCGGTTGGTTACGCAGGCGGGAGGCGCGGCTGCCGCCGCGCTTGCGGAAGACTACGGGGCGCTGCATGCGGTGCTTGAAACCGAAGGTTTTACAGAAACCGCAGCGCAAGGGGGGAAGTATCTGACGGCTCACCGTGCGTTGGCAAACGCTCCTTGGCACGTGGTCTATCTTCAATCGGAAAAACATATTCTGGGCCAGCTGCAGAACATCCGCAATGTGTTTTTTGCCGTCAGTCTTGCTGTGGTGCTGGTGCTTCTCGTGGCGCTGACCCGTATCGTCCACAGCGTAACACAGCCGCTTTCGCGTCTGTCGCAGCGTATGCGCAGTGTGGACGTGAAAAACGACTGGCAGGGCTTTGAATATCCGTATCATAACGAGATCGGAACGCTGTCCCGCAGCTTTAACAGCATGCTGGCGCACATTCACATGCTTTTGGACGAACAGGAAACATACATCGCCCAATTACAGGACGAAAAAGAGCGTGTGCGTGTGGAGCAGCAGCTCAAGCGCCGCGCAGAGCTGAAGGCGCTGCAGGCGCAGATCAATCCTCATTTTTTGTACAACACGCTGGACTCCATTCGCTGGAAAGCTGAACGTGCGGGCGCGCAGGATATCAGCCGAATGACAACGGCATTGGCGACGCTGTTCCGTATCGGGCTGAGCCGCGGTAGAGAGATCATTTCCGTGGAGCAGGAAGCGCAGCATGTGGGCAGTTATCTGCAGATTCAGAAGCTGCGTTACGGCGGAAAGCTGAGTTATACGGTGGAGCTTTCGCCGGATATCCTGCAGCTTTATACCGTTAAGCTGATTTTGCAGCCGTTGGTGGAAAACGCGATTTATCACGGGATCAAAGAGAGCGAGGCGCCGGGGCTTATTGCCATATCCGGGCGGCGCAGCGGCAGTGTGATGGAGCTGCGCGTGACGGATAACGGCCCGGGGATACCGCCGGAACGGCTGGCCATGCTGCAGGCAGACCTTGCGCGCGGCCTTTCCGTCAGCGGGGAGGGGTACGGCATTTTCAACGTCAACGAACGTATCAGGCTGTATTTTGGCGCAGAGTACGGATTGATGCTGGAGAGCGAATATGGGCGCGGCACGGTGGCCGCCGTGCGATTGCCCTGTATCACACAGGATGAGGTGGAGCAATATGTATCGCTTACTGATAGCGGACGATGAGGAGAGCATCCGCGAGGGCGTGGCGGATTTTGTGCGGCAGAACTGCCCGGAATGGGATGTTGCAGCACTGGCGCGGGACGGACGCGAGGCGCTGGCGCTGGCGCGGGAGATTCTGCCCGATGCGGTGTTGACGGATATCACGATGCCCCACATGAACGGATTGGAGTTTTTGGAAAGCCTGTCTGATCTTCTGCCGGAGGCAAAGCTGCTGGTGCTGAGCGGGTATGACCAGTTTGAATACGCTGTGCAGGCTCTCCGTCTTGGGGTCAGCGATTACCTGCTGAAGCCGTTGGACACTGCAAAGCTCGTTTCCGCTTTGAGCCGTTTCGCAGCGGAACTGGACGCACAGGCTTTGCGCTGGGCCCAGATAGAAACGCTGCGGACCAACACGCAGAAAACCAACGAGCTGGAATTGCAGAGCTATTTCCGTGCTGCGTTGCTGGGAGAAGAGCTGCCTGCTCTCTCTGCGGCAAACGCCGTGTTTGCGCAAGAGGGGACAAGCTATTGCTGCGTACTGTGCGACGGCCTGGACGCACAGCGCGCTCTTTTAGAGCGGGTGCTGGAACAACGGCTCTATGGCGCGGTGCGTACTGTACTGCTCCGTCTCGGCACGCCGCCCCGGCAGGCGGTGGTGTTCTGTGCGCCCCGCACGGCACGCGCAGGGCTGTTTCTCACGCTGAGCCATGCGCTTACTTCCATTGCGGTATCCTGTAAACGCGCGCAGGCGTTGGATGTGCATTTTTTTGTCGGCTGTATTGCGGAAACGCCCGCCAAGCTGGAGCTTTCCTACCGCCAATCTACGCAGGCTCGCGCCTATGCGTTCCCGGAACAGGCGGCGCCCGTTACCACCTACGAGGATGTTTTGGCCGGAAAGCTTCTGCCGTGTCCGGAGCCGCCGGAGGAGCTCCTTCGTGACATCCCCGCCGCGGTACAGTGCGGCAGCCGGGCTGCTTTTGTCCAAAATTGCGAAGCGCTGTTCGCATGGTTTGTGGAGCGGGAGATCCGCGATGCGACATTCATTCGCATGTGCGTGCTGCGCTTATGCTATTCCATTCTGAAAAAACCAGCTTCCGATATGCCGATGAGCTATTACGAATTCACAAATTTTCAGCAGGAGATCATGGCGGCGGCGAGCATGGAGGAGCTGAGAGCCTGCTTCGAGAACTTCGTATCGCTGTACTGGCTGCGCCGCCAGGGAGAAAAACCGCCCCGGCGCATACTGACGGAGCGGGTGAGCGAGGTGGTGCAGGCGCATATCTCAGACATTGATTTTTCTCTGGATGACGTGGCTGCGGCACTGTTTATCAGCCCCAATTATCTGCGGCAGCTGTTCAAGCAGGAGACTGGGCAGACGTTTACGGAATTCCTGACAGCGCAGCGTATGCAGCACGCACACATTCTGCTTGGCAATCCGCAGACGAAGGTGTGCGATGTTGCCGAACAGGCGGGCTACGCGGATTCACGATATTTTTCCGTATGTTTTAAAAAATTCTACCATATGACGCCCAGTGAATATCAAGCTGCCGCCCTGGAGGGAAAGGCTTGATATTCGTTGAATTTTAGACATATCTTCCGATGATTTTCCTCCCTCGCATACTTGGGCGGCGGTATAATTAAGATACCAATTACGGCAAGGGGAGTGACGGCATGTCGAAGAAAGGAAAAAAGGTCTGGGAGCGCGTCTATAACGAGCGCACCTCGTATCTGATGCTGTTGCCGAACATCATCATGTTCGCAGTGTTCACGGTGTATCCCATCCTGTGGGCGCTGCGGTATATGCTGTTCGACTATCGCGGCTACGGCGAGGCGAAGTTTGTTGGAATGGACAATTTTGTGCGTGTTTTTACGAGGGACCCTGTGTTTTGGGATTCTGTGGTAAACACCTTCGTCTATGTGGGGGGCAAACTCATTCTTACGCTGCCCATCGCGTTCATGCTGGCATTTCTGCTCAGTAAAAGCACACGCATCAACGCCGTGAGCCAGTCCATTATTTTTACGCCAACCATTATGTCCAGCGCAGTGATGGCTCTTATCTTCTATCTGCTGTTCAATACATACAACGGCGAGATCAACCGTTTTCTGATGTGGCTTGGCGTCATCGATGAAAATATAAACTGGCTGGGGGTGCAGCATGCGATGCTCACAGTCATCATCCTGGCTGTTTGGGGTGGTGTGGGCAACTACATGGTGTATTTTATCGCAGGCCTGACGGGGATCTCTACGGATGTATATGAAAGCGCAAAGCTGGACGGTGCAAACGGTGCACAGACTTTGTTCCGCATCACGATACCGCTCCTGGCACCGGTTCTGAAGATGATCTTGATGCTGGCACTGGTGATTTCCTTTATGGATATGCAGAGCATCATGGTGCTGACCGAGGGCGGTCCAATGGGCAAAACAAATGTCATGTTCCTTTATATCTACCAGCTCTTCTTCCCGATTTCCGCAGGCTCTACGGTCACCCAGGAATTTGGATACGGCGCGGCTGTCAGCCTGGTGGCGGCTTGCATCATCGGTTTGATCACCGGTCTGTATCTCTTTATCGGCAGTAAGCTGGACAAAGTAACGGGCGAATAAGGAGGAACCGCTATGGAAAAAACACACCGTTTGCGCTGGGCAGAGATGCGCCCCAGCGAACGCCGCGATGCGGCGGTATCCTTCATCGGGCAGGTGCTCAAATGGGCTTTTGTGGGCGCAATGTGCATTTTTACGCTGTATCCCGTTATTTACACTCTGTTGGGCTCTTTCAAAACAAATGCCGAGCTTACGCTGGGCGGCGGTATCTTGCCGGAAAAATGGCAGATCGAAAACTATATCTACGCATTCCAGAAGCTGGAGTTCGGTAAATATACGCTAAACAGTGTTGTGCTGGCCCTGCTGACCGTGTTGTTCACAGTTACGACTGCTTCGATGGCTGCATATATCATTGCCCGCAGAGAGTTCCCGGGCAAAAAACTGCTCACCACAAGTTATCTGCTCAGCATGTTCATCTCCGTGGGTTCTGTGGCGCTGTATCCGCTGTACGGCCTTCTGCATGCCGTCGGACTCACCAGTAATATGGTGGGGCTGGCATTGCTGCTCACGGGCGGGCAGGCGGCGAATATCTTCATGGTTTCAGGCTTTGTGCGCAGTGTTCCCAAGGAACTGGATGAAGCTGCGACCATAGACGGCGCAGGTACGTTCCGCATTTTCTGGCAGATCATTGTTCCTGCGATCAAACCCATCCTCGGCGTCATCGCGCTGTTTGCATTCCGCACCGCATGGAACGAATTTGTGACGGCACAGGTTTTCACGATGTCAAACCCGGGCTTGAAAACATTGAGCGTGGCTGTGGCAAATCTGCGTTATTCTGCCAACGCCGCGGCAGAATGGCACATTATGACGGCCGGCGCTTCCATCGCCCTGATCCCTATTTTGATCGTATACCTGCTGGCGAACCGTCAGTTCATCACCGGTTTGACAGCGGGAGCGGTCAAAGGATAAGGCAGCGGCTCCTGTTATCTTAAAATGTATCCCGGCCGTTTGTACTTCGGCCGGGATTTTTTGACGGCATAGCAGGCGGCTTGCTCTGTGCCGAAAGGTGTTATATAATGTAAATATATAGGAAAAATGGCCGCATCTGTGATGCGGCCAAATGTATGGAGGATTGGGAATTGAACCGAGTTGTTTCATTGCTTTTTAATGCACGGCGCATTTTAAAGCGCACACAGCTGGAGGGCCCCCTGCCGGACGACGGAGACCTGCTGAGGCGGGCGTTCCGCGTCGCATGGCCTTCCACGCTGGAATCCTTTCTGGTGGCGCTTGTCAGCGTGGTGGATACCATTATGGTATCGTCACTGGGAGCCGCGGCCATTGCGGCCATCGGTCTGACCGGGCAGCCGAAATTCATTTGTCTGGCGGTTTTCCTTTCTGTGAATGTGGCGGTCAGTGCCATTGTAGCACGGCGCAAGGGGGAAGGAGACCGCGAAGGCGCAAATCGTGTTCTGGTACAGGCAATTTTGATCACAGTGGTGCTTACTGTCGTTATCACCGCTCTAGCGCTCATTTTTGCAGAGCCGGTGCTTCGGCTCGCGGGAACCAACGAGGACACGCACGAGCTTGCCACGGGTTATTTTCGCATCATTGTGGGCTGCCAGTTTTTCAACGTGCTGAATATGGTCATCAATGCGGCTCAGCGCGGCGTCGGCAACACAAAAATTGCGATGCGTACCAATATTGTTTCAAATCTTGTGAATATTGTGTTCAACTACCTGCTTATCGGCGGAAACTTCGGCTTCCCGGCACTGGGGGTAAACGGCGCTGCCATCGCAACAGTGCTGGGTACTGTCGTAGCCAGCGGAATGGCTTTGCGCTCGGTAATGCATCCCGACAGCTTCCTCTACTTATTTTACAATAAAAGGCCGGTGGGCTTTGACCGCAAGACACTCGGCTCCATCGCCAACATTGGTTCCGCCACCCTGGCGGAACAGCTGTTCCTGCGTTTTGGCTTCCTGATGTACACGATGGTCGTGGCGCGCCTGGGAACGAACGCATTTGCAGCCCATCAGATCGGCATGAATATTATTACCATTTCCTTTGCGTTTGGCGACGGCCTTTCTGTTGCGTCGGTGTCCCTTGTCGGGCAGAGCCTGGGAGAAAAGCGTCCGGACCTGGCCAAGGTGTACGGCGGCTTTTGCCAGCGGCTGGGCTTTTTGTGCTCGGCAACGGTGGCGTTTGTGTATGTTGTATTTGGCCGCGATGTGTTCCGCCTTTTTTCAGCAGATCCGGAGATCCTTGATTACGGCGCCATGATCATGGATTTCGTCGCGGTCATCGTGTTCCTGCAGATATCTCAGGTGATTTACAGCGGGTGCCTGCGCGGCGGCGGCGATACGCGTTTCGTGGCGCTGGTTTCTCTTATCAGTGTGGCGTGTATCCGTCCGCTGTCCGGCTGGCTGTTTGTTTATCCGCTGGGCATGGGGCTGTTCGGTGCATGGCTCGGCTTGGCCATCGATCAGCTTCTGCGCCTGTTGCTCACAATGTGGCGCTTCAAACATGACAAGTGGCTCAAAATCAAAATTTGACCCATTCATGGCGGCGTTTCTGCACGGGAGCGCCGCCTTTTTGGTTGCGGATGATACATATTTCCCATATCAAAAAAGGGATAAATGTAGTATAATAACCCCGAAGCCGCAGAGCGATGTTCAGAGGGGCGGGCAAATGGCGGCAGCGCATATGTAAAACATAATGTGGAGGGGTTCCATGAATGTATTTGATATTGTCGGGCCTGTGATGATCGGGCCGTCCAGCTCACATACCGCGGGCGCGGCGCGTATTGGGCTCATCGCACGGGCGCTTTTGGGTGCTCCGGCCGTGACGGCGGACATTCGTTTGCACGGCAGTTTTGCCAAGACATACCGGGGCCACGGGACGGATAAGGCGCTTGTCGCGGGGATACTGGGCATGAAGCCCGATGACGCGCGCCTGCGCGACAGTTTGACGCTTGCGCAGAAAGCCGGGCTGGCCATCACCATCATGCCGGCTGCTTTGGAAAATGCACACCCCAATACCGCGCTTATCACTTTGACGGATGCGCAGGGACATACGGTGAGCGTGCAGGGAGCTTCAGTGGGCGGAGGAAATATTCTTGTCACACGCGTAAACGGCATGGCTGTGGAGATCACCGGTCAGTATACGACGCTGATCGTACTGCACCGTGATGCGCCAGGAACGATTGCCGCCGTTACGGAGGAAATGAGCCGGCGCGGCGTCAATATCTGTAATTTCCGCCTTTCCCGCGCACAAAAAGGAGGAACAGCGGTCATGACCATCGAGGTGGACGGCGCGCTGGAGCCTGATGTGAATTCCTGTGTGGAAAAACTTCCGAATGTATTGTCGTCCACGATGCTTGCACCGATGTAACAGGGGAGAATGAGAATGGATTTAAGATATGATTCAATCGCCGCATTGATCGAAGCAGCGAAACAAAGCGGGAGGAAGCTCTCTGAGCTGGTGCTGGAGCAGCAGGCAGTACAAATGGAACAGAGCGCGGACGAATTGTATGAAATCATGCGCAAAAGCTACGCGGTAATGGCGGCATCCGTGGAGGAGGGGAAAGCGCCCGGCGTACGTTCGGCCAGCGGCCTTTCGGGCGGAGACGCTTACCGTATGGCACGTGCAGAGCGGGAAGGGAACGTGCTGTGCGAAGGGGTGTTCTCCGGCGCGCTCACCCGCGCGCTTGCAGTCAGCGAATGGAACGCGGCAATGGGCCGTATCGTTGCGGCGCCCACGGCAGGCTCCTGCGGAATTCTGCCGGCCGCCGTGCTCACGTTGCAGGCAGAGCGTAAGCTGCCGGAGCGCGCTTGCGTGATGTCACTGTTCACGGCGTCAGCGGTTGGTATGGTGATTGCAAACAATGCGTGCATTGCGGGCGCGCAGGGCGGCTGTCAGGCCGAGTGCGGCAGTGCCGCAGCCATGGCTGCGGCGGCTCTTGTGGAATTGTGCGGCGGCACGCCGGATATGCTGGGTGACGCGGTGTCCATCTCTCTGGGCAATGTATTGGGCCTTGTGTGTGACCCTGTGGCCGGTCTTGTGGAAATTCCCTGCATCCACCGCAATGCGGCAGGCGTAGCGGGCGCTCTTGTCGCGGCGCAGCTCGCGCTGGCTGGCATTCGCAGCCCTATCCCCGCCGATGAAGCGATCCTCGCGATGAAGCGCGTAGGCGACGCGATGCCCACGGCATTGAAGGAAACAGCAGAAGGAGGCCTCGCGGCGACGCCGGCAGGCAAGCGGCTGTACGAACAGGTGTTCGGCAAAAATGAAGAGGGCGATGCCTCTCCTGCATGCCCTCAGGGGTGCAGCGCCTGCAGGATGTAACGCAAATCTGCAAATCAAAAAGATACGAATCAATAAGAAAAAGCTCTCCGAAACAGCCCAATTGACTGTTCCGGGGAGCTTTTTTGTGGAAATGGAATTTATGCGCATTCAAGATGGATTCCGCGCTAAAAGCCAAATGCAAGATGTTCTTATTTGCGAAAACGGAGTGGCGGTATACAGGCAGTGCGGCTCCTTGCCGGAGAATGTCCTGTTTGCCGAGCGATAGGGACGGGCTGCTGATGCATAAGTATTACCGGGGCGATCTATATGAAACGGCCAATATTTATTGTAACAGAATCCTTTCAGGCGAAAACAGAGGCTGAAAGGAAGACATCCGTTCAGCAGAAAATGGAGCAATACTTACAATCCCGTACAGAAAATTCTTCCTGTGTGTGACGGCTGTTTTGAAAACGATGTGGCCGTATTGCCGTTGCAGCAGAACACTGTGCAGGAGGTAGTGCCATGACGGCGGCGATTTATTGCAGGCTGAGCCGGGAGGATGAGGAGAAGCAATCGGAGTCCGAGAGCATCCAAAACCAGAAATCCATGCTCATCAAGTACGCGCTGGACAAGGGCTGGGACATTTACAATATTTATTGTGATGAAGATTACTCCGGCATTGACCGGGAGCGCCCGGCCTTTCGACAGCTTATCGCGGATGCAGAGGCGCGGCGGTTCGACATTGTGCTGGTGAAAACACAGTCGCGCTTTACGCGCGACATGGAATTGGTCGAAAAATACATCCACGGCTTATTCGCGGAGTGGGGCATTCGTTTTGTCGCTACGGTCGACAACGTGGACACGGACATCAAGGGCAACAAAAAAGCGCGGCAGATCAACGGCCTTGTCAACGAGTGGTATCTGGAAGACTTATCGGAAAATATCCGTACTGTGTTCGACTACAAGCGCCGGGCGGGACAATACATCGGAGGGTTCCCGCTTTACGGCTACCGGAAAGACCCGGCGGATAAAAATAAGCTGATCGTGGAGCCGCAGGCGGCCGCCGTGGTGCGGCGCATCTACGCGCTGTATCTGGCGGGGCATGGCACACAGAGCATCGCGGCCATTCTGAACCGGGACGGCGTGCCGAACCCGACGAGGCACAAGCAGGCGATGGGCTATCCGTACCGTAACGGCGCAGCGCACAACGACCATGGGCTGTGGAACCGCACGACAGTAAGCCGTATCCTGCGGGATCAGATGTATACGGGAGACCTTGTACAGGGGCGCACAAAAAAAATAAGCTATAAATCCAAAAAGATGGCTTCTGTACCGCAGCGCGATTGGATCATTGTGCCGGATTCCCATGAGCCGGTCATCAGCCGCAGAACGTTCGAGCGCGTACAGGAAATGCTGCATGCGCGCACACGCTCCACGGGGCTGGGAGAGGTGCATCCACTGGCGGGGAAAGTCCATTGTATGCAGTGCGGCAGCGCGATGCAGCGCTACAGCAACGGCCGGGCTGCCGGCAAATATTCTTATCTCAGGTGCAAGCTGTATGCGACGCACAAGCCTCTGTGCACAAATCATAACATCCGCCTGGACTGGTTGGAGGAGGAGGTGCTGCGCCGGCTGCAATGTCATATAAATCGCTATTTCGATCCGCAGCAGGCGGATGTATGCGCTATGGAAGATCTTGCACAGAGCGACCGGAAACGCCGTACAAAGGAACAATTGCGCCTGAAGATGGAGCTTGAGCAGCGGGTCAAGGCATTGCACGACCTGTATTTGGACAAATCCCGTGGCATTCTGGAAGAAGAACAGTTTCTGGAACTGAACCGGGTTTACCTTGCGGACAAAAAAGAATTGATACACAGGCTCGAAGCATTGGCTCTTGAGGAAAAAGAGGAACAAAAAGCGCCGGGAGGCAGGACGAAACTGGAGACTTACTTACAGGAGATTACGGAAGCATCCGCTCTGACAAGGGAACTGGCGGCTCTTTTTATTCAAGATGTTCAGATAGGAGAAAGAGATGGTAAAACAGGTGCGCAGGAAATAAAAATCGACTGGCTGATTTGAGAAAAAATTCGTGGATGCCGTGGAGATTGTGGCATATTCCGTATTTTATTTGTATCTGCCGTTCCGCACAAAAGCTGGGTACTAGGAATTTTTGCTGGATTTTGTTATTATATAGAAGAGCTTTTCTATTGCAGTTCCTGAGCATGAGACAGGGAGAGGTGACTTTTGTGGCGAACCGCATAAGCGGATTTTTCAAGCGGTGCTTTCCCGTATCTGCAGGAGACTGCTTGAAAACGCTGTTCGGTCTGTTTCTGGCGACAGCGTCGTGCATCATTTTGCGGGAACTTAACCCGGGAGATGATTACATGGCGGCTGTACAGGTCATTTATGTGTTGGCGGCGTTCATGATTGCAAGGTTTACCCAGGGCTTTTTGTACGGAACCTTTGCCGCAGTCGCGGGCGTTCTGCTTACCAACTTTATTTTCACCTATCCGTACTGGGCGTTCAATTTCACGCTGCCCGGTTATCCTGTAACGATTTTGTGTGCGCTCATTGTCTCCGTCACAACAAGCACGATGACGGTCCGCATCAAGGAACAGGGACAGCTTCAGCTTGAAGCGGAGCGCGAAAAGATGCGCAGCAATCTGCTGCGAGCCGTGTCGCATGACCTGCGCACGCCGCTTACTTCCATTCTGGGGGCAAGTTCTGCGATTTTGGAAAATGACAGTGTGCTCACAGCAAAAGAACGCCTTACTTTGCTGGGAGAGATACACGAAGATGCCGAATGGCTCGTGGGTATGGTGGAAAATCTGCTTACGGTTACGCGTGTAGACGGGGCGGTGGGAGCGAATTTGAATAAAGTACCGGAGGCGGCTGAGGAAGTTGTTGCAGAAGCTGTTTCAAAATTTCGAAAACGTTTCCCGGAACGCGTGATCTCGGCTTCTGTGCCGGACGATTTGCTGATGGTGCCCATGGATGCGATGCTCATCAAGCAGGTGATCATAAATCTGCTGGAAAACGTGGCTTTTCATACTCCGCCGGATACAAGAGCAAGGCTTACCGTGTCACGGCAGGGGAAAAACGCACAATTTTGCGTTAGTGACAACGGCGCGGGCATTTCTCCGGAACGGCTTGCGCATATTTTTGACGGCATGTTTCAAAGAGACAGAGAGGACCATGCGGACGCCCACCACAGCATGGGAATCGGCCTTTCGGTCTGCAACAGTATTGTAAAAGCGCACGGCGGAACCATGGAGGCGCGCAACGTGCCTGGAGGCGGCGCGGAGTTTACATTTCGGCTTCCGCTGGAGGAGGAATAAAAATGGCAAACAAATATTTGATTTTACTGGTGGAAGATGAAAGCAACATTGCCAGTTTCATCACAACGGTTCTGCGCGCGAACCAGTATGAGGTGAAACGCGCAGCCACGGGGGAGGAGGCGTTGATGATGGCGTCCTCCTACTGTCCGGATCTGATCATTCTGGATTTGGGCCTGCCGGATATCGACGGGCAGAAAGTGCTCAGTACGGTGCGCAGCTGGACACAGACGCCGGTGATCGTTGTATCGGCGCGTTCCCATGAGCGGGATAAGGTGGAATCTTTGGATTTGGGCGCGGATGATTATATCACAAAGCCTTTTGGGACCAGCGAGCTGTTGGCCCGTGTGCGCACAGCGCTGCGCCACAGCCAGAACAGAGCGGATATAAATGCATCGGGCGGCGTGTTCCGTGCGGGCAAAATGCGCATCGATTATGACAAGCGCCGGGTAACGGTAGACGGTGCGGATGTGCATTTGACGCAAACGGAATATAATATCGTCGCGTTGCTGTCGCGCCATGCCGGGCGTGTGCTTACTTACGACTTTGTGATGCGGGAGACCTGGGGCCCCGGCGTTACAGGGGGCAGCAATCAGATTTTGCGCGTGAATATGGCAAATATTCGCCGCAAGCTGGAAAAGAACCCCGCGGAGCCGGAATATATTTTTACGGAGACCGGCGTCGGTTACCGGATGCTGGACGGGGAAAAGGAATAAGTCTTAACGGAAGATTGGCGGCTGCCCGCGTTTTCTTAACGGCAATTAACGCCTTTTTTCAGTATACTGGATTCTGCAATTATTATTTTCGGCGGAAAGGGCGGATTCCAGTTGGAGTATTATTTTGTAACAGCAGGAGCGATAAGAGATGAGCACGGTGTGGTTCATAGGACCTATGGAATCGCACTTTGGAAAGACGGTGGGGTCCGACGGAAAATCGAAGATATCTCCACAAACAAACATCATGTAAAGTTGATGGCGGGGTGCATGAACCGTCGGCGTGTCGCCTCTGTGCATTTCGAAGGTGTGGTTGAGGATATGCTTGCGTGCGGTTCCCCGCGTGTGGCGAAGAATAAAAGCTTTTTCTCTCAGGCTGTACGGCATATACATATTGCTGCTATTTATTAAGGATATATTGGGGCTGCGGGCGCTATCGAAGAGAGGGCGTCCGCAGTCTCTTTTGTTTCGATGTTTTGCGCGCCGTCTGCATGTGTGCTATAATAATTTCTATGGCTAACGAGAGGGATGGGGAAGATGTTTAAACGAAAAAGCGTATTGTATACCTGGTGTCTTTCCTATGGGCTGCTGCTCTTGATGATGGTGGTCATGTGCATTATGCTGGGGCGCAATGCGCGAAACCAGCTCATCAGTGAATATAAATCTATTACGCAGACGCTGCAAAAGCAGAGCAACAACGCGATCAATGATTATTTCGATGAACTGGAGCGCTGTGCGTATGAGATCAGCAACGATTATCTGGTAAACGATTTTGTTTCTACGCCTGACCCAAGCGGCTCGAAATATTACAATTTGCAGCCCATTCAGCAGTCTCTTTCGGTATACGCGCTCCAGTCCGGCGGAGAGGTGAGCCGATATCTTTACATGGACAATATCGGCAGGGCTCTTTCCAGTGACGCCATTTTCAGGCTGCATGAATTTTATGCTTCGTTGGGGCTGGAAGCCGCCATGTCTGCCGGGGATTTCACCACACTTTTGCAGGACTATCATTACAACGAGCTGTATGTGTTTGAAACAGGTGGAAAATCAGAGGCATTGATGCTGACGAGCGTGCCCCTTGTGGGCGGAACGCCAAAAGGAACATTGGTACAAGTGATGAACCCCGAAACCATTGCGGGAATGATCCAGTCAAACTCCGCTGTTGAGGACAGTACGACAGTGCTGCTGGATTCGGACGGCTCATTGCTGAGCGCAACAGGTGACGCTGCGGTTGCGGAGCTGCTGGAAAATGCCGACGTGTCTTCCGCGGAGGACTCGGAGATCACATTGGGCGGACAGCTCTACTGGATACAGCGCGAACGGCTCCCGAAAGCCGGGTGGCATCTTATCACGGTCGTACCGATGTCTTCCATCGGTGCAAAGTCAGATTGGATCATCCGCCGGGCACTCCCGGTCATGCTGGCTATGGTCTGCATGACAGCGGTGCTGTGTCTGTGTTTTTTGTATATCCAATACAAGCCGCTCAACCGGCTTCGCAAGGAACTTGCCGGCACAGCGGGCCACGCGCTGAGCGGAAATGAGTATGACCAGCTGTTGGCTGCGTTTACAGACGCAAAAAGCAGCAGAGATCAGATACAAATGCTGTGGGAGAACCAGAGGAATGAGCTGCGGCAGGAATTTGTGCAGTCCTGCATTGAAGGCGACGTTGTATATGATGAAAAGCATCTGCATCAGGTCCTGGAGCGTCTGGATGCCGGCTTCAGCGGCGATTGGTTCGGTGTGGTCCTGCTGGACGCCGGAGGCGGAGCGGAGACGCTGCTGGACAGCGGCAGTGAGCGTGAAGCGCTGGAGGATCTTTTGAACCATATGGCGCAGGGCGTCCGGGCTTATCTTCTGCCGCGCGGACGCCAGTGGAGCATACTTTTAAACGCGGCCACCGGCAGCGGGATCGAACAAACCGTGGCGGAGCTGGACGCTTTGCTGAAACGCGCGGCGCGGGAGGCGGGCGGGGATTTTCTGTGCGCCTTTTCAAAACCATGGCGGGATTTTAAAAACATCCATCTTGCTTATCTGGCGGCCAACGAAGCGCTGCGCGAACAGCATGAAAAAGCCGCCGGTTGTCAGGAACAATGCGGGCCGACTCTGCAGCCGGCGCAGGTGCCGCGGCTTTCCAGTGAGCAGGAAGAGCTTTTGATGCGCTACATCGCGGCAGGAAATGAAGAAGAAGCAGCTTCTGTTCTGCAGATGATTCTGCGGCACAATTGGGAAGAGCAGGAGCTCCCTGTCAGCATGTGCCGCTGTTTGGCGTATGACCTGTTGTGCGGTATTCTGCGCTGCCTGGGAACCATGCCCGAGGTGTGGGAGCAGCAGCGGGAGGCGCTGCGGGCGGACCTGCATCTGCTGCGCCACGCAGGCACGCGGGATTAGATAGCACAGATGCTGATGGCGACGGTGCTTCGCTCATCCGCCGCCTGTGAGGGCTTTCACACTGCGGCGGGCGCAGCGCGGGAACAGCCGATGGAGCGCATCATGCAGTGTGTGAATGAGCATTACAGAGACCTGGATTTCAATGTATCCCGGGCCGCGGAATACCTGGGCATGAGCGTACCGTATCTTTCCAACCTGTTCAAACAGCAAACAGGGATCGGCCTTTTGAATTACATCAGCGGCCTGCGCGTCAAATATGCGAAGCAGTGTATTTTGGAACGGCACATTTCGGTCGCGCAAGCCGCGCATGAGGCCGGGTTCGAAAATATCAATACGTTTATCCGTATCTTCAAAAAATATGAGGGCACGACGCCCGGAAGCATCAACAGCTGAGCTTGAAATATCGTCTCGGCGGGAAGGTTGACAAAACTTTCCCGCTTTTTTTGTGCGGTTTACAAATAGATTTGAAAAAAATAGTGATAGACAAAAAAATAGCGATGGCGAAAAATTGTAAATACAAAACAAAAATACATTGCATTAAAAACTAAAGATAGCAATTTTGACGGATTACTGTTAGGCTGAAAGCGTTGAAACCCCGAATTGTTCGGGATAACAAAAAATGGAGTGAAAAGAGGTACAAACATGAAGAAAATCATTTCCGCATTCCTCGCATGTGCAGTCATGGCGCTCTCGCTGGCCGGCTGCGGTGGAAGCGCAAGCTCTTCCGCGCCCGCGGCAGGCTCTGCTTCCAGCGCAGGCGGCAGCACCGCCGGGACGGCAACAACCGTATCCTGGTGGATGGACCCGCAAAACATGGCGTCCAATCAAGTGAAATCCTTTTCGGAACACAAGGGCTGGCAGCTCTATGAGAAAAATGTGGGCGTGGACATTGATTGGCAGGAGCCGGCCAGCGGCCAGTCTGCTGAGCAGTTCAACCTGATCGTGGCGACCAGCGACCTGCCCGACATTATGTATTACAGTTGGGCTACGTCTTATCCCGGCGGCCCGGATGCGGCAATCGCGGATGGGAAGATCGTGGCGTTGAACGATTACATTGAAGAATATGCCCCCAATTTTTCCGCATATCTGGACGCACATCCGGACGTCCGGCAGGAGATCACCACAGACTCCGGTAATATCTACTGCTTCCCTGGGGTTTATACCTATACGAGCCAGGACAGCGATGTGTGGCAGGACACCATTGACCGTGAACCATATGAAGAAAGCTTCATCGGCCTGGTGGTCCGCAAGGACCTGCTGGATAAAGCGGGGCTGGATATTCCTGTCACGCTGGACGATTGGTATGAAGCGCTGGTGGCGTTTAAGGATATGGGCATCAAATATCCTCTTTCCTGCCAGGCCATGATGCTGACGATGGCTCAGTGCTTCTCTTCGGCTTACGATATCACGGTGCCGGTCGTGGGATATGACATCGGAAATACAGCATTTGCACTGAAGGACGACGGCTCCATCTTCTATGGCCCGGCACAGGACAGCTACAAGGAGTATCTTGCTTTTATGAACAAGCTCTATTCCGAAGGTCTGCTGGACCCGGATTTCATGGTGCAGGACCGTACGAACGTACAATCCAAGGTCATCAATGGTGAAGTGGGCGCTTGGGTTGAAATGATGCCTACCGGCCTGGGCAATCTGCGCCGCCAGGTGCTGGCTGACGACCCCAATTCTGAATTTTACCCTGTGGGCGTGCTGAACCCCGTGCTCGAAGAGGGGCAGCAGCTCGTCTACAAGCAGGGCAACGCTGCCTACATTGGTTCGGGCGCGGCCATCACCACTTCCTGTGAGGATATTGCCACCGCGTGTAGGGTACTGGATTACGGCTGGAGCGAGGAAGGCAACCGTATCCTGAACTGGGGCATCGAAGGCGAAAGCTATGAATTCGTGGACGGCTGGCCGAAGCTGACGGACAGCATCGTCAACAACGATCAGGGCATTGCCCCCAGCGAAGCGTTCGGCGTTTACCGCAACCTGAATGGCCCGTATCCGATGGATCACTCCCAGCGCTTGGAATCCAAACGTGATTATACGCTGCAGGAAGGCGAAGTAGACGAAAACCTGAAATCGCTTGATCTGTGGTCCTCCAGTGCGAACGGCACGGTCCGCGCCGGGCTGCCCTCCACGACGATGCTCACCGAGGAATCGGCGGAGTATGCCAATGCTTACAACGAGCTTTCCACCTATGCGGCAGAGATGTTCTCGAAGTTTGTTATGGGCAACGAATCTCTGGATAACTTTGCGAAATATCAGGACAACCTGAAGGCACTCGGCCTTGATACCGTGCTGCAGCTTCAGACAACAGCACTGGAACGTTACAACAGCCGTGTTCAATAAACCGCGGCATTGAATCAAAATCAAAAGCGCCCCCGGTCAAGGGGGCGCTCTTTCAGAAAGGAGGAAAGCCGATGAAAAAATCGCCGCTCATCCTGCAGACCATCAAAAAGGATATTTCCAAAAACAAATGGATCTATATCATGGCCATTCCGGTCATCGTGTTTTACATCTGCTTTTCTTATATTCCGATGGCGGGTATTCAAATCGCCTTTAAAGATTTCAATTTCGGCGCCGGTATCTGGGGCAGCCCCTGGGTAGGCTTCAAACATTTCATCAGCTTTTTTCAGGGGCCGTATGCCTGGCGTGTTATCCGCAATACTCTGTTGGTCAGCCTTTACACCATCGTCGTGTGCTTTCCTGCGCCGATCCTGTTTGCACTTTTGCTCAACGAGGCAAAAAACAAGTTGTTTAAGCGCACGATTCAGACAGTCAGCTATCTGCCGCACTTCATCTCGCTTGTGGTTATCTGCGGCTTGATCAAGGAATTCACGCAGAGCACCGGCTTGGTGAGCACACTGCTGGCTTTCTTCGGTGTGCCCCAGGAAACGATGCTGCTGGACCCGGAGCGTTTCCGCGCCGTATATGTGATCAGCGATCTGTGGCAGACCATCGGCTGGAACTCTATCATTTATCTGGCGGCGCTTTCCGGCGTGGACCCGACGCTGTACGACGCGGCCGCAGTGGATGGCGCCGGACGGTTCCACCGTGTGCTCCATGTGACGCTGCCGTGCATCCTGCCCACGATCATCATTATGTTTATCCTGCGCGTGGGCCAGTTTATGACGGTAGGCTATGACAAGATACTGCTTTTGTACAACAGCAGCATTTACGAAACAGCGGACGTCATTTCCACATTCGTTTACCGCAAGGGCATCGTTGAATCGAATTTCAGCTTCAGCGCAGCCGTTGGCGTGTTCAACTCTCTGGTCAACTTTGTCCTTGTCGTTGTGGTGAACAAAATCAGCGCCAAGGTCAGCGAGACCAGCTTGTGGTAAGGAGGGGAAACGGCAATGGTTGAAAGAGAATCAGGTGCGAGCCGCCTGTTCAACATCCTGAATTATGTTTTTCTGGCGTTCATCGGCATCATCTGTCTGTATCCTTTTCTGTATGTGGTATTTGCTTCTTTCAGCGACCCGAATCAGTTCATCAAGCACGATTTTACGGTGCTTTGGGCTCCTGCGGGCTTTTCACTGGAAGCATACAAGCATGTGTTCACAGGTGAACTGGGTTCCGGCTATATGAACACGCTTATTTATGTTGTCGCCGGTACTGCCATCAGCATGCTGCTTACGTTTTTGGGCGCTTACGTGCTCAGCCGCAAGGGCTATCTGCTCAAGAAGCCGCTGACAATGGTTATCATGTTCACCATGTACTTCAACGGTGGCATGATACCGTTTTACCTGTGGATCAATCAGTTGGGCATGGTGGATACGCGTTGGGCGATATTGCTCCCGACGGCACTGAACACTTATAATATGATCGTGATGCGCACGGCGTTTGCCAGCGTACCCGAAAGCCTGATCGAAGCTGCGAAGCTGGACGGCGCGTCTGATTTCACCTGTTTGTTCCGCATCATTATCCCTCTGAGCAAGGCAACCGTAGCCGTGGTGCTGCTGTTCTATGCTGTGGCCCGCTGGAACGAATGGCTGCCCGCGACGATGTTCCTGCGCAGCCGCGAGCTGTATCCGCTGCAGCTCTTCCTGCGTGAGATACTGCTCACAAGCTCTGCGGACGCCATCGTGAATACAGGCGGAGAGGCGACCAATGTAACGGCTCTGGCGGAGATTATTAAATATGCGACCATCGTGGTTTCCACACTGCCGATTCTTGTGGTATATCCGTTTGTACAGAAATACTTTGTTTCCGGCGTTATGATTGGAGGCGTAAAAGAATAATGGAATACTATTTTCGCAAAAAAGACGATTTGCCCAGCATCCCGGAACTTCCGGACCCCTTTGAAAAACCGGACGGAAGCCGTGTGATGACGCCTGAAGAATGGCCTGCCCAACGGGAATATCTCAAAGAACTGCTTGCCCATTACCTGTACGGACATATGCCTAAAGATTCCGGCGTAACAAAAGGCGAGGTCGTTTTCTCGCGTCCTGTCTACAACGGAAAGGGCGTGGCCGAAACAATAAAGCTCACGGCAGGACGGAAGGGCGAGGTCGTGTTTTATGCAGACCTGATCCGGCCGGTGAAAGAAGGCAGGGTCCCTGTTTTCACATGGAACCAGTTTACGGGCCGTCATGGTTCTCCGGCAGAAGAGGAGATCGTCTGCCGCAGAGGCTATGCCATTATGGAATTCGACAAGGAACAGCTCGCTCCGGACAACGGGGACGCCATTAACGGTGTTGTGGCGAAGGCTTTCCCGGAGTGCGACTGGGGCGCCATTGCCATGTGGGCCTGGGGACACAGCCGCCTGGTGGATTATCTGTTCACAACAGACTGGGCGGATACCGATAAGATCATCGCCACAGGACATTCCCGCGGCGGCAAGGTGGCGCTGTGCGCTGCAATTTACGACGAGCGCATCGCGCTGTGCGCACCCAACGGCTCCGGCTGCGGCGGGGCGGGCTGCTTCCGCTTTTTGGGCGGACGCTACGGCGAAGGCATTGGGCTGTGCGAAACGGCCGGCAGCATCAATGACATGCTGGGATACTGGTGGACGGACGCCTTTGGAGAATTCGGTGCGCGGCAAAAGCGCTATACGCGTTCCAATTTCCCGGTGGCCAAAAATCAGATGGAGTTTATGGCGAACTTTTCTCTGGACAAACTGGGAACACTGCAAGACGAGGACCGCCTGCCCTTTGATATGCACTTCGCAAAGGCGTTGATTGCGCCGCGCGCACTGATCACAACGGACGGCTTGGGCGATGTTTGGGCTAACACGTTCGGCACCCAGGTCACCTGGCGTGCCGCGCAGGAAGTGTTTGATTTTTTGGGTGTCCCCGAAAAAAATGCTCTGCATTTCCGAGAAGGAAAACACGAATTTCAGGCGGCGGATTGGATCGCCATTGTGGATTTCTGTGATGAGATGTTCTTCGGAAAGACGTCTGCGAACAATATCGTCAGCTTCCGGCCTGTGCAGCAGGCGGGAACGCCTATGGACGTCATGATGGAGCGCATGGACTGGAGAAAAACAAAGCTGCACTATACGTGGTCGAATCCCCTGGAAGATATGTAAAACACACCGCCGGCGAGATTCGGCAGACGTATATAACAGAACGGAAAGCTGTTTTAAAGGCAGCTTTCCGTTCTGCTCATTTTCTTTAGAAAATACGTACAAAAGGGTCCCGTATTCTGTGCATGTTCTGTCCGCAAAGTACCGCGTGCAGCATGAAAACGAAGCCGCGAACCTGCTTTTGGGCGAACGCAATGCTTGTTTTGCCGAAAAAGTCGAATTTTAAACATTCGCAATGTATTCTGCAATAATTAAATATGACGTTATATATTCTTCATGAAAAAGTGTGTTTATGTACCGCGCCGTGCGGCGGGGTAGCATCCACTACCGAAAATTTCCGCGCGCCGCAGATGACACCGTCCAAAGAGTCCGGATCGCTGGAGCAGTGGATGAGCTCCACAGTCTCGCCCTGTTCCTCAAGATGGGCCGCGATGCGCCGCAGCAGGGTAGATTTGCCGCAGCCTGGGCCGGCCTTCAAAAGGGCCGAGGTCTGTGTTTCCGCATCTTTTACAACTTGTGTGTAATAACTAGAAAAACCGGTGGGGGAAAGCGCTCCCAAAAAGAAATCCAATTCCTGCTGTTGCATATGCATACACCCCTTTAGTCCATAGTATGTAAATGCTGGGATTTTGACACAAAAACCCGCTGTTTTACAGCGGGTTTGCAGGATAATGCCTGCGCTTCGGTCAATCATAAGTGTGGGTGCACACGGCTTCGATTTTTTCGCGGATGGCGACATAGTCTGCGAAGCTCAGCGGCTTGTTGCCCGGGCTTCGGAGCAGCGCGGCGGGATGGAGTGTGGCGGTGAAGTAAACGCCGTTCTTTTCCACCCACTGGCCGTGCTCTTTCATGACGCTGTAATCCGGACGGATGATGCGCTGCGCGGCGATACGCCCCAGGCAGACGACGATTTTCGGCTTGATCAGCCGGAACTGCTCGCGCAGATAGGGGATGCATGCGTCCCATTCATTGGGCAGAGGGTCCCGGTTTTCAGGCGGGCGGCACTTGACGATGTTTGTGATGAACACATTTTTTTCGCGGTCCAGGTGAATCGCTTTCAGGTATTGGTCCAGCAGCTGGCCGCTGCGTCCCACAAAGGGAAGGCCCTGCTCGTCCTCGTTGCGTCCCGGCGCCTCGCCGATGAACAGAACTTCGGCGTTGGGGTTTCCCGTGCCGAACACGACGTGGGTGCGGGTGCAGCACAGATCGCACTTTTCGCACACAAGGCAGGTTTGCTTTAATTGCTCAAAATCCATTTTTAATCACCTTTTATTGCTTTATTCTTTTAATTATAGCACATACCCCTTGCGGTTTTAAATGCGGATTGCTAAAATAGTATTGTACCTGGAAGGAGGACTTATAATGAATATTCTTGTGGAAACTTCTGCCCGTCATGTGCATGTAACCGAGGCCGATCTGGAGACCCTGTTCGGCAAAGGATATCAGCTCACTGTGAAAAAAGAGCTTTCTCAGCCCGGCCAGTACGCGTCTAACGAGCGCGTGACGGTTGTCGGCCCGAAGAAGGAGCTTGCCAATGTTTCGATTCTCGGCCCGTGCCGCAGCGCCACGCAGGTGGAGCTGAGCATGACCGATGCGCGCTCCATTGGTATTGTCGCACCGGTGCGTGAATCCGGTGATGTGGTCGGGTCTGCCGGTTGCAAGCTTGTCGGTCCGGCAGGCGAGGTGGAGATCGGCGAGGGCGTTATCATTGCCAAGCGGCATATCCACATGACTCCGGCCGATGCAGCGGCCGCAGGCGTGGCGGACAAGGATATTGTCAAGGTCGTTACAGGCGGCAACGGCCGTAAGCTGGTGTTCGATGATGTGGTCATTCGTGTGAGCGAGAAATTCGCTACGGCTATGCATATCGATACCGACGAAAGCAATGCTGCGGGCGGCCCCAACAGCGGAGAGATCATTAAATAAGAATGCCTGCGTGCAGGCGGGACGCGGCTTTTGCCGCGTCCCGCTTTTTTCTTGCATTCGGCTTGAAAATATAGTATAATATAACCCGAAACACCCGGAGGCGCGGCCGTGGCCACGCATGTCTGCAGTTCCGTATAAAGGCGAAGGTGCGGCGGCCGGGGAGCCGCATCAGAGAACAACCGGACAGGGCGAAGGTTTGTACTGTTCGGCATACAGAGGGCGGGCCCTGTGCGACGGGGCTCCATGAACCATGTCAGGCGGGGAACCGAGCAGCATTAAGTGGCCTGCCTTGTGCGCCGCAGGCAGCCTGTCCTCTGTATGCCGAGCCGTATAACGGGCGTTTAGCGCCGCGTCCTGTCCTGTTTTTTGCCGCATCTTCAAAAGGAGGCCGTGAATATGTACCGTGCGCTTTACCGTAAATGGCGTCCTGCAACATTTGAGGACGTTGTGGGCCAGGCGGGCATTACCACGGCGCTGAAGAACCAGATATTGCACGACAAAGTAGGACATGCCTACATTTTTACAGGCACGCGCGGCACCGGTAAAACGACCTGCGCCAAGATATTCGCCAAAGCAGTGAACTGTCAAAGCCGGAATGGCGCAGACCCTTGCGGACAATGCCCGGTATGTACGGGTATTGACGATGGCAGTGTGATGGACGTTGTGGAAATCGACGCCGCATCCAACAATGGCGTGGACAATATCCGGGATCTGCGGGATGAAACGGCTTACACGCCCAGTGTCTGCACATACAAAGTATATATTATCGACGAGGTGCACATGCTCTCCACAGCGGCGTTCAATGCGCTGCTCAAAATAATGGAGGAACCGCCCAGCCACGTTATTTTTATTTTGGCCACCACGGAGATCCACAAGGTGCCCGCGACGATTCTGTCCCGATGCCAACGCTATGATTTCACCCGCATTGCGCCTCAGGATATCGAGGGCCGTTTGCTGTATGTGGCCGGGCAGGAGAAAATCGAATTGACGCCGGATGCCGCCGGGCTGATCGCGCGGTTGGCCGACGGGGCGATGCGCGACGCGCTTTCCATTTTGGATACATGCGCAGGCGTGACGAACCAGGTGGATGCGGACGTTGTGCGCCGTATGGCGGGCGTGACTGATAAAAGCTACCTGTTTGATTTGGCCGGTGCCGTGGCAAGGCAGGATGCGGCGGGCGCGCTTCGCCTGGTGGCGGAGCTGCGGGAGAAATCCATCGATATCAAGCGCTTGTGCGATGAAATGATCCTGCATTACCGCAATCTGCTGCTTGCCGGAATGTCCGGCGGACAAGGTCTGCTGGTAGGTGTGAGCCCGGAAGAAGAGCGGAAGTATCTGGAGGCTGCGCCCAAAGTTCCTCAGAATGATGCGGTACGCGCCATCAAGATCTTATGTGGTGCGCTGGACAAGATGGGGAAGGGGACCGACGCGCGCATCGAGCTGGAAGTCGCGTTGTTCAAGCTGTGCGAGGATGCGCCGGATGTCCAGACGGTTCATCCTGTTGTTTCGCAGCCCTTTGCTGCTGTGCCTGCCGCCCCGCAGCCGTTTGCGGCGGCTTCTGTCTCTGCGCCGGGAGCGCAGTTAAGTGCGGCAGCTGCTTCGGCTGCTGAAACTGCACCGGCGGTTGTGTCCTCTGCCCAAATGCCTGCTTCAGCCGCCGAAGCCAAACCTGTGGCTGTATCCTCTCCGCAGCAGGCACCGAAGAAGGAACCTTCCGCGCCGAAGCCGGCGGCGCCATCTCTGGCGCCGCCTCCGCCGTTGGCGGACGGTGTGGTACAGGAGCCGTTTGCGGCATGGAAAAAAGTCGTTGCGGCGATGGAGGCCAAGGATCAGCTTTTGTTTGTCTATTTGCGCAATTCCAATGCATTTTATGATGGCAAGCGTGTATTGATCGACGGAAGCGACCTTTTCTTGGAGTATATGCGCAAAAATGACTATTCGGCAGACCTTATCAAAAAAACCATTGCCGAAGTGACGGGCACAAGATATGCCATCGGACCCTACAAGCGCAAAAGGCAGGAGGAAGAGGCCAGACAGAGTGCCGAAGACGTTCTAAGCCAGCTGGAACGGCAGGGTGTTGAAATAGTTTACGAAAACGAATGATATAAAGGAGAAATCGTAATGAAAGCAAGATTACCGCAGGGGTACGGCAAGCAGAGCCAGCAGCAGCTGATGCAGCAGGTGCAGCAGATGCAGGAGAATATGCGTCTGAAGCAGGAGGAACTGGAAAACACGGAGTACAGCGTCACCTCGGGCGGCGGCATGGTAGAACTGAAGATGACGGGCAAACATCAGGTGACAGGGCTGAAAATCAACCCGGACGTTGTTGAAAAAGATGACGTGGAAATGCTGGAAGACCTGATTGCTGCGGCGGTAAACGAAGCTGTGCGTGTGGTGGACGAAGCATCGGAAAAGGAAATGGGTGCGCTGACGGGCGGACTGAATATTCCGGGGCTGGGTCTGTAACGGGAAGAACGCAGAAGGAGCGAGAATCGCATTATGGGATATAACGCGGCGCCGCTGGAACGGCTGATCGAACAATTCGCCAAGCTGCCGGGCATCGGCCGGAAAGGCGCCACGCGCCTGGCGTATCAGGTGCTGAGCATGGATAAAGAAGAAGCTCTGGACTTTGCCCGCGCCATTGAAGAAGCCCATACGAAAATCCATCGCTGCAGAGTGTGCCAGAATTTTACAGAGGATGAGATCTGTGCCATCTGTACCGGAGAGGCGCGGGACCACAGCGTGATCTGTGTGGTGGAAAACCCGCGGGACGTGACGGCGTTTGAACGCACGCGGGAATATCGGGGGCTGTACCACGTGCTGCACGGGCTGATTTCTCCGATGGACGGTGTGGGCGCAGAACAGCTCTGCATCAAAGAGCTGTTGGCGCGTATTCAGGCAGGCGGTGTAAAGGAAATCATTATGGCGACCAATCCCACGGTGGAGGGGGAGGCGACAGCCATGTATGTGGCGAAGCTTGTCAAGCCTCTGGGTGTGAAAGCCACGCGGCTTGCCTATGGCCTTCCCGTGGGCAGTAATCTGGAGTATGCCGATGAGGTAACACTGGGGCGTTCACTGGCAAACCGCGGCGAATTGTGACGTGTGCGGGCGAAGCACTTGACAAAGGGGCCGCAATCGGGTATTCTATTATCCCACGGCAGGAGGTGACAAAATGGCCGGACAGGAAAACAGCAAGTTGATCGCAGTGAACCGCAAGGCACGCAACGACTATTTTGTCATGGAAGCCATGGAGGCGGGCGTCGAGCTGGTGGGAACGGAAGTGAAAAGCATCCGTACCGGCGCAGTAAATCTGAAGGACTCGTGGGTGGAGATCGACGGCGGTGAGCTGTATGTTTTGGGCATGCACATCAGCCCATATGAGAAAGGCAACATTTTTAACCGGGACCCGGTGCGTAAACGCAAGTTGCTGGTGCATAAACGGGAGATCAAACACCTGCAGGAGCAGCAGAAGCTGCAAGGATATACACTGATCCCCTTGCAGCTTTATTTCAAACGTGGTAAAGTAAAGTTGGAGCTTGGTGTGTGCAAAGGCAAAAAGCTCTATGACAAGAGAGCCGATATGGCGGCGCGGGAAGCAAAACGGGACATCGACCGCGCCATGAAAGAGCAGCGCCGTTAAGGCTGTCATCGAACAGCCTTTTATATGGGGATGTAAAGGTTTCGACGGGGAGAGGAAAGCGAAAGCAGCGGGTAGTGCTCGGGGGACGCACTTAAAACGCCTCCAAAAAAATAGCTAACAACAATAAATTAGCTGTCGCTGCCTAATTAAAGGCAGCTGTCTTGCCCGGCTTACCGCGCGCCGGGGTCAAGGCATCATTTAGCGGTGCACGTGAGCAGCATCAAGCTTTGTTTGCTGCCATGAACTGATGAAGCTACCGAAGCGGCGGCCCGTTTACCGGCCTGCCGATGGGGGAATCCTGTAGGTGAACTGCACCCGGAGATACTAGCGTGGACCTCTTTTCGGACACGGGTTCGATTCCCGTCATCTCCACCATAACTGGACACCAATTTTGACACAATGTGTATCAGAGCGGGTGTCCAGTTTCTTTTTGCAAAGTCCCTGCCATTTAACGAAAGCGGGCACTACGGCGACCACTCCTTGGTTGCCGTAGTGCCTTTTTGTGTATAAACTTTTTAATTTTTAGAGCTGGATGTTGTGCATAATACGAACAGGTAGAATTATAAGGTCAACGCACTCCTTACGTCCTTTCTGCTCGATTATTCGTATTTGACTTCAATAACCGCTGAGTCACCGCCCAACAATCCCGCCAGTTTCTCCGCAGCCAAGTTAATATGCCCCAGTTTGGTGTAGTTCCAAGTGTTTGAGGAAAAAAACACCACAAGCTGATTACCGGAATACAGCACAATATCTCCCGGCTCGGTGGTCATCTGTACATCATTTCTGGAAAAACTCTGAGGCAGACTGCCCACTTGTTCAAAGCCGCCGTAAATCGTAGTGTTTACTGTAATTGTTCCGTTTTGGGCATAGACGAGCAATTCCTCAACTGTTTCATTATCCTCCCACGAGACATCCAACGCCATACCATTTACGATCATCGTGAGTTCTTTTTCCTGTGGCTCGGGCCCAGGCAGAGTGGTGCTTTTCTCAGATCGCGTAGTTCTCGGCTTGGCGGTGATTTCTGCATGCGACGATATACTGTCTGGAACATACCGCTGCTCAGAGCAGCTGCAGAGCAGCGATACAGTCGCTAACAGCAGACAAAGAAAAATCCGTTCTTTCATTTAAGATATTCCTCAAAAAAACTTTTCAGTTTTTCAAAGGGGATTGCAGTCGGGCTGTCATAGAGGTCAACGTGGTTTGCACCCGGAATGATTATCAATTCCTTGTTGTCTCCGGTCAGCTTTTCATATGCACCCTCGCTGAAATAACGGGAGTGCGCCTTTTCTCCATGCACCAGTAGGACGGCAGACCGAATTTCGCTGGAATACTGCAAAATCGGCATATTTATAAAGGGAAGAGAAGAAGTGACATTCCAGCCACTGCCCGAATTGAGAGAGCGAGGATGGTAGCCGCGCCGGGTCTTATAATAGCTATGGTAATCCTTCACAAACTGCGGTGCATCCTCCGGCAGTGGGTCGACCACGCCGCCGGCAAGAGCGTAGCTGCCGTTTTTGTAGTCCTCGATGCGCTGGATGTTCATCGCCTGTTTCTTTGCGTAACGGGCATCGGCGGTGTTTTCGCTGTCAAAATATCCATTGGCGTTCACACGAGCCATATCATACATGGTCATGGCAGCGGTTGCCTTAATGCGGGTATCCATAGCAGCGGCATTGACTGCCATGCCGCCCCAGCCGCAAATGCCGATGATACCGATGCGGTCGGAGTCAACATTTTCCTGCACGGACAGAAAATCCACCGCGGCACAGAAATCTTCCGTGTTGATGTCCGGGGATGCCACATAACGGGGACTGCCGCCGCTTTCGCCGGTAAAGGACGGGTCAAAGGCGATGGTCAAGAATCCAAACTCCGCCATTGTCTGAGCATACAGCCCGGAAGACTGCTCCTTCACCGCGCCAAAAGGACCGCTGACCGCAATGGCTGAGAGCTTTCCGGCAGCATTTTTTGGCGTATACATATCCGCCGCCAGCGTGATGCCATAGCGGTTATGGAAGGTGATTTTCTGATGGTCTACTTTGTTGCTTTTGGGAAAGACCTTATCCCATTCTTGGGTCAATTCTAAATTTTCCACGTTTATACCTCCTTGCCTGACTGATAAGCCTGTTCCAGTGCAGGATGTCCGGCAATATCGCCAACGCTGCTGACACCGCCTGCAAAGATGGTTTCTGCCAATTCACAGCGGTCAAAGCAGTCTACCCAGCCTTGTATCGCCTTGACAGTGCCCTCTACCGTCGCTGCTTCATTCTCCGCCGCCGTTGCCAGAAGATAAGCTTTTGTAAAAGCATAGTCCGTACCGAACAGCGGATTGGCACGATCCAGCATGGTTTTAAACTGGCCGCTGACGCTGTAGTAATAGACCGGAGTGGCAAACACTAGCACATCTGCGTCGTGCATCTTTGCGGCAATCTCCGCCGCGTCGTCTTTAATTACACAATGGCCGGCCTTGAGGCAAGCCAGACAGCCTTTGCAGAACCCAATCTGCTTTTCACGAAGCCAGACTGTTTCTACATGGTTTCCGGCATCCTGTGCGCCTTTTGCAAAAGATGCTGCCAGTGTTTCGGAATTGCCGCCTTTACGAGGACTGGAAGAAATAATCAAAACATTTTTACGCATCGAAAAATCTCCTTTTTCCATTGCATCGGTTTTGCATTTCTGCTATAGTTATGGTAATACATAAACCTGACTTTAGGTCAAGATGGATTTGAAAATTTATTTGTAATTTTTTCAGGAGAGCGTATGTATACGATTGGACAAGTTTCAGAAATGTTCGGTTTGCCCATTTCTACCTTGCGCTATTACGATAAACAGGGACTTTTTCCGGAGATGGAGCGAGTATCGGGCATCCGCAAATTTAGTGATACCGAACTTGAAGCATTGAGGGTTATTGAGTGTTTGAAAAAGTCCGGACTGGAAATCAAGGATATTAAGCAATTTATGGACTGGTGCGTGAAAGGTGCATCCACCTACTCCCAGAGAAAGGCACTCTTTGAAAAGCAAAGGGAAACACTGGAGGCGGAAATTGCCCATATGAACCAAGTGTTGGATATGCTGAAATTCAAGTGCTGGTACTATGGGCAGGCATCGCAGGATGGCAGCGAAGATCGGGTGCGGAGCATGATTCCTAATGGTTTGCCGGAGGATGTACGGAAAGCATACGAGAATGCACACCATGATTAAAAACAAACAATTAAAAGAAGCACATACCGTTTGACCCTTGCACACAAGGTTGGAGAGGTTCACATTTGGTGTCAAAAAGAGTCTTTGTTTTTTCACGTGAATTCGAACTTGTGCCGATTGGCGATGGGTTCGGATTGGTTTATTAACGAAGAAAAAATTTTATAAAGTTTACACTATTGAAGTTCAAGCAAAGCTTTCCATAACGGATGGTGCCGCATACCCATAAATGAAAGACATCCTCCGTATTGCTGGAAACCAATAAGCGGCCGCCGGAATCATTCCGGCGGCCGCTTATTAAATGGTTTTCCCATGTGCTTTCACGCGCTTTTAGTCCAGCACAATGGCATGGACGGCTTCGATCAGATCGACTGCGCTGGTACGCGTCACCAGCGACACCGGCGCACCGTCAACCACCGCAAGGCAGTGAGAGCCGTCGTAGCGATACAGTTTAATCTGAACTTCCGGATGATTTTCATTATCCAGATAAACCGTCAGGCCAATCTCTTCTTGCTGCGAGGGCTGCTCGGACGTAAAGCTTTCCGCAACCAAGCCTTCCAGAGCGCTCTGGAACATGGCGATATCCAGCTCTTCCTCGCCATAGAAATATGTGCGATCGTTGCCTTTTTTTTCGGAAGCAATGGTATACTCCGCACCATCAAGAGAAATGTCGATTTGCTCGATGTCTGCAAAGTCTGCGCTGAGCACCTCAAGATGACGAAGAGAGTTGTACGCCGCGGCTGTCAGCGCTTTGTAATCCGCTGCAGATATCTGATAGACGATCTGCGATTCCCCAACCCGCGCGTAAGCCGTAATCTCTTCCTCTTTGCTGTCTGTCTCTCCCTTTTCGACGCTGCTCTCCGCTTCGGTTGTCTCATCCGCTTCGGCCGCAGTCTTTTCATCAGGAGCCCGGCTGATATTCAGCACAAAGGCATCGGAAAAGCTCTCGCCATCTTCGTCTTCCGAAGTGTAGTTCACCGAAATTGTCAGTTCCGGTGAATCCAGCCCATAGGACTGCAGCTCTTCCTCCGTTGCGTTATAGGTGACATAATCCGTCAGAACCGCGTCGGTTATGCTGTCCAGATAGCTCTGCACGCGTTCGGTGTCCAACGGCAGCATTTCGCCGCCTATTTGGGCAAAATAAACATCATCGGCACAATAGGTGTTATCGCTGCCCTCCTCATAAACGATACTGTATGTTTCATCTCCGGAAAATTGGATCGAAGCCACGGCATCGAAGCGGGGGACATCATCGTGGTCGATCATGTCGCTGAGCACTGCGTCGAACTGATCCAGCGGGTCGTTTTGCACCAGATAGACATTTCCATCTCCGATTGAAACGTACCGCTCGGAATCCATGCTGCTGTAATCGCCCAACTGCACCTCATATTCCTGTTCATCGGTGGAAAACCGGATGGTGCAAACCGGGACATCCAGCCCGTATTGACCGTAATCTTGAACATTCTCAATAATAAAGGACGCGCCGAATTCCTCAAACTGCGCCAGCAGTCCATTTATCTTTTCCTCACTTACAGGAAACGCTTCATCTTCATCGTAAAGCCATACTTCTTCCTTGTGAAAAGAGAGGGATTCCTCCTGATACTCCCACGACAGCGATGTTACTGTGTCGCTGGGAACCTTCAAAATGATTTCATCGCTGTTTTTGATCTGCTCCTGATGTTCTTCGAACCGGAGTACACCGAAGGTTGCGATGCAGGCGACGGCCAGAACGCCCAGCAGCAGATACAGCCTTTTATACCGTTTCATTCTGTTTTTTCCTCCTTGTCAGTACCACGCAGATGCCGATTCCCAGATACAAAAGCGGGAACACGCCGATCATCATCACCTTCAGCAAAGAGGACGTGGACGCGCTGATCGTCAGATAATTGTAATTCAGCGACTTGCTTCGAATCGCCATGGCTTCGCTCTCGCCGACCAGAGATGACAACGCGTTCATGGCCATGTCTCCGTTGGCCCCAGAGGAATAGGCATTGTACATATCCTCAAGGAAGCTCGACGAGGCGAACCAGACGATTTTCCCGCCGCTGTTGGCCTCGACCGAGAGTGCAACAGAGAATGGACCGTCAATGTCGTCCTCCTCTTTTTCATAGGTGGAAAGGCTGTATCCTGCAATTTTGCTGAAGGCTGCGTCTGAGGTCGTGAGCAGCTCTGTCACAGTCCCATTTCCGGAAGAGCCGGTGATCTTCATCCCTTGGGAAATCGGCATGATGGGAAAATAGTTTTCTTCAATCAGAGAGTCTGTAATGTCACTGCCGGCCATATCCGGAAGCAGTACATAAGGCGCCTGAAACGCATAGTGTTCCCGGTCCGCCTCAATTACTACGCCGTCGCTGGCCTCTACGCCATATGCCTCCAACAGACCGTACAGATTTTTCAGCGTCCCTTCCTTTGTGGGCCCTGCCATGACAAGCAGCTTTCCACCGTCTGTCACATAGTTGGCCAGCATTTTCTGTTCTTCCTCGGAAATATCGCTGGTGGGTGCGTAAATCAGCACACAGTCCGCTTCCTCCGGCACGGAATCTACCGTCAACAGTGAAAAGCTGCTGACCTCAATGTTCTCCTTTTCAATTTGTTCACTGAATGTAGCCGGAAGCTCTGCTTCGCCGTGCCCCTCCAGCATATACAACTGCGGCAGTTCCTCGCTGACCACATAATCAATGGCTGAGGTAATGGCGCCTTCGCCGTCAAAGGAGGTGTTGTAGGAATAGGAATACACATCTGCTTCTTGGATATAGATATCGTCATAGCCGATAAACCGGCTGCGGTCTCCGCATTCCACAATCAAGCTGTTGTTTTGAACGGTTTCGTTTGTATACTGTTCCGTGAAAGTCGGGAAAACGTCCGGGTTTTTCTTTACGACCTTGATATGCCCGGAAAGGGTTTCGTACTTGCTGAGCAGGTTTTCAATGATGTCGTCCTCTTTTCCGGATTGAACGATCCAGTAAATCGTCACGTCCTGCTCCAGTGCGTTCACAACCACCTTTGTGTTGCTTGTAACGGAGTACAATTTCGTAGAGCTGATGTCGTATTTTGTCATTGCGGAGGGCAGGGCAGAAGCAAAGACATTTGCCACAACCAAAAGTGCCAGCACTACGGCAGAGATTATCAGCGAGTACGAACCGCCGCGAAAGGCGTTGAGGCTTGGCGGATTTTTCTTTAGCGGGTTCATCTTTTTCATCAGTTATACCTCCGTTTCTCAAGCGATTGCACAGACAGAAACAGGAAGAATACAATAACCGACAGAAAATATACGATGGCCGTCATGTCAAACACTCCGTTGACAAAGGTGTAAAAACGCTCAAACAGCGACAGCTTTTCCATAATGCGCGGCAGCAAACCCTCAAATTTAGAGCTGTCGATAAAGCAGACCGCCGCAATTGCCAGGAGCAGAATAAAACTGAACGCATAGGCGAGGTTATCGTTTTTTGTCAAATATCGGATTACCGCCCCCAAAGCCAGAACAATAACGCCCAGAGCAATCACAGAGCCGGTTGCCGTGGAAGAGACGTACTCTGAAAGGCTGACACTGTAATAATTCAGCAAAATTACAGCAATGCCGATGCCCGCGGCAAAGCCCTGGTTTTCTGTAAGGGAAGAAATAAACACGCCCACTGCAATCAGCGCGGCGCCCAGAACAAAAAAGGCAAAAACAGAACCATAGGATGTCAATAGATAAACGTCGCCGAACTGCGAGAAAATCAGCGGGTAAATACAGATGATGCACAGAGGGATAAGATAGACCGTGAGCAGTGCCAGATATTTCCCGATGACTACCTGTGTGGTGGTGATGGGCAGGGAATACAGGAGCTGATCTGTTTTCTGCTTGCGCTCCTCCGCGATGACGCGCATCGTCAGGATTGGGACGATGACCACAAAGACGAGACAGCCGAAGCTGAGAACATATTCAAAGTTGCTCACGGCTGCCTGAAGATTATACATCATGGCGCCGATCCCAACAAAAGCCAACAGAAATGCGCCGAAAACATAGGCGGTCAGCGAATGGAAATACGCCCGCAATTCATGCTTCAATACCGCAGTCATTTACTCATCCCCTCGCTTTCTCCCTCTTTAGCTGTTTGGGCTCGTCCTTCAGGCGGCTGTTTTTCTCCGTCGTTCTCTGTCAGCTCGATAAACACGTCCTCCAGATTCGCTTTTTTCAGCGACATCTCAAGCAGAGCTGTTTTTCTTGTGGAAAAGGCAAAAAACACTGCGCGGGATACTGCAAAAATGTCTTCACAGTCGGTTTTGATATGCGCCTGCACAAATCTTTCATCCCGCGCCTCGATGCGCACATCCGAGATGTTTTTGACGGAGGAGAGGATCTCCCGGATCTCCTGTTGGGACGAGTCGGCTGTGATGGTGATCTCGTTCGGCGCCAGCAGCCTTTTTTCCAGGTTCTCCGGTTCATCAAAGGCGACCAGCCTTCCTTTGGAGATAATCAAAATCCGGTCGCAGATCGTCTGCACCTCTGACAGGATGTGTGAGCTGAAAATAACAGTGTGCGTTTGTCCCAGCTCTTTGATCAGCGCGCGGATCTCAATGATCTGCATGGGGTCCAGACCGACAGTCGGTTCGTCAAGGACGATGACCCTCGGATTGCCCAGCAGCGCTTGCGCGATTCCGACGCGCTGCTTGTAACCCTTTGAAAGCGAGGAAATCCTGCGGCCCTTCACATCTCCGATTTTTGTCTGGCGGATCACTTCCTCGATTTGAGATTCCAGCTCTGCGCCATGAAGCCCTTTGGCCTCACCTACAAAACGCAGATATTCCATCGGCGTTTCGTTCATATACAGCGGCGGCTGCTCCGGCAGATAGCCAATCAGTTTTTTTGCTTTGCCTGCATCTTCAAAGATGTCGTAACCATCAATTTTAACGCTTCCCTCTGTAGCAGACAAACAGCCGGTCATAATGTTCATGGTGGTGGATTTTCCGGCGCCGTTTGGCCCCAGAAAGCCATATACATGTCCCTCGTCTATTTCGAACGAAAGGTCATCGACTGCCTTGAAGCCGCCATAGCATTTGGTCAAATGTTCGACCGATATCATGTTTTTGCCTCCATTCCTGTTTGCTATGCTTTGTCAGCATTTCCATGTTAACACACAAAGCTGAAATGACGCTGAAAGCGCAGCCTGATGTCAGATAGATCACCGAAGATCGTACGCAAAGAAGGCCAAGCGCCGCAGTGCGTACGGCGTTTGGCCTTCTTTCGATTGTGTTACAGACAGGGAAGCTCCACAAAAAAACAGTTGACCCCATCTCTTCCTTCTGCCCATATTTTTCCATGGTGCTGCATTGCAATGCGTTCCGCAATGGACAATCCAAGCCCGAAGCTTCCGGTACGGCTTCTCGCTTTATCGGCACGATAAAAACGCTTGAAAATATCCCGTGCTTCCTGCGGCGAAAGCGGCTCGCCTTCGTTTTCTACGGTCAGAAGACATCGCTTTTTCCCATTCTTTTGAAGGCTCACCCACGTTTTCCCGCTTTCTCTGGAATACTTTTGGGCATTGTCCAGCAGGATATCCACGATCTGTCGGAGCTGTTCCGCGCTGCCTTGTACATGAATATCCTCAATGACCCGTTGCTCCAGCATACGTCCGCGCTCAAAGAATACCGGCTCAAAGGTCAGCAGAGCATTTAAAATAAGCTTGCCCAGCTCCACCTTGCCGGAAAGTTCTTTTCCTCGAGCGTTATCCGCGCGTGCAAGCTCAAGCATTTGCTCAATCAGGTTGCGCATTTGCCTGGACACCGCTGCAATATTGTTCAGTGATGTCCTTCGGACGGATTCACTGCACTCGTTGCTTTGGGCGAGTTCCGTATTTGTGATGATTACGGTGAGTGGGGTTTTCAGTTCGTGCGAAGCATCCGCCACAAACTGCCGCTGCTGCATCCACGCCGTCTCTACCGGCCTTACCGCCCATCGGGAAAGCAGGATGCTGACGCCGAGAAATACGAGGAAGCTAAGCGCGCCGATGAAGCCGCAGGTGCCGAGCAGAGCGTTCAGCGTCGCGCGTTCACTGGAGATATCCGCGAACACGAGACAATGGTTCAGCGGCATATCCGAGCGGTAATATCGCAGGTTAGCCCTTTACATCAAGACCGGGAAGCTGACCGCCCAGACGCTCCAAAAGGCAATGAAAGCCATACTGTCAAAGGGCAAAAAGCAGCTTGCAAAACCGCCACAGGGAAAGCAGAGCTTAAAGCAGCTTATGAAGCAGAACGCGGGCGTTTCCAACATTGAGATTACCGAGGGCAATATCAAAGCCTTTGAGAGTACGGCGAAAAAGTACGGTATCGACTTTGCGCTGAAAAAGGACGCAACGGAAAGCCCGCCCCGCTATCTGGTTTTTTTCAAGGGGCGGGACGCGGACGTGCTGACCGCAGCCTTTAAGGAGTTTTCCGCAAAGAAGCTGACACAGGAGAAAAAGCCCTCTATCCGAAAGCTGCTCTCTACGCTCAAAGAAGCCGCACAGGGCAAGAACGCGGAACGGGCAAAGGTCAAGAACAAGGACAGGGAGGTATCGCTATGAAGCCGGAAATCAAGAAGCTGCTTATCCTAAATCTCCCGTATCTGCTCTTTGTCTGGCTCTTTGATAAAGTGGGCGCGGCTGTCCGTCTATCCCCCGGCGCGGACGCAAGCGCAAAGCTGCTACATCTTGGGGACGGTTTTACCACCGCCTTTTCCAGTATCGCGCCGAGCTTCCACCCGGCAGACTTACTTATCGGCATTGCGGGGGCGGTCATTGTCCGGCTGATTATCTACACCAAAGGCAAGAACGCGAAGAAATACCGCCGCGGGACAGAATACGGTTCGGCGCGTTGGGGCGGGGCTGACGACATAAAGCCGTACACAGACCCGGTATTTGAGAACAATATCCCCTTAACGCAGACGGAACGGCTCACCATGAACAGCCGCCCGAAGCAGCCGAAATACGC